>Ga0210406_10005524_pt1 | contig 13227 bp, 10 predicted proteins | sample IncBWC30MmetaG_FD_155454 | JGI IMG/M metagenome (GOLD analysis project Ga0210406, IMG submission 155454) | Forest soil microbial communities from Barre Woods Harvard Forest LTER site, Petersham, Massachusetts, United States - Inc-BW-C-30-M | ecosystem: Environmental > Terrestrial > Soil >... | reverse complement strand
TACCAGCTTCACGGCGGAGCGCACCGGCGGCTTCACCTTCGCCAACTATGGCGTCGCCTGGGGACGCGCCCGCTATGTCGAGGCGCTGTTCAACTCGCTGAGGCTGGGCGTCGCTTCCGCGGGCCTCGCCGGCCTGTTCGCCATTCCGCTGGCCTGGGGCGTGTCGCGCACCAACATGCCGGGGCGCGGCTTTGTGCGCATGCTGGTGCTGGCGACCTTCATCACGCCGCCCTACACCGGCGCGGTCGCCTGGATCCTGCTGGCCGGCCCCAATGCCGGCTGGCTCAACCGCTTCTACATGTTCGTCACCGGCTCCGAGGCAGGGCCGCTCAACATCTACAGCTTCACCGGGCTGGCCGTCGTCATCGCGCTTTATTCGTTTCCCTACATCTTCATCTTCACCTCCGCCGCGCTCGAACTGGTGTCCTCGGAGATGGAGGACGCCGCCAACATCCTGGGCGCGGGAACATGGCGGACCATGCGGCGGGTCACTCTGCCGCTCACTTTGCCGGCCATCCTGGGCGGCCTGATCATCTGCTTTCTCGAAGCCATCGCCCTCTTCGCGTCGCCCGCCATGATCGCCATCCCGGCGCGCTTCAACGTGGCGACGACCCAGCTTTTCCAGTTCTTCGGCAATCCCGTTCGGGTCGAGGTGGCGGCGGCCTATGCCATGCCGCTGCTCGGCGTCACCGTGATGCTGATCCTGGTGCAGCGCCTGATGACCCACCGCAAGGGCTTCGTGTCGCTGACCGGCAAGGGCGGTGAACGGCGGCCGATCCAGCTCGGGCGGTGGCGCTGGGCGATGTTCGGCTACGCCATGTTCGTGGCGACGCTCTCGGTCTTCCTGCCCTATCTGTTCCTGCTGCAGGCCGCGTTCGCCAAGGCCTGGGGGCGGGGCTTCGCGCTCGACAATATCTCGTTCCGGAATTTCCACTTCGTCCTCTTCGAGCATGCGACCGCGGCGCAGTCGGTGATCAACGCCTTCCTGTTCGCCGGCGCCGCCGCCACCGCCGGGGTGATCATCACCTTGGGCGTGGCCTATATCGTGACGCGCCGGCTGGTGCCCTACAGCGGGATCCTGGGCTTCCTGTGCATCGCGCCCTTCGTGATTCCGGGCGTGGTGCTGGCGATCGGCTTCTATGCCGCCTATGCGCCGCCGCCGCTCGCCCTCTACGGCACGGCGCTGATCCTGATCCTGGCCTTCACCACGCGCTTCCTGCCGATCGGTTACGTCAACAACAGCGCGGCGTTGCGCAGCATCAACCCGGAGATGGAGGAGGCTGTCCGCATCCTGGGCGGCAACCGCATCACTGCGCTGCGCCGCGTCGTGGCGCCGCTGCTCAAGCGTAGCCTGCTGGGGGCCTGGCTGCTGATCTTCATCCCGGCCACGCGTGAGCTGTCGTCGGCGATTTTCCTCTACGGTCCGGGAACCAAGGTCGTGTCGGTGATGATCTTCGACATGAGCGAGGAGGGCAATTTCGAGTACCTCGCCGCCCTGGCGCTGCTACTCCAGGTCCTGACCCTGCCGCTGCTCTGGATCGGCCAGCGCGCGCTCGGACGGGACTTCATGCTGAGGCGCATCGCGACATGAGCAAGCTGGTCCTCAGCAATATCACCAAGAGCTTCGGCGCCTTCGAGGCGGTGAAGGACTTCTCGCTCGAGCTGCAGAAGGGTGAATTCGTCTCCCTGCTGGGCCCGTCCGGCTGCGGCAAGACCACGACCCTGCGCATGATCGCGGGCTTCATGCCGCCCACATCCGGCACGATCGAGCTCGACGGCCAGACCATCTCCACCCCCTCGGGTGTGGTGCCGCCGGAAAAGCGGCGCATGTCGATGATCTTCCAGAGCTACGCCATCTGGCCGAACATGACGGTCGGCGAAAATGTCGGCTTCGGCCTGCAGGTCCGCAAGCTCGCCGGCGCCGAGATCGATCGCCGGGTCGATCGGATACTCGACGTCGTCCAGATGCGCGGGCTCAGGGGCCGCTATCCGGCCGAGCTGTCGGGCGGCCAGCAGCAACGCGTGGCGCTGGCCCGCGCCATCGTGGTCGAGCCCGAGGTGCTGCTGCTCGACGAGCCGCTCAGCAACCTCGACGCCAACTTGCGCGAGGAGATGCGCTTCGAGATCCGCCGCCTGCACGATGAGTTCAAGATCACGACCGTTTACGTCACCCACGACCAGTCGGAGGCCATGGTGACCTCCGATCGCATCGTGGTGATGAACAAGGGGCGGATCGAGCAGGTCGATGCGCCGCACGTGCTCTATGGCCGGCCGAAGAGCCGGTTCGTGGCCGGCTTCATCGGCCGGACCAATTTCCTCGCAGGCCGGCGACAGGGAAGCGACGTGCTCTTCGAGGGGTTCTCAGCCGCGACGTCGTTGCTGGAAGGGGCGAATGGGACGGGCGAATTGCTCTATTCGCTGCGTCCCCAGGCGATCGGCCTGGCCGCCCAGAAGCCGAACGGCGGCGCGCTGGCGGTCGAGGCCGAGATCGCAGGGCGGTCCTATCTCGGCGAATACTGGGATTACCAGGCCCGCCCGCTGGGCGCCACCAAGCCGCTGCGCGTTTCTACCGGCCCCAATACGGTTTTCGAAATCGGCAGCCGTGTCTGGCTGGAGATCGATCCCGCCGCCATGGTACGGGTAGAGTAGTCTTCCCAAACCAGAGTGAGACCATGACCGCAGGACCGCTTGCCCGCTTTACCGTCCTCGATCTGACGCGCGTGCGCGCCGGCCCGACCGCCGTGCGCTATCTCGCCGACTGGGGCGCCAACTGCATCAAGGTCGAGATGCCGCCGGGCGCCGGCGACATGGACATGGGCGGGCCGCGCCATGGGCCGGACTTCCAGAACCTGCACCGCAACAAGCGCTCGATCACGCTCAACCTGAAGGAGCCGGACGGCAAGGCCGTCTTCATGAAGCTGGTCGAGAAGGCCGACGTGGTGGTCGAGAACTACCGCGCCGACGTGAAATTCCGCCTCGGCATCGACTATGAGAGCCTGAAGAAGGTGAACCCGCGCATCGTGCTGGGCTCGATCTCGGGCTTCGGCCAGGACGGCCCCTATGCCGAGCGCGCGGGCTTCGACCAGATCGCCCAGGGCATGGGCGGCCTGATGTGGGTCACCGGCATGCCGGGCGGCGGCCCGGTGCGCGCCGGCATCGCCGTGGCCGACGTGGGCGCCGGTCTGCACTGCGCCATCGGCGTCCTGATCGCGCTGCTGGAGCGCGAGACCTCGGGCCAGGGCCAGTGGGTGTCGAGCTCGCTGCTGCAGGCGATGATCTCGATGTGCGACTTCCAGGCAGCGCGCTGGACGCTCGCCAAGGACGTGCCGGGCCAGGCCGGCAACAACCACCCGACCTCGATCCCGACCGGCGTCTTCAAGACCAAGGACGGCTACATCAACATCGCGGCGTCGGGCGGTCACATCTACAAGCGCTTCTGCGAGTGCATCAAGGCGCCGGAGCTGATGACCGACGAGCGCTTTTCGACCGACAAGGCGCGCCGCGCCAACCGCGATGTGCTGAACGCCGAGATCGACAAGCGGGTCGCGACTTACGGCAGCGCCGAGCTGGTCGAGAAGCTCAACAAGGCGGGCGTCCCGGCCGGGCCGATCTACAAGATGGACGAGATGTTCGCCGATCCGCAGGTCAAGCACCTCAAGATGGCGCATCCCGTGACGTCGCCCAAGCTGGGCGACATCGAGCTGATCGGCCAGGCGATCAACATGAGCCGCACGCCCTTCGAGATGCGTTCGGCCACGCCCGAGCAGGGCGAGCATACCGAGGCGGTGCTGAAGGAGGCCGGCTACGACGCCGCTGCCATCGCCAGCTTCCGCCAGCGCGGCGTGATCTAGTCAAGCCGGACCGCGGGCCTCCAGGCCCGCTCTTAAATCATGAGGCGGGCCTGGAGGCCCGCGGTCCGGCAAGAAGGAGAATGTCATGATCAGTCCTACGCCGAACATGATTGCCGAGAAGGCCGGCCCGGTCGGCCGGCTCGTCTTCAACAAGCCGGCCAAGCGCAACGCCACCTCGTCCGACATGTGGGAAGCGATCCCGGTCATTCTCGACGACTTTGAGAGGGATCCGGCGATCCGCGTCGTGGTGGTGACCGGTGCGGGCGACCAGGCCTTCGTGTCGGGCGCCGACATCTCGGAGTTCGAGAAGGCGCGCTCGACGCCCGAGCAGATCGCCCACTACGACAAGATCGGCGAGGTCGCCAACGCCCGTCTCGCCAAGTGCTCCAAGCCGACCATCGCCCGGATCCGCGGCTACTGCGTCGGCGGCGGCGTCGCCGTCTCGCTGACCTGCGATATCCGCATCGCCTCGGACAACTGCAAGTTCGGCGTGCCCGCGGCCAGGCTCGGCCTGGGCTACCGCGCGGCCGGCATCAAGACCTTGATGGACGTGGTCGGCCCAGCCTACGCCAAGGAGATCTTCTTCACCGGCCGCATGTTCAGCGCGCACGAGGCGCTGGGCATGGGCCTGATCAACCGGGTCGTGCCGGATGCCGAGCTCGACGCCTATGTTGACAATTACTGCAAGCTGATCGGCGAGAACGCGCCGCTCACCATGCATGCGGCGAAACGGACGGTCGAGGAGCTGACGCGCCTCGACGGTAAGCCCGATTTCGGCCGCACCAGCGCCCTGGTGAAGGAATGCTTCGCCTCCGAAGACTACATCGAGGGCCGCCGCGCCTTCATGGAAAAGCGCAGGCCGCAGTTCAAGGGCCGTTAGTCTTCGCTGGTCCGATGAGGGTTACTCCGCCGCCGCCTTCCGCTCCGCCTGCCGTCGCGCCAGCCACTCGCCCATGGCCGCTTCCATGGTCATGAACACGGCGCCGTCTTCCATCAGCTTCTGGATGAGCCGTTCCAGCATCATCATGCGATGGCCGCGTCCGATCACGTGCGGGTGGAAGGTGTAGGTCAGGATGCCGAAGTCGGGCTGCACGCGCGTCATATAGATGTAGTCGTCGACGAAGTTCTCGAGCACGTTCGTCGCGTTCATCAGGCCCGGCATGACCGAGCCGTTGGGCAGGCGCATGTATTCGAAGTGCGGGAAGTCGTCGAGCGACCAGCTGATCGGCATCTCGACCAGGGTGGTCTCGCGGCCGCGCACGAACGGTGTCTTGAGCTCCGCCACGTCGCCCTGGCGGGCGTAGTAGCAGTCGTAGTCGTGGCCCATCAGCGAGCTGTCGTATTTGATGCCGTGCTTCAGCAGCAGCTCGATCGAATGCGGCGAGAGGTCCCAGGCGGGCGAGCGATAGCCGCGTGCGGTCTTGCCGCTGATCTTCTTGATCGATTCGTTGCCGCGCACGATCTCCTCTTCCTCCTCTTCGCGCGACAGGGAGACGGGCAGGCGGTGGGTCCAGCCGTGATGGGCGAGCTCGTGGCCGGCCTCGACGTAGGGCGTCACCGCCTGGGGCGTGCTGTCGATCGTGTGGCCGGGCGTGAAGAAGGTCGCCTTGATGCCGTAGCGTTCCAGCAACGCCACGAGACGGGGAATGACCACGACGTCATACTCGCCGCGCGAGATGGCGGTGGGCGATGTCAGACCACGTGCAATGAAGCCTGACAGATGATCGTGGTCGAAAGTAAGGCAAACGATGTGGCGTGGCATGTCGCGGTCTCCTGGAGGATGACCCAAGTCTAGGCAGATTTGTTGCCTTCGCCCATCGGAGCCTGCATGATGACGCCAACAAATAAGGAAGATGAGCCTGTAGTTCAGGGAGGGTTCATGGTGGGGGCGTCCGCCCAGCGCATAAGTGCGCGAGAGGGCGACAACCAGCTTGTGGTCGAGAGCGTATCCAAGCGATTCGGCGGCGTGACGGCCGTCCAGGACGTGTCGCTCGACGTGCCACGCGGCAGCATCTTGTCCATCATCGGCCCCAACGGCGCGGGTAAGACGTCGCTCCTCAACATGATCTCGGGCTTCTACAAGCCCGACAGCGGCCGCATCGTGCTCGAAGGCCGGGACATCACCCAGAACAAGCCGAGCGATATCGCCGCGCTCGGCATCGCGCGCACCTTCCAGAATATCGCCCTGTTCAGCGGCCTCACGGTCCTCGACAATCTCATGCTCGGCCGCCACGTGCGCATGAAGGCGGGCGTCCTGGCGAGCGTCGTCTATTGGGGCATGGCGCAGAAGGAAGACATCGCCCACCGCGAGGCGATCGAGGAGATCATCGAGTTCCTGAAGCTCCAGGACCTGCGCAAGCAGCCGACGGCCTCGCTGGCCTACGGCCTGCGCAAGAGGGTCGAATTGGGCCGCGCGCTGGCGCTCGAGCCCAAGCTGCTGCTGCTCGACGAGCCGATGGGCGGCATGAACCAGGACGAGAAGGAAGACATGGCGCGCTACGTCCTGGACGTGAACCAGGAACGCGGCGTCACCGTCGTGCTGATCGAGCACGACATGGGCGTGGTCATGGACATTTCCGACAGGGTGGTGGTGCTCGACCGCGGCCGGCGCATCGCCGCCGGCACGCCCGACGAGGTCCAGCGCGACCCGGCGGTCATCGAGGCCTATCTCGGCGCCGGCAAGAGAGGAGGACGGGCATGAGCCTGGTCGATCACGTCAAGACCTCGACGCTGCCCAAGCTGCTGCAGCGCAACGCCGATCAGGATCCCAAGGGCGCCGGTATCCGCGAAAAAACCCGCGGCGTCTGGCAGACCTACAGCTGGACCGCCTATCGCGACAACGTGCGCGACTTCGCGCGGGGCCTGGCGGCGCTTGGTTTCCGGCGTGGCGACAAGCTTTCCGTGGTCGGCGACAACCGCCCGCAGCTCTATTTCGCGCAGCTCTCGGCGCAGACGTTGGGCGGCATCTCGGTGCCGGTCTACCAGGATTCGATCGCCGCCGAGCTGGTCTATGTGCTGGGCCACGCCGAGACCTCGGTGATCGTGGCCGAGGACCAGGAGCAGGTCGACAAGGCGCTGTCGCTCAAGGCGCAGCTGCCGAAGCTGCGCTGGATCGTATTCGACGATCCGCGCGGCCTGTCGTTCTACGACGATCCGATCCTGCGTTCCTTCGAGAGCGTGCTGGAAGAGGGACGGAAGTTCGGCCAGGCCAATCCGGCCTTCTACGACACCGAACTCGCCAAGGGCGGCACCGATGACACGGCGATGATCGCCTACACATCAGGTACCACGGGCAGCCCCAAGGGCGCGATGCTCAGCCATCGCAACATGATCGCCACCGCCGAGGCGTTCGTCGAAGTGAACGACGTCAAGGCCGGCGACGACTGGCTGTCGTACCTGCCGATGGCCTGGCTCGGCGACGCCGCCTTCACCTTGGGCATGGCGCTGGTGGCGCGCCTCACCGCCAACTGCCCGGAGAATCCCGAGACGGTGCAGCGCGATCTGCGTGAGCTGGGGCCTGACGCCATGCTGGCGCCGCCCCGCATCTGGGAGAACATGCTGACCCTGATGCAGATCAAGGGCAGTGACGCCTCGCCCCTCAAGCGCCGTGTCTTCGAGCATTTCCGCAGCCTTGCCGAGCGTTGCGAGCTGAAGCGGACCGACGGCAAGGAGCTGTCGCTGGCCGACCGTGCCGGCCTCGCGCTGGGCGAGCTGCTGGTCTATGGCCCGGTGCGCGACCAGCTCGGCCTGCGCAAGGCGCGCTGGTGCTACACCGGCGGCGCGCCGCTCGGACCCGACACCTACCGCTTCTTCCGCTCGTTCGGCATCAACCTGAAGCAGGTCTACGGCGCCACCGAGGCGTCGGCGCTGATCTCCTGCCAGGCCGACGCCGAGGCCAATCCCAATACGGTCGGCCGGCCGATCCCTCGCATCGAGATCAGGATCGACGATCGCGGCGAGGTCCTGCTGAAGGGCAGCAATGTCTTCCAGGGCTACTTCAAGCAGGAAGAGGTGACGCGCGAGACGGTGACCGCCGACGGCTGGCTGAAGACCGGCGACGCCGGCTTCTTCGACAAGCAGGGCCAACTCGTCATCATCGACCGCGCCAAGGATGTCGGCAAACTGGCCGACGGCTCGGCCTTCGCGCCGCAATTCATCGAGAACAAGCTGAAGTTCAGCCCGTACATCCGCGAAGCCGTCGCTTTCGGCGACCAACGGCCGTTCGTCGCCGCCATGATCGCGATCGACATGCAAACCGTGGGCACATGGGCCGAGAAGCAGGGCCTGGTATACACGAGTTTTGTGGATCTCAGCGGCAAGCCGGAGGTCGCGGACCTGATCGGCGCGGAGATCGCCAAGGCCAATGCCAGCCTGCCCGACGTGCAGCAGGTCAAGCGCTACCTGCTGCTCAACAAGGAGCTCGAAGCCGACGATGCGGAGATGACGCGCACCCGCAAGGTCCGTCGCCGCTTCGTGGCCGAGAAGTACGCCAGCGTGATCGACGCCTTCTACGGCGGCAAGTCGCAGGCCGACGTCACGGTGGAGATCACCTTCGAGGACGGCCGCAAGTCGACGCTCAAATCGACCATCGCCATCCACGGCAACGCGGCGGCCGAACCCGCCCGCCGGGCCGCCTGAGGGAGCGGCGATGTCTGAGGACCTGCAATTCCTGCTGGCGCTGGTGTTGAGCGGCGCCTCGATCGGCCTGATGTACTCGCTGATCGCGCTGGGCTTCGTGCTTGTTTACAAGGCGACCGACGCCATCAACTTCGCCCAGGGCGAATTCGTCATGCTGGCCGGCATGATCGTGGTGACCGTGCTGGGCTTCGCGGGGGTGCCGCTGATCGCCGCCATCGTCGTCGTTCTGCTGGCGATGATCGGCTTCGGCTTCGGCCTGGAAAGGGTGGTGCTCCGGCCGCTGCTCGGCAGGCCGGTCGTGGCCGTCATCATGGCGACCATCGGGGTCGCCGCCGTGCTGCGCGGGCTGGGCCCGATAACCCTCGGCATCGAGACGCGCGCCTTGCCGTTGCCGATCGGCGACGAGCCCATCGTGCTGGGCCCGGCCAGCCTGCCGCCCATCCAGATCCTGGGGGCGGTGGTGGCGATCGTGTTCTTCATCGCCTTCAGCTGGTTCTTCAAGAAGAGCCGCATGGGCGTCGCCATGCGCGCCGTCGCCGACAACCAGCAGGTGGCGCAGGCGATGGGCATCAATGTCGAGCGCTATTTCGCGTTCGCCTGGGCGATGGCTGGCGTCGTCTCGGCGCTGGGCGGCATCGTGTGGGGCAGCATGCTGGGCGTCGACGTGCAACTCGCCCTGGTCGGCCTGAAAGTGTTTCCGGTGGTGATCCTGGGCGGCCTCGATTCGATCGGCGGCGCGCTGGTGGGCGGGCTGATCATCGGCATCGTCGAGAGCCTGGCGGCAGGCTACCTCGACCCCTATGTCGGCGGCGGCACCAAGGACTTCGCGCCCTATGTGCTGATGATCCTGGTCCTCATGATCAGGCCCTACGGCATCTTCGGCAGACGCCAGATCGAGCGCGTATAGCCATGTTCCACCGCGAGTCCGGAGTCTTCAAGACGACCTACGGCGCCGACATGGCGCTCTACCCGCTGCCGATCGCCAAATGGACCGTGGTCGCGCTGGCGGCGTTGTTCGTGGTGATCATCCCGCTCGCCGTCCATGAATATTACCTGTCGATCCTGAACCTGATCTTCATCGCCATCGTGGGCGCGCTCGGGCTCAACATCCTGGTGGGCTACACCGGGCAGATCTCGATCGGGCACGGTGCCTTCATGTCGGTCGGCGCCTACACCGCGGCCAACCTCGCCGTCCGGCTCGGCCTGCCGTTCTGGATCACCTTGCCGGCGGGTGGGCTGATGGCGGCGTTGATTGGCGTTGTCGTCGGCATGCCGAGCCTGCGCATCAAGGGCCTCTATCTCGCGATCGCCACCTTGGCCGGCCAGCTCATCATCGAATGGACAATCAATCACGTGCCGGCCATCTCCGGCGGTGCGCAGGCGTCGATCGAAGTCCCTCGGCCGAGCCTGTTCGGCATCAGCCTCAACACCCAGGGCCATCTCTATTTCTTCCTGATGTTCTTCGCCGTGCTCGCCATCGTGGCGACGTTGAACCTGGTGCGCAGCCGCATCGGCCGCGCCTTCGTGGCGGTGCGCGATCAGGACATCGCCGCCGAGATCATCGGCATCAACATCTACCGCTACAAGCTGCTCGCCTTCGCGATTTCGTCCTTCTATGCTGGCGTCTGCGGCGTGCTCTACACCTACTATTTCGGCATCGCCAACTACGAGCAGTTCCAGCTCACCGTCTCGATCGACTATCTCGCCATGATCATCATCGGCGGGCTGGGGTCGGTGCTGGGCTCGATCTTCGGGGCGATTTTCGTCACATTGTTGCCCATCGCGATCCGTATCTTCATGGAGGATGTGGGGTCGCTGTTTTTCACCCAGGCGGAGATGGCCAATGTCATATCGGGCCTGCGGCTGGGCGTATTCGGCGGGCTCATCATCTTCTTTTTGATCGTCGAGCCCGAGGGGCTCAATCGACTGTGGAGGAATATCCGGAGCTATTTCCGGGTTTGGCCCTTCTCCTACTAGAGCGGGGCATTGCTGCGAAAGGGAGGAACCCATGACAAGGTTCGTTAGGAGTTGGCTGGGAGTGGCGGCAACGACCGCGACCCTGGCATTCGGCGGAGGCCAGGCCTTCGCCCAGGCAAAGGAGCTCGTGTTCGGCCTGCAATGCGACCGAACCGGGCCGACGGCAAACGTGGGCACGGTGCTGTGCCCCGGCTACCAGGACTACATCGCCCTGGTGAACAGCAAGGGCGGCGTCGAGGGCTACAAGATCAAGGTCCTCGAGATCGACAACGAATACAAGGTGCCGCCGGCCATGGAAGCGCATGAGCGCTTCAAGAAGGAAGGCGCCGTCCTGGAAGGCCTCTATGGCACGCCGCAGACCGCGGCGCTGAACAAGAAGTTGGAAGAGGACAAGATCCTTGGCACCTCGCCCGGGTTCGGCACCGCGTCGGCCGCCGACGGCAAGCGTTACCCCTACACCTTCCCGATCGCGGCCAGCTACTGGTCGCAGGGCGGAGCGGCGGTGGCGTTCGCCAAGGAGAAGCTGGGCGACCTCAAGGGCAAGAAGATCGCCTATCTTTTCTACGATAATCCGGCAGGCAAGGAGCCGCTGCCGATCCTGGAAGACCTCGCAAAGACCGAGGGCTTCGAGCTGCGCACCTTCGCCGTGCCGGCGCCCGGCCTCGAGATGGGCGCGCAGATCCTCGACATCACCGGCCGCTACAAGCCGGACTTCATCATCACTCACTTGTTCGGGCGCGCGCCGTCGGTCTCGATCAAGGAGCTGAAAGGCAAGGGCTTCCCGCTCAGTAAGGTGGTCGCCTTCGTCTGGGGCAGCGCCGAATCCGACATTATCGCGGCGGGCGGCATGGGCGTGGCCGAAGGCTACAGCACCATGCAGTTCGCCGGCGTCGGCAAGGACTTCCCGGTGCTCAAGGAAATCGAGGCCATGTACAAGGCGCAGGGCAAGCCCGCGCCGAAGGAAATGGACTCGACCGTCTACTACAACCGCGGTGTCCTGGTCGCGGCGCTGCATGTCGAGGCGGTGCGCAACGCCATCAAGGCCAAGGGCGGCGCCGCTCCGACATCGGAGGACGTCAAAAAGGGCATGGAGGCGATCAAGGGCTTCACCCTGGGCGGCTTCGTGCCACCGCTGGAGCTGACGCCGGCCGACCACGAGGGCGGCGGCTGGGTGCAGATCTGGACGGTCAAGGGCGGCAAGCTCGTCAAGGTGAAGGACTGGTTCCAGGGCAACCGCTCGACGATCCAGAAGCACCTTGCGGCCGACGCCGCGAAGTCCTGAACGCGTGAACGGGCGGGCGGCGAGCGATCGCCGCCCGATTTCCCATGCTGGCGATCAACAATATCGAAGTGGTCTACGACCGCGTCATCCTCGTCCTGAAGGGTGTGTCGATCGGCGTCGGCGAGGGCTCGATCACGACCCTGCTGGGCGCCAACGGCGCCGGCAAGACGACGACGCTCAAGGCCATTTCCGGCGTGCTGAACAGCGAGCGCGGCGAGGTCACCAAGGGCACGATCCAGCTCGGCGAGCGGCGCATCGACGGCATGCGCGCCCACGACGTTACGCGGTTGGGCCTTGTCCAGGTGTTCGAGGGGCGGCGCGTATTCGAGAACCTGACCACCGAGGAGAACCTGATCGCCGGCGGTCACGTCCACAAGGACGGCGGCGCGGTAAAGCACGGCATCGAGCTGGTCTATTCGTATTTCCCCAAGCTCAAGGAGCGACGTCACCAGCAGTCGGGCTACCTGTCGGGCGGCGAGCAGCAGATGCTGGCAATCGGCCGGGCGCTGATGAGCCAGCCCAAGGTCGTGCTGCTCGACGAGCCGTCGCTTGGCCTCGCCCCCATGCTGGTCGAGGAGATTTTCGGCATCGTCGGTCGGCTGGTGAAGCAGGAGAAGCTGTCGGTCCTGCTGGTCGAGCAGAACGCCGCCATGGCGCTGGCCGTCGCCGATCACGGCTATGTCATGGAGAACGGTCGCATCGTGCTGGAAGGGCCGGCCGACAAACTGCGCGACAATTCCGACATCAAGGAGTTCTATCTCGGCCTCAACGAGGGCGGGGCGCGCAAATCCTACCGTGACACCAAGCATTACAAGAGGCGCAAACGCTGGCTGTCGTAAGTCTTCCGGACCGCGAGCGTCCCGCTCGCTCGTGATTCATGAGCGAGCGGGACGCTCGCGGTCCAAAAGAGCATGAAAAGACGCTAAGCTGTGCCAATGCTTTGGCGTTCCTTGCTCGCTTTTCCCCTCCTGGCCGCCGCCCTGCCTGCGATGGCGCAGACGAAGCTCGCCCAGCAATGCGCGGCGTTTGGCGAGGCCCAATATCGCAAGCTCAGCCCCTCCGTCGATCGTGTGACGGCGCTGGACTTTCCGCCGCCGGCGCTCGAGCGCGTCGACGCCAAGGTAGGGTCGCAGGCCATCGCGGCCGCGCTGACCTTGCGCGGACGGTTGACCTATCGCACCGGCTCGCCCTTCGAGACGCAGTTCGTGTGCTTGCTCGACACGGCGCAACGGCCGCTTTTCTTCTATGCCTTGCCGACGCTGGCGACACGCAGTGCACCCACGCCGGTGACGCGAGGCGCTGCGCTGGCCCCCGTGCCGTCGCTCCAGCCACCCGCTGAAGCGCCGACCATGGCGCTTGGCCCACAAGCAGCCTTGCCGACGCCGGAGCCGGCGCGCCCGGCACTGCCGGCGAGCGCCGTGCGGCTGCGTGGCCTGGCGCGCGACCTCGGCGGCCGCTTGCAGTTCCTGCCCTGCGATG
>Ga0210406_10005523_pt1 | contig 13227 bp, 17 predicted proteins | sample IncBWC30MmetaG_FD_155454 | JGI IMG/M metagenome (GOLD analysis project Ga0210406, IMG submission 155454) | Forest soil microbial communities from Barre Woods Harvard Forest LTER site, Petersham, Massachusetts, United States - Inc-BW-C-30-M | ecosystem: Environmental > Terrestrial > Soil >... | reverse complement strand
ACGGTGACACCTGGCGAGGAGACGACTTGGACCAGCCGCGAAGACAGTTCTCACTCGGTTGACCGTGGGCAGGGCAAGTTACCATCTGCGGCACTCGACACATACCGGAACTTCCAGCTCCGCTTCTCTGAGCTTGGAGAAACTACTACTAACGAATTCATCCGAAGACGAGCGGACCATCGTTGTGCGCTCCCGGTGACAGGTTTCGGACGAGCGCGGACAGACAACTGTGGGTGACGAAAGGAATCACTGCACCCGAAGCAGCTTTGTGGATCTAGTCCGCGCTAACAAGGATAGCTGGAGTATCACATCGAGAGCTTCGTCAGCATGGCGAGTCTCGGCTGGGCATTCAATTCCTGGCCAGGCGTTTATGGGGCTGGTTGTAGCGACTTTAGTTATCTTTCACCGGATTGAGTATGACGCTGGAATAATTTTCGCCCGCCTCGGTTATAGAAGGCAGATGTCACTTTTCTTTAGAGAGGAACACATGAAGCGTTTCGCACAACACCTATTCGGACTTGTTCTCGGGCTAAGTCTCGTTCTTTCGGCCCTACCAGGCCATGCGCTGGATTCGGCTCGAGTCAACATAACAGTACCATTCGACTTCACCGTCGGTGACAATCAACTGAAAGCTGGCGACTACATCATTGAGTCCCTGCTCAACAAACGAGTACTAATGCTTCGTAGTAAGGACGGCGATGTTCAACGAGTAGTTTTGACTGTACCAATCGAGACACCCACGAAACCCACGATTGGAAATCACGAACACTTGCTATTTCTGCATGACGGTGACCGATATTCACTATCGCAGGTCTGGTTCCGGGGAGACGAAGGCGGCCGTGACCTCCTTCATGGCGGTCATGAGAAACGTCTTGAAACAGTCCTGCCGGTCAGTGATCCGGTAATTGTTGGCCAGTGAAGCGCCCGCCGGCCGTCAGGCAAAAAAGGAGTTCCCATGTTTGAAGGTTTATTTCAACCCATGCACTTGCTACTCATTCTCGGGATTGCGGTGTTGGTATTCGGACCGAAGAGACTGGCGGATTTAGGCAAAGGGCTTGGAGACGGAATCCGCGGATTCAGATCGGCACTGAAAGAACATGGGGACTCTTTGGAGTCCGAAGATTAGAGGCTCTGAAGTGAAGGAGCAGAAACCACTACGAGGACGCTCGATGAGCACTTATCCAAGCACCCTATCAGGTCGAACGGAAGTTGCCAAAGGCACAATGGCATTTTGGTTTAAGAAGCCACGCGACTTTGTATTCAAAGCCGGGCAGTATATCGACCTGACTCTATCAGGTTTCCCGTCTGGGTCGTCAAGCGGACCGACTCATACCTTCTCCATCGCAAGCTCGCCGTTCGACGAAGATGTAGTAGTCACGACCCGCATGCGAAATACAGCTTTCAAGCGGGACTTATCTCTCCTGCCGATCGGTGCCGGGGTGAGGATTGAGGGGCCAATGGGCTCTTTTACCCTCCATAACAACACAGCCAGGTCGGCTGTCTTCCTCGCGGGCGGGATCGGGATCGCGCCATTCCTCAGCATGGTGTCTTACGCAACAGGAGAAAAGCTTCGCCATCCTATTGTTCTGTTTTACGCGAACCGCTGCCTTGAGGATGCCGCGTTCATGGATGCGCTCTGGAAGTTGGAACGTGCAAATCCAAGATTTCGCTTAGTTCCGACCCTCACGCGCATGGCCAACGATGGCGGAGGTTGGAAGGGGAAGACTGGGCACATCAGTCCGGAAATGCTTTCCAGACAATTAGGAATCTTGCGAGGTCCGATCTATTACATAGCCGGCCCGCCGACCATGGTCGCAGCGACGCGCCGAACGCTAACTGAGGTGGGCGTCGATGAAGACGATATCCGGACGGAAGAGTTTGCAGGCTATTGAGAATCAGGAATCCGAGGGTGGAGCGGATGATGAATGACATTATCGTTTCTTCCGATTAAGGGCTTTCTCGGCACCGGCGCCACCTTCGGGGCAGATCTCAACCTCGTCGTGCAGCTCATAATGGGAGCAGCCTTGATTGCGGGGGCTCTTCTCGCGAGACAAAAACGCTACAGAGCTCATGGTTTTTGCCAGACGACGGTGCTTCTCTTGAACCTGTTGATGATCGGATTGGTTATGGGGCCGTCGTTCCAACAACAAGTGAGGCCAGCAGCGTCTAAGGTCCTTCGTAAGTGGTACTACGGTGTGGCGACCATACACGCGGTTCTGGGGACAGCGGCTGAGCTTCTGGGACTCTATATCGTGATCGTGGCCGGCACGAACATTCTTCCACAGGGGCTGCGGTTCAAACATTGGAAACGGTGGATGCGCACGGAACTGGCGCTTTGGGCAATTGTTCTCCTCAGTGGCGTGGGAACGTACTGCGCATGGTATGTGGCGCCATTCCGGTAGTACTGGGCCAAGGGCGAGTGTTGATACATGTCGTTGGGTCGACCGTCGAAGAGCACGAGGGAAACGCACGGAAATTTAAAAATGACGAAACTAATATCTTTTGGACTTATGGGGCTGGCTGCATTACGGGTGATGGCGTTCTGTTTTGCATACAGAGATAAACTTCCACCGGTCCGAGAGAAGTCCGCGTTTTATCGATTCGATGACACGGACTCAAACGATTCTCCGATGATCGAGATTTGGGTGGGGGTTCCGCGGTTCCGGCGGACAGGTGGTAAGCAACGGACAACTGCTCCGGCGTCATCGCTGGAGACAACATCGCCCGCTGAAACAGGCTCCGGCGCTATTGGTAGCGATGGTTTTCAAAGCGATCGCGGGCAAGTGGAGGGTTTCCATGGCTGACGCGGCTGCTTCTGTGTTGGCACAAAACGCGCACTCCATGCCGCTCCTGGCCCATCTGGAGGAGTTGAGGAAACGAATCATCTTTTCAGTCCTTGGGGTGCTCGTCGGTTTTCTTGCGTGCTGGTCTTTGGCTGACCGTATTTTTGGTTTCATGCAGCAACCTATTATTCAGGCACTGCGTAACCACGGGTTCGGAGGCGGGCTGGTGTATTTAAACCCAACTGAGCCATTCAACCTCTATCTGGAGATTGCGTTCGTTGCTGGACTATTTGCGGCCTCTCCATTTGTGTTCTATCAATTGTGGTTGTTCATCGCTCCGGGCCTGTATCGCAAGGAAAAACGCTATGTTTTGCCGTTTTTACTCAGCACGGTTGGTTTGTTCATAGCCGGAGGCGTTTTTGGTTACAAGATGGTCTATCCGGCGTCCCTTGACTTCTTAATCGGCTACGGACAACGCTTCCAGCCGACGATTACGATTGGAGAATATACGAAGCTGTTCTTGACAATCATCGTCGGTCTCGGACTGACTTTCGAAATGCCAATTCTCGTCTTCTTCCTCGCTTTGATGCGGGTCATTACGGCTCGCTGGATGTGGCGGAACCTGCGATATTCCATACTCGCGATCTTTGTTATTGCGGGGATTATCACTCCGACCGCCGACATCTTGAACATGTGTCTTTTCGCCGCCCCAATGGTCGCGCTCTACGCCATCGGTATTGGGGTGGCTTGGCTGGTGAATCCGGCGCGCAAGCGCGGAACAAGCGCCGTCTAGCCTGCGTTAGCGATCGCCGCTGCCGTGCGCACAGCAGAGGCGAGTTTGGCGCATCGGGCGCCGCGGTTAGGCACCGGCAAGGGATAAGAAGCGATACCCGTCGAGTCGGTTCGGCCATTGCTCTTGGCTCAAGGGTCTCCGTCCAGGTCGCCCAAGATTTCGGGCTCGTCCGCCTCGACACAGGCAACTCCGTTTAAAGACATGTGCAGACGAGCGACCCTGTTCCCACTCGCGGCTCTCAGACACACTCGATGAGTGTCCCTAGGTCACGCATTCCTTCCACAGCAAAATGTCCACCACTCTGTAAACGACAGCCTCACGGCCACAGCGCCGGTAGACTCCGCATGCTGATAGCGTTGGACATTAACGCCTTCGTTAGTAACAACTCGTCGACAAATAAGTGACAGTCGCATGACATCCCGGCCCTATTCCATTAGCAGCCTGTCCGTCTGACTTATTGATATATCCATGCAGTCTCATGGTCGAAGAATATTCAGTGGCATTATTGGAATAAAACCATCACGGAATCAGTTGTCACTAATGACAGCGTCACATTAGCGCGGCGTATTCGGCAGCGAGCTATTACTCAGATTGAGAGTAATACAAAATAAGGAGATCAGCATGAACCCAAAACTACCCAACAAGTACGCTTTGTTGAGCTATTGCACAATTCTGCTTGTCCTGACGGCGTCTGCGGCCGGACAAGCTGGTCACCTCGATCCGACGTTTGGCCACGCCGGCATTGCGACACAGCAAACCGTGGTGACACAACCCACCAACTTTTATTCAGTTGGGGCTGCCGCCATACAAAGTAACGGCAAGATAGTGGTTGCCGCAGGAGTTCCTGGGGCCACCGGCTTTACGGTGCCCGCCTTGTTGCGCTTCCTGTCCAATGGAAACCTCGACGCGAGCTTTGGGGCGAACGGCGTAGCTATTCTTCCGAATAGCTTTGGAGCGTACAGTGCCGTTGTGATTCAGCCAGATGGCAAAATCCTGGCTGGAACCAGCGCCGGCGGTCCTAACTCCGAAGTTGATCGTTTCACCGCCACCGGACATCTCGATTCTTCCTTTGGCACCCAAGGAAGAGTCAGCTTCCTATTGAGTTCCTTCAGTGGACTGGCTCTGCAACCGGACGGCCGGATTTTGGCCGCCGTCCAGTCCTTCACTGGCCGCAGAGATCAGGTAGCGCGCCTATTGTCGAACGGCAGCACGGATACTAGTTTTGGAACCAGTGGGTTCGCGTTTCCTCCCGGAGGATCGGGACCGCTCGAGGTTCTCGCCAATGGCGACATACTGGTGTTTGGCGGTCTTGTGTCGCGCCTCACGAGTTCCGGGGAGCTGGACACGCAATTCGGAATCAATGCGCAGTTACTGGTCCAGGGCAATGGCCATGGGTTGGCCGCCGATGGAGACATCCTTATTGCTGGGGCGCTCGTCAATGATCCGACCATTCCCAGCGAAGGATTGACCGCGTTTTCCTATCAGAGCGTCGGCATAGGGGATCCTTTGTTCGGCAGGAATGGAGGCGTATCGACGCCCTTTGCAGGCTTTCCGACGATTACGGCTGCAGGCATGGGCCTCGAGTCCAACGGCGATATCGTCGAACTTGGAACTCTGGCAAACGGCAGTTTGGGAGCTTTTGGTCTGGTACGGTACACCTCGCAGGGACAACTCGACACTGGCTTTGGGATAGGGGGCACCGTTACAACATCGTTCGGCAGCAACGCCACAACCATTGCTTCCGCCATTGCCATCCAGTCCGACGACAAGATTGTCGTAGCGGGAAGAGTCGTCACGGTTGCCCTTCACGGGCAATTTGTTACGTCTCTCGTCGTGGCGAGATATCTGAAGTAGGGAGGATTGATCAAGATGTTGGTCAGCCCGGTGCCGCAGTATCGCGGCCCGAGCCTGTAATTGAGAGCGACCGGTGCCCCACACAATCCCGAATTTGGATTGTGTGGGTCTTTTGATTTTCCCCGAACCAATCAGGGTGCCGTGTGCCCCATCTTCGCGCCCGACTCTGCCGCTACCCTGGGACCCTGGCATTGGGACTCAGCTAATTCCGAGTGGCGACAATTATCTGACAATAAATTTACACGTTTCCCAAATGTGGAGTCCGATTGCTGAATCGGATCACATCTGGGCGTCTACTGATGCGCCTAAGAGCTTCCGGAGTTAATCCCAAGATACAACCGTTCAGCGGGACGGTGTCTAAAGGCTATCTTGTGAGCACAAATAGTTCCGCAATCAGGGAATATTAGTCGACAAGCCAAGTTGTACATATAGCTGGAACAAAAATCACCAGCGAAGGAGTTGGAGTGTAAACCATGAAAGAAGAGAAGTGTTCATCTGTTGTTGTCTCCGAGGCAGAATCAACTGAAGCTAGTCACTCTTCGACGGAAGAAGATGTTCAACGACATTGGCAGGGCGTAGTCAAGAGGCGTTCATTTCTTAAGGGCCTGGGAATCGCCGGTGCAACGCTGTCGGCAGGCGCCTTATTAGGAGCCGACGCCAACGCGCAAGCGATACGAAGCACCGGTAAGCTTTCAAAAGGCGACGCAGCCCTTTTGCGGTTCGCGGCAGCAGTAGAACTCATAGAGGCTGATCTGTGGCAGCAATACAACGAACTGGGAGGCGCTCAGGGAGGCAATCCCGCCTACATGGCCGCTCTCAGCAATCTTGATGGCGATATGCCCCAGTACATCGCCGATAACACAGACGATGAGCTGAGCCACGCGGCCTTCCTGAACGCCTACTTGATCTCCAAGGGAGAGGAGCCAGTCGATCTGGATGCATTCCGAACCCTGTCCAGTAGTCAAGCGACTGGTGCCAAGGATCTTGGAAGGCTGACAAACCTCCTGAAGCTCAACGTTGACCTGAGTTGGTACACGCGGTACCGCAGCGCCAGCAACCCTGATTTCGGCGCGAAGCTCCAGGGACCCTTCACCATCGAGAACGAGCCGGCCATTCCACTCAACGACATCGATACGCCTCCCAACCAGCCCCAACCCGTTCCTCCGGCGACCCCCCAAGAAGCCCGTATGCAAGCCATCGCAAATACCGCGGGCTTTCACTTCGCCTTCATCGAGCAGGGTGGAGCGAGCCTGTATCCGACGCTGGCCTTCAAGGCGACCGACCCTGAAGTCCTGCGAATCCTGGTGAGCATTGGCGGAGTCGAGATAGACCACTTTGGACTGTGGCACGACAAGGCGGGCAATGCCGTAGCTCAGCCGTTGGCCGGTGTGACCGACCCAGAAACTGGTCTGACCTTCCCGGACCTGAATGCGCGCAGCTCAGAACTCGACCAGACGAACCTGATCCTGCCTGAGCCGTGCGAGTTCATCAGCAAGAGTCTGCCGCCGTGCTCAGTGATCCGGCCCACGTTGACACGGAACGGGGGAGCAGTCGCCACTATCAAGGCTTTCACCGATGACCTCTTGTTCCTTGGTCAATCGCCGGTGTTCTTTAGCCTGGTTAACCGGCTGGCTGCCGAAGCTGATTCGGTCCGACGCGGCTTTTGATTGTTGCAAGCTCTCCATTGCTGTTTGGGCAGGCGCTGTATCGGGTTGCCGGTTGCAGCGCCTGCATTTGTACTAGCACGACTTTGAGAGTTTCTCACTTGATCTAAGGAGTACGTATGTTTGAAGGACTGTTTCAACCGATGCATTTGCTGGTGATTTTCGGAATCGCCCTGCTCGTCTTCGGGCCTAAGAAGCTTCCCGAGCTAGGCAAAGGAATCGGGGAGGGTATCCGCGGCTTCAAGTCAGCCATGAAAGCTGAGGAAGAGAACCTGGTCAGCACAACAACCACCCTTGCCAACGACCAAGGCTTAACCAAGGAGTGAATCGTGGGTTTTGGCACTGAAATCCTGTTCTTGCTTATGCTCGGGCTCCTGGTACTGGGTCCGAAGCGGCTGCACACAATGCTGGCCCACGTGGCGCGGGCTAAAGCCGAGTTCGAAGACGCGAGCCGTGGCTTCAAGTCTCAGCTCGCGGCAGAACTCGATGCCGCTCCTCGGACCCGCGAAACCGATTGCGCGCATGAATCAGTTGGGAACTAGTGAACCATCCTCGGATACTCGCTATCGGAACAGCCAACCCGCCGGTTAGGCTCACCCAGGAGCAAAGCTTTCGTGCGGCGGGTTACCAGGGCAAGCGCATTCGGAAGATCTTCCTGAAGAGCGATATTGATTACCGCCATTTTTACCTGGAAGGCAGCCCGAATCGCGAGGAGAGTTCTGATCAACTGAATCAACGCTATCTGCGTGGCGCAATGAAAACCGGTTGTCAGGCGATTCTGGACTGTGTGAATTCAGCCGGAACCACCGTGGGGGACGTGGACTTCCTGGCAGTCTGCACCTGCACAGGCTACGTTTGTCCAGACGTGGGCAGCCGTCTCATTGCGCATATGGACTTCCGCAACAACCTGCAGAGAGCGTCGATCGTCGGCCTTGGATGTGCGGGTGCCCTTCCTGCGTTGCAGCGTGCGGTCGATTTTGTTCGAGCAAATCCAGGCCGCCAAGCATTGATGCTAGCTGTTGAGATTTGTTCAGCTTGCTACTACGTCGATAACACTCTCGAAACGGTTGTTGGTAACGCGATTTGCGCTGATGGCGCCGCAGCCATCCTGCTTGCCGCCGGGCAGCAAGTTAATCGCAGCTATCCACAAATTATCGACTTTGAGACTTTCATCGATACGGAGCGGATCGAGGAGGTTGGACTTCAACATCGCGACGGGAAGCTGCGAATCGTGCTGGGAGCCTCGATTCAACACCTGGCTGGTCCCATGATCGAAACGGCACTCCAGCAGTTGCTGCAACGGCATGGACTTTCAAGATCTCACATTGGTTTCTGGGTCGTTCATCCTGGCGGGCGCAAGGTGATCGACAACGTTCAGAAGCATTTCGGCATGACGGATGCCCAGCTGCGTTTCTCCAGAACCGTATTGCGGAATCACGGAAATATGTCATCCCCCACAGTCGTGTTTGTTTTGCAGGAAGTCGTTCGTAGCGGTGACCCGCAACCGGGGGACTGGGGGGTGATGATTGCGTTAGGACCAGGAATGGCTGCCGAGGTTGCACTACTGAGATGGTAGCTCGCCGATTGCCTCTCTGGCCGCTTCTTCGGGTTCTCCATCGGGCAGGGCGGATGGGTTTGTGGGCGGAGGTGAAGCCGCTTCTGCGAGATCGACTATTCCCCGTGAGAATTGCACCAACGAAAGAAGCGAACCCGTCGCCTCCCGTTCTGTTCCAGATGGCAACCGGTTATTGGGTTTCCCAGGCGATCTACGTTGCCGCCAAACTCGGTATTGCCGATTTGCTTAAAGACGGCCCCCAGTCATGTGTCACCCTGGCCACTGCCACTGGAGCGGACACTGCTTCGCTCTTCCGCTTGATGCGAGCCTTGGCAAGCGCGGGTATCTTTTCGCACGTCCGGAGAGATTGCTTTGCTCTTTCCCGCCTTGCGGAAAGCCTTCAGACCGATATCCCTGGGTCTCTGAAGACTATGGTGATGACAATTGGCGAGATTCACTATCAAGCATGCGGAAATCTTCTTCACAGCATTCAAACCGGGTCTCCGGCCTTTAACAATGTGTTTGGAACAAGTTTATTCGACTACTTGCAACACAATGCCGACGCGGCTGACACGTTCAATCACGGCATGACGAACCTGTCATCGATGCTGGGTTATGCAGTACTGATGGCCTATGACTTCACCGGTCTCTCCTCCATCGTCGACATAGGAGGAGGTGAGGGTAGACTCCTGCGAAAGATTCTGGAATTGAATCCAGACATGAGAGGTGCGGTTCTCGATATGCCCGCAAACGTCGAAACAACAAATCAAGATCTCGACGACCAAACGTGTGTAGGACGATGCTCATACGTCGCAGGAGATTTCTTCGATTCGGTTCCAGAGGGAGCCGACGCGTACCTTCTCTGCGGGGTGATTCACGATTGGGACGATGATCGCGCTGTTACTATCCTCAGAAATTGCCGCAGAGCCATGGCAAAGAATGGCAGAGTGTTGCTGGTGGATATGGTTGTGCCGGACGACGACGCGACTTGTTTCAGCAAGCTTCTCGATTTGAACATGTTGGTGATGACTGGAGGACGGGAACGCACCAAGGCTGAGTTCTGCGCTCTGCTCGATGCCGCCGATTACAAGCTCACGAGAATCGTGCCAACCATGGCCCCGCAGAGCGTAATTGAAGCCGTGCCGAAATCCCGTCGACCCTCTTAATCTCCAGGTTCGCATGTCCGTAGTGGTGATGACGTCTGGCCGATCAAGGCGGTTATGTCCAACGAAGAGGCCTTTGAGCGGGGAAAGCCGCGCTGGCAGCCATGAAACAACAGGTGCTAAGAGGAAGTTTAATAATTCACAGCCTCTCGGGGAATATTTCGTCTCCCGCCAAGTTATAGATGGTGTTAGTGCCTGACAGAAGTGAGTTACGTCGCAGCTGGTCAGGCACCAAATCCAAACAATGAGGAATAAGGATATGTCCAAGACCTTAGTGACCCTTGCTCTCATGTGCGCCAGTCTTCAGGCTCAGGTTACGGGAGCCTCGATTGCAAATGACGAGCCATTCGTAATAGGCTCTACGCCATCTGTCAATCCAGTCATCGAGTGGAATAGAACCCTCCTGGTGATCCTCCGAACTGCCGGCGCCCAGCCTCCCACAATTCATTCGACTCGAAGCTTCGCCATTCTGCATGCTTCCATCTTTGACGCGGTCAACAACATCGACGGAACCTACAGTCCGTACCTGGTCCGCCTCTCGAACATCTCGCGGCTCGCTTCACAACCCGCTGCGGCAGACCAAGCGGCGCATGACGTCCTGGTTGCACTCTACCCGGCATTTCAGACAACACTCGACACCGAACTTCAGCAGGACCTGGGGCAGATTCCGGAGGGACGGGACAAGACGGACGGCGTCACCGTCGGACAAACCGTTGCCGCGCAGATTCTAGCGTTCCGCAGCACCGACGGAGCGAACCTTACTCCGCCTCCTTTTATCCCGGGAAACCAGCCGGGAGACTACCAATTCACGCCTCCCAATTTCGCACCAGCGGACTTCACGCAATGGCCTCAGGTCGCGCCGTTTGCCCTTGCGCGCGCTGATGAATTTCGTCCCGGACCGCCACCGCAGCTGAGCAGCGACGAGTACACAAGGACTTTCAACGAGGTCAAGAGTCTGGGTTTCATTACCAGCAACACCCGCACTCCGGAGCAGACCCTGATTGGAACCTTCTGGAACGGCAACATTCAGGACTTCTGGAACGAGATCGCGCAGACCGCGGCGTTGGGACATCACCTCGGGCTGGCCCATAGCGCACGGCTGTTTGCTCTACTGAACATCAGCCTCGCCGATACTACGATTGCATTCTTCGAGGCTAAGTACAACTACCAGTTCTGGCGGCCAGTGACCGCGATTGAACTGGCCGGCCTTGATGGCAATCCCGACACGAACCCCAATCCAAATTGGCTCCCGCTGCCGACCAAGACCGCTCCGGACCCTTCGTACCCCGGTGCGCACAGTGCAATGAGTTTTGCCGGAGCCCAAGTGCTGAAGTTCTACTTTGGTGATCAGTTCACTTTTGATGTCACCTCCGAGTCGTTGCATGGAGTGAACCGTCACTTCACCAGCTTCTCGGCGGCTGCGCAGGAGGCGGGACTGAGCCGGATTTATGCCGGCCAGCACTTCCGGACGGACCACATCGCTGGCAAAGATCTCGGCGAGAGAGTATCAGAGTCGATCGTGGACACCATTCTGCTTCGAAGGTGAAAGGACGATTCTTGGTGTCCAATTTCGTAGTGCGATCCCATCGTTTCAATTCGGTCTTGCGCTCGCTATTCTTGCTTTGCGCACTGTTAGTGTTTGCGGGGGTAGTTCTCGCACAGTCTGGGGGCCTTGCGCTCACGCATGTCACCATCATCGACCCAGGTGTGGACAAGCCACAGCAAGACATGACTATCCTCGTCCGCGGGCACGACATTGCCGCTGTAGGCCGAGCGAAGCAGGTCACGATACCTACCTCCGTTAAGGTGATCGATGGCACCGGCGAGTTTGTGATCCCTGGGCTGTGGGACATGCATTCTCACTTTCGCGACGCGGGCCGTGATCTAAAGATGGACATTGCCAATGGGGTTCTCGGAACTCGCAACATGGGCGGAGCCGCCAAAGAGGTATTTCCTCTGCGCGATGCAATCGCCCACGGTCAGCAAGTCGGACCGAAGATTGTGGCTTGCGGACCGATCGTTGACGGCCCTAACTCGTGGTCAAATCCCAAATTCACAATCTCGGTGACCACTACGGATGAGGCACGGGCTGCCGTAGTGTCGCTGAAGCAACGGGGCACGGACTGCATCAAGGTGTACGACGGTCTGTCGCGAGATTCCTATTTCGCGATTCTCGATCAAGCAAAGAAGCTAGATCTGCCAGTCGTCGGGCATCTACCCAGCGCTATTAGTGTTCGTGAAGCCGCAGATGCTGGTCAGCGGTCTTTGGAGCACGGTATTGCGCTCGCGGGCGGATCAACCATGGAGGATGAGTACATCAAACGGCGTCTGGATCAATCTGCCTTTCAGGAGGCTCTCCGTACAAAGAACTTCGCACTGATCCCAGCCAAGATAGCGCGGGATAACACTATGATGCTGGACACTTTTAGCCAGGAACGCGCGGATGCGACCTATCGGCTGCTGGCGAAGAACAATACATTCATCACCCCCACGCTAGTGACCGAGCGCTCGCTGACGTTCATTGATGATCTGAACGCAAGGCCCGATCCCAGAATGCAGTATGTCTCGGCGGAGGAGTTGCAGTGGTGGAAACCAGAGAACGGCATGCTGACGAAATACCGGACGCCGGAGTACATTGCGATGAGAAAGCGGGAGTATGCAAAGATGCTGGAAGAAGTCCATCGCGCGCAGACGCTGGGCGTGCACCTCCTGGCTGGAACAGATATTACAATTCCATACACATACCCGGGTTTCAGCCTGCACGATGAACTCAAATTGTTTGTCGAAGCCGGATTGACTCCGATGCAAGCGCTCGAAACCGCCACGACCAACCCTGCCCTCTTCCTCGGATTGTCGAAGACGTGGGGCCGTGTCGAGCGCGGCTACACAGCCAACCTGGTGTTGCTGAATGCTGATCCTCTGGCGGATATCTCGAACATAAACAGGATCGATTCTGTTGTCGTAAGCGGACAATGGTTAGACCGTGCCCAACTCGATCAGCTGCTCAATGAGGCGAAAGTAGCTGGCACAGGCGACAGCTCTCAACAACGATGAGTCCGTCGAGCAGACCCGACCCATTCTGATGTGTAACGAGTTCCTGGGAGTAGTGGCCACCCTTAGCATCGCGATTCAAGCTACAACTCCTTGGTTGGCTATCCGGAAGTAATCCACTTTATCCGTAACTCAGCTGTCCGGAGACCGGGCTTCTTCGTTCTCCACGCGGCCTGCCGGAGGCGAATCTGCCGTTGTCGCCGTGCAGCGCGAACTTCCGATCTCGCCCGGCCTGAACCTCCCGCTGCTTCCCGGCGAGCATGTCCTTCGGAGTGATGTACCCGAGGGTACTGTTCAGACGAACGTTGTTGTAATGCTCTACGTAACCCTTAACCAGACCGATCGTCCCAGCGGAGCTAAGCCG
>Ga0210406_10005522_pt1 | contig 13230 bp, 11 predicted proteins | sample IncBWC30MmetaG_FD_155454 | JGI IMG/M metagenome (GOLD analysis project Ga0210406, IMG submission 155454) | Forest soil microbial communities from Barre Woods Harvard Forest LTER site, Petersham, Massachusetts, United States - Inc-BW-C-30-M | ecosystem: Environmental > Terrestrial > Soil >... | reverse complement strand
TCAAGCGAGCAGCGGCGCCCACGCGCTGGATCCACAAGCGGCGATATTGCCGCTTCTTCACACGGCGGTCGCGCTTCGCGTAACGATCCGCGCGATTGGCCGCTTCCTGAGCCGACTGGTACAACTTGCTCTTGGTGAGGAAAAAGCCTTTTGTCCTTTTAAGATACTTCTTGCGCCGAGCCCGGCGTTTTGTGCCGCGTTTTACGCGTGGCATGGGTTTTCTCCTTCGTTTCTTGTGTAGCCCACCCCTTCAGGGGCGAGGATTTGCGCCTGTTGCCAGGAAAACCCCCGGGCCTGAAGGCCCGAGCTGCAGATCAATTTGGAAACAAAACAGGTTGCGGAGAAACGCGGCGAGGCGAATCCAGCAACGGGTTTGTTTCCGATGGGATTGTCGCGGCGCAGACTTTCGTCTGGCCACAACGCGCTAGCTCGAAGCCAACGCTACGCCCCGCGTGAGCGGAGCAGAACGGCCGGCAGGCACCCGTAGCGCTGCCTGGCGCGTTCTTGCGGATTTGCATCCGCAACTTCATTGCAGGGACGCTAAACAACGTGTCCCTACGAAAGCTGTACAAGGCTCAAAAGCTGTAGGGCATCATCTGGCGAACGGCGGCGACATCAACCTTCTCCACCTTGGTCAGCTTCTTGAGCTTACGCATGCGCTTGGCCGCCTTGGTGCCCAGCAGGTGGCGCTTTCCAGAGTGCATGCGGATAATCTTGCCCGTCGCTGTGATCTTGAAGCGCTTCTTCGCGCCGCGGTGGGTCTTCAGTTTCTTTTTTGGTTTCGTCGAATTGCGTGGCATTGCTGTGAATCCTCTTCCTGCAGGCCGGCCAGAGCCAGCCCCTTCAAGTTTCCATCTGGAATTACTTTGCCGGCGCGAAGCCGGCAACTCCAACCCTACGCGTTCGTTTGCGCTTGTGCGGTAGGCCGCGGCGCTGCCCCGGCACCCTTCTTCGGCGCCAGAAGCGCTACTAAAACGTTACCTTCCATGCGCGGCGGCGTCTCGATCTGTCCCTGTTCGCCGATTTCCGCCAACAGCCGGGTCATCTTGGCGCGACCAACTTCCTGGTGCGCCATTTCGCGCCCGCGATGAAAAATCATAGCGCGCACTTTGTGGCCTTCGCCCAGGAACTTAAGGATCTGGTTCTTGCGAACCTGAAAATCGTGCTCCGCGGTCGCCGGGCGGAACTTCACTTCTTTTAACTGCGAACCACGGCTGCTCTTGCGCTGCTCGTGGGCCTTCTTGCTTTGTTGATAGAGAAACTTGCCGTAGTCGGTGATCTTGCAGACCGGCGGATCGGCGGTAGGCGAAATTTCCACCAGATCCAATCCCCGCTCGCGGGCCATGCGTACGGCCTCGAATGGTTGCATTACTCCAAGCTGGCCACCTTCTTCGTCAATCACCCGGACTTCGCGGGCGCGTATCCGTTCGTTGATGCGGATACGGTCTGCTTGCCGGAAATTCCGTTCAGCGATAAAACCCCCTAGGCAACTGAAAGGCACCCGGCGAACCGGGTCACACCTCGATTGAATACCCTATCCCCCTGGAGCTTCCGCCGCATGGGGCAGGTTTTAAAGTATATCACGCGACGGGCGGAACCCGGCAAGAGGCAGAAGTTGCGGCCAACTGGCGCGTCTGTCGACCACCCTGGGGCCCCCGGGTTGATTCGCTTGAAGCCCAGGCAGAGGCGCTGCAATCAAGGCATTGATCCGGGCGCAGTTTCAAGTGCCTGAAAATCAGCAGTAATCAGCTGGTCAATTCCAAATTGCCTTTCGGGCCTGTCAACTCCGAGCGCAGTTGCGCCTTTTCTCCCTTCGCGATGGGTACTTGAAGCGAGAGCTGCGCGAGTGTCTCGGCGAGTTTTTGTGGTTGCGGAGTTAACAACTCGAAGCGAATCAGGCGGCAACCCGCGGGGGCGTCGGCAGCAGGGTGCGGGGAGTCGGCGCTCCATTCAATGAAAAAAGGCAGCAGGCCGTAAGCATTGGACTTCAGATTGAGCGTTTGCCACTGCAGCAGGCGGCCGTCGGGACGCTTGCGTGAGCCGGGAGAGGGGCCTTCAAAAGCGAGTCCCGCTTCCTGAAGTTGCTTGGCGAATGAGCTGAGATCACCGGGATGTGCGGCCCATTCCACCAGTCGCGGCTCGCTGAGTGTCTCAAGCTGCGAGCGGCGCGCGCTTTGGGAATCCGGTTGAGCCGGATCGGGCGCAATGATTTCCAAATAATGTCGCACGCCAAGTGAGAGCAAGGCATTCTGCGTGCCGCGACCGGGATGAACCCCGCCGAACATCGCTTTCACGCCGAGATGTTGCTCCACGAAAGCGATTCCGCGATTCAGATCGCTGCAACCGAGGAGAATGTGGTCCAATTTTTCAGGCACGGCATCGGGTGCGTCGCCGCGCGTCAGCATCGGTGTCACCATCGCACCCGCCGCCACACCCAGAAATGATCGCCGCTTCAGCACGGTTGGTCCCTCCTAATCGCAGGCGCCGCGCATTCCTCGCAATTGTAAGGATACGCTCGGCCGCGTAAATTCTCCGTCATTCGCCCGGGTGCAGCCAAGTAAAGAATATGCTGCAGCGCTGCGGAGAGAGCCCATGCGAATTGCCTTGCCGACGATGAACCCGACCGCAAGCGACAGGTAGCCGCTTTCCAGTGCGGTGATGATTCCGAACGCGGAGTAAAGAATCAGACCAATAGTAGCGCCACCAATCCTGAAGATCATGGCGCGCAGAAAAGCGCTGTGCGTATCAGTGGGCTGACTTATTGAATCAGTCGGCTAGCGATTTCTTCCTGCAGAGCAGTGATCAGGTCCGGCAGGGGGCGCGCGCCGAGGTCGCCCTTGCTGCGATGGCGCACGCTGACGCCGCCCGCCTCGGCTTCCTTGGGTCCGACCACGAGCATGTAGGGAGTTTTCTGCATCTGCGCATCGCGGATCTTCGCGGGCAACTTTTCGTTGCGGTTGTCGAGGTGCACGCGAATGCCGTGATTCTTCAGCGTCTCGTAAACGTGCGTTGCATAATCCTGCACTTTTTCGCTGACCGGGCAAATTTCCACTTGCACCGGAGCGAGCCACAGCGGGAACGCGCCGGCGTAGTGTTCGATCAGGATGCCGAAGAAGCGCTCGACGGAACCGAGCAGCGCGCGATGAACCATTAACGGCTGGTGGCGTTTTCCGTCTTCGCCGACATATTCCAACCCGAAGCGCGCAGGCAGGTTGAAATCGAACTGCACCGTGGTGAGTTGCCAGGAGCGGCCGATAGCGTCGATCAGCTTGACGTCAATCTTCGGCCCGTAGAACGCCGCTTCGCCCTCGATGCGCTTGTACGGAATCTTCATGCGCTCCATGGTGCTGCGGAGTGCGTTTGTGGCGCGGTGCCAGTCTTCGGGCTTTCCGGCGTAGTTTTCCGGATGTTTTTCGTCCCAGTCGGAAAGTTCGACTTCGTACTTGTCGAAGCCGAAATTCTTCATCACCGCGAAAGCAAAGTCGACGCAGGCCTCCACCTCGGATTCAATCTGATCCGGAGTGCAAAAGATATGCGCGTCGTCTTGCGTGAAGCCGCGAACACGCAGCAGGCCGTGGAGCACACCGCTGCGTTCGTAGCGATACACGGTGCCCAGTTCCGCCAGGCGAACCGGAAGGTCGCGGTAACTGCGCAGCTTGGTCTTATAGATCAGGATGTGGCCCGGGCAATTCATGGGCTTCAGCTGATAATCGGCTTTTTCCACTTCCACCGCGCCGAACATGCTCTCCTTATAGAAATTGGCGTGGCCGGAAGTCTTCCAGAGGTCGAAGAGCATGATGTGGGGTGTGAAAACAAGATCGTAGCCGCGTTTAAAAAGTTCATGGCGCAGCCAGTCTTCCACGAGCGTGCGAATCAAGCCGCCCTTGGGATGCCAGAAAATAAGTCCTGGACCGGCTTCCTCCTGGATGCTAAAGAGATCAAGCTCCGCACCCAGCCGGCGATGGTCGCGGCGCTTGGCTTCTTCCAGACGATGCAGGTGGGCGTCCAGCTCTTTTTGCGAAAAGAAAGCCGCGGCGTAAATGCGCTGCAGTTGCGGATTCCCTTCCTGACCCTTCCAATAAGCGCCGGCAACATTCATCAGCTTGAACGCTTGAATGCGTTTTGTGGACGGAATATGCGGGCCGCGGCAGAAATCGATGAATTTCCCGGTGGTGTAGAACGACACCATCGGTTCGTCGGCTTTCTCTTCAATGAGTTCGCATTTGAAGAGCTGCTTGGAATCCTGATACAGCTTCAGCGCTTCCGGCTTGGGCAACAGCTTGCGCTCGTTCGGAAGATCCTGAGCCGCGAGCTCATGCATCTTCTTTTCTATTTTCACCAGGTCGTCGGGTGTGAACGGTTCTTCGCGCAGGAATTCATAGAAAAAACCGTTTTCGACCGGTGGGCCGATGCCGAGCTTCACGTTGGGATAAAGCTCCATCACCGCGGCGGCAAGCAGGTGTGCGGCGGAATGCCGGAAAACATAAAGCGCGTCGGGATCTTTCTCGGTGAGGATGTGCAGCTTGACGTCTTGTTCCAGAGGCCGGCGCAGGTCGTAGAGCAGGCTGCCATCTTCCGCCGGATCGACGGAATTGGAGAAGATGCCGGATTTGCTTTTTGCGCCGTTGCCGTCCGTGGCAGATACCTTGGCGACCAGCGCGGCTTCCGCCAGTCGCGGCGAAATGGATTTGGCCACTTCGACGGGAGTGGTGCCCTTGGGGAACTGTTTCACGCTGCCGTCGGGAAGTGTTACGTGGATCGGATCCATCGGTCTGTCCTAGCTGCAGGGAATCCTGCGCGTAGAGCTTAGCCAATTAGAGTATCGGCGGGTGGGGTGTGGGTCAAGGCGCGAGGGCCCTAGAGAATGGTTACACCGGGGATTCCACGTGACTCAGTTCTTGAGAAGAGCCTGAAACTCAGGCACAGACCTGCAAAAAGGGTAGGGTCCAACGCACTCTCACGGGCCGAGTATAACCGACAACCCCGCGGGTCAATGGCATGTTGGTTCGAGATTTGCAGTGGAAGAACGCTACAATCTACCTTCTGGACGGAGTCCAAATCCTTTGCTCAGGTGCCGGATGAAACTTTCTTTGGGTGTCGCACTGCTATTGGTTGTGGCATTGCCTGCGAGCTCGTTTGCGCAATCCCCGCAAATCGTTCGCGGTCCCGATGATCGGATGAAGGCCGACATCCTGGTGATCGTGGCGCATCCTGACGACGAAGCCGCCGTGACGCCGTACCTCGCCCGTGCCATTTATGACCTACACAAGCGCGCAGCGGTGGTCTTTGCCACGCGTGGAGGTAGCGGCGGAAATGATTACAGCCGCGAGCACGGACCCGCCCTCGCCAATATCCGCGAAATGGAAGCCCGCGAGGCTTGCGCCAAGCTAGGTATCACCAACGTATGGTTTCTCGATGGCAAGGACACTGCTTCGCAGAATGTCCTGAATTCGCTGGCGAACTGGGGGCACGGCAGCAACCTGGAGAAACTCGTTGGGATCTTCCGGCTGACGCAGCCAGAGATCGTCATCACCTGGCTGCCGAGCGTGTTCATTGGCGAAAACCACGGTGATCATCAGGCGGCCGGCGTGCTTGCCACCGAAGCCTTTGATCTGTCGGGCAACCCGGTTGTGTTTCCCGCGCAAGTGGCTGGCGCGCCCAAGAGGCTTGAGCCCTATCTCGAAAACCTGACGCCCTGGCAAGCGCAAAAAATCTACTACTTCAGCGACGCGAGTGATTCCAAGCAATTTGTCGGAAAAGGCCCGGCATATTCGCTGAAGGAAATCTCGCCTTCACAGAAAAAACCATACTGGCGCATGGCGCTGGAGGCGGCCAAGCCTCACCTGACGCAATTTCCGGCTGATATTGAGCGAATTTCCAAACTGAACGACGCACAACTGGAGAAAATGATGAGCGACCCCAACACCGCGTGGTGGACCGAACCAATGACGCTGATTTTCGGCAAATCGATTGTTCCCACCACGCCAACAGCTGATGTCTTCGCCAACATCCAGGCTGGCGCGGTTACGGCGCCGTCCCTGCCTGCGGCAAAAGATCAGGGCGCGAAACTCTCGCAAGCAGGCTCCATCAGTTTGGGGGGGCCGTGGGGATACTATTCCGTTTTTCGCTTGGAACACGGCCTCGTCGATCTGCCCGTTGCACCCCAGCCAGAGATCGCTGTTAAGATCCACACCTCCGTATCCGTTCCGATTATCGTTCACCACGCAGATACGGCGCCGGCCAGCGTCTCGTTGAGAGTCGAAGCTCCACCAGGATGGAAAGTCACTTCCGGTCAGGGAAATTTCAGCTTGCCGGTCGAGCCTTCCACAGCGCTGCAGGTCGAAGTGGAAACTCCGCTGATGTCACCCGAAGAATTGAAGGCGGCGAAGCCGCAGGTAATCACTGTCCTGGCGGAGAAAAACGGCGCCTCCATCGGTGAAGTGAAGTTGCGCGTGCAGTTGCAGGGTAACGCGTTGCCTGAGTAGCTGGCCGCAGCTTATTTCTTCGCGCGCGCGCCTTCGATTTGCTCCCACATCGCTTCGGGGAGCATAGCCAGATCGTTGAATTCTCCGGCGCCGCGCAGCCATTGGCCGCCGTCCATCACCACGCATTCCCCGTTAATGTATTCAGCCATGTCGCTGATCAGAAAGGCGGCCAGATTGGCCAGTTCCGGGTGTTTGCCGAAGCGCTTCATCGGATGCTTGCTGAGAACGTGCTCCTCGAACTGCTTGCTGGGAATCAGCCGCGACCACGCTCCCTCTGTGGGAAACGGGCCGGGGGCAATCGCGTTCACCCGGATGTGATACTTGGCCCATTCCACCGCCAGCGAAGTAGTCAGAGCGAGGACTCCGGCCTTCGCGCACGCCGACGGCACCACATAGCCGGATCCGCAATTCGCGGCGGCATACGTGGTGGTGATGCTCAGGATATTTCCGCCAAGCTTTTTCTCGATGCGGCGACGGCCAAAGGCTTGCGTGCAATGAAACGTGCCATTCAATACGATGCCAACCACGGCATTGAATCCGTTAGGCGTCAGTTTTTCGGTTCGCGCCAGGAAGTTTCCCGCGGCATTGTTCACCAGCGTATCGATTTCCCCGAATTGCTGTTCGGCGGAAGCGAAAGCGCTCTCCACCGCATCGTAATCACGAACGTCGCAGGTCGCATAACCGGCCGCGCCTCCTTGTCGGTGAATTTCCGCGCATACCTCCTTGAGCGGTTCTTCGCGGCGGCCCACCAGAAAAAGCCGCGCACCCAATTTTGCGAACTGTACCGCCATGGAGCGGCCCAGTCCCGTGCCTCCACCCGTCAGGAAAATCGCACGTCCTTGCAAAAGGTCCTGCTGGAACACGAAGCACCGCCTTTCCAGGATTGTACCAATGCCAGGGGAAACGGCGGCAACAGGATGTTCTTTATGGAGCTGGGGACTCTCTGCGGAGGACGGAGCCAAGTTTGTAGCTGAAAAGAGCAAGGCGGAGTGGGGACCTGGTCCCACCCCGCCCTCGAGCGCAATAGCGGACTTCCGCTATCCGCAACGCCTGTGCTGCCGGACCGCTTTCCCACCCGGCCTTACTTGTGCGCGAACCATCGCCACTCAGGGAAGCGCGGCCAGCAGCGTCGCCACCGCGTGAATCAGATCCTTCCAGGCGATTTCCACGCGTGTCTTTACACTCGGCAGGAGGCCATCTAAGAATACCGGATGACGCGCCGTGGTTTCACTTCAAAAAGGCTGAGCTCCAAGCGACCTTGTAATGGCGTTGTTTGGTTTTGATGCGCTCCGAACCGACTACGAGTGACAATAGGGAGTAAAACAAGAGTTTACGGAGGATGCGTAGACGGTCCAGGAAACAGATGGCCCTTGTGTGCAGCGGACCGTAGAACTTTCTAAGATAAAGATATTTGCTCTTGTAGAACAACGACACGGACCCTGCGGAACTTGACTGGCCACCAATATGGATAATGCTTGCATCCGGAATGATATAACACGATACGCCGCGATTCTTTAGGGCATGCGCAAGGGATGTATCTTCGTGATAAAAGAAAAAATCTTCATCAAAAAGTGTCGGAAGCGGAAAGACGGATCGCCGCCGTATCAGAAAAAACGCGCCGGTCACACCATCGACCTTTAGGGGCGCGGTTGCGTTCGCGATTTTCGACTTACCGTATCGAGCCAGCGCCTTGGCAAACCAGGTTGCATAGTGTGAAAAAAGAGAATGATGGAACAGCATGCCCTGGTCTCGTCCGTCAGCATAGGTAATACGGGGAGCACAAACTCCGACGTCCTGTCGCTCCTCCAGGAAGCGCCAGAGAGTAATCAAGGCCTCGCGATTGAGGACAACGTCCGTGTTGGTCACGCAGATGTACTTGCTGGCAGTGGCCGCTACCCCCCGGTTGATGCCGCGTCCATAACCGATATTCTCTCCGGTTTGCAGGTAGTGAATTTCTGGGTGAGATTGCAGGTATTCCTGGGAACCGTCCTGGGAATTGTTGTCAACAACCGTGAAGGAAAAGGTAAAGGGGACCTCCAGGCGGTTGAAGAAGTCGGTCAAGCGCTGAACGTACTCCAAGGTGTTGTAGCTGACCGTCACAAATGCCATGTCAACGGGCAAGGCAGAACTCCTGTGCTTACCAACCAAGGCCCAGCAGCACCGCGTTAAGACCAACCGGCGAGGGCGCAACAAAAGTATATTCGATCGAACGAGACCGCTTCAGTTTGCGGGAACCATCGCCGAGGGAATGGGGCGGCCCATCGCTTTGGCATATTCCGCAGCGTAGGTGGAATTCCCGGGGAATTCTTCCGTGAGCTCTTTCAGGTTTTTCTGCGCCAGCTCATCCTGCTTTTCGCGCCGCGCGGAAAGAGCCAGCAGGATCTGCGCGAAGGGTTTCAGATAATTACCGTTGTCTGCCGTTTTTTGCACCTGACTCATACCCAACTGCCTGTCGCCGTGAATTCCACCGAACCAGAGCACGAAGCGCGCGGAAGAAGACAGCGAGCCAATAACGTAGTAAGCGATTCCGGGTGCCACATAAATGTCATAGGCATCGGGATGCTCCTTGAGGAGCAATTCCGCGTTGGAGTTGGCTTCTTTGAGCATCTTCAAAGCGTCGTAGTGCTTCTTCATGAGCATGCTGTCAGCGTCCGACTGCATGCCGGCACAGAGAGCCAGGACAAACAGGGCCTCCGGATCGCGCGGATGCTTTTTCATGCGTTGGTTCGCCAGTGTGCGGGCTTTTGCAATGGACTCTTGAAAGGCCTTCATGCGGGCCGGATCGGGCGTGCCGGTGATCCCGCCGAGAAAGCGCTTATCATTCAGGAAGTAGTCGCTGGTCAGCACCTGCTGCAGGTAAAACTCTTCGAACAGATAGCTCGCACCTACGCTAACCTGGCCAAAGGGCTCCGTGGGATTCTCGGCTGCCCACGTCACAAGAACCTCGCGCGCTTCCGGAAATTTCTGCTCGTACATTAATCGATAGCCTTTTTTCAATTCCGGGACGGAATTGAACGCCGGCGAATCTGGTTTGGGCGCGGCCTGCGAACTCGAGCGCACGGGTGAGAGCATGCCCGCGAACGTGACGATCGACAGGAGCGTATAGAAGCGTCGCATGTACTTTGAACCTCAGAACAGTCCGGGCAGAAAGCGCGGCTTCCCGGCCATCGCGGCTCGGTACTGCGCGTCAGAGAAGAGTACACGTTCTTCGGTGGAAAGGCGCTGGGAAAGTACCACAAGGTGGGCGAGCGAGCCTGCGATGGCCGTGATCCAAGCAGTGTGGATTAACGGCAGCACCAGCATCTCAACAAACACGGCCGCATAATTCGGGTGCCGCACGTAGCGAAACGGGCCGGTGGTGACGACTCCCAGGCCCGTCGAATTCATGATCTGCACGTTCCAGTGCTCGCCAAGGGTGCGAATCACCCACCAGCGCACGGCATTGGCGGCAAGAAAAATCACAAAACAGACCGCAGCCAATATGGGAATGAAGGGGCGATGAAGGAAGACTACCTCAACCGCGGCTCCTACCAGAACGCCGGTGTGCAACAGCACCATCCAGCGAAAACGCGGGTCGTTTACCTTGGCCGCGCCGTGCGCCACCATCTCCCGCTGGTGACGCCGCGAAATCTGCAACTCCACGATGCGCAAGAGCGCCACGAGCAGCAGCAGCGCGAGATATGCGATGACACTCAGTTCCATTGCAGCAACAAAAACTCCGCGCTGAAACCGGGACCGAAGGCGGCGGCCAGGGCGTGTTCACCGGCCTTCAATGGGCGCTTCTCCAGCCATTCTTGAAGGATAAACAGAATCGTGGCGCTGGATAAATTGCCCACATTTCCCAGGATGTCCCACGACGGCTGGGTATCGCATTTGCACAAGCCGAGCTGCTGCTCCACGTTGCTGAGCAGCCGCGCACCGCCGGGATGCAGGATCCATCCTTTAATGTCTCTTTGTGTTTTACCCTGGCGCTCCAGGAAGCCGTCGACCAGGCCTCGAATTTTCGCTCCAATCATTTCCGGAACGTCTTTCGCCAGCAGGATGTGAAAGCCGGCATCGCGAAGATCGAATCCCATGGCCCCCAGGGAATCAGGGAAAGTATATGTTTCCGTCACCAGAATGCGCGGGCCCGGTTTCGGCTGGCCCGTTACGATTACTGCGGCCGCCCCGTCTCCAAACAGAATCGATGAGATCAAGTTGGCCTGGGATATGTCCTTGCGCTGAAACGTCAGTGAAGGCAGTTCCACCGCGATGATAAGGACGTTCTTACCCGGGTTGGAGTTCAGGAAGTCCGCCGCGCGGGAAATAGCCATGGCGCCCGCGGCACAACCCAATTCCGTGAATGGCATCCGCCGAACGTTGGAACGGAATCCCATCAGGTGAATCAAATGGGCGTCCAGCGAGGGGATCATGAAGCCCGTGCAGGAAACGGTGATGATCAGGTCGATTTCGTCAGGGCGCATGCCCGCGCGGGCCAGGCACTTCTCGGTGGCTTCGCGGCCCAGCTTGATCGCGTGTTCGATGTATTCGTTATTTGTTTGGGAAAGCGCCCGCGGTTCGATAGTGTAGTCAATTGGAAAAATCGCGTGGCGCTGGTGAACTGCGGCATTATCCACGATGGACATCATGGCTTCCAGCCGGCGTTCCGGGATGTCGAACACGCGGCCCATGTAATACTTGACGTCCTCGCGCGTGATTAAATGGGGAGGGAGAGCCGTAGCCGTCGCTGCAATGGTAGCGATTGAGCCATTGCCGTTTGAATGACCTAAATCCGGATTATTCACTCGCACCGTCCTGGGACACGCCAGAGTCTTACGCTCTCCACCTAACGAGCATAGTCAATTGGATTGCTCGGAGCAAACCGTGTGTGAGGTATATTTTACAACAACTCAGGCTACAGAGGAAATCGGGAGGATCCATGAAGAAGTGCGGTGTAGCGAATCGGATAGGGCCGGCCATCTTGGTGCTTGCGGTTCTGTTCCTTGGCCGCGCCGCGCTCGGCCAGGAAAACGCTCCTCCGCTGCTGGTAATCATCTCCGTTGATGGATTGAAGCCGGAGTATGTCACCGCGGCCGACGCGCACGGCGAAAAAGTCCCCAACCTCAGGAAATTTTTGAGGGAAGGGGCGTATGCCGAGGGAGTGATTGGTGTTATTCCCACAGTGACCTACCCAAGCCACACTACGCTAGTGACCGGAGTCTTGCCCGCCACTCACGGAATTTGGGCCAACACCACGTTTGATCCGCTCCAAAGGAATTACGAGGGCTGGTATTGGTATGCCGAGGATATTCGCGTGCCCACCCTATGGGACGCGGCGGCTCAGGCGGGCCGGACGACTGCCAGCCTCCAGTGGCCGGTCACCGTGGGCGCAAAAATTACCTGGAATATCCCGGAGCTGTGGCGCGCGGGAACGCCCGAGGACGCGAAGCTCATCCACGCGGTGGCAACGAAAGGGTTGATGGAAGAAGCGGCTGCGGAGATTGGCGACTACCGCGGCGGGATTGACACCAGCGCCGAAGGCGACGAGGTGCGTGGCAAATATGCCGTGTGGATTCTCGAGAAGAAACACCCTGGACTACTGTTACTCCACCTGACGGCGCTGGACCACATCGAACATGAAACCGGTGTATTCAGCCCAGAATCGCTGGCCATCATGGAACGGCAGGACACCATCATCGGCTCGGTGCGGGCTGCGGCGGAAACGGTTGCGCCGGGGCGCGCAGTGGTTGCCGTGGTTTCTGATCACGGCTTTGTGAACTACGACCAGCAGCTGAATCTCTTCCCGGCGTTTCGCGACGCGAAACTGTTCACGGTGGATGAAAAAGGCAAGATTACCGACTGGCGAGCTATGCCGTGGGTGACTGGCGGTTCAGCCGCGATTGTCCTGAAAGACCCGAAGGATGCGGCCACCGTCACTGAGGTACGAGCACTATTAACAAAAATAGCCGATGATCCAGCCAGCGGAATCAATCGCATCCTCGATGCGGAGGAGCTGAGGAATCGCGGCGCCTATCCCAACGCTTCCTTTTTTGTTGGACTGAAACCCGGCTGGCGCACCGGACATTCGCTGGAAGGTCCGGTGATCTCCAAGGTGAAGCCCGGCGGCACACACGGCGAGCTTCCTTTTATTGTGCCGCTGCGCTCCTCGTTCTTCGTCGTGGGACCGAACATTCCGCCCGGTAAAAACCTCGGCGTGATCGATATGATCGATATTGCTCCCACGCTGGCGAAGCAAGTCGGCTTGACGCTGCCAAAAGCCGAGGGCAAGCCGCTGCTCCCATAGCGCGAAAGATTCCTGAGATCTACCAAACCAGCTTCAGGCGGAATTGGATTTGTCGCGCCGTTGTGGCCGTGCTGGTGCTCGCTCCTGCAGTGCCCGACAGCCCTGTAGTATTTGAGGCCGTCGGCGGCGTGAATACGATCAGATTCGGGGTATTGAAGGTTGGCTTCAGCAGACTGATCGCGGTGTCATTCACTCAGATGGAAATCTCAAGAATCGTTCAGCAGGAAGATTAAGCCGGAGGCATATCCAGACCTGATCCCACGCGACCGTCTTATAACAGGACTTCTCTGGACTCTTTGAATCAGGAAGCGTATTCTCTGCGGCATGACTCTATCAGCTAGAAATCGTCTCGAAGGCGAAATTGTGGAACTTCACCTTGGAGGCGTGATGGCACACGTGGTAATGCGCGTTGGCGAAAATCTGATCGAGAGCGTGATCACCAAGCGTAGCGCGGATGAGATG
>Ga0210406_10005521_pt1 | contig 13231 bp, 9 predicted proteins | sample IncBWC30MmetaG_FD_155454 | JGI IMG/M metagenome (GOLD analysis project Ga0210406, IMG submission 155454) | Forest soil microbial communities from Barre Woods Harvard Forest LTER site, Petersham, Massachusetts, United States - Inc-BW-C-30-M | ecosystem: Environmental > Terrestrial > Soil >... | reverse complement strand
GTGCCGGAGCTGGTACGGTTCAAAGAGGTGGAAGAGGGAGAAGCAGCGTGGGCGGATGAATTACTTCAACTGGCAGGGCGGCCGCGGGACATTTCAGGCGCTAATCAACAGGTGGCCGCGTCTGCATTCGCAATTGAGAGTTGTTCCACTGCGCTCCTACGGCTCTACGGCGAGGGGGCTCTTTCTTGATCAATTTTGTATCTAATCTGCCTAAGGATTTGAGATCAGGTGGATTCTCCGCGATGAACGCCGCTGCGTTTTCTGCAATCAACGGGCTCGAAACCTCGCACTATGTTGGGCCAATCACCCCCCCAGTGATTCCATGGCAAAAAGTGCTGTCCAAATTACGGCGTGTCGCTGCGTCGCGAGGATCGTTTTTTTTCTTCTCCGAGCGCAGATTGAAGAAGATTGCTGCCGAAGTTAATTCGCAATCCCGAGCCGATGCGCGCCTGGATTTCTTTCACGGATTTACGCCCTGGGTTCTGACCAGACCCCAACACTCTTACATGGCATGGAGCGACTGCACGTTCCGCGATTACATCGATATTTTCCACCACCGAGAACAATTCCTTCGCGATGATCTTGAGCGAATCGAGCGGGCCGAAGCCGCTTGGCTGAACAATGCTAGCTGCGTGCTCTTCACTAGTAATTGGGCGGCCGAGCGTGCTGTCCTCGATTACTCCTTAGACGCAAACATCGTCGGCTCGGTTGGAATCTTCGGGGAAATCGAGATGCCGGCTCGAGATGCTTATGCAGGTCGCAAGGAGTTTGTCTTTGTGTCTACCAACTTCGAGGCCAAAGGTGGGCAAACTGTGCTGGCAGCCTTCCGCGAGGTGAGAAAACGTCACCCAGATGCCCTCCTTACCATTGTTGGTGATCGACCGTCCGACACTACGCCAAAAGTCGGGGTGACCTTCACAGGATTCCTGCGAAAAGAGATTCCAGACGAGTATCGACGATTCCAGCAAATCCTGGGCGGGGCGCTCGCGCTCGTGAACGCGACAAGCTCCGACATTTGTCCCCTGCTGTTTGTTGAAGCGGGCTACGTTGGATGTCCGGTGATCTCGACTCGTAAATTCGCTATCCCCGAATTAATCGAGGATGGGCACACGGGACTGCTCTTAGATGCTTCGCCGCAGCCAAGCTTAGTGGCGCGTGCGATGAACTGGATGCTCGAGCATCCGAACGAATATCAGCGGATGCGTGAAGCTGCTTGGGCGAAGACGCGAGGGCAGCACTCAAGAAAGCAGTTTGAAGAGCGCTTGTCTTCCTATGTCAGCAAAGTTGTCTCGAACGATGGAATGTTAGCGCGATGATTCTCGGTGTTGGAGAAATTGACCTGTGCAGTTCTCAGTGCGTGGAAATGATCGCCTCAGGATGAAAATCCTTTATCTGGGAGAGATCGATCCTGGCCAAACTGCCCTCATGCGAATGCGCGCGCTTGAGCGCCTCGGTCACTCTGTGCGCGGCGTGCACACATCGGAGGCGTGGAAGTGTGCGTCGTGGGGTGTGAGGCAATTGCAGCGGCGGACCCATCGAGGGTCGATCGCGGAGGAAATCAATTACACAATTCTGTCCGCGGCCCGCCAGTTCAAGCCCGATGTGGTCTGGGCGGACAAGCAGGAGTTCCTCCGCGCGGAGACGGTCGAGGAGTTGCGCAAGCTTGGCGCAAGAACGGTTCATTTCACACCGGACCCGTATTTCTCGCTGGGCTGGAAGCGCACGCGCCTCATGGACGAAGCCATGAGGGCATTCGATGCCCTTGTTTACTGTAAGTCATATGAGCGGGAGCAATACAGTGGAATCGGCAAGTCGGTTGTCTATATGCCGCTCGGATATTGCGATGAAGTCCACCGTCCTCTGACCTCTGAGGACGCGTGCTGGAAATGTGCCGTTGGCTTTTTAGGCGGATGGGAACCGCGCCGCGAGCGCCTGCTTCACACTGTGACCGCTGCCGGGATAGACCTCAAGATCTGGGGCGGGTATTGGGAGTTTTTGCGGGACGGTAAGTGGACGCCCCGCAGACACATAATTCTGCGCCAGCTTGCGGGGAGAGATCGGTTCCGCTTCCATAGGGATGAGCTCTTATCCCGTGCTCACCAAGGCGGAGAGGTTTACGCAGATGACTATGCGCGTGCGCTGACTGGTTCCAGGATTGGTCTTGGCTTTGTGCGCAAGGTTTGTCCAGACCAGCACACGACACGCACGTTTGAGATCCCGGCTTGCGGCAGTCTCCTCCTTGCTGACCGAACCGAGGAACATCAGGAATTCTTCGAAGAAGGGAAGGAAGCCGAGTTCTTTGCGTCTAGCGAGGAGTTGCTTGATAAGCTGAAATTCTATTGCAGCAATGAGTCTGCCAGAAAGGTCGTTGCCGACCGGGGCTATCAGCGCTGTAAAGACAGCGGGTATGCCTATGTGTGTCGCCTGAGAGGCGCCCTTCAACGGATGGGTCTGAACTGAGACAACAACGCAATGCCGTCTTCGGTGTTCGAAGATGTTCTCATGATGTATGCGCAACGATTTCCGATTCCCCGCGACCCTAAGTTGTGGACGAAGGTTGTGGGGCAACCGCGTGATGACAAGTAACTCTTCAAAGCTGCGAGCGGGAGTCAATTGGCCTTGAAGCGAATTCTGCCAATTTCAAGCATTCGTTTCGTTCTCGCTCTTTGGGTATTTCTGAGCCATTTTCCGTATCCCATTCTCACCGAGCCGCAAACCAATCCATTTCTCCGGGTGGCCCGCCTCCTATTGCACAACTCCTTCAACGGTGCTGCGGCTGTGATGGCGTTCTTTGTGATTTCGGGATTTTGCATTCATTTCCCCAATCGCAAAAGATTCGAAGTTCCGTCGTGGCCTGCATATTACGCTCGGCGATATCTAAGAATTCTTGTACCAATGGGAGTCGCAATAGGGTTAGCGGTTCCACTAAAGCTGAAATTCGGATACTACGTCAACTTCATTTTGTGGAGCCTCGTGTGCGAAGAGATTTACTATTTCATTTATCCGGCCCTACTCCGCCTTCGAAATCTCTTAGGTTGGCGTATGCTCATAACCCTCGTATGGTTCGCCTCCTTTCTTACGATTCTAAGTAATCCTGCGGCCAAGGAGTATCACGAATTCGGCCTAGCACTAACGTGGGTTTTGGGGCTTCCGTGTTGGCTGCTGGGCGTCAGGATGGCCGAACGCTTGGATCTGTTTTACCTGCGACCCGTCAGCGAAATGCAGATCTGGGGTTGGCGTTGCGGCATCTGGATTCTGAGCTTAGCCTTCTCGGCGTTGCGTTTTCACGCGAACGTTGGCTTCCCCTGGACCCTTAATGCTTTTGCAATTGCCGCTGTGTGGTGGCTTGAACGGGAAATATCGTACTATAAGTCGAGAAGAGTTCCGCGGCTCGAGAGATTTGGAGACGCGAGTTATTCTGTGTACTTGACCCATATGCACGGGGCAATGCTGGCCGGTTGGGTAATTGTGTTACGTGGAGCCTGGTCCTGGTGGTTAACTGCAATCGTAACCGCGTTGTTCTCGACCTTGTTCTACTGGTGCATAGAACGGCCGTCCCATCAGTTAGCTCGACATTGTTCTCAAAGGCTTGCGCAGCGCGACCGTGCCACAACCGTAATCGATAAACGACGGGTTGTGGCGAGAGAAAGCACAACATGACCCGACTGGAGATAGTGTTGCCCGTTGCACCAACGCGCTCTCTCGTCGTTGCTCCATGTTTATCGAAGCAATGCCCGGTAACCCCAATTCGGTACTCCATGGTCACCGAAAAATCAGGCCACGGAACCAGTGATGTCCTTGGGCATCGGGCGTCCTACAACCTTTGTGACTTAGCATGATGTTACTGATTCTCGTTTGTCTAGCGGCATTCTCTTGGCTCTTATGGATCCTCCGAAGACATAGGCTTTCTCTCGGGCTTCCGATCGCCTATTTGTTTTCACTGTTGTTGATCCACGTTCCTGGCGCCTTTGCTCACATCGCTGGCCGCGATTTTCTTTTGAACTCGGACCTAGTTGAACTTGCCATGCGTTTCACGGCGGTCGGTTCGATCTGCTTTGTCGCGGGTGTGTGGTTAGCTAGTCGATCAGCCCCAAGGGTGTCATTCTGTCCGGACGTGGATCGCCCTCATTTTTGGTGGTTTTGCTTGTTTGGGGGGTGGGCCTGCATCTACGGCCTCAGCCCCCTTTATGAAATACCCAGTGTGAGCGCTGCAGTTGAAAAGGGTGGAGCGATTTGGATGCTGGGAGTGATGCTAGGTCTGCGAGCGGCTTGTCAACGCGCCGATCTCAGACGAGTTGGGATCTGGCTCGGTGCCCTCATGGTTTACCCTGTTTTAATGCTCTTGCTCGGAGGTTTTCTAAGTTATGGATCGGCGGCAATCATTTTAGTCTGTTCAGCGCTCACCGTTTCGATGCGAAGCTACTGGCGGGTGGTGGTTGGCGTTGCTGTCTTTGGATTTTTGAGTTTGAGCATTTTCGTAACTTACTTTCAGCACCGAGATAACATCCGGGACCAAGTGTGGGGTCGAAGACCTCTCGCGGCGCGAATCGATAGCGTCATTGACACGGGCAGAGACTTTGAATTGCTCGACCCTAACAATCGGCAACAACTCATTGCGCTTGATCAAAGGCTGAATCAAAACTATTTCGTCGGGCTGGCGGCTCGGCGAATTGAGCGAGGCCAAGTAGATTACCTCGAGGGCGAGTCCGTGTGGGAGGGACTCCAGGCTCTGGTTCCGCGCGCCTTCTGGCCCGAAAAGCCGGTATATGCTGGCAGTCCGCAGATTGTTTCGAAGATGACCGGCCTTGCGCTTTCTCATGACACGTCTTTTGGCGTGGGTAACGTGATGGAGTTTCAAATTAATTTTGGGATTCCGGGTGTGGTTCTTGGTTTTTTCGCCCTTGGATGGCTCATAGGGACGCTCGATCTGAAGGCGGCGATTGCAGAACGCCGGGGTGAGCTGGGCAAGACCATTCTTTTTTTTCTCCCATGTGTTGCGCTTATTCAACCGAACGGGTCACTCGTAGAAATATTTGGCGGTTCTGCAGCAGCTCTGGTCGGGGCGTTTGTTTGGAACTTCATATGGAAGCGTTTCGTCATAAGGGACTCGACCGTTCCGAAATTAACGCCGATGAGGATTCCAAATCGTATTTGAAAATTCTGCTTACAAGCACGAGTCTGTTACCTGATTATGGTGGACCAGCGTTTTCGGTCTCCAGATTGGCTATGGCTTTGGCCGACGCCGGGGCCGAGGTCGGTCTGTGGGCTTCCGACCGTTCTGCTGCCAACACCCCGCTGGTTTCCGCAACGTCACCAGTGCGGCGTCTAAATAGTGCAGATTCCGAAGCTCTGGATCGATTCGGGCAACCCGATATTCTGCATGATAACGGTATTTGGCTACTGCACAACCATCGCTTTGCGGCGTTTGCAGGAAAGCATGGCATCCCACGGGTAGTCAGTACTCGGGGAATGCTTGAACCCTGGGCGATTAGCCATAAGGGATTGAAAAAGAAAATTGCCTGGCGGCTATACCAGCGGCGCGACTTGAAACAAGCGCTTTGCCATATCGCAACGGGCGAGCCGGAAGCCCGAAGCTTGCAAGACCTTGGGCTTGGAGTTCCTATCGCCATTGTTCCGAATGGTGTTGATGTGCCCGAGGAGCGGCCTTTCAGCATCGCTTCGGAATCTGAGAATCGATACGGACGGAAAAGAATCGCGCTTTTCCTTGGCCGGATTTGCCCGATCAAGGGTCTGCCAATGTTAATTGAGGCTTGGGCGCGTGTGCGGCCGGATGGCTGGCTCTTGCGTATCGCCGGGCCCGACGAAGCTGGCCATCAGAAACAAGTTGAAAGGGCGGTATCGGCTGCGGGATTGGGCGACGTCGTTTCCTTCACGGGTCCGATCGAACCTCAAATGAGGACATCTGCCTTTCTTGATGCGGACCTGTTTATACTCCCGACCCATTCGGAAAGCTTTGGTTTGGTGGTCGCCGAAGCGCTTGCTCACGGCTTACCAGTCCTGACTACCACAGCGGCACCGTGGTCGATTCTGCGAGAAAGAGGTTGCGGGTGGTCGGTCGATGCGACCGTCGATGGCATCACCGAAGGTTTATGTCAGGCTACAGGTCTGGATAGCGAAGCGCTCCGGGACATTGGCAAGAAAGGCCGCGCCCTCGTCGTCGAGAAATTCAGCTGGAACCGTATTGCGGATCTCATGCTCTCGACGTACGAGGAAGTCCTGGCGGTTGGGGACCGATCCGGCGAGAAACGGCGCCTACAGCCTGTTTAGGGCGATGAACCCGCCGTGAGTTAGTGTCCTGTTGCTTGAAAATCAGGGGGTCGGATTCGAATCGAAATGAATATCCTCGGACTAAACGCCTTCCACGGCGACGCATCAGCGGCACTGCTCCGTGAGGGACAATTGGTGGCCGCGTTGGAAGAGGAGCGGTTGAATCGCGTGAAGCACTGGGCCGGATTGCCCGTGTTGGCAGCGAAGGCCTGTCTTCAGGGAACGCAACCAGACCACATCGCGATTTCGCGGAATCCCAAAGCCCATCTGGCAGTCAAGCTATTGCGGGTGGCGCTGCGGCCACACCGGTGGGTAAGCCTCACATCCCGGGCAGCTAACAGCTCTCGGATTGCGCGAGTCGGTGAGGCGCTCGCGGTTGAGGGGATTGTGTCTCGCAATAGGCAGCAGGTGCATTTTGTCGAACACCACAGGGCGCACCTTGCCAGCGCATTCTTCGCATCACCTTTTGAGCAGGCTGCTGTCATCTCCATCGACGGCTTCGGTGATTTCAGCAGCGTGATGTGGGGGGTGGGGAAGGGGAATCAGATAGAAGTACGAGGCTCCGTGTCCTTTCCCCACTCGCTGGGGATTTTCTACACCGCATTCACCCAATTCCTCGGCTTCCCGAAGTATGGTGACGAATATAAGATGATGGGCCTATCCGCCTATGGCGAGCCAAGGTTCGCTGAGAAAGTGCGGCGCGTGGTTCAGACCGCGGACGACCAGTGCCGGCTCAATCTGGACTACTTCACCCATCACAGTAAGGGTGTAGAGATGACCTGGTACGGCGGGGAACCGACTCTGGGCGCGGTCTTTTCGCAAAAGATGGCTGAGGAGTTTGGTGAGCCACGCGTGCCGCGGTCGGAGATCGAACAAAGGGACAAAGACTTGGCGGCTTCCGTGCAGTTGGTGCTCGAGGAGAATTACTTTGCGTTGCTGAATTTTGTCCAGAAGCAAACGGGAATGACCACGGTTTGTCTGGCAGGTGGGGTGGCGCTGAACTGTGTTGCCAATGGCATGATCATCGAGCGCACGAACTTCCGGGATGTGTACGTACAACCAGCAGCGCACGATGCCGGGACCTCGATTGGCTCGGCGCTGTATGTGCAGCACCAAGAGTTGAAATTGCCACGCCAGTTTGAGATGCGCCACGTCTATTACGGGACCCAGTATTCGGACAGTGAGATCCTCCGCGACTTGGAGGCCGCCGGCTGTAGCCATCACAAACTCCCTGAAGACGACCTCACGGGCCGCACTGTGGAGGCGATCGCCCAGGGGAAGATTGTAGGCTGGTTTCAGGGCCGAATGGAGTTCGGACCACGTGCGCTCGGGAACAGGAGCATTCTTGCTGATCCGCGTCGCAGGGACATGAAAGAGATTCTCAACAGTCGCATCAAGTATCGCGAACCGTTCCGGCCGTTCTGCCCGTCGATTCTGGCGGAGAGAGTGGGCGAGTATTTCGAGACCGACTATCCATCACCCTTCATGGTGATGGCGTACAAGATCAGGACCGGGCAACGCGAACGGATTCCCGCGGTGACGCATGGGGACGGGACCGGGAGGCTCCAGACGGTGGAGCGCGATGTGAATGAGCGATATTGGAAGCTGATTCGCAAGTTCGAGGAAGTGACGGGGATACCGGTGCTGCTGAACACTTCATTCAATGAGAACGAACCCATCGTCCAAACGCCGGGGCAGGCAATCGACTGTTTCCTGCGGACGCAGATGGACGTATTGGCGATCGGTGGGTTTCTCTTGCGCAAAGAAGAAAATCTGACTCCGAGTGAAAATCGAGCGGCGTTTTCAGAGTTGCAGAGAGGATGACGCGGTCCGTGCCGGACACTCTAGTCATGGTTTGTGATCGACAGCAGGTGCTCGGTGGTGAGACTGCAGTCGATGGCTTGGCATCGAACGCAGAACTCCACTATCGCCCCGAGGTCGATGGGCTTCGAGCTGTGGCGGTACTTTCGGTGTTACTTTTTCACGCGTTTCCGTCTCTCTTGCCAGGAGGATTTGTTGGGGTCGATATGTTCTTCGTCATCTCGGGTTTCCTTATAACGGGGATCATCCTGAAAGGGCTACAACACGGCAACTTTAGCTTTAGAGAATTTTACGCCAGACGGGTCGGTCGTATTTTCCCATCTCTCTTTCTGGTGTTGAGTGTCTGCTTAACAATAGGTTGGTTTGTGCTGTTTCCCGACGAATACCGTCAACTTGCGAAACATAGCATTGCTGGAGCAGTGTTCATATCCAACCTGCTCTTGTGGCATCAGGCGGGCTATTTCGACACCGCAGCGCGTTCAAAACCACTGTTGCACCTATGGTCTCTTGGAATCGAAGAGCAGTTCTATATCGCCTGGCCGCTGATGTTCGTATTGGTATGGAAGTGGACGAAGAGAGTCCCGGCGATGATCGTTCTTGCTGCGTTCGTTTCTTTTTGTCTGAATATCTGGTTGATAGGAAAGGTGCCAAACCTTACTTTTTACTTTCCGATCACCCGAATATGGGAACTGTTGATCGGCAGTTCTCTTGCGTGGTTCGCGGCGCAGAGAGAAGCAATTCGATCGACATCTCTGACCCAGTTATTTGCAGTTCTTGGAATCCTGCTGATTGCCATCTCATTGGCGTTTGCTAAAGGAGAAGGCAGTTTCCCAGGATGGTTTGCGTTGCTTCCGACCCTAGGAACGGCACTTGTTATTGGCGCCGGTTCAAACGCGTGGATAAATCGGACCTTGCTGGCATCCCCCCTTTGTGTGTCCATCGGCCTCATTAGTTATCCTCTATATCTGTGGCATTGGCCGCTACTTGTATACTTGAAACTGATCGTCGACTCGGATTGTGTTTTATCTCCAAGGGCGCTTGCTCTTCTCAAGATAGCCGTCCTAGTAATCTCGGTTGGTTTGGCTTGGGGGACTTGGCGATTTTGGGAAGTGCCACTTCGCAAGTCTGCGCGCGTGGCGCGGTCTGCGACGGTACCCGGGTTGGTCTCGGCGATGTGTCTTGTGACGTTGGTCGGTGCACTTTCCCTAACCAACGTCGTTACGCCGAGGCTCAACAATCCCTTCGTTAAGGACGTTGTGCAGGCAGTCGACGATTGGGACTACCCTTCTGCCGACAACTTCATGAAATCAGATTTTGTTCTTCATGTTGTACGTTCTCGGTCAAAACAAGAGACTCTTTTCGTTGGTGATTCACACATGGAGCAATATTGGCCTCGTGCCAAGACGGCAATACAAAATAATCCGTTCCTGTCATCTGCAATTTTTGCGACGAGCAGTGGCTGTCCGCCGTTTCCTGATCTCAATCGGGCCAAGAATGGCTTTGCTTGTCCGCAGTTCTACAAGTATTGGAATGCTATAGCAAACAGCAAGGATATTCAAACTGTTGTGATCGGGGCTGCATGGGAGTTCTACTTCGTCGGTGAATATCCGGGCGGAGCAGTCCCACCCGCCGCGCTCAGTGTCGATGGCAGACCGGCAAGTAGCCAGGATGTAGATAGAGCTTGGAAAGGCCTTGAGACGACGATCCGGTCGTTAGTCCATTCCGGCAAAAGGGTCGTGATCTTGTCGTCGAGTCCAGCCGCGGGGAAGTTCAATCCGCGTGGGATGCTTCACCGATTTGGTGGATTGGAGATTAGCAGGCTCCTTTGCATCGACGAGAGCGAATTCAAGCGCTACATTGCTCCTATTGAAGACAAGTTAGCGCAGATTGCCACACGAACTGGTGCGACTGTGATTCACCCAACTGACTATTTCTGTGAAACAGGCGTGTGTCGAGCGATCGAGGGCGACGGCTCCCCGATCTATAGAGACGACCAGCACTTGAGACCCATTTCAGCGGTCAAGAGAGCTGTTTTCATCGATGCGACGCTGCGGCCCTAAGTGTTCGGCTCAAGTGTTGCGACAGTGGTCCTGATGATGCAAGTTCTGCTCATTAACCAATTTTTTTGGCCGGATACGGCGGCAACAGGTCAGTTGCTGACAGACGTTGCGCGGGAGATCGATCTGGAATCACACGCGGTAACTGTGCTGTGCGGGAGGTCAGTGTATGGAGCGTTGGATTTGGCGTCACCACCTCTGGCGAGGATTGTCCGATCTGGGAACGTGGCCTTTTCGAGAGGCAAGATCGGCCGCGTGATGTCGTATGCCTCGTTCTTCGTGGGGGCGATGGTCGAGGGCGTTCGTGGCCCGAAGCCGGCGCTCGTTCTGACGCTGACAACCCCTCCGCTTGTTTCTCTGTTGGGCACTTTGCTAAAGAGACTGCGCGGCGCGCAGCACTTTATCTGGGAAATGGACGTGTATCCGGACATTGCAGTAGATCTGAATGTCCTGAAGCAACGATCTATTGGAACACGACTGATCGGCATTCTGGCGGACATCCCGCGGAAGAGAGCGGACGGGATCATCGCCCTGGGCGATGACATGAAGGCGCGGCTGGTCGCCCGCGGGATTGCGAAGGACAAGATTATTGTGGCGGAAAACTGGGCTAACGGGGACGAGATTCTACCGGGTCCATTCCAGGACGGCCCGCTGGTGGTGCACTACTCTGGGACGTTTGGGTTGGCCCACGAGGCGCATACAATTGCCGAAGCCATGCGACAGCTTCGTGACGACTGCCGATTCCGTTTTGTGTTCGTCGGCGGTGGGGCACGTCGTGGCCCGTTGGAGGAGTTCTGTCGAAGGGAACGGATTCGCAATGCCGAGTTCCGTTCTTACGCGAGCCGCTCTGAGTTGAGCCGGAGTTTTGCAGAAGGTCACGTGGGGCTGGTCACTCAGATGCCCGCGACCGAGGGTTCGGTCGTTCCTAGCAAGAGTTACGGAATTATGGCGGCGGGACGGCCGATGCTCTACGTCGGTCCACAAGGCGCGACACCCGCACGCCTTGTCGAACGGCACGAATGCGGTTGGAGAATCGAACCGGGGGACGTCGAAGGTATGGTCCGACTTCTAAACCGGCTGGAGCAAGATCGCGCTCTGATACGGGAGTCGGGAGCGCGGGCCCGGCATGCCTTTGAGAGACACTATGACAGGCCGATCGGAGTAGCGAGAATTCTATCGATCCTTGGCCTCCTGGAGGCTTCTCGTTCAACCTCAGCTTGCGCTGCCGCTTCGTCGATGGTTTAGCGGGGCGTCCCGGCCGGGTCGTTTTGTATGGTGGTTTATCATACGTCGACCTAGTTTTGTATTGCGCGGGCTCGTCCACAGATTCGCCTGGCGCTGGAAGCAGTTGAAACCAGATCGATTGGAGGACCCCTGACGACAATTTCGATGAAAAGAACTCCGAGGGCCTTTATCTCCGGCATCACGGGACAGGATGGATCCTATCTCGCCGAGTTCCTGCTCGCCAAAGGGTACGACGTGCATGGCATTATTCGGCGGACCTCCACTTTCAATACGGATCGTCTCGATCAGATCTATTCGGATCCGCACGAGGAAGGGACAGCGTTGCACCTGCATTACGGCGACTTGGCAAACGCAGCCCACCTCAATCGTCTGCTCAAGCAGATCGAGCCCGATGAGGTTTACAACCTGGGGGCGCAGTCGCACGTGCGCGTGAGCTTCGACCAGGCCGAGTACACTGCGGACATAGTGGCGACAGGCGCCCTGCGGCTGTTGGAAGCCTTTCGCGACTATGCACGTGAATCCGGGCGAGAGCCCCGATTTTACCAAGCCGGATCCTCTGAAATGTTCGGGGCCTCGCCGCCACCGCAGAACGAAAAGACACCTTTCTATCCGCGCAGTCCTTATGCCGTTAGCAAAGTCGCAGCCCATTGGTATGCAGTCAACCAACGTGAGGCGCACGACCTCTTTATCTGCAACGGAATTCTCTTCAATCACGAATCCCCGAGACGGGGTGAGACGTTCGTCACGCGCAAGATTACGCGCGCCTTGGGCCGAATCAAGTTCGGTCTACAGGAAAAGCTCTACCTTGGAAATCTCGAGGCGCGGCGGGATTGGGGCCACGCGGCGGATTACGTCCGTGCGATGTGGCTGATATTACAGCAGGACTCCCCCGATGACTATGTCGTCGCGACGGGGGAGAGTCACTCGGTGCGCGAATTTTTGGACCTTGCGGCCAGTTTTGCCGGGGTCAACTGGAAGAGTCTTGTCGAGACCGATGCTCGCTATTTTCGCCGGACCGAAGTTAACTTTCTTCAAGGAGATGCCAGCAAGGTCCGGAAAACGCTCGGGTGGCAGCCCGAAATCGGTTTCGAAGAACTGGTGCGCTCAATGGTAGAACATGACCTAGAATTGGCGCGCCAGGAGCATACTCTATTGCAGGCGGGGCACCAAATCCATCTGCGAGGTAGAGTCCACGGCTGAACACATTCACCGGTTGCAGGGTTCCCGAGTGTTCGTGGCCGGCCACCGCGGGCTGGTAGGGGCAGCGATTGTTCGCCGACTTGAAGCATTAGGTTGCAGCAACTTGCTGCTTCGCAGCCACTCCGAGCTTGATCTCCGAGAGCAGGCCGCCGTAGACGATTTTTTCCGTGAACACCTGCCCGAATTTGTGTTTTTGGCGGCGGCGAAAGTCGGTGGGATTCTAGCCAACGTGGCTCACCCAGCCGAGTTCTTGCGTGACAATCTTGCGATTCAGACCAATGTCATTCACGCCGCGTGGGTGCATGGTGCCAAGAAACTCTTGTTCATGGGGTCGTCCTGCATCTATCCGAGATTGGCACCGCAGCCGATCAAGGAGGAGTACCTGCTGACCGGTCCTCTGGAAGCGACCAACGAGGCGTATGCGATCGCGAAGATAGCCGGACTTAAGCTCGCAGCTGCCTATCACGCACAGTACGGATTCTCGGCAATTAGCCTCATGCCTACGAATCTCTACGGTCCTGGAGACAATTTCGATCTAGAGACTTCGCACGTTCTTCCCGCAATGATCCGCAGATTCCATGAAGCAAAGATGGCCGGCTCATTCTCGGTGATTCTCTGGG
>Ga0210406_10005520_pt1 | contig 13233 bp, 8 predicted proteins | sample IncBWC30MmetaG_FD_155454 | JGI IMG/M metagenome (GOLD analysis project Ga0210406, IMG submission 155454) | Forest soil microbial communities from Barre Woods Harvard Forest LTER site, Petersham, Massachusetts, United States - Inc-BW-C-30-M | ecosystem: Environmental > Terrestrial > Soil >... | reverse complement strand
GCAGGTCTATTGCTGCGCGCTCGAAAAGGGAGATCTCGCCATGACGGGCGGCAAGACCACCCGGTTGGCCATCCACAAAACGAGCTTCGAGAAAGCGCTCGCAGCTGGCGTGAAGATCGCGTTCGGTACGGACGCGGGATCGTTCCCGCATGGGACCCAAGCCATCGAGTTTGAATGGATGACGCGTTACGGCATGTCGCCCCTGCAGGCGATCCGTACCGCCACGATCAATGCAGCGGATTTGATTGGCTGGTCCGACGACATCGGCGCAATTGAAGCCGGGAAGTATGCCGACATCATCGCGGTCGATGGCAACGTGCTCGATGACATCAAGCAATTAGAGCATGTGAAGTTTGTAATGAAGGGCGGGGAAGTGGTTCGCAACAACTACGGGAAGTAGCTGGAAAGGCCTTTCGCGCGATGCGGAAGGTAAAGAAATGGCTCCTAGCGGACGCGCACGTTGCTGGCGGGTACCGTCTTCTGCGCGGCTTCGATCAGCGGGAGCAGCGCATCCACGGAAATCCCCAGCGTGCCGCCCGAGAATCCGTCGATGTACGCCGAGTTAATCCCAATCACATGGCCCTCGGAGTTGAAGACCGGGCCGCCGCTGCCGCCATGCGCCGTGGGGGCATCGTAAATCAGCTTGTCGCCAACGACATCACCCAGATGGCCGACGGTGGCCGAGGGGCGGATGAGAGACAGCGCCGCCAGTTCGCTGGCTGCGCCGATGTCGTCGTGACGATAGGCCAGGCGTTCGTAAACCTCGGTAGGCGACTTGGCCACCATGCCGGCCACGCCCATCGGATATCCAATCACGGTTACCAACTCGCCCGGGGGTGTCGGCTGCTTCGCCAGGGGCAGAGGCTCGAGGTTGCGGCTGGTCTGCGAAAACTCCACGTGAAGAACCGCCAAGTCGCTGTGTGCCGAAACGACCGTGGGGGTCAGTTCAAACGCCGTGGGCGATCCGGGAAAGAACGCTACTAGCTTCTCGAGCGATGGCACAGCTCCGCGACGAATCAGCGCGTCCGCCTCGGGATCGCCATACCAGGGCTCGGATACGTGCCGATTCGTCGCCATCAGGCCCTTCGCCACGATGAACCCCGTGCCCGAGACTCGCGCCCGCAAACGCGCCGGCTGGTTCGGGAAGCCCACCTGGTAAACGCCAAAGATATAACAGATCGAGTTCCGGTAACGATTCAGCACCACCACCGGCATGGCCTGCTCTTGCTTGAGCAACTGCACCTGCTGGTTGAGTTGGCTTACCTGCGCCTGTAAGTCATTGGTGGGGGCCGGAGCGTAGTAGCGCACGAGCAGTCCGGTCGCGACCAGCACAAACAGGGCCGCTACCGTCGAGACGAGCCATGTCCAGCTCTCGCCTGCCGGATCCACCTCGAGATTTTGATCTTGCTCAGACATAGTGTTCTGCGTTCGGCACTCTGTCGGGGGGAAGGGGAAAGGGCCCAGAGGCGGTTGTTGTACCTCACTATCTTGCAACCGCGCGCGCTTTTCCCCAAGGCACGGAAGACGATGTACCAAGGCGGGTCACATTACTTACCTTCCGGGAGGACGCCGCGTAAACGACTGACAAATAAGTAGATAGAAATAGCCTGAGGACTTGAGAAGAGTGAAACATCACTGACGTGACGAAGGTGGGGTGAGTGCAAATCGCTCCCCGCGTCAACGTCGAGCAGAGCTACCCCAGAATCCTCGCGATCAGGTCCGGATGGAGGTTGCTACCGGTCAGAATGGCGGCGATTGGATCTCCGGCAATCTGGTGCACACGAATCGCGGCGAGGCCGGCAGCTCCGGATGGCTCGAGCAAAATTCCGAGCGTGGACACAGCGATGCGCATGGCCTCAAGCATTTGCTCATCGCTGACCAGCACGATGTCATCGACCAGCGCCTTCATGCGCGCCACCGCTTCGGCGACTGGGATCCCCACCGCGATGCCGTCGGCGATAGTGTCAGCTGTTTCGGTAACGACCACTTTACCGGCGCGCCAGCTGGCCAACATGGCGGGTGTGCTTTCCGGGCACACGCCCACAATTTTTGTGCGGGGCGAGTGTTCTTTCACCCACATCGCAATTCCCGTGATCAATGCTGCGTCGCCGACCGGCACAACTACAGCATCGAGCGAGCCGGTTTTTAAAAGCTCCACGCCGATCGTCCCGGCGCCTTCGGAGATGGCAGGATTACTGCCGTCTTCCACAAAGACGCACTCCGTGTGCCGGGCCGCGTAATCGCGAGCGTGCTGCTTGGCGGAATCGAAGTCCGATCCGATCGTCGTAACGGTGGCGCCGAACGAACGCATCCGTGCGACCTTCACGGGATTGGCGTTGGTTGGAACGAAGACCTCGACGTTGATACCGCGGCTACGCCCGGTGTAGGCGATGGCTTGTCCGAAATTGCCTGCCGAGGCGCAGACCGCTCTTTGTTTGACGTCGAAGTTGTGCAGCAGAAAGTCTGCGCCCCGGCCCTTGAAACTGCGAATGGGATTCGCCGTCTCGACCTTGACGATCGTCCGCCGCCCCAGCACGCCGCACAGTTGCTCGTCGATGAATTGCGGGCTATTGAGGAAGACCGGATTAATGACGCCGGCAGCTTTCTCGATGTTTGCGAGACTGAGATCAATGGCTGTCGCGCCGCCTGTCATCTGGAACTCCTTAGTCGAGAGCTTGGTGCTGAAGAAGTTTGGCGCGTACACGCCAGTCCGCGTCTCTTGACTGCGAATTCTTAAGCGCGCTCGAGTTCCGGCAAAGTGAGTTCGTTCTGCAAATTTCCGGTGTTGAGTGTGGAGGCCGGCTCGAAGAGCACAACCCATGCCTCTTCGTCGGCCACCGGCCGGTGTTCCACGCCGCGCGGCACGATCAGGAATTCGCCCTCTTCGATCCAGATATGGCGGTCGCGCAGTTCCATGCGGAAGCGGCCCTTCACCACCAGAAACAACTCATCTTCATTGTCGTGATGGTGCCACACGAACGGCCCCTGGAACTTACCAAACTTTACCATCTGCCCGTTCAGTTCCCCGGCAATGCGCGGCTTCCAGGGCTCAGGAATCTGCGCGAATTTATTCGCGATATTGACCTTTTCCATAAGCATTCCTTCAGTAAGAAAAGTAGCGCCGGCATCCTTAGGCCGTCCTGCCCTCGCAGGAAGACGCTCGGAAATCCCGTGGCACTTGGCTAGATTCTGAGACCCGTAGGAAGGTCGCAGAGAAATAAGTGGGTGGAGAAAAGCGTCTAACCGCAAAGCGCGCAAAGACAATCGAAGGATGCTTTTCTCGCGTCCTTAGCGCAACCTTTGCGACCTTTGCGGTTAGAAGCTTTTGGGTGGGCAAAAAGAAAAAGCCGCCAGCATTCGCCAGCGGCCGCTTGCAAGAAGTACTAGCCAGAAGCCAGTAGCTATCTAGCTAATTCTCGTATAACAACACACCCTCAGCCTTCTCCGAATCCACGGGCCGATAGTACAGCTTGTCGCCGTCGAGGAAGACCTCGATGAAGGCCGGCCGCGTGGTAATCGTGCCCTGGATCAGCGCCTCGGAGAGCGGGTCCTCGATGTACTTCTGCAGCGCACGGCGCAACGGACGCGCTCCGTAGCTGCGGTCGGTCAGCGTCTGGTTCAGGATCCAGCGCTTGGCTTCGTCGGCCACCGTTACGGTGATCGAGCGCTGCGCCAGGTTCTGGTTCAGGTGGTTGACCATCAGCTCGAGAATCTGAATCAGGTCGCTCTCGCTCAAGGCTTGGAACAGAATGATTTCGTCCAGGCGGTTGAGGAATTCCGGATTAAAGGTGCGCTTGACTTCGTTCCTCACGAGGTCTTCTACCTTCTCCGAAACCATCTCTTCCTTCGACGACTGGAAGCCCAATCCTTCGCGGCGCTGCAAGTGCCGCGCGCCGATGTTCGACGTCATGATGATGATCGTGTTCTTGAAGTCGACCGTGTTGCCCAGTCCGTCGCTGAGTTGGCCATCTTCAAACACCTGCAACAGGATGTTGAAGACATCCGGATGCGCCTTCTCGATTTCGTCGAGCAGGACAACCGAGTAAGGCGCGCGTTTTACGCGCTCGGTCAACTGGCCGCCCTCTTCGTAGCCCACGTATCCCGGAGGCGAGCCGATGAGCTTCGAGACCGAGTGTTTCTCCATGAACTCCGACATGTCGAAGCGCACCAGTGATTTCTCGCTGCCGAACATGAACTGCGCCAGGGTGCGGGCGACTTCGGTCTTGCCCACGCCTGTCGGTCCCAGGAACAGGAAGGACCCGATCGGCCGGTTCGGGCTCTTTAGGCCGGCACGGCTGCGGCGAATGGCACGAGCCAGGGCCACAATCGACTTGTCCTGCGAAATGATGCGCTTGTGCAACTCTTCTTCGATGCGCAGCAGTTTTGCGGACTCTTCTTCCTTGATCGACATGATGGGCACGCCGGTCCAGCGGGACACGACGTCCTCGATGTCTTCGCGGCCCACTACGCCCGTGGAAGATTCGTCGAGATGATATTTTTCGCGAAGCGCGCGCAGGTTCTCGCGTTCCTTGCGTTCTTCATCCGAGTAGAAACGAGCCTTCTCGAACTCGTGGTTCGCGATGGCGTTCTCCATCCGGTGAACGATGAACTTGATGCGCTTCTGGACTTCGGTGATCTCCTCGGGCAGCGAGGTCTGGCGCAGCTTTACGCGCGCGCCCGCCTCGTCGATAAGGTCGATCGCCTTGTCCGGCAGGAAGCGGTCTGGGATATAGCGGTTCGAGTGCGATACCGAGAAATTGATCGCGTCGTCCGTATACGTGACGGCGTGGAACTTCTCATACCGGTCCTTAATCCCGAACAGAATCTTGGTCGCGTCGGCTTCGTTCGGCGGCGGCACTTTCACCGCCTGGAAGCGGCGCTCGAGCGAACGGTCTTTCTCGATCGACTTGCGATACTCGCCCGGTGTGGTCGCGCCGATGCACTGAATCTCACCACGGGAAAGCGCGGGCTTCAAGATGTTGGCCGCGTCCAGCGAGCCTTCCGCCGAGCCTGCGCCCACCAGCGTGTGTAACTCGTCGATGAAGATGATGGAATTCTGCGACTCCATCAACTCTTTCATGATGGTCTTCAACCGCTCTTCGAACTGGCCGCGATACTTGGTGCCGGCGACGATCAGCGACAGATCGAGTGCCAGGATGCGCTTGTCCGCCAGGAACGATGGAACTTCGCCATCCGCGATGCGCTGTGCCAGACCCTCCACGATCGCGGTCTTGCCCACGCCGGGTTCGCCGATCAGCACCGGATTGTTCTTGGTGCGGCGGCACAGAATCTGGATGACGCGGTCGACTTCGCCTTCACGCCCGACCAGCGGATCCAGCTGGCTGTCCATGGCAGCCTGGGTCAGGTCGCGCGAAAATTCTGCCAGCAGGGAAGATTCACGCTGCCGTTGCGGTTGGGCTTTTTCCTGGCTGGTGCGCGCGAGTTCCTCGCGAATAGTTGGCAGGCGCAGGCCGCGCTCGTGCAAAATTTCCGCGGCAAAGCACTTTTCTTCCCGCAGCAACCCTAATAGAAGATGTTCAGTCCCGATGTGCTTGTGCGAGAGACGTTCGGCTTCCTCGGCCGCGTAGGCCAGGACACGCTTGCATTCGTTGCTCAGCGGAAGGTCAACTGAGGTCGACACCTTCTCGCGGATGGTCGTGTGTCCTTCAATCTGCTTGCGGATCGATTCCACCGAGGCATGAGAGCGCAGGAAGCGGTTGGTCAGGGCCTTGTCTTCGCGCAGCAGTCCCAGCAATAAATGCTCGGTCTCAATGTAAGGAGAACCGAACTGGCTGGCCTCATAGCGCGCGAAAAATATTACGCGCCTGGCTTTCTCCGTGTAACGTTCGAACATATAGCCCCTTCCCCCTTGAGTCTGCACGGGAGTCAGAACGGGCAAAGCCAACTCCCAGGAAAACTCGTGGCCCTAACAGCATTATGCAATCAAGAGGCCACCAAACCCAACCCCCTGAAACGTTTTTATTGCGGGCAAGTTTACTAATGGCACTCTTGTGCCATAGACGTCTGCCCATTTCTCGTTCGCACCCCTGATATATCGTGTTCCCAATCTCCCACTGCGTTACGCTCCGCGCCCGCAAAATCTGCGTTCATGCGGGCAATGACTCCGGTACGACTTCTTCCATGTGCCCGTGATGTAAGCGGACGACCCGGTGACACCGGCGTGCGAAGGCAAGATTGTGAGTCGCTATAAGAGAGGTTAGCTGGTAGTCGCGATGTAGCCGGGCAATCAATTCAAATATCGACTCGGCGGTTCGGCCGTCCAAGTCGCCGGTGGGTTCATCGGCCAGCAGGAGTTTCGGCTTCGTGATGAGCGCGCGCGCTAATGCCACGCGCTGCTGCTCTCCGCCTGAAAGCTCTCCCGACCGGTGATGTCCACGTGCTTCCAAACCAACTTCCCGCAGCCAATGCTTCGCTTGGTCCTGCACCGCCGTCCATGCCTCACCGCGTAACAGCAGCGGCATCCCGGCATTCTCCAGGGCCGTGAACTCGGGCAGCAGGTAATGAAATTGCCAGACGAACCCGATTTCACGATTACGAAAATCCGCGGCGGCATCGTCTGCCAGCGAATTCAGCTGCAAGCTGGCGCAGTATACGTTACCGTCAGAAGCACGTTCAAGAGCGCCCAGGATGTGCAACAAGGTACTCTTGCCGGCTCCTGATTCGCCCACGATCGCAAGCATCTCTCCCTTGCCAACTGCGAACGATAAATTCTCAAAGAGCACAAGGTCGGAATCGCCTGAGCGAAAGACCTTTTTCAGCTTTTCGACCCGCAACATCGGGTCCTGCGCATTTAGATGCAACCGGCTTCCCCTTCGATACAGAGAGCAGTTGCAACCCGCATGCCGGCGCCGATTTTCCGGGGCCGGGACTTAGATGCTTCCGGGTTGCCTGATGCCATTAGAACATGAGGCCCGGCTGCGACGCAGATTCCCAAAAATGGAAAGCTGTATGCCGCAAATCTATACCTGTTCCCTCACAGCGCAATGTGACGATGGTCACAGGGTGCACTTTTGTGCAGCCAAAAGTGCAAAACAAGGGCGGTTTTCTGGGATTTTGGCATCGCCGGAACTGTAGGAACCCCTACTCGTAACGCAGCGCTTCGGCCGGCAGGATGCGTGCCGCGGACCATGACGGGTACATGGTGGCGACAAACGAAATGCCAACTGCGACGAGCGCGACCAGCACGCCGTCGAGCGCGCGCGGCGCAAAGGGCACGTAGTCGATGGAGTAGACCTCGGGAGCAAGCGAGATCAGGTGGTAGCGCGCTCCAGCCCAGGAGAGCGCGAACCCGAGCACAAAGCCAATCGACGTGCCGATGAGTCCGATCAGCACGCCCTGCGCCACGAAGAGGCGGCGGATTTGCGATTTACGCGCGCCCATCGAAAGCAGCACAGCGATGTCTTTCGTCTTTTCCATCACCATCATGGTGAGCGAGATCAGGATGTTCAGCGCGGCCACGAACACGATGAGGCCGATGGTGATGAACGTGACCAGGCGCTCCAGCCGCAGCGCGCGAAACAGCGCGCGATTCTGCTCCATCCAACTGGTGGCCATGAAGCCGGAGCCGGCCGCCTGCTCGAGTTGCCGGGCGATGCTGTCGGCCTGGTAAATGTCTTCAACCTTGAACTGAATCACCGACACCAGGTCGCCCAGCCCAAAGAGTCGCTGCGCGTCCGACAGGCGCGTGAAGGCCCAGGAAGTGTCGTAATCGTAAAATCCCGAGTTGAAAATCCCCACCACGCGAAACCGGTTGTACTTGGGCACCATGCCGAACGGAGTGAGCTCGCCCTGCGGGCTCGTGACCAGAACCACCGAGCCAACGCTGGCCCCAAGCTCATCCGCCATATCCTTACCGAGGACGATGGGGGACATGGCGGCGACGCGCTCATGGACGTCGGCCAGCGAGTCAGGCGAGGTCGGTGTGGAAGCCCCGGGCTCAGCACTCGAATCTTGTTGAGTCGCCGGACCACGCGCCTCCTCCAGTTCCCCAGCCGACCCTACCTTCACCGTGCTGAGCAAATCGCTAACCCTGCGCTCATACGAAGGGATCATCCCCTTCAGCACCGCCCCCCGTGCCCGCGGCCCGCGCGAAATGAGCACTTGTTCATAGATCGCAGGCGCCGCCGCGACCACGTGCGGCTCGTGCTGCAGTCGCTTCAGCAGCCCGCGCCAGTCCTTGATGCCATCACTCTGCACGCGCAGCAGACTCACATGCGACGTCGATCCCAGCAGCCGCTGCTGCAGATCCTGGCGGAACCCATTGTTGATGGCCAGCGCCACGATGAGCGAAGCCACGCCGGCGGCGACTCCAAGAACGGAGATCGCCGTGATCACGCCAATAAAAGCCTGTCGGCGTTTGGCACGCAAGTACCGCGTTGCAACGAACAGTTCGAAGCGCATGGGAAAGAAGATGTCGTCTTTCAGGCGTCAGCTTTCAGCTCAAGCGGATTATATCCGCCCTGACCTGGCCGGACGCAGACCGCTAATGCGTGATGGCGACACAGCCGACGCGCTTTCCTCTTTTGTGGCACAGTAGAAACAATGGGGGATTCCGAGTTACTCCGCGACTCGTCGCGCTTCTTTGCCTATCCCGATCTCGCGCTGTATCAGATTGCGCGCTTCTTCATCGTGGCTGCACTCGAAATGCAGTCGGTCGCGGTGGGCTGGCAGGTTTACGAAATCACGCGGCGCCCCCTTGATCTCGGACTGGTCGGGCTTGCACAATTCCTGCCGGGAGTTTTTCTGTTCCTGGTAGCTGGCCATACTGCTGACCGGCATGATCGCCGGCGCATCCTCAATATCTGCTACTTCGGATTTGTTGTATGTTCGGGACTACTGCTGTTGCTTGCCATCCGCGGTGCGCGTTCGGTCAATTTGATCTACGCAATTCTTCTTCTGTTGGGAGTGGTGCGCTGCTTCAACTGGCCCGCGAGTCGCGCGCTCCTGCCCCAACTTGTGCCCTCGCACTATTTCTCCAAGGCGGTCGCCTGGAATGCCAGCACTTTTCAGGCTGCCACGATTCTGGGCCCGGCCATTGGCGGAGTGCTCTACGCCGCGGCCAAAGGGCCCCAGATTGTTTACGGCACGGCCACCGTTTCGGCCGCCGCGGCACTGGCCGCGACCTTGCGCATCCACTCCCAACCACAAACCCAGCCCGTGCAGGAGATGAGCTTGCGCACCGTGATGGCGGGCTTTGCCTACGTGTGGCGCCAGAAGGTCGTGCTCGGATCGATCTCGCTCGATATGTTCGCCGTTCTTCTGGGCGGCGCGGTCGCGCTGCTGCCGGTCTATGCCAGCGAAATTCTGAAAACCGGTCCTTGGGGACTGGGCCTGCTACGCAGCGCTCCGGGCGTGGGCGCCGCCATTATGGCGATTTTTCTGGCCAAACGTCCGATCCAGCGCCGGGCGGGACTGATCATGCTGGGGTGCGTCGCCGGCTTCGGAGTGTTCACGATTCTGTTCGGAGTCTCGCGCAGCCTGGTGCTCTCGATGGTGGCCCTGCTGCTGGTAGGCGCGACTGATATGGTCAGCGTCATTATCCGCGCGACCCTGGTGCAGTTTGCGACACCTGACGAAATGCGCGGCCGCGTGAACGCGGTCGACATGCTATTCATCGGCGCGTCGAATGAGTTGGGAGAATTCGAGTCCGGCCTGACCGCACACTGGTTCGGTACCGTGCCCGCCGTGGTCCTTGGAGGAGTAGGAACATTGGTCGTCATCGGCCTATGGGCCTGGTTATTTCCGGAACTGCGAAAAGCGGACCGGCTGTAGAGGACACAAACTTCCGCCATCACAACCGCCGGCAGAGAACGCAAGAAGCTCTTAACCGCAAAGCACGCAAAGGAAATCCGCAAAGCTCGAAGAGAGAGTCAGCAAAGTTTGCAAGACAATCCCGAAGTCTTGTAGAAACAGTCTGCACAGTTTGCCCAACAAGATGAGCTTGCTCTTCCTGAGACCTGAGACCTGTCACCCGTGACCTGCCTCTCTCACTTCGCCCGAATCACCATCTTCGCGGCACTCATATTTTCGAATCGGTCGTACACACGAACCACAACGACGTGTTCCGCAGGGCCGGGTTCGCCTTTCTTGGCCTTTGCCACGGGCGCGGGCGCCACATCCAGAACCACCGGAACCTTGAAATCGTAGTTCTCGGTTTTCGAGTCGGCCAGTTGCCCCACCGGTTCGACGTATTGCCAGTCGTTGGCGTCAATCGAATATTCGGCGCGCTTGATGGGCGAGAAGCCATCCACGGCGCGGAACGTCACGTGGACCTGGTCGCCCTCCAGGGTCGCCGCCAGGTTCTCGATGTGCGGAGGCGTCGTATCGATTTCCACCCGCGAGCTTTCTTTCTCCGCGGTCAGCGCTTCCCCGGGTGAATGCGAAGGCGCATCCGAGGCAACCACCTTGAAGGTATAACCGCCGTCCGGAAGAAGGCTCGCATCGAATGAGTAGAACTTGTCGGTCAGGCCGTCTTTCAAGAGCAGCCAGCGTGTCTCGCCCTCACCGCGATAGTAGAGCGAGTACGTCAACTGGTCGTCGTTGTCATCGTGCGCTACCCACTTCACGCCGATGGAATCCCGGTCGTGCGTAGTCGGTACCGGAGGCTCGAAGCGCGGTTGCCCCAGGTTGCCGCCGCTCATATCCGTAGTCGTGCCCAGCGGCTTCGGCAAGGGTTGATAGCGCGTCCCGATCTGCACGCCCACATCGTCGATGTCGGGCGCGATATTCTTGGACAGGTAGTTGAGCATCACGCTCTGCACCCGGGGCGGGGGATTTCCCGCGTGCAGCACGGCTTTCCACTGGATGAAGCGCGCCGGGGGCACGCCGGTTTCGCCGTCTTTCTGCGGATCCACTTTCATCCACGAACTCCAGTTGCGGTCCGGATTATCGACATTGCCGCTGCGCGTAAACAACTCCACGTTGCCGACGCCACGCATTTGCGCACGTCCCCAGCGCGAGAAAATCTTGGCGTCGAACACGTCGCTTTCGTATGTGCCTTCCGACTGCGGTCCCGGGCCCAGCACAAAGATTTTGCCCAGGTTGCTGCCGGCCGCGTACAAGCCTCCGCCGGGCGCCTTTGCGAAAGCCGTCACCTGCGACGATCCCGCCTTCAGCAGGTCGCTAAAGTCGTCTTCACTGCGTATCGCGAAAATATGTCCGCGGTTTCCCGTGCCGGCCAGCAGGCGTCCGTCGGTGTCGAACGCGAGCGCGTACACGATGTCTTCGCGCGACGTCCACAGGCGCGTGGGCGATCCATCCGGTGCAAGCCGGTAGATCTCTGAGCCGCCGCTGGCTCCCGCGCCGGGCGCCGGGAAGTTCACCATGGTGGAGGTCGAAGGCAGCGTCGGCGTCAGCACGAGTCCCGGAGGAGCGCCCGACATGGAGGGTATGGGCGTGTTTACCGGTGAAATCGACGGGCCAGAGCCGGGATTTTGTCCTGGGCGCTTCTCGCCTACGCCCGCCGCGAAAATGTTTCCGTTCGCGTCGATCGCCAGTGCGGTGATTTCTTTCTTGGGCGCGCTGTAAAGAACGAAAGCCTCGCCCGTGGGCGCAATCCGGTATAGCAGCCCGCTGCCGTCGGAGCCCGCGATCAGGTTGCCCTTCGGATCGACCGCCAGCACGCGAATGTGCGCTTCGTCGCTCTTGAAGAAGATACTGTGATCGCCCTTGGGCGTGACCTTGAAAATCTCTCCGCGATCGCCGGTCGCGACGAACAGGTCGCCAACATTGTCGAATGTCAAATCCCAGATGTATTTCGTGCCCGGATCAAAGTAGACCGACGAATTCCAGTTGGGATCAACCTGTCCCTTCGACTTATCGGGAGCCTTGCCGGCATCGCTGTTCGTGCCGCTCTTGCGCTCGATCTTGTAAACCTTGCCGTCGGGAGCCGTGCCCGCGTAGACCGCACCGTTCTTGTCGACAACCAGCGCCTGCACCTGCAGTTCGGCTGGCTCGAAGATCGTCGTGGCCTGTCCGTCAGGCGTGATGCGATAAACGCGGGCCGGCGCGCCCGACGCCGCGTAGATGTTCCCGGCGCTGTCGGACGCAATGGACCAGATGTAGGTGGATGGCGCGGTGTACAAGGACTTGAAAGCCGGCGCCAGTTCCAGGCTGCCATTGCTGCGAATGGCGATGCCTGTGGCGGTGCCCTTCGTGAGCTCTTCGAATTTCGATTGTTCCCAGGTGCGGGTCCCTTCTCCGAAGGCGATCTGTGCGAGTATCAGCGCAAACAGAACGGCAAACTTCCGCGGATGGATCTGCAAGTCTTACACCTCGTTGTGTGATTGTGGCGCGGGAAATCTCAGGTTAACACGGTTCCTTGGACGGGGTCGAAGATGAGCACGGGCCCCCATCGAGGGGCCCGTGACCTCATTTACTTAATCGTAATCGTCAGAATCTGCGCTCCGGCGACCGCAAAGTCGAGCGGCGGCGTGGCCACCTCGGTGACCGAGGATTCACTCAGCACCACCATCTCTTGCGTGCCGCGCATTCCATCCATCACGTTCATCACGGAGAGAGGAAGTGCGGGCATCACCTTGTCGGCAACCATCGCTTCCGGGTCTGCCTCGAGCAGCGAAACGTACACCCGGTTGTTCGAGTGCTCCTTGTTGAGGAGCGCGATGGTCGATGCCAGATCCAGTTTCCGCGCCATCATCGGCATGCCGCGGCGCATACGGTCCAGCGTGTCTCCATCGCTGACCAGGATGCGCAGTGGACCCTTTGAGGCGGAAGTCGGAATCTTGATCGGAATCTGCCGCACGATGCGCTCGCCACGATAGGGCGCGAGCACGGTTTCCACGGTGATCTCGTCGCCGGGGCGCGCTTCGCTCAAGTCGGTGCGGGCGCTTTCCAGCCGAGCCTGGCGACGTTCTTTCACCAGGTCGAAATCAAGCTTCACGGCCTTCACGGCAGGCACGTCGAACGGGTTGTCGTAGATGCGGCCGAAACGGTCGCCCAGCGACAGGGCCGCCAGAAACGCAGCCGGCTGGCCCGTATCCGTCGGCGCGAACATGTTCTGCAGGGTCACGTCAGGATAGCCCTTGACGCTGATTACGCCCTTCAGTCGATAGGTCGTTTCCTCGCCGTAGTCGTTGATGCCGTGCAGCGCATTGAACACCGTTGCCATCATGGCCACCGGGCTCAACTTCGGATTGTTCAGCACCTCGTAGTGGATCTCCTTGGTGGCAGAGCCGCTGCGGATGCTCAGGGTCA
>Ga0210406_10005518_pt1 | contig 13235 bp, 11 predicted proteins | sample IncBWC30MmetaG_FD_155454 | JGI IMG/M metagenome (GOLD analysis project Ga0210406, IMG submission 155454) | Forest soil microbial communities from Barre Woods Harvard Forest LTER site, Petersham, Massachusetts, United States - Inc-BW-C-30-M | ecosystem: Environmental > Terrestrial > Soil >... | reverse complement strand
CTTCGATGAAGGCGCCGAAGCAGAAGGCTACAAGAAGGAGTTGGAGACGACGGTCGGGCGTGATAGCGGCCACGGACTGCTTCATGATTTCAAACTGGCCGGTCTCGACGGATATGTCATAGAGGAAAACGGCGGCGATGACGATCCAGACGATTTTGAGGAGGCCGTATGCGGCGCCGTAGGCGAAGCTGCTAAGGGCCATCTGGGCCGGCATATGGAAGACGAAGATGGCGCAGAGAACTGCTGTTGCAGCCCCGGCGATGGCACAGAGGTGTGCCCGAACTTTGAGGCCGGCGAGCAACCCAAGTAGTACAACGATTGGCAGCGCGGCAACCAGGGTCGAAAGCCACCAGTGGCCAAGAGGATCGTACACTTGCGTCCAAGTCATCATCCATCCCCCAAAAGGAGCGATCGTGCAATCTTGCCCGCTCGGAATCGCGTACGCGCGGAGACGAGGAAACTTCTGAATGGTGTATCACTTCTGCTGCCCGAACCTTTCTGCAGGGCATCAATTACCTTCTTCGTGAACGAAAGTCAAGAAAGGAGTCAGAGGCGGGCTATCCAGTGCCCGGCGAACCGCTCGACGAACAACTCTGGCTTTACTCTTGCGCTCGAAGGCAGAAGAACAACCCGATTTGTGCATGAGCCGGCTCACAATTTTTGCTTCCAATGAGTGTACGAAAGTGAACAGCCCCTGTTCTTCTTACGGCGTAGTCTCTAAAGAGGAGAGTATGCAATGGGACACTGGATACAGGCACGCAGAGGGTTGTCAATGGTACAGTTGCAGATTGCACTTCTGATATTTGGGGTAGTAGTGACCGGGGCCGTCCTGACATATTACTTCGCGAGTCTTCCGCGGTAAGCAGATGCCACTCCTGTTTTTGCGGTGACATTTTCACGCGGCGCGTCCATTCAAGCATGGGACAGCCAAGTATTGTTTCTCCGGCTGCCGTCAATCGACGGACAGGTATAACCAATGAAACTAAATAAGTGGATGGGCGGCGTGGGCCTGCTGGGATTACTTACTGTGGGCTGCAACGGCAGCAGCTACGGAGTTTTGCAGCCGAACCCCGAGGATCTCTGCAAGTGCATCCCGCTGGAGCCGGATATTCTTGATTTCCGGCATCTGGCGAAGCACGTCCCAATCCCCGCTGTTGCCGTCCAGGAGATTGGGGTGGACACCATGCTCAGCTGGACGCAGGATGCTTTTGTCGACCCCGCCGCGCTACGCACCGGGCGAGAGTTGCAGGTTTTTCATATCGCAGCGGGATTTTTGCAGGAAGCCAGCGTCAATGGCGCGGACTGCGACGCGCATTTCGAAATTTCCCAGACGGCCGACAAAAACGCTTCCCGGGTGATCGTGGAAACACCCGTAGACAGTGAATTTTGCGCCGCGCGCCAGAAGGCTCAGTCACAACTGGCGAAACACGGATTTAAGCTCGACTCCCAGCACGGCGGCGAATTGCCGCAAGCTTTGCCGGTGGAAGTTTTGGGCATGGCCTTCGAAGACTTTGACCACAACCGTGGCTCGGCACAAGTAGCAACCATCTGGGAGCTACACCCCGCGACCGTGAATCTTCTTCCCTGAAGAATCGCCAGCATTTTCCCTGCGAGGAAAGTTCACGGCACACCTCGGTTTATCCACAATGCCTTCCGGTTTTCCCCGATTTTTTCGTGAGATGCCAGGCTTTGCACCAGTTGCACCGATAGGCGCGGAGTTCCATTGGCGCGTCGGCGGTGGCGACCTGGTGTTTAGCCGTGGCGAGGGCAGCGCCTTCCGTGGCGTATTTGCGTTTGCCGCTGACCGGGCATTTGGAGGCGTTATCCATCGGGAGCCTTCCGGGAATTCCCATCATCAACTAATGCGGGCCAAGCGGGCAATGGCCGGAACGAGTTACAACGAGATGCCACTTGCGCCGACAATGGCCGACAGCGTAGGTTGCAAGAATGGCGTGTAAGTCGCCAAAATTATTACGGTATTATCGTGTGGTGTTTTCTTCTCCGATGGGTGACCAACCATGACTAGTCCTTCGTCTTCGATTCGGGGCGTGCAGATTCTAGCTCCGGCGCATGCGGCGCGGGAGCGCGTGCTTACGCGTGCGGCGCTGGAATTTATTGTGGAGCTGCAGCGGCGTTTCAATCCGCGGCGCATGGAACTGCTGGCCGCGCGCGCGGAGCGGCAGAAGCGGATGGATGCGGGTGAGAAGCCGGACTTTTTGCCGGAGACCAAATCGATTCGCGAGTCGGAGTGGACCGTGGCGCCAATTCCCGCCGATCTGATGGACCGCCGCGTGGAAATTACCGGCCCAGTAGATCGCAAAATGATCATCAACGCGCTGAACTCCGGGGCGAAAGTGTTCATGGCGGACTTTGAGGATTCGAACACGCCGACGTGGTCCAACCAGATCGAAGGGCAAGCCAACCTGATGGACGCGGTGCGGCGGACGATTACCTACTCCGACCCTGCGTCAGGAAAAAACTACAAGCTGAATGAGCGTACCGCGGTGCTGCTGGTGCGCCCGCGCGGCTGGCACCTGGACGAGAAGCACGTTCTGGTGGATGGCCAGGCGATGTCCGGGGCGCTGTTTGATTTTGGCTTGTACTTTTTTCACAACGCCAAGGAACTGCTGGCGCACGGCACCGGGCCGTACTTCTACCTGCCGAAAATCGAAAGCCACCTGGAAGCGCGCCTGTGGAACGACATTTTTCTGCACTCGCAGGACGTGCTGGGAGTAAAGCGCGGCAGCATTCGCGCTACTGTTCTGATTGAAACGATCCTTGCCGCTTTTGAGATGGACGAGATTCTGCACGAACTGAAAGAGCATTCCGCGGGACTCAACTGCGGCCGCTGGGATTACATTTTCAGCTTCATCAAGAAATTCTCGCACGATCCCGAGACCGTACTGCCGGATCGCGTGCAGGTCACCATGACCACGCATTTCCTGCGCTCCTACAGCAAATTGCTGATTAAGATTTGCCACCGGCGGAACATTCACGCCATGGGCGGCATGGCCGCCTTCATCCCGATCAAAAACGATCCGGTGGCCAACGAAAAAGCGATTGCGCAGGTGCGAGCGGATAAAGAGCGCGAGGCCGGCGACGGGAACGACGGCACCTGGGTTGCGCATCCCGGACTGGTCGGCGTGGCCAATGAAGTCTTCGACCGGCTGATGCCGGGGCCGAACCAGATCGACAAGAAACTCTCGGACTTCACGGCAACCGCGGCGGATCTGCTGGAAGTGCCGAAGGGCCAGATTACGGAAGCGGGGTTGCGGCAAAACATCGCGGTCGGCCTTGGCTACCTGGAAGCGTGGCTGCGCGGAACCGGCTGTGTGCCGCTTTTCAATTTGATGGAAGATGCGGCGACCGCGGAAATCAGTCGCGCGCAAATCTGGCAGTGGATCCACCAGGACGCGCACCTGCAGGACGGCCGCAAAATTGAAGTGGCGCTTTGCGAACGCATCATCGATGAGGAACTGGCCAAGGCCAAGCAGGCAGGAGACGCGGCGCGGTATGCGGCTTACGAAAAATCCGCGCAGTTGATGCGCGACTTAATCCGTTCGCCCCAGTTTGTGGAGTTTTTGACCGTGTCGGCGTATCAGAAGATTTTGAGTGAAGGCAACTGACTTGGCTGGTTTCGTTCGACCGTCGTTTCTTACGGCGAACAACTCTGCTGACGACTAATATTCAAAAACGTGTTGTCATCCTGAGGAGCGCGGTGTGTGCGCTCCGAAGGATCTCAACTTAAGGTCCGTGCAAGCGCTTCAGTTGAGGTCCTTCGCCTATCCTCATCGGATAGGCTCAGGATGACAAGTTTCTTTAGGTTGTGACCGATGTGCGATCTAGCGCCGGTGGAAGCTGCCGCTTAAATGTGGCAACTGGCGGCGCCGCGCTTTTCCAGGTAGCGCTGGTGATATTCCTCGGCGCGCCAGAACGGGCCCGCGGCGGTGATTTCCGTAGCGATGGGACGGCGCAACTTGCCGCTGGCTTCCAAGGCCTGCTTGGACTTTTTCGCCGCGGCTTCCTGCTCGGGCGAATGAAAAAAGATCGCGGTGCGATACTGCTTGCCGTGATCGGGGCCCTGGCGATTCACTTGCGTCGGATCGTGGACGGTCCAGAAAGCGTCGAGCAGTTGATCGTAGCCGAGCTTCTCCGGATCAAACGTGACCTGCACGACCTCCGCGTGGCCAGTCGTGTCCGTGCAAACATCCTGATAACTGGGATTTTCCGTGCGCCCGCCGCTGTAACCGACCGCCGCGTCCAAAACGCCCGGCACGCGGCGGAACGCAGCCTCGATGCCCCAGAAACATCCCGCGCCAAATGTAGCGATTTCCTGCATGCGATTCCCCCTTATTGCACCAGCCCGGATGGATTGGATGCCGCGATTTTGCGGCGTGCTTACGATCGGACTGGCCGCTTCACGATGGTTCTTTGACTACCAGTTAGAGTATAGAGGAAGCAAAAAGTTTCAGCCGCGCGCCGACCTTTCGCCCTGATTTTACGGGATTTACGAGCCTTTCTTCACGGGAGCTTTGGCTGCCGCCAAAGCTCTCAGTTTGTCCTGCGCCGGGCCCTTATAAGGACTGTCCACGGAAGCCGCGTCGGTGAATGCCTGCCTGGCCCCCGCGGTGTTCTTGAGATTGAGATAGGCGAAGCCGAGGCGATACTGATTGCGCGCATAAACGAGGGCGTTCGACTTCAGAAGTGGCGCGGCTTTGGTAAGGCTCTCAACCGCCGCGGGATTCAGCTTTTTCTGCAGATCAATCTGGCCGAGCGCGCTGAAAGCGAGTCCTTTCTGCAGGTTGATCTGCTTTTGCCAGTCGGCGTCGCTCACGCCCTCCGGTTTTTTCGCGTTGTCGCAGAGGGATGCGGCTTTCTTCGCGTACGCTTCGGCTTTGTCCAACTGCTCGTTTTTTTCGCTGTAATCGTCCGCCAGCAGCAACAATAAGCTGAGATTGTCCGGATCTTTTTCAAGCGCGCTGTTCGCGGTTTCGAGCATCTTCGGACGATTCTGCGCCTGCTGGTAGGCGACCGCGGCGGCGCCAAGGGCTTGCCCGGCATTCGACGAATCGGGAAACAGGTTCGCAAATCGCACCAGCAAGGCGGCCTTCTTTGTCGCGTCCTTCTGCTGAAACGCCGCGCTCATCAGCGACTGTTCGATGTAATCGCGGTTGTCCTTCACGGATTCCAGCTTCTGCTGCTGATCCACTTTCCACGTCTCGGGGCTGGTTCCCGACGGGGGAGGTTGCGCCTTGAACCGGTGCAAAATTCCGGAGGCTTTTTCGCCCGCGGCGAACAGGCGGTCGGTATCGCCCTTTTCGTTGGCCGCGCGCACCATGTTGACAGCGTTCGAAAAATTGTCGGGGTCGAGCGCGAAAAGCTTGTCTCCGTATTCGAAGACTTTGTCGTACTGCTTGGCGGTGAGGTAATAGTTCACGTACTGCTCGTCGACGAGGATCTGCAAGTCGCCCTCCGGGTGCGCGGCGGAGAAGGCGTCGATCAACTTGAGCTTTGCCGCGGGATCGGTTGCGGCACTGATGTCGTTGAGCTGGTGATCCACTTCGGACCCTGCCGAAACGATAACGGATTTTCCAATTTGGGCGCGCAGCGGAACGGCGGCGAAGAAAACTGCAAGGAAAAGAACGCTCAGGATTCGAAGGCGAACCATGCGTACCTCCCGTGGGAACGATTGAGGAGCGAATCTTGCTTTACCCCGCATCTTAGTGCGCGGCGCCCCGCAGAGCAAATCTTCCAGCCAACTTCATCCTGCTGGCAAGAAAAAGGCTTCAGCGTTTCTTGCCCTTTCGTTTCGGAATTGCACCGCCAGCTTTGGGCGGGCGCTTCTTTTTGCTCGACTTCGTATTTTTCTCAACGCGCAGCTTCCATGCCGTGTGCAGCGCGCCGTAAAGCACATCCTCGCTTGCTTCAGTGAGTCGGACGTGGGTGCTGCCCATGCGTCCCCAGCCGCCGGGAATGGGGAGAAAGACTTGGGGCATTTCCTCGACGAAGGCGGTTTGCTGCTCCACCGACAGCATCAGGTTGCCGAAGCCTTGTTTTGCCGAGGCCAGCGTCGCAAAAATCCTGCCGTCCACGCGAAAGTCCGGGTTCCCCATGTGCGAGCTTTCCTCGGCGCCCGGAAGGCTAAGCGCGATTCTCCGAAAGTCGGCTACATTCATTGGGACCTCGTTCTTAGTTCGGCGGATGTCTACAACTAGTAAAAAACTAGTGGGCCGCTGAGGGGAATTATTTCACAACCTTGGTCATTCCAGGGCGCGTCTAATCGAACAGGCTCCATTTGACGGGTCTCCGCCGTTCAAGAGAACATTGAAGATTGGGCTTGGAGGCAGGGATGGACCTGGGGTTGCACGGGCGCGTGGCGATTGTGGCTGCGGCGAGTAAGGGGCTGGGCCGGGCAGTGGCAGAGGAATTGGCGCGCGAAGGCGCGGAGTTGGCCATCTGCGCTCGAACCGCGGCAGATTTAAAGGCGGCTGCTTCGGCGATTCAAACCGCGACTGGGCGCGAGGTTTTCTGGCAGGGGGTGGATGTTGGTAAAGCGGCGGAAGTATCGAGATTTGTCGGCGATGTCGAGCAGCGATTTGGCCGGGTGGACATTTGCGTTACCAATACCGGCGGCCCTCCGTCTAAACTGTTCAGCGCCACGACGGTCGAAGACTGGCGCGTTTGGACCGATCAGCTGCTGATGAGCACGGTTTATTTTGCGCAGGAGACGTTGCCGCGGATGCAGAAAAACAAGTGGGGACGCTTCCTGACGATTACATCCTATTCCGTGAAACAGCCGGTGGAAGGGCTGCTGCTTTCGAACTCGCTCCGAGCGGGAGTGACCGGCCTGGCGCGCACGCTGGCCAATGAGTACGGCGCGCATGGAATCACCGTAAACAACGTCTGCCCCGGCTATACGCGCACGGACCGCCTGGATGATCTGGCGGGAATGATGGCCAGTCGAACCGGCGCCACACCCGAAGAAGTGGTGGCCGGATGGAAGAAGCTGATCCCGGCGGGACGCCTGGGCACGCCGGAAGAGTTCGCGTCGGTGGTGGCATTTCTTGCTTCCGAAAAAGCGGGGTACGTGAACGGAGTCTCGCTGGCCATCGACGGCGGCACGACGAGGAGTTTGCTCTAGCGCCGCATGCCTCCCGTAAATCGCACACTGACACTTTCTGTGATGGAAGGGCTGTACGCGATCGCGAAATTTTCCGGCGACGCGGAAATCCCCGCCTGGGCTGCGGGTTCGGCGTTTTTCTCGGTGACGCGCACGCCGGAAGAGCTTTCCGTGGTCGCGGCGGAAGCGAGCGTTCCGGCTGGGCTGGACGCATCCCGCGGTTGGCGGATGCTGAAGGTGCATGGGCCGTTCGCGTTCAGCGAAAACGGGGTGGTTGCCTCGTTGGCGAATCCGCTGGCGCGCGTGGGCGTGGGAATTTTCGTCATTTCAACGTTCGATACGGATTATTTGCTGGTGCAACAGGAGGAAATCCCTGTTGCGGTAGAAACGCTGGAGCATGCGGGCCATAAGATTCTTCATCTGGAATTGCTGAATTCATAAAACATTCAAGGAGTGGGCGGAATGATCAGGCGGAATATCGGGAATGGGCGGCGGGCCTCTTTTGCGGGCGTAATTCTTTGCGCGTTGTGGCTGTTGAGCGGCGCGGGATTGTTGCATGCGGACGAGCCGTACGCGCGCAGCAAGGACTACGATCTGCAGCATTCAAAGATTGCGCTGCGCTTTCAGCCAGGGCAGAAGAAGGTGCTTGGCGAGGTGACCCACTCGCTGACGCTGTTGCGCGACGGCCTGGAAATCGTCTGGTTCGATTCGGTTGGACTGCAGATCGAAAGCGTGCGCATCAACAAGAGCGCCGCGAAATTTTCGACGACCGATAAAAAGTTGACGGTGGCGCTGCCGAAGGGCGCGAAGGCCGGCGCGAAATTCGACGTGGAGATCAAATACCAGGGGACGCCGACCAAGGGCCTCTATTTTATTTTGCCCGACAAGGATTATCCCAACCGGCCGCTGCAGATCTGGTCGCAGGGAGAATCGGAAGATACGCGCTACTACCTGCCGACCTACGATTATCCGAACGACCGCCTGACCACCGAGACGATTTTGACCGTTCCTGCAAGCTGGCAGACGATTTCGAACGGCAAGCTGATCGGCGTGACCGACGCAAGCGACGGCATGAAGACCTGGACGTGGCGCGAGTCGCAGCCGAGTTCAACTTATTTAATCACCGTGGTGGCGGGCGAGTTTGTCGAAGTGAAGGATTCCTGGCGGAACATTCCCGTGACGTACTATGCGCCAAAGGATCGTGGCGACCGATTAAGCCCGAGCTACAGCCGGACGCCGGCAATGATCGAACTCTTCAGCAAAAAACTGGGGGTGGACTATCCTTGGGAAAAATATTCGCAGGCAATGGTGGATGAATTCGTCGCAGGCGGTATGGAAAATTCCAGCGCCACGACGAACACGGCGGATTCGCTGCGCCATCCAAAGCTGGTGCCGGAATACGAGCAGAACCAGGACCCCCTGATTTCCCACGAACTGGCGCATCAGTGGTTCGGCGACCTGGTGACTACCAAGGATTGGGGCGACATCTGGCTGAACGAAGGATTCGCCACGTTCATGGAGACGGTTTGGTCGGAAGCGCACTTTGGAAAAGACACCGCGGACTATGACCGCTGGGAAGCGGCGCGGCAGTGGTTTGCTTACCGCTCGCTGTATGACAAGCCGATCGTGCGCTACGACTTTGACGAATCGGAGGAGTTCGACGGCAACGCTTACGGAAAAGGCGGCTGGGTGCTGTACATGCTGCGCCGGCAGCTTGGCGAAGACGCATTCTACGCCGGGCTGAAGCACTATCTGGACGTAAATCGCGGCAAGAACGTGGTGACCTCGGACCTGACGAAGGCGATCGAGGAAGCGACGCACACGAACGTGGACCCGTTTTTCGCGCAGTGGATTTACGGAGCGGGCGCGCCGAAGTTTGAGCTTGGCTACACCTACGATGCGGAGAAGAAGCAGGTCGGACTGACGGTGAAGCAGACGCAGAAGCGCGAAGGGCATGTCGGCTTGTTCAACGTGACGGTGGAAGTGGAGATCACTACGGTAGGCGGGCCGAAACTTTATCCGATTCATGTGACGCAAGAGTCGGAGGTGTTCACATTCCCGGCGGATTCCACGCCGCTGATGGTGCTGTTCGACAAGGGAACGCAAATCCTGAAATCCGCGCAATTCAAGAAAGAAAAGAAGGAACTGCTGTTCCAATTGAAGACTGCAAGCGAAGTGGCGGATCGCGCCGACGCGGCCGAAGCACTTGCAAAACTCAAGGGCGACGATGAAGCGGCCGCGGCGCTGGGTGAGGCGTTGCGCAGCGACAAGAGCAGCGGCGTGCGCCGGACCGCGGCAAGCTCGCTCGGAGAACTGGGCGGAGCCGCGGCGTCGAAGCAACTGCTCGACGCCCTGAATTCCGTGAAGGAGCCAGTGGTGCGCGGCGGCATCGTTCTTGCGCTCGAAAATTTCAAGGAGGACGCGGCCGTCGTTGCGCGTCTGCAGACCGTGGCGCGCGAAGATTCCTCCTATCGCGCGCGGGGAGCAGCGTTGCGCACTCTCGGCAGGATTAAGAGTGCTGGAACCTACGAAACGCTGGCGGCGGCGGTGAACGCCGATTCTCCTGACGGATTTTTGCGCGACGCCGCGTTGAACGGGCTTGGCTCGCTTGGCGACGATAAGGCTGTGCCTCTGCTTCGCGAATGGGCGGCGCCCGGCAAGGATATGGATTCGAGGCAAGCAGCCATCGGCAGCCTGGCGCGCTTGCAGAAAGACAACAAGGAGTTGACGCAAGTGATTGCCGGCTACCTGGAGGATTCGCATTTCCCGATTCGCCGGACCGCGATTTATGCGCTTGGCGGGCGCGGCGACGCTTCGGCGATTCCGGCACTTGAAGCCATGTTGCAAAGCAAAAGCCTGAGCATCGAGATGCAGCCGACGATCAAGGAACAGATCGAACGGCTGAAAAACCCGATGGCCAAGGGCGGAGCGCACGGCACGATAAAGGAAGACGGTAAGGCCGGCGAAAAAGCGGGTGGGGACGACCGGCTGGTGCACCTGGAACAACTGGTGCAGGAGATGAACGACCGCCTGAAAGAAATCGAGAAGCGCTTGCCGCCCCCACCGAAACAGTAAAAGTTGGCTTTTTTCTTTCGCGCCAAAAGTCAACTCGTACCAAACATTGGCGAGCGCGTGTCATCCTGAGGCTATCCGACGAGGATAGCCGAAGGATCTCAATCGAAGCTCTCGCGTGAACTACCAGTTGGGATCCTTCGGGATGCAAAAGGCGCGACCCTCAGGATGACAACTCGTCTCTATATTTGAACAATGATCATTTTGTTGCCGTGACGCGCCGCAGTCTACGACTCGGCGAGGAGAATGCGCAGGTCGCGCAAGTTGTTTCCGGTGGGGCCGGTGACAATTGCGTCGTCGAGTTTTTCGAAAAAACTGTAGGCGTCGCTTTGTTGGAATGCCGCGCCAGGGTTGAGGCCAAGCGCTTTTGCGCGGGTGAGGGTCTCTCCGTCGGCCACGGCTCCGGCCGCCGGACTGTTGCCGTCCATTCCATCAGTTCCCACGCTGAGCACCGTGATCTTGCGGCCGGCGATTTTTTCGACGCAGGCAAGCACGAACGCGGAATTTCTGCCGCCCACGCCGTTGCCGGTGACGGGCGAGCTCAATTCTCCATCGGCAATCAATGCCACACGCTCGCCGGGATTTTCGGCTTTCCACTCTTCTAATTTCTTCAGCAGGGCATCGGTGGCTTTCTCCACGGGCCAGTCGTCGGTGGAATTATCGCAGCACGTGACGTAGCCGCGGGCCTCGGACGCGTGGTGAGCGGCGTGGAAGAGATCGTGCATGCCCAGCAGAAGCTGAAAGTGCGCGTTGCGAAACGCGGGATCGCCGGGCTTCGGCGTCTCGGGCATTTTCCCTTCGCCCAGCCAGCGAACCAGCGCGGTTGGAAATTTTTGGCGAAGGCCATATTCATCGATGATGCGATGCGTATCCGCGATAGTGGATGGATCGGGAGCGGTCGGCCCGGAGGCGAGGGCATGCTCCTTGCCGACGGGCACGTCGGTGACGGCAAGCGTTATTTTTGTTGCTCGCCCGGCGGCAACAGCCAGGCGGCCGCCCTTCACGGCGGAAAGATGGCGGCGCACGGTATTCATTGCTTCGATGGGCGCGCCACAGGTTACCAGCGCGTGATTCGCCGCTTGGAGGTCTGCAAGGCCCATGCCCGGAACAAGCGGGAGCTCGGTCAGTGCCGAGCCTCCTCCGGAGAGCAGAAAGAAAACGATGGTGCGCTCGTCGGCTCCGCGCAGCAAATGGAGAATTGCCTCCGCTGCCCGCCAACTGTCTGCATTCGGGTTGGGATGGCCCGCGACGTAATATTCGAGACCCGGAATCGGTGAGGCAGGTTTAGTCGGTGCCGCGACGACTCCGCGGAACTGACAAGCGTCCGGCAGGAACGAGCGCAAGCCGGCGGCCATCGCGTGTGCCGCTTTTCCAATGGCAACCACAAACGTCGAGGAAAAAACAGAAAGGTCGATCGCTGCTTCATCGAGCGTAAGTATGGAACGCGTCAGCGCAAGTTTCAGCTCCATGACCCGCGGAATATCCAGCGCGGCCAGCGTGTCGCTGAAAATCTCCCGCGCGAGTTGCTTTCCTTGCGTCATGGCAGCGGCGGCATTCGAAAGCTCAGGATTTCTTGAGGACTGCTGGATTCAGCATGTTCGGCGGCAACTGGCCGGCGAACAGGGCAACGACGTTGTTCGCGGCCATCACGGCCATTTTCGTGCGCGTTTCCAGCGACGCTGACGCCAGGTGCGGCGCCATCACAACGTTGGAGCGCTTCAGCCCCGGGTGGATGAACGGCTCGTTTTCGAAAACGTCCAGCGCCGCTCCGGCGATTTTTCCGGCCTCCAGCGCGGCGACAAGCGCGGCTTCTTCCACCACCTGCCCGCGCGATGTATTGATCAGAAACGCCGTCGGTTTCATCCGGTAAAACTTCGGCGAGTCGAAGAGGCCGCGCGTTTCCGGTATCAGCGGAACGTGCAAGCTGATGAAATCAGACTCGGCCAGCAGCGCGTTCATTTCGCGGAACTCCGCGTTGAGCGACTTCTCCACCGTTTCCGGCGCTCTCACCGCATCCGTATAAATTACTTTCATGTGAAAGCCCAGGGCGCGGCGCGCGACGGCGCGGCCAATACGGCCGAATCCCACCAGGCCCAGCGTCTTTCCCCAGACGTCGGTGCCGCACAACTGGTCCAGGTTCCAGCCTTTCCAGTTGCCCGAACGGGCAAGTTGCTCGCCTTCGGGGAGCCGCCGCGCAACAGCCATCATCAATGTCCATGCGAAATCGGCGGTCGTCTCATCGAGCACACCCGGCGTATTCGTAGCCACCACGCCGCGTTTTGTGCACGCGTCAACGTCGATGTTGTCGTAGCCGACGGCGACGTTGGCCGCAATCCGCAATTTCGTCGCGACGCGAAGAAATTCGTCGTTCACTTTTTCGGTGAGCAGGCAGACCAGGCCTTCCTTGTCCTTTACGCGGCGCAACACTTCTTCGCGCCCCGGGCGCTCTTCTTTCGCCCAGTATTCCACGTCGCAAGCGGCGTCCAGGATTTGGCGGGCTTCGTCAAACAACTGGTGGGTCGCGTACACTTTCGGTTTTGCCATGCACATCCTCTTAAAATTTTGTTCCTCTTACACTAGCACAGCGCGCGCCACCGGAGAGCGCCATTGCCAGCGCGCCGCGGGAATTACTATAGTGGGGAGCGCCGCGACATTTAGCCGCCGGCCCCTCATGGACCCTGCTCTCATTCGTGAACTGAAGTCGCTTCTTGGACCCGCGAACGTGCTGTCGCAAAAAGAAGATCTGATGCTGTATGAGTTCGATGGGTCGGTGGAAAAAGCGCGGCCGGAGGTGGTGGTCTTTCCTCTCAGCACCGAGCACGTGTCCGGCATCGTGAAGCTGGCCGCGAAATATCAGACGCCGGTGGTGGGCCGTGGCGCGGGCACGGGGCTTTCCGGAGGAGCGTTGGCGCGCGGCGGCGGCGTGATGATTGTTTTCGCGCGGATGAATCGCATCCTGGAACTGGATCTGGAGAACCGCCGCGCGGTGTTGCAGCCCGGCGTGGTGAATCTGGACATCACCCGGGCGGCAGAAAAAGCCGGC
>Ga0210406_10005517_pt1 | contig 13235 bp, 12 predicted proteins | sample IncBWC30MmetaG_FD_155454 | JGI IMG/M metagenome (GOLD analysis project Ga0210406, IMG submission 155454) | Forest soil microbial communities from Barre Woods Harvard Forest LTER site, Petersham, Massachusetts, United States - Inc-BW-C-30-M | ecosystem: Environmental > Terrestrial > Soil >... | reverse complement strand
TTCGCCCAAGGAATTTTCCAACCCGGGCGACATCGAGAATGGCGCCAACGTCTTGCTCGGAACCATACGGAGTCTGGATGCCGCGAGGGATTTGCAGTAAGTCAGTCTTCCTCGTTTGGGACCTTCATCGCCCGCTGAGAATTCCGCCTAACGTGCCGCGGGCGCGAGCGGCGTTTGCGCAATGGCGCGAGCGAGCTGCGAACCGCTTTCATCCGCCAACGCGGCTTCGCGCAGCGCACGCAGGCGGGCCGCGGCCTGCGGGCCGTCGAGTTTCGGCGCCAGCGCGGCAATTTGGCTGAAGCTGGCCCAACCGCGCTCGTGGGTATCGCCATATCCCTTCACCAGGGTTTGGCATTCGGCAAGCTCGACCGCCAATTCATAGTTTCGCGGCGCGATCTCGGCGATTTGGCGGAGCCATGCGTCGATGCGCTGATTCTCGATCTGAAAGCGCAGAGTGCCGCGGCGCAGCCGCCGCAGGGCGGCGAGGCTGCGAAGCAGCAGGAAACCGCTGATGGTCGAGGTCGATATGCGCCGCCCGGCGGTGAATCGCGCGAGGGCTCGGTGCGCGCGCGGCGAAGCCAGGAGCCACCGGCCGAGGCCCGCCGGCAGCGTGCCGCAAATCTCCTCGACCCGCGGCTTGACGAACTCGCGCACCTCGACCAGATCTCGAGGGTCGGCCCGCACCTCACGGCGAATGCGTTCGGCACGGCCACGCCGTGTTTTCACCTGCGCCACGCGCATCACATCCTCGAAGCTCATCCACAGTGCCAGCGCGCGCGCGGTCGCCGCCGTCAGCTTAGGATCAGCCACTCTGGCCGCATCGAAGCCAAAGACCTGCCCGAGCCGCTTCAAAAAATAGGCGGCATAGGCATCATTCTGATAGTCGGATAGGCGCGCAGCAGCCATTCCCAACAAATCGTGCAGTGAGGCGGGAAATCGATCCACGATCAGGCCGCGCAGCGGCTCGGATACTGCATCGAGCGTGTAGTCGGAGGAATCGATGGCGACATGATTCGCCGGCCATGCGGCCGCGGTCAAAGGCTTGGCTTGCGCGGCGATCACGGCTTGCCGGCCGGCTTCGAACGCCGCAAGACTGGCCTCGACGCCGACGCCGGATTCCTTGATCGCGTGATGGTATTCCTCGAGCCCGAAGGGCAGCACACCGGCACCGGCGATGCTGCCCAAGATGACGGCGCTGATTCTGCCTCCGGCGGCATCGGCCACCTTGAGCATGTCAAAGCCGATCAGCTTCGCCGCCGCCGCCGATGCAATCTCAAATAATTCGCGCGAGCTGACGCGCCCTTCGCCCAGCGCCATTTTTTCGCTGATGGTGTAGTCACGATGCGTCGAGGCGATGAGCGTGGTGCGCTCCTTGGTGACCAGGCCGCGATTGATCGCTCGGCCGGCCTCCATCCATTCCGAGGCGACGACGATGTCCACGTCGCCGGGATTGGGCATCAGCGCCATGACCGGTTCGCGTCCATTTGGCGCGTCGCTGCGGCGAAAGAACTCCAGGTAATAGATGGTCGCGCCGGTGCGCTGCGCGACGCCCGGAACCGAGGTTGCTTGAACGAAGTAGCCGGCGCTGCGCGCGGCCATCACGAGCCAGTCGGTCACGACGCCGCCGCCTTGGCCGCCCAAGGCCGCGATCGTCAGCGTGATGGGCCGTGTTTGCCTCAAGCCGGCCAGGGTCGTCCTCGTCCCTGGAGAACTTTGATGACGGCCGAGCGCACCCGCGCCTTGAACCGGTCCCAGGCGGTGGGATTCACGATGACGTCGGCGCGATAAAAGGAGGGGCAAAGAACCGCGGCATGCGCAACTTCTCCGCACACGCCGCAGCCCACGCAAGTGTTGTCGACATAGGCCACCGGGTCGCGCCGCAGCGGGTCGGGATTGCTCTTGACGGTGAGCGAGGGGCAGCCGGACAGCCGGATGCAGGAGTGATCGCCGGTGCAGACGTCGGCATCGATGCCGAAACGCTGGCGCACCACGCGTTTGCCCTCGCTGACCATTTTCTTGATCTCGGGCGCCGTGCGGCGCGTGCGATTCAGCTGGCATTCGCCTTCCGCGATCACGATCTTGGGACCGGTGAATTTGGTGAGCAGCGCCTCTCGCAACACCCCCATGGTCTGTTTCATGTCGTAGGTGCGAATCGTCCGCACCCATTCGACGCCGACGCCGCGCACGGCAGTCTCGATGCGATTCCTCGCGCGGCGACCCTTGATCTCGGCTGATGAGGAAGGGATGTATTGCCCGCCGGTGGCGGCCGAATAGCCGTTATCGACGATGATGGTCACACCGTCATGCCGATTGAACACGGCATTGCCGATGCCGCTGGTCAGGCCGTTGTGCCAGAAGCCGCCGTCGCCCATCATCGATAGCGCGCGCCGCGGGTTGGGCACGTTGAACGAAGCGCCGCCCGCGGCACCTAAGCCATAGCCCATGATGGTACCGCCGAGATCGAATGGCGGCAGGGTCGAGAATGAGTGGCAGCCGATATCGGCGCTGACCTGCATCGGCCCCATTTCCCGTGCGAGCAGCTTCATGGACGCGAACAGCGGCCGCTCGGGGCAACCCGTGCACAATCCCGACGGGCGCGTCGGCACGTTGCGCGCCAACAGGGCTGCCGGCAGCAGCGGAACATCCGCGACGGGCAATCGGCCGAACTCGGACAAAAATTTTCGGATGCCGGCGATGACGACGGCGCCGGTATATTCGCCCGCCATGGGCAGCGGCCCCTTGCCGACGATGCGGGTTTGCACATCCGCCTGCCGAAAGAACAGGCTCGCCGCCTGTTCGATGAATTCGGGCTGGCCTTCTTCGATGATCAAAATGGCCTGCTTGCCCGCTGCAAAAGCGGTGAATTCTTCCGGCACGAGCGGATAGGTGACGTTCAATACATACAGCGGAATCTTGGATTCACCGAACACGTCGGCCAGCCGAAGGCGCTCGAGCGCGCGCAGCACGGTGTTGTACAAGCCGCCCTGCAGCACGATGCCGACATCGCAAGGATTCTCGGTGCCGAAGTACTCGTTGAGTTTGCGTTCACGGATGAATTTGACGGCCGCCGGCCAGCGCTGTTCGATTTTCGCGCGCTCCTGCGCGTACGTCGACGGCGGCAGAATGATCTTGTCGAACGTTCGGCTGGGATTGTCCATCGCTTGTTGCAGCGTAAACGGCGGGCGGCGATTGTCCTTGGTCCGAAACCGGCCCACGACGTGGCAGGCGCGAATCCGCAACATGAGCATGACCGGCGAGTTGCTGGCCTCGGACAGCTCGAAGCCCTGCTCAACGGCTTGCACGATGGAAGGCAGATTCGGCCGCGGATCGAGCAGCCACATTTGGGATTTCATGGCGAACGCATGCGTGCGTTCTTGCATGATGCTGGCGCCTTCGCCGTAGTCCTCGCCCAGCACGATCAGCGCGCCGCCGATCACTCCCGCGGAGGCCAAGTTGGATAATGCGTCGGAAGCGACATTCGTCCCGACGGTGGATTTCCAGGTGACTGCGCCGCGAATCGGATAGTTGACCGAGGCGGCCAGCATGGCAGCCGCGGTCGCTTCGCTGGCCGAGGATTCGAACCGCACGCCCAGTTCGCTCAAAATGACGCTGGCGTCGGCCAGCACATCCATCAAGTGAGAGATCGGCGCGCCCTGATAGCCGCCCACATAGCCAACGCCCGCCTGCAGCAGCGCCTTGGTGACGGCCAGGATCCCTTCGCCTTCGAACTCGGCGCCCGCAGCCAGGCGCAACGACTGCACCTCTTTTGCGAATGAGCGTTCAGCCATGCGAGTCAGTATATTCCATTCGAGTTTTAGGGCTGCAGGCGAGTTGCCGACCAACTGATCGCGCCGCTGCTGCGAGACTCAGGTAAGGATCGCGTCCAGCGGGCGCGATCATGGATGCGATATTCACCCTCGACCCACAATTCCACGGCGTCGACATTCAGGCGATAGCCACCCCAATTGGGCGGCCGCGGCACCTCAACGGAGATGTTGTCGGGTTCCGCCGAACCGGGACCGCCGTACGGGATGCCGAAGCGCCGCGCCTCACGGGCCACGGCTGCGGCGAGTGCGGCCCGCGACTCCACCGGTTCACTCTGCTGGCTGGCCCAGGCCCCCACCTGCTTCTGCCAGGTGCGAGTTCGAAAATACGCGTCGTTTTCGGGACCCGACAGCAACTCGACCCGGCCTTCGGCGCGCACCTGGCGATGCAGGTGATCCCAGTGAAATACGATCGCGGCCCGCGGGTTGTCTTGCAGTTCGCTGCCCTTGCGCGAGCGATAGTTGGTATAGAAGAGTAGGTAGCCCTGCTGCGCTGCAATTTCCTTGCAGAGCACCACGCGTGCGGAGGGGTGGCCGCGGCTGTCGACGGTTGCCAACACCATGGAGTCGGGGTTGGGCTGCGCGGCATCGCGCTGCGCCTGGGCCAACCACTGTGCGGCGATTTCCAGCGGATTCGCCGGCAGGGGATCCGGCAGGGTTTCGGTCCAAAATGTCTTTTTGTTGCTGCTCATACGAGAATGGTAACGGTGCCGATAGGAAACATGGGGCTTTATTTAAATATGAATCTGGATGAATTGCGCACGGCACTGACGACGCTCGATGGGCAACTGCTTGAATTGGTTGCGCACCGCCAGTCCTTAAGCGAGCAGGTGGCGGCTGTCAAACGGGCAACCGGGCGTGCAACCCGGGACTTCGGCCGGGAACGGGATGTGATCTTGCGGGGCCGCACCACGGCAGAGCGGCTGGGGATTTCGCCGGACCTGGCCGAATCGCTGCTGCGACAGCTGATCCAATCTTCCTTGACCACTCAGGAGCAGGCCCGCGTGGCGGCGCAAGCGCAGGGCAGCGGCAAGCGGGCCTTGGTCATCGGCGGCCACGGCAGAATGGGCGGATGGTTCGCCGAATTTCTGGCCTCCCAGGGGTTTCGCGTCGCCATAGCCGATCCAAAGGGCGGGCTGGCGGCCTTTGACTTCGTGGCGGACTGGCAGACCGACGCGTTGGATTTCGATCTGATCGTGCTCGCCACACCGCTTTCCGCCACGGCCGACCTGCTGCAGGTTTTGGCGCGCAGGGCCCCGCGCGGGCTGATTTTCGACTTAGGTTCAGTGAAAACACCGTTGCGAGCGGGCCTTCATGCCTTGGTCAAAGCCGGCTGCCGCGTAACCTCAGTGCATCCCATGTTCGGGCCGGACACCGAGCTGCTGTCGGGCCGCCACGTGATCTTCATCGACTTAGGCAACAGCGACGCTCTGGCCGAGGCGCAGGAATTGTTCGCGCCCACCATGGCCGAGCGGGTGGTCATGGATCTGGATGAACATGACCGCCTGATCGCCTATGTGCTGGGCTTATCGCATGCAGTCAATATCGCCTTCTTCACGGCGCTGGCCGACAGCGGCGAAGCGGCGCCGCGGCTGGCGAAGCTGTCGAGCACGACCTTCGATTCGCAGCTGGAAGTGGCCAGCCGGGTCGCCTTGGAGAGCCCTGACCTGTATTTCGAAATCCAGAGCTCAAATGCCTATGGCAACGAGTCGCTGCTGGCGCTGCAGAAAGCCGTGGAGGGATTGGTAGCGACAGTGAAGACCAAGAATGCGACGGAGTTCACGGCCATCATGAATCGAGGCAGAGCCTACTTGGAGGTTCGCGCGGCTGCACGCGCGGGTTGAAGGAAATGGACATGCCTCAGGTGGACGAAGTGGGCCGCGAGAACGACGAACTGAAGAAGCGTTTGGCGGAAATGACGGCCGAGGCCTCGAACAACGAGACCATCATGAAGCGCACGCAGGCGCGCGAATTGACGCTGCTGCGCGCCGACTCACTGTCGCAGCTGCTGCATGCCATGGTCGACGGGTTGCGCGAGTCGTACTCACTCGATGCGGTGAGTGTGGTGCTGCTCGATCCGCAGCATGAGGTGCGGCATTTGCTGGTGGCCGGCGGTGACCGGCCGGAGGAATTCAAGCAGATATTCTTTGTCGACTCGCTGGTCGGCTTGGCCCCGCAGCTCGCGGTGCTGCACAAACCCTGGCTCGGGCCCTTTGTCGGCGCGGATCATCACCTGCTTTTCCCCGGGATTCCGAATCTCAAAAGCGCTGCCCTGGTGCCGCTGCCGCGCAAGGACCGCGCCACCGGAGCCCTGTGTTTCGGCAGCCGTGATGCCTCGCGCTTCACCCGGCATCACGGTACGGATTTTCTCTCGCATTTGGGGGCGGTAGCCGCGGTGTGCATCGAAAACGCCGTCAATCGGGCACGTCTGCTGCGTGCCGGCATCACCGACTTTCTGACCGGCTGGCACAATCGGCGCTACCTGCAGCAGCGCCTGAAGGAGGAACTGGCCCGCGCGCAGCGGCGCAGCGGCAGCATCGCCTGCCTGATGATCGACATCGATCGATTCAAGAACATCAACGACGGATATGGGCATCTGGCGGGCGATAGTGCGCTCAAAGAGGTGGCGCATCGCATCGAGGCACAGATTCGCAGCATGGACACCGCCGCGCGCTTCGGCGGCGATGAACTGGCCATCCTCTTGCCCGAAGCCACTGCTGCGGAAGCGGCGCGCCTCGCGGAGCGCATTCGAGAAGTGATCGCGGCGATGCCCTTTGCGCTCAACTCGCAGATCTCGCGCAGCCTGACCGTGTCGGTGGGTGTTGCAGCGGTGGCGCCGGGGAGAGACGAACCGGATCTCAAGGCGGTCGCAGACCGCCTGATTGCCGATGCCGATGCGGCGCTGTATCGGGCCAAGGCTTTGGGAAGAAACCGGGTACAGATGGGGGCCGGGTAGCTCAATGTCCATCCAGCCCCCCACCGACTACATCGATAAAGACGGATTTCGCGCCAATGTGGGCATCGTTCTGACGCGCGGTTCGGGCGAGGTATTCTTGGGCGGACGCGTCGGAGGGCGGGGTTGGCAGTTCCCGCAAGGCGGCGTAAACCGCGGTGAGGCGGTCGAGGACGCGCTGTTTCGCGAACTCAGAGAGGAAATCGGCTTGGGATCCGAGGATGTCGAGATGCTGGGGTCGACCGAGGGCTGGCTGCGCTATCGGCTGCCGCGCCAATACGTCCGCGATCGCTGCATCGGCCAGAAGCAGCGCTGGTTTCTGTTGAAGCTCGTCGGCGAGGAGTCAAAACTGCGCTTCGACCTCACCAATCAACCGGAATTCGATCGCTGGCGCTGGACCGATTATTGGACGCCGGTGCGCGAGGTGGTGTATTTCAAGCGGCGCGTCTACGTGCGCGCGCTGCAGGCTCTCGGCAAGCACATGTTTCCCAACGGGCTGCCGCCGTATCCAGAATGGTGGCCGGAAATCGCCGCCGGCTGAGCGACGCGTGTTAGAGACCCGGCTTCACCACGGCGAGGATCACGATGGCGATCAGCAAAAGCGACGGCACCTCGTTGAAGCCGCGCAGCCACTTGGCGCTGCGCGTGTTGCGTTGTGCGGCAAAATCGCGCAGCAGCTTGTAGCAGTAGGCGTGATAGGCAATGAGCAACGCCACGAACAGCAACTTGACCTTCAGCCACGTCATCGCAAGGTACGCCGGCGTTTCGATCAGCATCGCCAGCCCGAAGAAAATGCTGGCCGCGGCACCGATGCTCATGATGGCGAACAGGCGGCGCTCCATGATTTCGAATCGCTGTGTGCTGATTAGATCCTTCGCGTCCGCGTGATAGACATAGAGCCGCGGCAGGTAGAACAGGCCGGCGAACCAGGTAACCACCGCGATGACGTGCAATGCTTTCAACCAGAGCATGGGCGTTTCCATTGTGCTTCACGATAGATGATAACGTGAGGCCCCGTCTTACGGAGCACCGCTTGTATAATGGCTTTTTGCCCTTGAGCCTGCAGGCAGGCTCAAAAGGAGCTGCATAGCAACGATGGCTGATTCGTTCGGCAAATTGGTCGTGCGGGCGTATGCGCCGAAGCGACGGGCGGTGCTGTGGACGCTTGCGGCGCTGCTCATCGTCGGCATCCTGTACTCGGCGTTCGAACTGGGCCGCTACGATGCAGGATTTCGCGTGGTCGATTCGGTGCGCGGCGCATTGTCGGCAAGCCGGCGCATTCGCTCGCTCGAGGCCGAGAATCAAAGTCAACGCCGCCAGCTCGAGGCCGCAGAAACCGCGCGGCGTGTCGACCGTGAAGGCTACGCCCAAGTCGAAAAAAGTCTCGGCGACATGCAGAGCCAGATTGCCCGCTTGAACCAAGATCTGTCCTTTTACCGCGGCCTGGTGCAGCCGGAATCGCTCATCCACGTAAAGGTGCAGCAGATGCAAATCATACCGGACGGACCCCCCGGTCAATACCATCTGAAGTTCGTGCTGATGCAGACCGGAAAGGTGGACAAAGAGGTGGTGGGCAATGCGGCCGTTACCATTGACGGGCTGCTTGGGGGCAAACCCTTAAGCATGGGCTATGCGCAAGTATCGCCTGGTCACCGGGTCAGCCTGGCATACTCGTTGAAGTACTTTCAGGAATACAACGAGCCCATAGAATTGCCGGCGGGCTTCGAGCCGACGCGCGTGGGTGTCGAGATTCATAGCGGCAGAGACGCCATTCATAGTTTCCGGCAAGCCTTCGTGTGGAAAGCACAGGGAATGTCGGTGGAAACCGAGGCCAACGGCGACATTCCCGGCAAAGGTGAAGCAGATGTTCAAACCGAAACCGAGTAAGAAGGCAGAAATCGACACGCTCATCGGCGCGAAAACCCGCATCAACGGCGATATCGAATTCGTCGGCGGGCTGCACATCGATGGCTATATCAACGGCAACGTCAAAAGCGAATTGGGCAGCGGATCCAGTCTGTCGGTGAGCGAGCAGGGCTGCATCGAGGGCTCCGTGGTCGTCACCAACATCTCATTGAACGGCCTCGTGAAGGGCGATATCGAGGCCAGCGACCGCGTCGAACTCGGGCCAAAAGCGCGGGTTCTCGGCAGTGTTCACTACACCACCATTGAAACCGCCGTGGGCGCCCAAATAAATGGGAAATTGATTCATCGGCCGATAGCGGGGCCCGGGTCGGGCAAATCGGCAACCGCCGGGGCGGACGCAGGTCCCAAAGACGGTGCATAACTTTGATTGGCCATCGGCGCCCTAGTAGAATGAGCACATGAATACGACTTCCGAATCGATGAGCATCGCCGAGATGCCCCCTCCCGCACCGAATGTGCTGGTTTTCACCGATGCCGCGGCCGGCAAGGTGGGCGAGCTCATCCGTGAGGAAGCAAACCCAAACCTGAAATTGCGCGTTTTCGTCTCCGGCGGCGGCTGTTCGGGTTTTCAATACGGATTTACCTTCGACGAGAAAATTGAAGACGGTGATTTTTGCGTCGAGAACGGCGGCGTTCAATTGCTGGTCGATCCGATGAGCGCGCAATATCTGATGGGCGCGGAAATCGACTACAAAGAGGATCTACAGGGCGCTCAGTTCGTGATTCGCAATCCAAACGCGAAAACCACCTGCGGCTGCGGGTCTTCCTTCTCTGCCTAGGAGCCTGTCTCCAAAATGTTGATCGTGTAGATGAGCGGCGGAAGGGTAGTCGTGCCCGACGTGCTCGCCGCCGTCGATTTAGGTTCCAACAGCTTTCACATGGTCGTCGCGCGCTACTCGCACGGCCAACTCGTCATTTTGGATCGATTGCGCGAAATGGTGCGCCTCGCCGCCGGCTTGGGCGATAGCGGCCGGCTGGATGACGCCGCAACCGAACGCGCCCTGCGCTGCCTCGAGCGATTCGGCCAGCGTCTGCGCGCCGTGCGCGCGGACAGCGTGCGTGTCGTCGGCACGAATGCCTTGCGGCACGCCAAGCGCAAGCGCTGGTTCTTGGAACGTGCGCGCGCGGCATTGGGCCACCCCATCGAAATCATTTCAGGTCTGGAGGAGGCGCGCCTGATCTACTCGGGAGTTGCGCACACCAGCCCCATGAGCCCGGACAAGCGCTTGGTGATCGACATCGGCGGCGGATCCACCGAAGTGGTCATCGGTGAGGGCTTCAATCCGCTGCTGCTCGAGAGCCTGTCGGTGGGCTGCGTAGGCTTGAGCGCCAACTTTTTCGATGACGGCAGAATCTCCGCGAAGCGGCTGGAGCGAGCGCGCACCGCGGTCAGGCTGGAACTCGAGCCCGTACAGGAGGCGTACCGCAAGATGGGATGGCTCAACGCCTTCGGCAGTTCGGGCACGGTGCGGGTCATCGGCGATACCTTGCGCGCCACCAATCCCGAATCGCCGCACATCACGCTCGAGAATTTGAATGTCCTGGCGGAGCGCGTGGTTGCCGCCGGCCATGTCGATGAACTGGATCTGCCCGAGGTGGATGCGGAGCGCGCGCCGGTGTTTCCCGCCGGCCTCGCGATTCTGCTGGAAGTGGTCGAGAACTTCGGCATCGAGCGCGTTCGCGTGGCCGAAGGGGCCATGCGCGAAGGGTTGTTGTACGACCTGATGGGCCGCTTCACCGATGAGGACGCGCGTGTGCGCAGCGTGCGGGCCATGGAAAAGCGCTATCACGTCGACGAGACCCAGGCGGATCGCGTCGAGGCCACGGCGGTAGGTCTGCTCGAACAGGTCGAATCCGACTGGGGGCTGGAAGATCCGCTGGCCGAGTCGGTGATGCGCTGGGCGGCGCGGCTGCACGAAACCGGTCTCGATATTGCGCACTCGAAATATCACCGCCACAGCGCCTATCTGCTCGAGCATGCCGACATGCCGGGATTTCCCCGCGAAGAGCAGTTATTGCTTGCCGCGCTGGTCGGCGGCCATCGCCGTCAACTGTCCTTCGAGTCGCTCGAGGACCTGCTGCCGCCCTGGGATCGCCTCGCGGAGTTTCTGATCGTGCTGTTGCGCCTGGCGGTGCTGCTGCATCGAGGACGCAGTCCGCAGCCGCTGCCGGCGGTTTCGTTGACCGTCAAGAGCCGCAACATCACGCTGGAGCTGCCGCAGCGATGGATCAAGGAACATCCGCTGACCCTCGAGGATCTGGAGCAGGAGCGCGCGTACTTGAAAGTCGCCGGCTTTCGCCTGACGTTCGTTTGAACGGCGCTCAGGCCTCAGTGAGCGCCACACGCTCGTCGTAGAGACTCATCAAACGCATCTGCGCTGATACCTGTTTGTCGACCACGGCGCGCGAATAGCAGCCGTCTGTGTCGAGCACCCAGGCCTGCATGTCATCCTGCAGGTACAGCTGCAGATCGTCGGCCACACGTTCCTTGAGTTCCTCACCCTCGATCGGAAATGCAATTTCGATGCGGCGGAACAGATTTCGGTCCATCCAGTCGGCGCTGCCGCAGTACATCTCGCGCGTCCCGGCGTTCTCGAAATAATAGACGCGCGAGTGCTCGAGGAAGCGGCCGATGATGGAACGCACCCGGATGCGCTCGGAAACGCCGCGCACGCCGGGCCGCAGACAGCACACGCCGCGGATGATCAATTCGATGTCGACGCCGGCGCGCGAAGCGCGGTACAGCGCCTGTATGATCGTGGGTTCCGTGAGGGCATTGAGCTTGGCGATGATGCGGGCCGGTTTGCCGGCGCGCGCGTGCTCGGCCTCGCGTTCGATCTTCGCCAGCAGCGCCTGGTGCAGGCTGAAGGGCGCATGCAGCAGTTTGCGCAGCTTCGGCACCTGCGTGAGCCCGGTGAGCTGCAGGAATATTTCGTGGATGTCACCGCCGATGGACTCATCGGCGGTGAGCAGACCGTAATCCGTGTAGAGGCGCGCGGTCTTGGTGTGGTAGTTGCCGGTGCCCAAGTGACAGTAGCGCCGCAGGCCCTTCTCCTCGCGCCGCACCACCATCACCAGCTTGGCGTGTGTTTTGAAGCCGAAAACGCCGTACATGACGTGCGCGCCGGCTTCCTGCAGCTTGGTCGCAAGCTCAATATTCGCTTCTTCATCGAAGCGCGCGCGCAGCTCGATGATCACCGTCACGTCTTTTCCGGCGGCCGCGGCCTCGACCAGCGCTTGGACGATGGCGGAGTCGCTGCCGACGCGATACAGGGTTTGCTTGATGGCCAGAACTTGCGGGTCGCTGGCCGCCTGCTTGACGAAATCGGTGACCGGCCCAAAACCCTGGAAAGGGTGATGCAACAACACGTCGCCCGCGCGCAACGCGGCGAACACGTCGCCGCCCACTTTCAGCCGGTCCGGAATGCTGGGCGTAAACGGCGAATATTTCAGTTCCGAGCGATCCACCAGGTCATAAAGAGCCATCAAACGGTTCAAGTTCACCGGGCCTGAGACCCTGTACAGATCGTCGGCCGTGAGTGCGAACTGCTCCAGCAGATAGGCGAGAATTTCATCGGGACAATCGTGGGCGGTCTCCAAGCGCACCGCGTCGCCGTAGCGGCGTGATGCCAATTCGCCCTCGACGGCACGCAACAAGTCGTCGACTTCTTCCTGCTCGACGAACAGATCGCTGTTGCGCGTGACGCGAAATTGGTAGCAACCGCGCATTTGCATGCCGGAAAAGAGCGTCGAAACGAAGGCCTCGACGATGGTGCCCAGGAAGACGAAATGACGGTTGCCCAATTCGTCGGGCAACTTGATCAGGCGCGGCAGCGATCGCGGCGCCTGCACCACCGCAAGGCCGCTGTTGCGGCCGAAGCCATCCTCGCCCTCCACCACCACCGCAAAGTTCAAGCTCTTGTTGAGGATTTTCGGAAATGGCCGCGCGGGATCCAATGCCAGCGGGCTCAACACCGGTTCCACTTCGCGGGTGAAGTAATCCGCGATCCATTTTGCCTGCGCCGGGGTCCACGTTTCCGGTTCGAGGAACACCACGCCGCTCTTGGCGAGTTCCGGCATGAGCACGTCGTTCAGCACTTCGTATTGCTCATCGACCAGGCGTACGGCGTGCAGTCGAATCGCCTTCAGTTGTTCCGGCACCGACAACCCATCGGGTCCTGATTGAATCGCGCCGGCCTCCAGCAGCTCCTTGAGGCTGGCCACGCGAATCTCAAAAAATTCATCGAGAATGGCGCACGAGATGCACAGGAAGCGCACGCGTTCGAGCAGCGGGATGCCGGGATCCTTGGCCTGTTCCAGCACGCGCTGATTGAATTCCAAGAACGACAATTCGCGATTGAAATACAGTTGCGGTACTTGCAGGTCAATGTCGTTCATGGCTTGAGGTCTGGCGGGAACTATATCCCCAAACGCGCTGCGGAAATCAATTGACGGCGGTTTTCGAGAGCGGGTCGCCGGCACCATTGGCGGCAGGATTTGCATTCAGGGGCGTGACTCCCGTGACTCCCGTG
>Ga0210406_10005516_pt1 | contig 13238 bp, 13 predicted proteins | sample IncBWC30MmetaG_FD_155454 | JGI IMG/M metagenome (GOLD analysis project Ga0210406, IMG submission 155454) | Forest soil microbial communities from Barre Woods Harvard Forest LTER site, Petersham, Massachusetts, United States - Inc-BW-C-30-M | ecosystem: Environmental > Terrestrial > Soil >... | reverse complement strand
CAGCAAGTCAGCTTGGAGCTGCCCAAAGGACAGGTGATGGGGCTGATCGGACCCAACGGCGCCGGCAAGTCCACCTCCATCCGGATTATGATGGGGCTCGTCCATCAGGACTCCGGCGACGTCGAAGTGCTCGGCAACCCCATGCCCGCGGCGCAAATTGCCACCAAGTGGGAAACCGGCTTCGCCTCCGACGACATGCGTCTCTATGGAGCAATGACGCTAGAATGGCACTTGAACCTGATGCGCCGGATCTATCCCACTTGGGACGAACCCTACGCACAGCAACTGCTGAAACGATTTGGCCTCCGCGCGGAACAGCGCATCAAGGGAATCTCTCAGGGGCAGCGTGTCAAGGCCTCGCTCCTGCTCGTCCTGGCGCGGCGGCCCAAGCTGCTCATCCTCGATGAACCGACCACCGGCCTCGATCCGGTCGCCCGGCACGAGATCCTCCGCGAGATCACCTCCATAATGACCGACGAGAACCGCAGCGTCCTGTTCTCATCGCACAACACGCTCGACATCGAACGCATCTGCGATCGGATCACGTTCATTGATCGCGGGCGGATCATCGACTCGCTCGACAAGGAAACCTACATGGACCGCTGGCGGCGTCTTCGCCTGGAGATACTCTCGGGTGCCTCCGTCCCGGCCCTGCCAGGCGTCCTCGGAATTCGGCAAACCGGGCGGATCGCCATCGTTACAGTCAACGCCTTTCAGCCCGAACTGCCCGGCGCCTATGAATCGAGAGGCGCGCGCGTACAAGCCGTCGAAACCATGACACTCGAAGAGATCTTTGTCGCCAACGTGGAAAAAAGCCGCGAGGAGGTGCAAGCATGAAGCCGATTGTTTACGAATTGATTCGCAAAGACTGGGAACTGAATCGCGTTGCCGTAGGCGCGGGGATCGTCCTCGGGATCCTTGCGATCGGCATCACCTTCTTCGGCGGGACAACTCCGGCCGTCATCGGCGTCGTCTGTTTCTATTCGGTCATGGGCATACTCGGGAGTATCCTGCCAAAGAACATCTACGATGAACGGAAAAACCAGACTATGGCCTTTATCATGAGCCTTCCGGTCTCCGCCATCGAGTACACCATTGCCAAGATGATCTCCACCATCGGAATCTTTCTTGTGTTTTGGCTGACCCTGGTGGGCGTCGCCGCCACAATCATCCTGACCCGCAAGGAAATCCCTGATGGATTGATCCCGCTCATGCTGGTCCTGTCGTCGCTGATCCTGCTCGGCTTTGTTCTGATCTGCTCGGTCGGCATGGTCAAGGAGAACGAGAGCTGGGCGACTGCAACCGTAATCCTCGTCAACCTGTCCTACAGCTTGGGATGGTACTTGCTGATCCGAGTTCCGGAAATCGGCGGAAGCGCATTTCGCCCCGAAATCACGTGGAATCCCATACTCGTCACAACCCTGGGAATCGAATTCACATTAATTGCGCTGCTCCTCGGACTCACCATGTTTCTGCAAACCCGAAAACGGGACTTTATCTAAAATCGGCGCCCGAAGGTCGGTCCCAGGGGCTGAAGAAATCGGCGAGTGACGAGATCCTCCGGAGGCAAAGGACACAAACTGAACGCTACCGAGCATGTCCTTTTCCTCTCCAATTCCCTTTGTCTGCGAGCTTCGCTTATGTCGTAAAACCCGCGTGGCGTCCCTGTTCAGGATGACCATTGAGGGATCTAGTATGCCGCGATGCCGGTGATGTGCTCGCCGATGATTAGGGTATGGATGTCGTGGGTGCCTTCGTAGGTTTTGACCGACTCCAGGTTGGCCATGTGGCGGAATATGGGGTACTCGTCGGCGATGCCGTTGCCGCCGAGGATGTCGCGTCCCATGCGGGCGCACTCCAGGGCCATCCAGACGTTGTTACGCTTCGCCATAGAAATATGGTAGGGCTTTACCTTGCCCGCATCTTTCAATCTACCCACTTGTAGCGCCAGTAGCTGGGCCTTGGTAATTTCACTGATCATCCAGACTAGTTTCTCTTGTACAAGCTGGTGGCCCGCGATAGGCATGTCGCGGAACTGCTTGCGGAACTGCGCGTATTGCAGGGCGCAGTCGTAGCAGGCCATGGCGGCTCCGATGGCTCCCCAGGCGATACCGTAGCGCGCCTGGTTGAGGCAGCTGAGTGGCGAGCCGAGCCCCTTGGAGAGGGGCAGAAGGCAGTTGGCGGGGATGCGGACGTCTTGCAGCGAGAGGCTGGAGGTGACGGAGGCGCGGAGCGACCACTTACCGTGGACGTCGGCGGCCTTGAAGCCGGGGGTGTCGGTGGGGACGATGAAGCCGCGGATGCGGTCGTCTTCGTCGGTGACCTTGGCCCAGATGATGGCGATGTCGGCGATGGAGCCGGAGGTGATCCACATTTTTTCGCCGTTGAGGACGTAGCTGTCGCCGTCTTTTTTGGCGCGCGTGCGCATGGCTCCGGGGTTGGAGCCGGCGTCGGGTTCGGTGAGGCCGAAGCAGCCGAGGATTTCGCCGAGCGCCATCTTGGGCAGGTACTTCTGCTTCTGCTCTTCGCTGCCGAAGGCGTGGATGGGATACATGCACAGGCTGGACTGCACGCTGACGAACGAACGCACGCCGCTGTCGCCACGCTCGAGTTCCTGAGTCATGAGTCCGTACTCGACGGCGGACATGCCGGCACAGCCGTATCCGGTGAGGGAGGCTCCGTAGAAGCCGAGCTCGCCCATGGGCTTGATCAGCTCTTTGGGGAAGCGACCGTCGCGGTTGCACTGCTCGATGATGGGGACGATGTTCTCTTCGATGAAGAGGCGGGTGTTGTCGCGCACGAGGCGCTCATCGTCGGAGAGGAGTGAATCGATTTCGAGGAAGTCGACGCCTTTAAATTTAATGGCCATGATAGTTCCCTGGAGAACTAATGAACGTAACAGGGTGGTGGAATAGGGTCAAACGGAGTTCAGCTGTCCGCGATCGGTTGTCAGTTGTCAGAAAGCCGCGAGAGCCGGCGGTCAAACGGGGTATAAGGTGTTGACGTGACCAGGCGAGGCTGGAGTTGGTGTAACGGAGGATTGTGCATGCAGAATGGGAGAGTGCGCGGCGCGGTTACGGTTGGTTTGATTTTGCTTATTGCGTGCTGCTGCGGTGCACAAACGGTGAACCTGTGGCCGGGAGTGGCGCCGGGGTCGGAGAAGTGGAGGCAGAAAGAGACTTCGATCGACGCGCCGGGAATCGGAACCGTGCTGTTTAACGTCGTCACGCCGGCATTGACGGCGTTTCTGCCGGAGCCGAGTAAGGCGACGGGGACGGCGGTCATCATCGCGCCGGGCGGTGCCTTCATTGCACTGGCCATCGACGTGGAAGGCAATGAGGCGGCACGGTGGCTGCAGCAGCGCGGCATCGCGGCGTTCGTGCTGAAGTACCGCATCATGGAGAAGAAGGGCGAGGGCATCCCCAAAGAAATGAATATTGATGAGGCGTCGAAGTACGGCATCGCCGATGGGATCCAGGCAATCAAGCTGGTGCGACAACATGCGGCGGAGTGGGGCGTATCGCCGGACCGCGTGGTGTTTCTGGGGTTCTCGGCGGGGGCGATGGTGACGTGCGGGGCATTTCTGCAGGCGGATGAATCGTTGCGGCCGAATTATGCTGCGCCCATTTATGGCGCTCCGTTCGGAGTGATGCCGGCGATTCCGGCGAAGCTGCCTCCGGTGTTCATGGCGTGGGCGCAGGACGATCCGTCGGTGCTCAGCTTCGTCCAGAAGTTTTATGCTGCGTTGCTGGCGGCGGGGCACAAGCCGGAGGCGCACATTTATGGCGCGGGCGGACATGGATTTGGCATGCGGCAACCGGGCGCTACCAGCGATCATTGGATCGATGAGTTCTACTGGTGGCTGCAGGCGCAAGGGCTCACCAAGCCGATCGCTCGATAGCGTGCAAATTCGCGCGGTTGAACGCGGACTCGCAACATCTAGGCGGGCGGGAGCTTCAGCTCCGCTATTTTCTGGAGCTCTTGCGCCTTCTGGTACGCGTCCTGCACCAGCTGCGAGGCTGAATCGCTGAGGCGGACGTCATCGCGGATCAAGAGATTTTGCAGCGTCGAGCGCAAGAATAGGGCCTGGGTTTCACATTCGCGCTGTATCCGGCGCAGTGTCTCCGCCACTTGGCGGTACGCGCGTTCGCGTCGGTTTCTTTGCCACAGGATCCATCCCAGCAGCAGTCCTAACACGATAAAGACGGCGCGGTACAGCAACATGCCGGGATGCTCGGTCACTTCGTCCGCCAGGCTATTGCCTTCGGCCATAGCGTCCATGCCGGTGTCGAGGAGGACGGCACCGATTCCGAAGCCGAGTCCGAAGAAGATCTCTTTATATTTCTGGAACATTTCACCTCGCTTAGAACTGCGCGCTCTGCAGCATGTTGTCGAAGGTGGGGCGGAAGCGCTCGAACTCCGCCTGCGGAGCAACGAAGACGAAGTACAGCACGGTGCCGTCGCGCCTGGGAACGGTGACCAGCCAGTCGCGCTCTTTCTGTTGATGGCCGTTGGCGTCGGGAAAGGGCGAGATCGACTGCATCGCAACGGCGCGGCCCTGAACACCGGCGACGCTGATGGGTTGGGCTTCGCTTACCGGGCGTACGCCGCCGCTGTGTTGCATGCCGCGAATGAGCTCGTCGGTGAGCTCGTCGAGGCTCATGGGCTGGCCGCGGGGAGGCGAGACGCCGTTGATGACGACTCCGTAGCCGACGGCGTTGGATGCCAAGCCAGCCTGCGGCGCGATGGTGAGGGAATCGCCCTGTTGTCTCGGTGGAAAGATCTGCCAGTTGTCGGGATGAGCAATCTTCACGGGACCGAGATCGGCGGTGACGAGACGTTGACTGGGCAGAACACTTTGCAGCGAAACGTTAGCTGTGTTCGCGCTGGGAGCAGGGCTGGCAGCCGCGGGCACGTTTACGCCGGGTGGGGCTTTGAAGAGCGCTCCGTTCTTCTTGTTGAGCGCCGCCCACTCGCCGGACTTCGCACCTTCGGCGATCTCCTCGGCGGTGTACGCCTTGACGCCCAGCGCGTGCTGGCGCACCTTATCGAACGCGACCTCGTTGGTCAGGTAGTTTTTCGGAGGCCATCCGCGAATCTCTTTCTGGATGGCCGCCTCGCGATTGCCGGGATTGGGGTGGTCGCTCAAGAACTGGGGAGGCTGGCCCCCTGCGGAGTTTAGCTTCTGGAAAAAGTCGGCGAGCGCCTGCGGATTGTATCCGGCCTTATAGAGAATTATGGCGCCCACGGCGTCGGCCTGGGCTTCGTCCGCGCGCGAGTACTTCAGGATCAGGCCCTGGGTGGTGAATTGAATTCCGGCTTGCGCGAGTTGGCCGAGGAGTCCTCCGGTGGTGGCGCCGATGAGTGCGCCAGCGAGTCCGAGCAAGCCTGCGGTGAGTTGCGCTTTGCCGGCTTGCTTGGCGGAGTGTTGCATGTAGACGTGCGACATCTCATGCGCCATCACGCCCGCGAGTTCGGCCTCGTTGGTTGCGGCGGTGATGGTGCCGACGTTGACGAACATCGGGCCGCCAGGAAGCGCGAAGGCGTTGATTTCCTTCTGCGCGATGACGTGGAACTCGAAGGGCCACGAGTACTGCGACGGAATAGTGGCGGCCAGCCGCTCGCCGAGTTGGCGAATGTATTGCGTTTCGGGGCTGCTGTCGGGCAGCACCGGTATCTGCTGGTAAACCTGTGAGGCGGCCTGAAAGCCGAGCTTGATCTGGTCGTCGCGCGATATGCCGGCGCTGCCGGGATTGGGCAGCTCGGGCCCTCCTGTTACCGCAGAGGCCTGGGACACCAGCAACGCCAGCGTCAAAATCCACGACAGTCGTCCTTTAAGCACGCGATTCCATCTCATTGTGTTCGCCCCGGGCTCGAGATTGTAGACAGTTTACAGGCTCCGGAATGCCGCAGCCCATAGCTCTCCGGTCGGGCAAGAACCGAGCGTAGGGTCAGCAATTGAAGAATTCCGCGGCGACTGACGCTGGATCAAAGCGTGGGAAGTATCCCCGTTGCCTGGACTCAGGGTGGGTACGTTGTTCATTGGAGTTGCTCCGTTTCTGATGGCCGGTGATTCCGGCTGACAGGTCGCACTTTCGCCCGGTTCCGCGATTTCGATCAATGAACTGGGGCAGGTTTGTGCTTGTGTCTGTTCCGACTGTTAAGTTGCTGACCGGTTTGGGTTTGTAGCATCGTCTGTGCTGGCGGGCGGGTCAACAGCAGCTGCGGAGAAGGCGAGCGATCGTGTAGAATCGGAACTGTACCGGCGAATAGAGAGAGGCGCCCTGTGCGCCCGCCTGCAGTCGAAGCCGCTCCGGTTGGGGGCGTGAGCTTGAGACATGTGCATCTCGCGCTGGCCGCGCTCATCCGCTCCGGCCTTCACGTGTTGCTAAATCCAGCAAGGTAAAGGATTTTCAGTCGCGGGCGAAGTTTGGCCGGAAGAATCGTCTGAGGAGAGCAAAATGGCAAAGATCGCAAAAACTGCAGACCGGAAAAAGGTCATGGACACTACCAAGAGCACGAATTGCCCGAAGTGCGGGAAGCCGACACGCATCGTGAAACGGGTGAAAGACCGCGAGCGTGACGTTCCGGGCGGGATCTACATCTCATGCTCGGCGTGCGAATTCTACGAAAAGTTATAACATTAATTATAATGTGGTATTGCGAGCGCGGGAAGATCCGCGCTCGCTCTGTTTAAGGAGAAGCTCATGATCGCCTTGTTGGCACTTTTTCCGGCCGATTCGTACACCTATCTTGCGCCGCCCTATTTTGTGGGATGGAGCACTCTGGCGTTGATCAACGCCGGATTGGCTCAAGGGAAGCAGAAGAGCGGGCTGCTGTGGTTCCTGCTGTCGGTGTTCTTGGGACCGCTGGCGACGCTGATCCTGGTGCTGCTGCCGAAGGGGTAGTCGCTACTTGCGGGTTTGGTAGTGCGGCGGCGCGCCCCTCGCACCGGCCCGACGGCCACGATGCTGTCGTTTGTTTGCGAATATTGTAGGATTTTGAGCCACAGCAAGTTGGGCAAAGTCGCGTACACGGCGGCCAACTGGCTGCTACGGCCATTGCGGTACCTCGACCGCTGGCGGAATCGCAAGCCGAATGCGCACATTCTGGCCAACGCCATTTACATCCTGGTGGAGAGGAAACCGATCCCGGGGAAGGACTGATCTAGCGCGAGCGGTCGGACTTTTCGGCAAAGGCGACCGCGTCGTTGAGGGCGGCGCGATATTCTGCAGCGAGTTTGTCTTTCCACAATTGCTTCCACAGATTGCGCTTTTGCATATAGTGCTCCATGTGGCGAAGCGGGTCGTGGTCCTTGCGCGCCTGCAGGAGCTTGAGTTTGGAGCCGCGGCCTGAGGAGTTACTGTCGGCTTCGGCGTGCCAGCGCCAGGTGCAACACTCGATAAGCGTGGGGCCGGCTCCGCTGCGGGCGCGATGAATCGATTCCTGGGTGACGCGCCAGACGGCGACGATGTCGTTGCCATCGACGGTGATGCCGGGAATGCCGTAGGGTTCGGCGCGGTCGCGCAAGTCCTCGTCGGATTTCACGACGCTGGTTCCGTTCATGTGCGACCGGGCGCAGTTCTCCACGATGAAGACGATGGGCAGGCGCTGGCGGGCGGCGAGGCTGGCGGCCTCGTGCCAGAAACCGAGGGCGGCGAGGCCATCGTCGGCAAGAGCGACGACGACGTTGGGCTTGTCGAGTTGGCGCGAGGCGAGTGCGACTCCGGCGGCGATGTTGAACTGACCGGCGAGGGTTGCGGTCTGAGGAACGACTTTCAGGGACGGCGCGCCATTGGACGGATTCGCGACGAGGAATTCCTTCCCGAAGTTGAGTAGCTGGGCGAAAACCTGCTGGAGCGGGGTGTCGCTGACGACGTCGGTTGCGAGCTTGGGGTGCGTGGTGGCGAGTGTGTCGTCGGGCTGCAGGCCGATGCAGGCGCCGACTTCGGTGGCTTCGCCTCCAAGAATGGGCACGGAGACGCCGGGGATTTTGCCGGCGCGCAGCAGGGAGAGTACCTGCTCCTCGAGCAAGCGGGTCTTCAGCATTACGGAGTAAAGCGAGCGGAGAACGTCTGGGTTCGATGGCGACGCGTCACTGGCGAGCGATTTTGGGGACAAGGAAGCGATCGTTGGAGCAAGACTAGGCCCGGATGACTCGGGGCGATGGGTTGTAGGGGCGGCCATGCAGGCTGGTCTCCGAAAGCGTTCATTGTATCGTACGACGATGATGGCAACGGAGTGCCGCGAGGCGGCGCGGAGGTGGGTGGTTCGCGACGCAATGGCGGGGAGTTGCAGCGGCGAGTGCAGTTTGCAACGTGGCATTAACATTTCGTCACAGTTTTCAACACGAATGTTAATAACGCTGTGGAAATCGCCCGGCGCGGCCGGGTAAGTTGCTTGCAATAGTGCGAGTTCAACATTCTGCACCGAAGTGAGTGCGAGTTGAATCGGGAGCGACCCTGACGCGATGAAAGTCCGGCTCGACAAACTGATTCTGCAACGAGGACTGGCGCCGTCACGCGAGCGCGCGCAGGCGCTGGTGCTGGCGGGGCGTGTCCTGGTGAATGAGCAGAAAGTCGAGAAGGCCGGCGCGAGTGTGGAAGAAGAGGCGGCGCTCCGGATTCTGGGCGACGAGATGCCTTATGTCAGCCGCGGCGGGTTGAAGCTGGCGAGGGCCATGGAGTACTGGCGCATCGATGTGCGCGGCAAGGTTGGCATGGATGTCGGGGCGTCCACGGGCGGGTTCACTGATTGCCTGTTGAAACATGGCGCAGCGCAGGTGATCGCGGTCGATACCGGATATGGGCAGATCGACCTGAAGCTGCGGAACGATGCGCGGGTCCGGCCACTGGAGAAAACGAATGCGCGTTACCTCACGGCGGAACAGGTATGGCCCGAGGGTGTGGAGCGGAGTCCGGTCGGGCTGGTCACGATGGACGTGTCGTTTATCTCGGCGACGCTGGTGTTGCCGTCGGTGGTGGAGTGCGTGAGGGTTGTCTCCAACGGGTTCGAATTGGTGGTGCTGGTGAAGCCGCAATTCGAGGTGGGACGCGAAAACATTGGCAAGGGCGGGATCGTGCGCGATGGCGAAGCGCAGCAGGCGGCGGTGCGGAGAGTAAGCGCGGCGGTTGAAGAGCTGGGTGGGGCGGAGATCGAGGTAATCGAGTCGCCTATTTTGGGGACAGAGGGGAACCGGGAGTTTCTGCTGCATGCGCGGCTGCCGTAGAATCGGCAAGACCCCGCTAACGGAGCCACAACGAAGAGTGTTCACTTCGGAAGAACGTAGCCGCCTTCGCTCCAGTCTGCTGGAATTCGCCGCCGGCGACTCGCGCATCGGTGGCGCTGCGATAACGGGTTCGGCCGCTCGTGATGGCGAGGACCGGTGGTCGGATACCGATCTGGCTTTCGGTGTCCGGAACGCCGACAGAGTGGAGGAAGTGCTCTCCGACTGGACCGCTCGAATGTATCAGGAGCATCTTGCCCTGCATCATGTGGATGTCAGGGCGGGTGCGTGGGTTTACCGGGTGTTTCTGCTGCCGAACAGTCTGCAGGTTGACCGGGCTTTCGTACCTGCGGCGGAGTTTCGGGCTCTGTCCCCGTCCTTCCGCCTGGTGTCTGGAGAGGCGAAAGAGCCGGCCTATGCTCCGGCCCCTTCGTCCGCGTTCCTCGTCGGCATGGGATGGCTTTACGCGCTGCATGCGCGGAGCAGCATTGCCAGAGGGAAGCTCTGGCAAGCGGAATACATGATTAGCGGTATCCGTGATCATGCGCTTGCACTGGCCTGTCTTCGCCACGGCCTGCCTGCTGCGCACGGTCGTGGTTTTGACCAGTTGCCCCGGGAAGTCATTGCGCGGTTTGAGGGCTCGCTCGTATCTAAGCTCGACAACTCAGAACTTATGCGGGCCTTCCGAGTGGCGATCGTCGGATTGCTGGCCGAGATTCAGCGCGCGGATGCGGAGCTAGCAGGACGGCTGCAGAAAACGCTAATCGGTTTAAGCGATATCTCCGTCTGACCAGAGACCTGCATAGCGAATGTTCAGGAACTCCCAACTTGCACCCGCAGCATGATGGGCGCGACGCGAACGGCTCCGGATTTACTCAGCTAATTCCAGATCAACCGATATCGTTTGTCTGCTTCCAAGCAAGACTTCTATCGCTCGATGCCAGGGGTTGTAACCCTTTTTGGTGATGGTAACCATGCGCTCGCCAACGACCAGGCGAGCTTCAGAGGGCGTGTGACCTAGAAACGCACCATCCACTTCGATTTCAGCTCCCGCTGGAGATGAAACGATCTCGACCGTTGACGTCACGCCGGTAGCTCTAGTCGGCCGGCCGAGCGTGGCGCCATCAGTGTGCGAGAGATCTTCGCGTATGGCGTCAAGTCGCAGGCCGCGCTCGTGGAGAATCTCCGAAGCGAAACACTTGTCTTCGCGTAACAGACCCAGAAGCAAGTGCCCTGTGCCGATGCATTGGTGGGCAAGGCGTTCGGACTCCTCCCCCGCGTAAGCCATCACTCGTTTGCATTCGTCGCTCAAGGGCAGGTCGACGGAAGTGGGGATCTGCTCCTTGATGGTGGTGTTGGCTTTGATCTGGCTACGGATGATTTCCACGGAATTGTAGGAACGAAGATAACGATGGGTGAGTGCCCTGTCCTCGCGCAGAAGGCCGAGCAGGATGTGTTCGATCTCGATGCAGGGAGATCCGTATTGGCTGGCTTCGAAGCGCGCAAAGAAGATTACGCGGCGGGCTTTTTCTGTGTATCGTTCGAACATTGGAATGAGTACCTTCGTGTTTGAATTACCGTAATCGGTCTGCGCCCAGTTCCTTGATCAACTGAAAGATAGCTGATCGCACTGGTTCGTTGGCGGCCGGCGCGACTTCGACATAGCCAGGTCTGCCGATTGCGTGGTGCGTGCGCTACACTTGCAAGGAACTTTTTCAGCGACATGAAGTCAGCCGCGATCATCTCCAAGCCGGGAAAGACGGAGCTAGGCCAGATCCTGCCTGAGCTGCTGAGCTGGTTCCGCCAGCGCGGTTATCAGTTGTATATGGACGAAGAAACTGCCCGCTACACCAATGGCGAGCTGGTAATTTCGCGCGAGGAGATTGGGCGGAAGCACCCTGATTTCGCGCTGGTGCTGGGAGGCGATGGCACCCTGCTGTCGGCAGCGCGCGCCGTGGCCCATGAGGGCGTGCCCATCCTGGCGGTGAACCTGGGATCGCTGGGATTCCTGACCGAAGTTCCGCTCAACGAGTTGTATGTGGCGCTGGAGGCGGTGGACCAGGGACAGTGTCCGGTGGAAGAACGTTCGGTGCTCGATTGCCGGCTGTTCCGCAACCAGCAATACATTTCGCACAACTTTGCGCTGAACGACGTGGTGGTGAACAAGAGCGCCATCTCGCGACTGGTGGAGTTCGATCTGTATATCGACGGCAACTTCGTGTTTCAGTACAAAGCCGATGGGGTAATCATCGCGACGCCGACGGGATCGACTGCCTATTCGCTGGCGGCGGGCGGTCCGGTGCTGATGCCTTCGGTGGATGCGTTCGTGGTGACGCCGGTGTGTCCGCACTCGCTGACGCACAGGCCGTTGGTGGTGACAGAAACATCGCAGATCGAGCTGCGAATCGAGACGGGAGAAGAGCAGTCGTTCCTGAGCATCGACGGACAGATCGGGCTTCCGGTGCAGCAGGGGGACCGCGTGCTATGCCAGCGCGCCGACCACAAGGTCAAGCTGATGCGCATCCGGCGAACCTTCTTCGACGTGCTGCGTAACAAGCTGAAGTGGGGACAACGATAAGAGAGTTCTCAGTGGGCAGCCGTCATCGTCAGTGAAAAGAGCCTGGCTCGAAGCTAACTGGACGGTGCCCGTGCGCTCCCAATGCCCCGTCGGAAATTATCGATAATTTTGTGCTGGGACAGGCGCGACCGGCTGGCCGCGCCCGGTTCGTAATTTATTCCCTTGCGGGTTTCAAGTTATCGTGCAGCCAGAAACCCGCCTCGATTTCGCACTTTTTGGAGCAGAATGTGTGACCTTCCCGCGCTCGGCTTGTACTTCTTAAATATTGGGAATAGCACCAGACACAGACTGCCGTGGAGGTGGCGGAATCATATTGATTGGGTTGCATGGGCTCTCCAATGGAAAGCGAGGATAGGCTAACCAGAGCGCAAAGGCAACCGGGAAAAGTGCCAGTTATTCAAGAGCTAAACACCTGGTGCCAGGCAAAAGCGGCTAGATTCGCTCGTTCGCCAGAAGATCGCGAATGGTTTCGCGCTTGCGGATGACCTTTACGCGCTTGCCATCGACCAATACTTCGGCGGCGCGTGGACGAGTGTTGTAGTTCGAGGCCAGCGACATGCCATAGGCTCCGGCATCGAGGATGGCGAGCAGATCACCTTCCTGGGCTACGGCCATTTCGCGGTTGCGAGCGAAGAAGTCGCCACTTTCGCAGACCGGTCCCACTACATCAACTTTGTGAAGCGCGGCGCTAGCTGAGCCGAGCGTGACTGGCACGATCTCGTGGTGAGCGCCGTAGAGAGAGGGACGGATGAGGTCGTTCATGGCGGCGTCGACGATCAGGAACTGCTTGCCGTCGTTCTGCTTGCGGAACATGATGCGAGTCAGTAAGACCCCGGCGGGGCCTATGATGGAACGTCCTGGTTCAAGTAATACATGAACTCCGAGGCGCTGCAATGGACCGACGATGGCGGCCGCGTACGACTTTGCGAGGGCAGGGAAATTTCCTCGTGGATTCCTTGCGTAGGAGATGCCCAGACCACCGCCGGCATCGACATAGCGAATGTCGCGTCCGTCGTGACGCAGAGCGCAAACCAGGACGGCCAGACGTTGCATGGCTTCACGGAATGGTCCGACGTCGACGATTTGCGATCCGATGTGAACGCTGACACCGGTGGCTTTCAGATGGCGGGATGACGTAGCCTGGCGATACAGCTCGGGCGCCTCGCCCATGGGGACTCCGAACTTGTGCTGGTGCAGGCCGGTCGAGATGTACGGGTGGGTGCGAGCATCAACGTCGGGATTCACGCGAATGGCGAAGTGCGCGGTCTTGCGCAGGTGTGTGGCGCGAGCGCTCAGCAATTGCAACTCGCTAGTGCTCTCGACATTGAACAGCAAGATACCGGAACCCAGTGCGAGGTCGATTTCACCCGGCAGTTTGCCGACTCCGGAGAAGACGACGCGCGATGATGACTTGCGGCTGGCGAGCAGGACGCG
>Ga0210406_10005515_pt1 | contig 13239 bp, 9 predicted proteins | sample IncBWC30MmetaG_FD_155454 | JGI IMG/M metagenome (GOLD analysis project Ga0210406, IMG submission 155454) | Forest soil microbial communities from Barre Woods Harvard Forest LTER site, Petersham, Massachusetts, United States - Inc-BW-C-30-M | ecosystem: Environmental > Terrestrial > Soil >... | reverse complement strand
GCTTTTACGCGCTGCCTTTTGCGGGACCATGGGTAGGTTGGTCAAATGTTTGGCGACAAATGGATGTCGCTCGCCACGATGAAGCTCAATTCTCGCCCTCCGCAACGCTGAGACGATTTCTATCGACGGCCTTACGGCTTCGACGCCAAATCCCCGACCGGCAATGATCTCTTCGTAGCTACGCGTGTGCAGGTCGCTAAATTCCTCGGAAAACTCCATATCCTCACCGTCTACAGTGATCGCGCGGAAGGCGGCTTTGCCGTTGGCGCTCTCAGGCAAATCGGCGCAATCAATCGATACGAACCACCGGATCGCGGCGTTCCCGCACACAAGAAATCCGGCCGCACGATGGGCGTCGCGCAAATGGGCAATATTGACACTTACCGGTCCGAAAACGTGGATGAGCACATCGAAAAAATGGATTCCAATATTGGTGGCAACGCCGCCGGACTTCTCCTCGCTACCTTTCCACGATGTATGGTACCAACGGCCACGTGAGGCGATGTAGCTGAGATCGACGTTGTGCTCTTTGTCTCGCTCGGCATCAATTCTAGCTTTCAGGTTTTGAATTGCCGGATGCAGTCGCAGCTGCAATATCGTTGATATGCTTCGTCCGGTCGCAGTCTCAATCTCGGTTAGGCCATCCAGGTTCCAGGGATTAAGGACCAGGGGTTTTTCGCAGATTGCGTCAATATCCGAGCGTAGTGCGAATCTGCAATGAGCATCGTGAAGATGGTTTGGCGAACAGATCGAAAGATAATCGATTTTTTTCCCGGTGCGGCGCAGCAGATCCACATGACGATCATAACGTCGCCTACGTGAGTCACTCCAGCCACAATACCTTCGCGCCTGAGATTGGCTACCGCTGCCCGCGTCGGACAAAACAACAAACCAGATATGTGGTCCGTCACAATACGATTGACTTCCTCCGGCATGCTTCGATCAAACGAGCGCAGGCCGGCCTCAACATGCGCCACCGGCACGCGCATTTTTGCCGCGGCCAATGCAGCGGCAACCGTGGAATTGGTGTCGCCATAGACGAGCACAAGATCAGGCCGTACTTTGCCAATGACGAGCTCGATTTCTTGTAGCATCCGGCCCGTCATTTCGCCGTGCGCTCCGCCGTGGATATCCAGGGAATATGTCGGCGTTGGAATATCGAGCTCGTCGAAAAACTGTCGAGACATGTCGTCGTCGAAGTGCTGTCCAGTGTGCACGATGATTTCGCGCAAATTGCTGCGGGTACGCAGGGCTTGCGAAACAGCAGCGGCCTTGATGAACTGAGGGCGCGTACCGATGACCGTAAGGATCGCAAGCATCATACCGTCCCTGGATCCAGGGGAATGCACACCATCACGTTCAATTCACATCGAGCTTTATGGTCTCTGCAAGTCCATCTTCGAGGCGGCGGAACCGCGCGAGCTCAAAATATGACGCAAGCCTACCAAGATCGGGAACCATGCTTGCGGCATTCCCAGGCCCTTGTTCGAATCGGGGAGCGAGCTTCACCAGACGCCCGATTGCAACGGTCAGTTGATGAATCGAGATATCGATGGGCGCGGCTACATTGGTGACGCCCGTCCACCCCTGCTCGATCGCTGCGCGGATGACTTGCGCGACGTCTTCGACATAAGTCGGCGCCACGCGCATACCGCACCCATTCGATGTAATCGTTACGGCCGCTCCAGTTCGAACCCGGCGGACCAGGTCTGGAATCAGGCGGCTTGTCTGACCAGGACCGTACGGCGTGAACAGCCTGAGAATGCTCAGCTCGAAATTATCGGCATGTGGCCGGGCGATTGTCTCGGCTGCAAGCTTGCTCGCGCCCAAATAGTCAGGGGGCGCCACCGGACTGTCCTCTCTGAGCGGGCCCACGAACGGCGCGTATACCGAGCCGCTCGAGATCAAGCAAAATCGCCTGACGCCGGATTCAGAGGCCCAATCAAGCAAGCGCTGCGTGCCGGCTACATTTACATCAAACATCAGACGAGCATCCCCCGGAAAACGTCGATAGCTCCCGGACTGGGCTAGGTGAACCACGGCCTGACACGCGGGGATTGTCGCAGAAGCCGGCCGATCCTTCGCCAGGTCCCAGACGACACAGTCAGGCTCGCTCGGTTCAGACGGGGTGCGACACAAGACCACGATCTCGTGGCCGGCGGCTTGCAAGGCGCGCCGCGTAAAGCGGCCGACGAATCCCGACGCGCCGGTAAGGAGAACACGCATGCAAACCTAGATCGGCTTCATGAGCAGCACTGACAATCCGTTGGGGTTAGCATCGTTGAATTGGTAGTCGGCAATACCCAGTGCCTTGAGCCACTCTTCAACTTCCTCGCGGTCGTGCTGAGACGCCGTGTGGGCATGATACCAATCGAAATTGACCATGTTGTTCGTTTCGTAGTCGAATGCTTCATTCCAGAAGCATTTGACAAAGTTGTAGTAGACAAGGCGTTGCACATCGTGAGTGCCTGCGGGAATGCCCAGTGCCGGGATGGGTTTGTCCAAAGTGAGTTTGGCATTGAGATTCGACAATTCACGGCCAAGGTCAGTTATCGCTCTGCAAGCCTCGTAGCAGTCTTCCGGATCGAGCTTCACAAAATGCTCTCTGATGTGGGCATCGGCAAATTGACGGGAGGCACCCATCTTTTTGTAGAGGTAAAAGAAAAATTGCCCACCGGGCGCCAGCTTGCGGTACAGGGCATCGACAGCGGCGCGCGTGTCCGGCGTGTGGTGCAAAACGCCGTCCGCAATGATGAGGTCGAAGCTCTCATCAGCGAACGGCAAATCCATAAGGTCTGCTTGCACGACGGTGCAATTCTGCAAGTGCCGGGTATTGCCAAACGTCGTAAAGGCGCCATCCGAGATATCAACTGCAAAGACCTCTCCGGGACAGTGCTGCGCGATGAACCTCGTGTTGAATCCAGATCCAGGTCCGACTTCGAGGACGCGCCTCCGCGATGCATAAAAACTGATCAGCTCATTCCGGCTCTCCGGTAGGCCGAATTTCCTGCAATACCATCCGAAAAGAAATGCCTCGTGTTCGGGCTGCAAACCGTAATTTTTGAAGCGTCGCCATTTGTGCGAAAACGTCGCGGTGGTCATCGCTTGTTCGATTGTCGCGGTCGCGCCTTTCGCCGCGCGATGTTCGGTTAGCCCGTATCGTTCGGCGAATTCCGTGAGGTCGCGTCGCAAAGCGCCCGTTAAGAACGAGGGTACGCCATCCCGAATCGGGAACCAACGGCCGTCGGGACTCTTCAAAACGCCTTCAACAATATGATCACCTTCGCCGGCGAACACCTCGAGAGCGAGGCCACCTCGCTCGACACCGGATACAGCAAAGCTATTCACGCTCGAGCGGTGCACGGAGTCCTCACGTCAAAGCTTGATATTGCGTGCATGCCTCTCCAAGATCACCACCGAGAACATTGAATGACTCGCACCACGCCTCAAACGAAAGCATCGACCAAATCAGGGGCAATCGATTGGCGCGCTTTGACATGTGATCCTCGATTGCGTTCGCAATAAAGGATGGCTGGAATACGCCGCGCCGGGCGATACGGGTCGGATCAAGTACGCGCCGTACAAAGGGCTGCAAGCGCCCACGATACCATGAGGCATCAGGGGGGCCGAACCCCATCTTCGGTTTGTCGGCGATCTCGGGCGGCACCCAGTCACGGATCGCTTCTCGAAATGCTATCTTGCCGGTTACCCCATCGGTCAGGAGGTCAATGCCAAAACTCAGAGCAAGATCCATGATTTCGTTGTCGAGCAAGGGGACGCGCGTCTCCAGACCATGGGCCATGGATACTTTATCTTCAACCATGAGCAAACCGTGCAGATAAGTCTTGAGGTCGGCGTACATAAGCACATCCCAAGCACTGTCTGATGGGCACTCCCTGACCAGTTCGTCAAGACCATCACGCGTTCGGTAGTCGCCGGCGATGCGCCGAAAATCCGGCGTGAATGCTTGATCAAGTTCGGAGTCAAGTAACGGATAGCTGAACATCGGCAATATCGCTTCGCGAATCGTTTCCCTGGTGGGCTTTGGCGTGGAAAGTAGCGATCGTAGCCATCCAATCAGCCCAGTCGGTCGCGACAACATCGCCGCGCGATCTCCAGCGACACCATAACGGCCCACATAGCCGGCCAATATTTCATCTCCGCCACAACCTGAGAGGACGACCTTACTGTCACGCGAGACCAGCTCGGCAATCCGATAGTTTACATACGCCATTCCCATTCGCGGCTCTTCAAGAGCAGCAATCGTAGCTGCGAGTGAGCACCTCAGGCTGTCTGCGGGCAACTCGAGCTCGATATGCTCAACGCCGAGGTAATGGGCCACGCTACGCGAAAATTCGCGCTCGTCGACGCCGCGATCGTCTCCGACCCCTTCCAGGTCGAAGATGCAGGAGTACGCCCGCAGCCCGGGGTCCAGGCGATAAGCGCCCGCAACGATTGCGCTTGAATCAATTCCTCCGGACAAATAGACCATGACGGGTACGTCCGCCGCGGCTTGGCGCGCCAGTGCAGCTTGAATGACTTCCCTGAGCGCACCGGCTGCCTGTGCCATCGGCTGATTGCGCCGTGCGAACGCCACGTTCCAGAACTTGGTCTGCTCACGCCGGCCTGGCTCGATACGCAACCAGGAGCCCGGCTCGAGCAATCGTATGCCGCTGAACATTGACCGGGCGGCCCAAACATTCTGCTGCTGAAAATATTCGAACACGCGTTCCGTATCGGCTTCTTGCTCGACCAGGCCGGACCGATGCAAGGCGCGTATTTCCGAGGCAAATGCGATCCCGCCCGGAAAATCGGGCCAGGAACATGGTGCGTTTGCGCCGATCCCACACCGCCAACGCAAACATGCCGTTCAGCCGAGACGGAAGCGCCGTGCCCCACTGCTCATAGCCGTGAACAAGAACTTCAGTGTCTGAATGATTGCTACGGAAGACGTGGCCGCACGTTTCAAGCTCCGCGCGCAGGGTTCGATGGTTATAGATCTCGCCGTTGAAGATCACTTGAACGGCGCCGTCCTCGTTCGACATCGGCTGCGCGCCGGTTTCGAGATCGAGAATGGATAGGCGGCGGAACCCCAGTGCCACGTCGCGATCGGACCAGAACCCGTCGTCATCCGGGCCGCGATGCCGTATCGATTCGGTCATCCGCATGACGCGCTTGGGCGCGTCTGCCAGTCCATCAAAGTCCCGGCAATCCCGCACATACCGCACTACGACCTTGGCGCCGGACCAAGGACAAGCGGCGCCGATGGATCCCGATATATTCTGTCGAGGGCGGTCGCCACCATAAGAGGGTCGTGCCAGTCCAGCACGTATTGACGCGAGATCCGTCCAATCGCCGGCCAGTCGGAGCGCTGGTCGAGTATCCGCGCGAGGTCTTCCTCGATGGTGTCGGCAGCGATACGCATAATTGGCATCGCGTCCCACATGGCTTTGGGTACGAACTCGCGATCTTCCTCTCGGATGTAGGCGACAACAGGCTTGCCCATGGCCATGACCTCGACGGCGAAGCCGCCATACCAGCCGGCATACAGCTGGTCGATCGCAAGGTCGGCTGTACGATAGCGCTCCTTTGCTTCGGCATGCGGTACGTTCTGCACCAGGACGAGTTCGAAGTCGTATCTCGACTTCAGAGCCTCGAGCGCAGCGAGAATACGTGGCGTGCCTTTGATATCGCCATGGCTGGGGGCATGGAGAATGCGCAGACGGCGGCCTGGCTCCGGTAAGGTCACAGTCTCGCTGGCCACATCAACGCTTGCGTAAGGCAGGAATTCGCCGTTGGGAACATAACGGCCAAGCTCCGGATTGAGATAGAACACGCGATCGACGAGCGGCAAGACCGCGCTGCGCATACGCTGGCGCGCGGCGTCGTAGGTTGTAACGCATGTCGAAAAGACCGGGCAGCGGCCTTCGCCGCAAGGAGTCACCTTGTTGATGCGATTGGATTCGCGCGCCAGCCGAATGTCGCAGCCCTGGAGCGTCATGAAGGTCTTGCGGCCAAGGAGTCGCGCAATATGCAAATCGGCGAGCCGGAGCAGGTTAAAGACGCCGAAGCTCATCCCGCGATCGTCCCATAGCATGAAGGTGCGGCCGAAGTAGTAGTGGATCACGTCGTAGCGGAAAGGTGCGTACAGCGCGAACGCTGCGCGCCGCAGTCTGTCGCCCCATTTCTTGGCCCCATACGGCGCGAGCGTGCGGTCCGCGGGGTACTGAAGCCACGTGCCATAGTTGACCACGAGGTCGCTCTCATTTTGGAGCACGCGCTCGGCTCGCGACAGATGCCACGGCTGATTGCCGACATTGACCGGACCGTGCAAGACTCGAAGTGGCGGCCGCCGGTGTTCCCGGCGCTTATCCCCGCCATCAGCGACCATAAGCATCGCACCAAGCCTTATTGACAAATGCTGCTAAGCGTCGCGCATTTCGGTGAAGCGCCGCGATGACTGTCATGGGGGCAACGACGGAAGCGGCGCTTAACGGTCGTAGAACTTAAGCTCCATCACCCCCATCCGACCGAGCTCGCTGCGCATCTGGCCAGCGAGGAGCCGCCAGTGACGGCGCCGCTCCGTTGCCCCCAGAGTAATAGCCTGCCAGGAGGGCTCTGGTTGCGGATTGGTCTCGACGCGCTCGACGAATTGCCATGAGTCTCCATCGTCGCTGCACTCGATGATCACATTTTTCGGCGTCGCATAGTCCGCAGGCCATTTCACCCGGATGCGGCGGACCGAGATTGGGCTGCCAGCGTCGATCCCGATGAAGGCACGGCCATCCATCTCGGCGCCCACTTCCGCCGAGACCCAGCAATTCGTAGTAGGCTCGAAGGCGTAGCTGACATGGTAGACGTCGTGGCTGCTGCTGCAGATCGGCAGGCCGCTGCGGATCAGTCCCGGTTCGTCGCCGCTCGCGAGCGTGTGTCGCCAGGTCGCTTGGCCGTTGCCGCCGATCTCGAGCTGCAGCCCGGCCTCGTAACGGGGCCATTCGTGGCGCGGTATGATCCCGACCCGATAAGCTCCGGGCGGCAGGAAGGCGAGGTAGGTCTCGCCCTCAATCGGTGCGAAATGGCGGGCCGGTGCGTTGATTGGCGCCGACACCGGCGAAAAGATGATCAGCTGGAGGCTCGCACCAGTCAGCTTGTGCTGCAGCGGCTCGGGGATGCGGTCCAGCACCTCGACGTGCACCTCGCTTTCAAGCTGCCACGGGATCTGCTTGCGCACGAAGTCGAATTCGGGGGCCTTCGCTCGACATTTTTGGCGACGGCTACCGCGCCGTCGCGACTAGGGCGGGCGTCGGCGATCGCCTAATCCTTACACCCCCCGTGCCGTCGCGGGATGTCGTCTCGGCTGCAAGGGGCGCGGACCTCGGCGTATGGACCCTGCCGAAGCGTGAAGACGAGCGAATGACTCACAAACCCCAACGACCGGTCGGCACGGGATTTCATCGGCAAGGTCAGGATAGGTGTACAGCCCCAGAGCGAGCGCACCCTTCCGCGTTTCAGTCGCCGGAGCGTCCTTCGTTTCATGGAATCGGATGTGCCTGCCTTGTGCAGCCATATGACCGAACGCTCATCTATCCAGTCGAAAAACCGGCGGCGAAATACTGCCAGCGCGGAGATCGCTTTGTCGCGGAGGCGACGATAGAAAGCACCATCCCGCTGGCATAGGCGATAGAACAGCGTCATATTCCCAAGTGGCTTCGCTTTATCGTATTTTCTCAGGCTGCTTTTCCCGGTCGATTGCGAATATCAAAACACCGATGATCTAGGGGACGCGGCGGTCACGCTTTCAAGAAGGCGAAGAAATGGGATTCGAAATCCAGCGCAAACTCTTCCTCAAGCGTAAAATATCTCGTCATCAATTCAACAAACCAATCCCGGTCGAAATGGAAGAGGTGGAACCGGTCAACAGGAGAAATGTTCGGCTGTGTGGGATCGTAGGGCTTTGCTCCCGCTACGAAACCGACCCAGGTGACGAAATAGCCGCGTGGCCGCAGCACACGCTTTATCTCGCCGAGTGCCATATCGAGCGAGACGACGTGATCCAACGACGTGGCGGCGACGACCAGGTCGAACTCGTCGTTTTTCCAGGGCAAGAACTCTGCAAAGCCCTGAACGAACTCGAATTTGCGCTCGAGCTCGCTTGCGAGCGGATCGATCCCGGCAAGCCGGTCAATGACGAGGCCATCGAGATAGCTTGGAAACTCCTGTATCCCACAGCCGACGTCGAGCACGCTGCCGTGCGCATAGCTCTGCCGCAACTTCACTTTTGCGCTTCCCAACAAGATTTTTGAATACATGGCCGCCGGCCTCCCCGTTATCGTTGCCGATTATCCGGAGGCGCGACGCCTGATCGAGAAATACGGAGTAGGCCTTAGCTTCGATCCCTACGACCCCCGCTCGATCGCGTCGGCAATCAATCACATGATAGCGAACAAGAGCTTTAGACTGGCGTGCGCAGACAATTCGATCCGAGCCTTGGACTCGCTGTCCGGGTTGAACGAGGGACGCAAGCTCGCTGACATCTACGATCGGCTGCCGCGCACAACATGAGGGAAGCGATTCGCCGCAAACCTGAGGCGCGCAGCGCTCCGCTGGCTGCTGGACAACCGCGCCCAGTTACCGCTGATCGGCGCCCAAGGCCGCGCCTACGGAGCGCGGTGTCTTGCGATCGCGCTCGGCCGTGGGCTTGTTCTCCCGCCGCGACTCGTTGCGATGACTCACGATGTTGCGGATGATCTTGGCCGTCTGCGCGCGGAGGGTGAGGTAAGCCCCCTTGCTCCATTCCTTGAGTGACCTCTGCGTTTCCACCAGATCCGCCTGATGCCGCGTGGCCAAGTCCTGGAGTGCGATTTCCAGTATTTTATAGGTGGATTGAAGCGCTTCGTAGCGGGCGTTCAACGCTGCCTGGCTCTGCTGCAGCAATTGGTGTTGAGCGGTTAACGTCTGCTCATGTTGTCGAAGGGCCTGAACATCTGTCTGCAGCTCTTTGCAACGGGAATTCAGCGATTCAGATTCCGCTTCCAGCGCTTGATGTTCGGCTTGCAATGCCTGGTAAAGCGCGTTCAACGCTTGATCATTTTGCCGAAGCAGGTCGTTTCGCGTGCTCAGCGCCTGGCGTTCATGCACCAGCGTTTGGTCGCGGGTCTTCAGCTCCTGGCAGGCAGCATCGGCTGCACCGATACGCGCCTCGAGCTCGGCAAGCTTGCCGACGACGGAACGCGTAACCGTAAGGCGCCGGATTCTTTCCAGAACACCGCGCATGCTATCCACGCTCTCGCTTCGCCGAAAGCCCAGTGACCGAGCCCAGAGAATATTCGTGGCGCCATTCAACAATCGGGTAGAACGCTGCGCCCGATGGGTAGCCGTCGGTCACGACGCGAATGGGATAGGTGCGGTGATGGTACTCGTAAAAGTCCTCGGCTCCAGGTCGATTCGGAATGAGGCCAAGTGACAGAAGATAGGAGCCGTTCATCATCTGTAACCGCGGCAGGAACGCGCGCATAATACCGTGGGTGGCGGGGACCTTCCTGTAGGGCGCCTCGTGATAGCCAACGGTCTCGTCGCCGACATAGTTGACAGTGTTGAACTGGGCGATCAGCACCAGATCTTTCTCGCGCTCGATCCCAATTGCGAGGCCGAGCGATTCGAACGGCAAATATTCGGCCGGGCACGAATATTCGACCTCCACCGTTACATTCTCCCAGGTGCGGAAGACCTTACGCTGTACGCCATCCCCGCCGAGGATGCGCACTTGCTCGATGACGACAGGCCCCTTACGGTAGATTTGCCGCTTTTCGTTTTGGTGAGCGTCCGCAGCGTTACTCGTTGCCATCTCCTCGGGCTCGTCTCCCGACAAAGGGCGCAACCAGCCCGCTGGGGCCGCGCTGACCGTCTCGGCTGGCGTGGTCTTGGAATTGCTGCTGCGCGAATTCCGTGCCCCGGGAATTTCCGATGCCGAAATGTGCTCGGTTACGACTTCGGTAGACGTATTTTCAATCTCGATGATTTGTCCGATCCCTTCCGAAATGCGTACATGAGTTTCATAGTCGTATTGCTTCGCGACCTCGCGCGCCGCGCCCATCGCACGTATCTTTCCGCCGTCCAGCCAAATCGCCTGGTCGCATAACTGGGCCACTTGGCCGGTACCGTGGCTGACAAAAAGCACCGTCGCACCGCTCCTGCAGATATCCCGAATTCGCTTGAACGACTTTGCGACGAAAAAGGAGTCACCCGCCGCCAGGGCTTCGTCGACGATGAAGACTTCGGGATTGATGCTGATAGCGGTCGCGAAGGTCAGCCGCGCCTGCATGCCACTGGAGTACGTCCTGAATGGTCGATCAATGACGTGGCCAAGTTCGCTGAAATCGATGATCCACGACGACCGCGCTTCAATCTCGTCGCGGCTCATACCCAGGCAAAGCCCGCCGATGATGATGTTCTGGCGTCCGGTGAAATCAGGGTGGAAGCCGGTGCCTAGTTCGAGGATTGCCGATATCCTGCCCTTGACACGGACGCCACCGGATGTCGGATCGAGCAATCCGGTGATGATACGCAGCAACGTACTCTTGCCGGCGCCGTTCGGCCCGATGACGCCCACGATGTTGCCCTTTGGTACATCGAAGGTGATACCGCGAAGCGCCCAATGCGGTTCGTGATAACGGCGACCCGTGAGCGCTTCTTTCAGCGGGTCGCTGTTATGCCGGTAGTATTTATAAGCCTTGCTGACGTCCTGGACTTGGATCGCCAGTTCGGGCCTCGCGCTGCCCGCGACCTCGCTCATCAGATGACGTTCCCGAGGTAGGGCTTGAGTCGCTCCATTAGGAAGAGCCCACCGAAAAATGCCCCGAAGGCCAGCATTGCCAGCACGATCCAGGCGAACGGGTGCGCGATTTCGCCGAAGAAAAACGTGTCCTGATACACCCAGACAACGTAGCTAAACGGGTTCAGATAAAGGATTGGCCTAAGCATCGCAGGTACCCATTCCGGCAGGTATACCGCTGGGGTAAAATACATGGAAATGCCACTGTACACCGTCACGACCTCGCGGATGTCTTTGAGGAACGGCGTCAGCACCGCCAGCGCCATAGTCACGCCCAGAGCAAGCAGCGCATGCAGACCTACCGTTACCGGTGCGAGCAGAGCCGACAGCGGTAATCCACCGCCCAGCGTCAGCTTGTAAATGAGAAACAAAAGAAATGTCGGCGCGTAAATGATGAAGCTGACGATGACTGCCGCCACAGGCAGGATTTCGATCGGAAAGACCACCTGTTTGACGAGGTTGCTGTTCGAAGTAAATACCGAGGGTCCTCGGCCAAGGAGATAAGCGGTGAAAAACCAGGGTACCAGTCCGACCAGGATGTAGCTCGTGTAGTCGCCCGGAATATCCGCGGTGACCGACAGCCGGGTGCCGAGCACTGCTCCGAACACGAGCATGAACGTGACCGTAATAACGATCGGGTGCAAATAGATCCAGATCGGCCCCAGCGCGTGGCCAGAGTGAACTCCCTTCAGGTCTCGGACCACCATCTCGTGGAGCAGATCGCGCTTGTTCCTGAGAACGCCGATAAGCCGACCGAGCGACCGCAGTGCGCTTGACGGGCCGCCGCTGTCCGCTTGCTCGTTCATCATAGGTACGCCTCGCACCACTGCTCGAGATTGAGCATCGACCAAATGAACAATCGCCGATTCTCGCGACCTTCGAGGTGATCGGCTATCATCGATTGCACCGCCGTCTTGTCAAGGTATTCATAGATGCGTGCGCGATCGTTCATCAAACGGCGGCGAACGAAGTCGATGCTTTCGCCCTTGAACCAGCCGGCGTCGGGGGCGGAGAAGCCTTGCTTCTCCCGTCCGGCCGTCATTTCCGGAACGTAGCGCCGCATCATGCGGCGAAGGATCAGCTTGCCATCTTTGGTCCGCTCGAAATGGCGTTCGGCCTTGCCACCCGGCTCATTCTCGTTGATGCGTGTGGCTTCGGTCAGGTTGCCGAGCTTCACCCTTGCCGGCAGCCGCATTGCGAAATCGACAAGATCGTTGTCCAGGAATGGCACGCGTGTTTCCAGGTTGTGCGCCATCGCGAGCTTGTCCTCGACGACTAAAAGCCCGTTGAGAAACGTCTTGGCCTCGAAATAGAGCGAGTGGTTGATGTAATCCTCCGGGCGCGTGAGCTTCGATGCGTGCTCCTTGAACACGCCTTTGAAAATGTCGAGCGGCGAAACCTTGCCGGCAGCCTTGGAGACCGGCGCCATCATCCCCGGTAACGTGTCGCCTGGCACCAGCCGCTGCCAAAAGGCGAAATACTTGCTGATGTAGTGCTCGAAATCATCGTTGACGACCGCGCGATAGTAGCGCCAGGGATAACCGGCGAACAACTCGTCGCCGCCGGTTCCCGACAGCACCACTTTGTTGAACTTCGAGGCGAGTTTCGCCGCGTAGAAGTTTGGATAGCACTGGCCAACGCGCGGTTCCTCCAGATGCCACGCCAATTGGGGTAGGCAGCGCTCCATGTCGCCCGCCTTGAGCACCATCTCATAGTGCTCGGTCTTGAACAGGTATGACATGTGCTCAGCCTTGGAGCGCTCGTCATATCCAAGCTCAACGCCAGACGCGGAGCTGAGATCGAACCCCACGGTGAACGTTCGCATCAGCGGCGACTGCCTGCTCGCAATCGCGGTGATCGAGCCTGAATCGACGCCGCCAGAGAGGTAAGAGCAAACGTCAACGTCACTGACGAGCTGGCGCCTGACTGCTCGCCCAAAAAGGAAATCGAGTTCCTCAATTGCTGCTGCCTCGTCAAACGGACCATCCGGTTCCTGGAAATGAAAGTCCCAGTAGCGGTGAACCTTGGGCGGTCCGTCGGCATCGAGCGGGGCCTGCAGGTAGCAGCCTGCGGGCAAAAGGCGCACGCCGTCGAACAAGGTGCGATCGGTGAAAAAGTTCTGGAAGCTGAGATACTCGGTCAATCCCTCGAGATCCATCCGCGTGAGGAACGCGGGGTAAGCGCGGAAGGCCTTGATTTCCGAAGCAAACAGCAGCGCGCCGTCCACCTGTGCGTAGTAGACCGGCTTCACGCCGAAACGATCTCTGACGATCGTCAGTGTCCGCTCGCGGCCGTCCCAGACGCCGAAAGCGAACATGCCATTGAGGCGTTGAATCGCGTCCAGGCCCCATTCACTGATGGCAGCCAGAAGCACCTCGGTGTCGCCCGTCGATTTGAACAGATGACCG
>Ga0210406_10005514_pt1 | contig 13239 bp, 11 predicted proteins | sample IncBWC30MmetaG_FD_155454 | JGI IMG/M metagenome (GOLD analysis project Ga0210406, IMG submission 155454) | Forest soil microbial communities from Barre Woods Harvard Forest LTER site, Petersham, Massachusetts, United States - Inc-BW-C-30-M | ecosystem: Environmental > Terrestrial > Soil >... | reverse complement strand
CGGTATGGTTCGCTGCGTCGGATCGTGAATCGCTATAACCACCAGGTGAATGGCTACTTCCTTTGCGACCGTGGCCGGTTCGGCTATGAGTTTGTAGAGAGCAGCCAGCGTGTTCGCTACCCAATCGTGAACGGCAAAGCCGCAACAAAAGGTGAGGCCCTGGAACGATTCGGCGCTCTTCTTCGCGAAGGCGACGTCATAGGCATCGGGTCGCCAAGGGCCTCGATCGAAGGCAACTTCGCGCTACGCACGTTGGTCGGTCCCGATCGGTTCTTCGCCGGAGTTTCCGATCAGGAGTTGCAACTCTTGTCGACCATGCTCCACATCTTGCGGGAAGGTCCGGCGCGGTCGCCGTCGCTCAATGAGGTGGAGCAGTCGGATGCTGTGTTCATCCTCGGCGAGGATGTTACGAACGTCGCACCGATCATGGCGCTGCGGCTGCGTCAGTCCGTGCGTCAAGCTCCCATGGAAATCGCCGCCAAATTGCACATCCCCGAGTGGCTCGACCAGTCGGTCCGCGAGGCTGTGCAGGACGCGAAGGGGCCGCTATACATTGCTTCTCCTTATGCGACGAAGCTCGATGACGTCGCGATGGCTATCTATCGCGCTGCACCAGATGATGTGGCTCGGCTAGGCTTTGCTGTCGCTCATGCGATCGATTCGAGTGCTCCTGAGGTGACGGGACTCTCGCCAGAACTGGAGAAAATGACCGCGGACATTGCTTCAGCTCTGCTTGGCGCGAAAAATCCATTGGTTGTTTCCGGTGCAAGTTGCGGCAGCCAGAGTGTCATAGAAGCGGCTGCGCAGGTCGCATGGGCGCTGTGCAAAGTGGGCCATGCCACAGCTCTCAGCTTCACTACGCCGGAATGCAATAGCTTTGGCCTCGCGTTGATGGAACCGCGTCCGCTGTCCGAGGCTTTCCGAACGGATGAGAGCGAAGCGGTGAGCACGCTGATTGTTCTTGAGAACGACCTGTTCCAGCGCGCGTTTTCAGATAAGGTGGTGCGCCTGCTGCGCGGCGTCCGCCATCTGGTTGTGCTCGATCATCTTGAGAACGTGACAACGGAAGCGGCCGAACTTGTGCTGCCTGCAAGTACCTTCGCCGAATCCGATGGAACGCTCGTGAATAACGAAGGACGTGCCCAGCGGTTTTTCCAGGTTCTGGTTCCCGCCACTGATGTCGAGGGAAGCTGGCGATGGCTATGCGAAGGTTCTCTGGCAGCGGGTTCCATGGTTGAGGCGCAATGGCAGAGTTTCGACGACCTGACTACGGCGATCGCGGCAGAACTGCTTGTGTTTACCTCGATTCCGCAAGTGGCGCCCTCGCGGAAAGCTGTCGGCAAGATAGCCCGCGAACCGAATCGGTACAGCGGACGCACGGCAATGCTTGCCAACATAAGCGTGCACGAGCCAAAGCCGCCTGACGATCCTGATTCCGCGCTTGCGTTCTCGATGGAGTCCGGTCCAGAGTCGGCGCCGCCTTCGTTGACTCCTTTCTTCTGGGCGCCTGGCTGGAACTCCGTTCAAGCGATCAATAAATTTCAAAGCGAAGTGGGAGGTCCATTACGCGGAGGTGATCCTGGCATCCGCCTGATCGAGCCGTCGTCGAATCCAAGTTGGCATTATTACTCTGCGGTTCCCGCAGCTTTCAAGGCGCAGACGGGCGAATGGCTGCTCATCCCGATATTTCATATTTTCGGATCAGAGGAATTGAGCCGCCATGCGCAAGGCATCTCGCAACTAGTTCCGCGTCCTTATCTGGCGTTGAACCCGGTGGAGGCTTCACTGCTTGGCGTGAAAGCAGGCGAACAGGTCAGGGTGACTGTTGAAGGTGGCCAATTTGAAGTTGAGGTCGTCTTACGGGCCGAGTTGCCTCGAGGAGTGGCCGGTTTGCCAGCCGGAATCTCCCCGATGGAGGGGATAACACTGCCGGCATTCGGCAAGCTGGCACCCATCCCTGCTGAGCTATCGGCTAGAGGTGCCTCATGACATCGAACCTCTTTCCCTTAGTCATCATCGCCGTTGTCCTGTTCGTGGTGCTCAATCTGGCAGCAGGACTCATTTGGGTGGAGCGCCGTCTGCTGGCGTTGTGGCAAGACCGGTATGGGCCAAATCGTGTCGGCCCGTTCGGCTTAGGACAGGTAATCGCTGACTCCGTGAAGTTATTTACTAAGGAAGACTGGATTCCTCCTTTCTCCGATAAAGCGGTCTTCGTCCTTGCGCCCGCCATTGTCGTGGCGACCGCGCTGATTTCGTTCGCGGTGGTACCGTTTGCTCCTGGTTTTGTAATTGCCGACCTCAACATTGGCGTGCTGTTCCTGCTGGCCATGTCCTCACTGGGCGTTTACAGCGTTGTTCTGGCAGGGTGGGCTTCGAACAATAAATACTCTCTGCTTGGCGGAATCCGTGCCTCCGCGCAGATGTTGAGTTACGAAGTTTTCATGGGACTGTCACTGCTAGGTGTTGTGATCCTGGCCGGCTCCTTCCGCCTCACCGATATCGTCGAAGCTCAGCGCGGGATGTGGTTCGTGATTCCTCAATTCCTCGGCTTCATTTTGTTCCTGATCGCAGGCGTAGCTGAGACGCGCCGCCTGCCATTCGATCTTGCGGAGGCGGAAAACGAATTGATCGCAGGTTTTCACTCGGAGTATTCCGGTATGAAGTTCGGTATGTTCTTCGTCGGTGAATACATGGGCGTGACACTGATCTCGGCAACGATTGCGCTGTTATTTTTTGGGGGCTGGTTGGGACCTGTACTCCCACCACCTGTGTGGTTGGCCGCGAAAACGATGTTCTTTATCTGCTTGTTCATTCTGTTTCGCGCGGCGCTTCCCAGGCCGCGATTTGATCAGTTGATGTCCTGGGGCTGGAAGGTGATGCTGCCCCTTGCGCTGGTGAATTTGTTGGTGACCGGAGCGGTTGTGCTGGCCCGGAGGTGAAGGGAGGCTATTCGTGCTCAGTCTGGTGCGCTCATTGTGGGAGGTTTTTCGGCACGCCTTTGCGCGACGCGTGACGATTCAGTATCCGGACGAAAAACCGTATCTTGCGCCTCGATATAGGGGCCGCATTGTTCTAACCAGGGACCCAGATGGTGGAGAACGCTGCGTCGCTTGTAATCTCTGCGCCGTGGCCTGTCCGGTGGATTGCATCTCTCTTCAGGCCACCGAGGACGAGCACGGCCGGAGATATCCGGAGTTCTTCCGTATTAATTTCTCCCGCTGCATTTTCTGCGGTTATTGCGAGGAAGCATGCCCCACCTATGCGATTCAGCTAACGCCGGATTTTGAGATGGGCGAGTACAAGCGGAACAATCTCGTCTACGAGAAAACCGACCTCATGATTGACGGGCCAGGGAAGTATCCCGATTACAACTTCTGGCGGGTGGCGGGAGTCGCAATCGGTGGCAAGGATAAGGGACAGGCCGAGAACGAAATTGCGCCTGCCGACATTCATAGCCTGATGCCTTGAGAGGGGCGCCATGGTTACACTTTTCTATCTCGCGGGCGTTCTTGCCGTCATCGCTACACTGCTTGCCATCACGCAGCGTCATGCGGTGCACGCGCTTCTCTATCTGATTGTGTCTCTTCTGGCAGTCGCCGTGGATTTCTATGCTCTTGGCGCCGCTTTTGTCGCAGCGCTTGAAATCATGATTTATGCGGGCGCCATCATGGTGCTCTTTGTGTTTGTCGTGATGATGCTCAACGTAGCAGAACACGCTATGGAAGTGGAGCACGAGTGGCTAAGGCCCCGAGATTGGTTTGGCCCTTCAGTTCTTACTTTGATCTTGTTAGGAGAGGTGACTTACTGCATCATGTCGTCCCCCAACACACATGCCTTCACTAACACAGTAAGTCCGAAACAAGTTGGTGTGGCCCTGTATGGGACTTACTGGATTGGAGTCGAACTCGCATCTCTATTGTTGATGGCCGGCCTGGTCGGCGCGTTTCATTTGGGACGTCATACAGTCGCAAAGGAGGAGACAAAACATGCCGCAGATACCGATGCAGCACGCCCTGATTCTAGCGGCGATCTTGTTGGCGCTGGGTCTAGCAGGACTGATCACTCGGCGTAATCTCATTTTCACGCTCATGTGCATTGAGATCATGCTCAATGCGAGCGGCCTGGCATTCGTTGCGGCTGGCTCGCGATGGGGACAACCGGACGGCCAGATAATGTTTCTGTTCATTCTCGCGATGGCCGCAGCCGAAGTGTCCATCGGATTGGCGTTCGTAATCCTCTTCCACAAGAGACAATCCGAACTGGATGTGGACGCCGCCAGCGAGTTGAGAGGCTAATATGGCCCGGTTGCTGTGGCTCGTTACAGCTATTCCGTTTGCAAGCGCTGCGTTGCTCGCTCTGTTCGGTTCCAGGCTGAGCCGTCGCATGGTTGCGATTCTTGGTGCCGGTTCCATTGGGTTTTCCGCGGCACTTAGTCTGCTTATTGGCATCGAGTTCGTGATGTCACCGCCTCCTGGCAACGCTTATGTCCAACACCTGTGGACGTGGATGAGCAGCGGCGGATTTCAACCCGAGATAGCGTTATATCTCGACCCAATTTCACTTTTGATGTTGCTGGTCGTTACGTTTGTTTCCTTCCTGATTCATCTCTACTCCGTTGAGTACATGCGGGACGATGAAGGGTACTCGCGATTCTTCGCCTACATGAACCTTTTTGTAGCGTCGATGATCACGCTCGTGTTGGCGAATAACTTGCTGTTGCTGTACCTGGGTTGGGAAGGCGTCGGACTCTGCAGTTTTCTGCTGATCGGCTTCTGGTATCGTGAGCCGGCGAATGTTCGCGCTGCGAGCAAAGCCTTCATCGTGACCCGGTTTGGCGATACCGCTTTTGCCGTAGGCCTCTTCCTCTTGTTTACCCGGCTGGGAACGCTGGACGTTCAGGAATTGATGCAGCGCGCTTCTGTGCGATGGAGTCCGGGCAGCGGCATTGCAATCGCGGCGGCAGCGCTATTGTTAGGTGGAGCGGTTGGTAAATCCGCGCAATTGCCCCTGCAGACCTGGTTGCCGGATGCGATGGCCGGCCCCACGCCCACCAGTGCGCTCATCCACGCTGCGACCATGGTGACCGCGGGAGTTTACCTGATTGCACGCACGCACGTGCTTTTCACACTGGCGCCACCTGTCCAGTTTGCTGTGGCAATCATCGGCACTGCCACGATGCTGCTGGCTGCCTTCAGCGCACTCGCGCAGCGCGACATGAAACGGGTGCTGGCGTATTCCACCATGAGTCAGATCGGGTACATGTTTCTCGCGCTGGGACTTGGGGCATGGTCGGCTGCCCTGTTCCACCTCATGACGCATGCTTTCTTTAAGGCGCTTCTGTTTCTCGCTGCAGGCGTCGTCATTCACGCGGTGCACGAGCAGGACCTGTTCCGCATGGGAGGGCTCCGCTGCAAACTACCGCTGGCATATTGGTCGTTCGTGATTGGCGGATCGGCATTGGCCGGCTTGCCACTGATCACCGCGGGTTTTTTCAGTAAAGACCTCATCCTCTGGCAATCGTGGGCCGGCCCGAATGGAAACGCGTGGTTCTGGGCCCTTGGGATGATGGGCGCTCTGCTTACTTCGCTCTATACTTTCAGACTAATCTCGCTGGCTTTCTATGGCCCGCAGCATTCACACGTGAAAACGGTGAGCGGCTTAGCTGTTCGCGTTTCTCTGATCGTGCTTTGCGTTTTATCAGTTGCAGGTGGATATGTGAATACGCCACCAAACTTCGGAGGCGTACCCGCACTCTCAAATTTTCTAAGCAGCGCACTGCCTCCGCTCGAAGAAGTTCACACAGGTCCAATTACAGAAATCATCACCGCGCTTTGCGCCAGCACAGTGTTCGCGCTCGGCCTCGGGCTGGCATACCTGCTCTATGGACCACAGCGTTCGCGGGTGCCCGCCCGAGGCTTCCTGCAGCAACTGTGGCTTGCAGGCTGGGGTTTCGACTGGCTATACGACCGGTTGTTCGTTCGTCCGTTCCAATGGCTGACACGGAAGAGCGGACGTGACGTGGCAGATGTGCCGATAAAGACCCTGGGAGATATTGCCTTACTGGGCAATCAGAGCTTGCGGCTGGCACAGAACGGGCGCGTGCGGTGGTATGCAACGGCGCTTGTGATGGGAACCGTAGCGATTCTGGCAATTGCATTCTTTTTTCGTTGAGGTGGCGGCATGATTCTGCCCATTCTGATCTTGATTCTGCTCCTCGGCGGCATCGCATCCTGGATTGCCGCACGTCGAAACGCGACGGCCTCTCGCTGGATTGCTCTTGCGAGCGTGGGAGTGGATTTGCTGGCGACGACTGGACTATGGATTGCCAACGCCGGACACTCTCAGTCCGGATCGGGACGCTGGATCAAAGAATGCAATTTCGTCTGGATTCCTCAGTTTGGCATCCATTTTCACTTGGCAATCGATGGACTTAGTCTGGCATTAGTACTCCTGACCTTCTTTCTCGGCATAATGGCGATTCTTTCGTCGTGGACGGAAATCAGGCAGCGAGTCGGTTTCTTCCACTTCAATCTACTTTGGGTTCTGGCAGGCATAACCGGCGTATTTCTCGCTGTGGATCTGTTCGTCTTCTATCTGTTCTGGGAGTTGATGCTGGTGCCGATGTACTTCCTGATCGGCATATGGGGCCACGAGCGGCGAATCTACGCTGCGACCAAGTTCTTTCTCTTCACGCAGCTCAGTGGCCTGCTGATGCTGGTTGCAATCATTTCGCTGGCTGTTCTCCATCAGAAGGCAACCGGCGTTTTCACTTTCGATTATGAACAGTTACTCAACACAACGCTGTCGCCACGCGCAGCACTCTTGCTTATGCTTGGATTCTTTATTGCATTCGCCGTGAAGCTGCCGATATTCCCATTGCACACCTGGCTTCCCGATGCACACACCGAAGCTCCCACCGCCGGCAGCGTCATTCTGGCCGGACTTCTGCTGAAGACAGGCGCGTACGGGCTAATCCGTTTCGTGTTGCCTCTCTTCCCAGGTCCGTCGCGTGAATTGGCCCCGATCATGATGACAATCGGAGTGATCGGAATTCTTTATGGCGCAGTGCTCGCGGTCGCCCAGACCGATCTCAAGCGTCTCGTCGCCTACACCAGCGTGAGCCACATGGGATTCGTTCTACTCGGAGTTTTCGCTGGAAATGAAATTGCGTTGCAGGGCGCCGTGATTCAGATGATCAGCCATGGAATCAGCACGGGCGCACTGTTCATCCTTGCCGGCGTGCTTCAGGAAAGACTGCACACTCGCGAGATATCCGCGATGGGCGGCCTATGGGAGACCATGCCAGCTCTCAGCGGAGCAGGCCTCGTGTTCGCCATGGCCTCGCTCGGGCTTCCAGGCCTGGGCGATTTTGTAGGTGAATTTCTGGTCCTCCTTGGAGCCTATCGGGCGAACGTCAGTCTCACCGTCGTGGCAACGCTGGGTCTTCTCGCGGCGACTCTCTACGGCTTGAAGCTTGGTCAGAGCGCGTTCCAAGGTCCTAATCCGCATCATTGGAAATTGCCTGATATGCGCCGTCGCGAATGGGTGATGCTGGGCACGATGATGGTGTGCCTTCTTTGGATAGGTCTGTATCCGCAACCGATCTTGAACACTGTGCGTCCCAGCCTTGCTGTCGTGCGGCAAGGTACGTTGCTGCAAGAGATCGGCAGGAGGTAAGTGATGAGCCGCGCGGATTTTATTGTGTCGTTGCCACTATTGATAACCTCGGCGACCGCCATCGTCCTGATGACCGCGATCGCAATCCGGCGCAATTACCGAGTCGCCGCCGCAATTTCGTTGATAGGCCTGGCGGCCTCACTCGGGAGCCTTCCGTTTGCTGCGACCGCTGTACCGCGGCAGGTCACCCGCTTGTTAATTCTCGATTCCTATTCGCTTCTCTACATGGGGATTCTCCTCTGTGCAGCAACGTTTGTGCTTTTGTTCGCCTACGACTACCTGGAGCACCGCCATGAACACCGCGAGGAGTTTTACCTTCTCGTACTGCTGGCAACCACAGGCGCGATGGTGCTGGTGGCCAGCAGCCACTTTGCATCCTTCTTCCTTGGGTTGGAGCTGCTAAGCGTAGCGCTCTACGCCTTGATCTCCTATGTGCGTACACAAAGCACCTCTATCGAAGCAGGTATCAAGTACTTAATTCTTGCCGCGTCGTCATCGTCGCTTCTGTTGTTTGGTCTCGCGCTGATCTATGCAGGCTCGGGGTCGATGGATCTTTCTCAATTCGCCGCCGTGATGAGTGGCACAGCCGGACCAGCGAACACGTTTCCTCTTCTAGCGGGTTTGATGCTCGTACTCACAGGCGTCGGGTTCAAGCTGGCGGTTGTTCCATTCCACCTCTGGACACCAGATGTTTACGAAGGCGCGCCTCTGCCAGTAACTGCGTTCATTGCCACCGTATCGAAGGGTGGAATGTTTGCGCTACTTTTGCGCTGGTTTCACGTGCCTGATGTGGGGCTGGCGGGAGCACCGGGACTAGTGCTCTCGATTATTGCAATAGCTTCCATGCTGACGGGAAATCTTCTCGCGCTTACGCAGACCAACGTCAAAAGAATCCTCGCCTATTCATCGATTGCTCACATGGGCTACCTGCTGGTCGCGTTGCTTGCTGGAGGATCGCTGGGCGCTGCGGCAGCCACCTACTACCTGACCGCTTATCTGGTTACCATCCTCGGTGCCTTTGGCCTGATGACGATCTTATCCGGCCCAGGATGGGAGGCCGCCTCCATCGACTACTATCGTGGACTTTTCTGGCGGAGACCATTCGCAGCGAGTGCGTTTACCATCATGCTTCTCTCCCTTGCGGGGATTCCACTCACGGCAGGATTTCTCGGCAAGTTTTACGTCGTAGCGGCCGGCGCTTCACAATCCCGGTGGGTGCTTCTTTTCACGCTGGTAGTCAGCAGCACCATCGGCTTGTTCTATTACCTCCGCATCCTCGCAGCCATGTACGCGCACCCGGCAGACACAGATTCGGAGAGAAATGGCCCCGTGCCGCCTTTGCCTCTGCAGGCAACTGTCGCACTCGCGACACTAACTGGTCTCGTGTTTCTGTTTGGCGTCTACCCGACGCCGTTCTGGAATGCCATAGTAGCCGTCACTCACAATCTTGTGTGATCTTCGGAAGTCGGGCTAGCAAGGGTATTTTCCCTCGATATAGTGCTCGAGCTCTTCGATCGCATGGTCCTGCGCAAAGGCGATCCACTGCACGAGGTCCCCGATTGAAATTATGCCGTGAACGACTCCGTCGCAGACCACCGGGAGGTGGCGAATCCGATTCGTTGTGATGAGTCTCATGGCTTCATCGACGGAACACTCTGGGCGAATCACGATCAGCGGTTCCGTCAGGACTTCGCGAACCGGAGTATCCTTCGACGATCGCCCCATGAGGACGACTTTTCGGGCGTAGTCCCGCTCTGAAATCATGCCGACGAGCTGGTTATTGTCCATAACTAGTAGTGCACCGCAATCCTTATCCGCCATCACCTTCATGGCTGCATAAACAGTCGTATCGGAAGGTACGGACCATATCTCATTACCCTTCTTACGTAAAACAAGCCACACGGGATCGAACACTCTCATGGTTAGCTCCCTATACGCAAAAGAAACCTAGGTGGCTTTATTAGGGAGAAGCAAGCGAGGCGTCGGTCACCAGTAGCTGCGTGTCAGGCTCTGGGACGCGGCGTCTGCTGCAAGAATAGGAAACACATCTTCACAGCTTCGCTCGCACTGCCAAACAAAGAAGATCGCCACTTGCGGCAGAAATATACGCCCGAACCGGCTCACTTGCCAAGGATGATTAAGAAATGCCTGGGCGGCGTGGGTCGTCCGCGCCGAAACTCCAGTTCGAGAAGCGGTCAGTCTACGGGGTACTTGCCGGCATGCCGAATTTCGTGCTGTAGTGCAGCTTGATCTCGCCGCAATTACCCTGATCAGGGGAATAGACAATACAGGTGTCGAACGGGCGGGAGTAAACGTGCAAGCTGACCGCCCTCTGATTGAATTCTCGCGGATTATAGACGCGGTGGACGGGATCGGCGGGATCAACGGCGCACGGACGATTGGGATTCATCTCGACCGTGTCGGCGGTCTCAAGATGGCATTTGCCGCGAGCGAGATCCTGAGAAACCAGGTGATAATTTCCCACCAGCAGGCGGCCGATGGGAACGGCCATCCAGCAATTTTGGTCGCGATGATTGTGGACGGAACTAGCCTGTCCTGTCTCCCAGCAGATCGCAATCAATTCATATAACGGAGTCTTGTCGATCAGGTTGCGCGTGTAGTGCTGGCTATCCCACGTGAGGTATGGAGCCAGCGTATCGGGGAGCACTGGTGTTTCCTGCAGGAACGCCAAAAGCGCATCAACCTTCTTGAATGCCGATTCTGGAAATTGGCGCAGCGCAGAAACAAACTCTGGAAGAGGGATCTGCTTGTGGATTGTCTGTATGCTCATATTCGCATCTGCAGGAGCTAAGTATACCGGCACGAAACTAGAGGTATTGGCGTTCCCGCCGTCGAATCTCTTTGTAGCGCACAAAAGCTTGTCGTTCGTCCGCCAATCCCAGCATTGTGCGAAGTGTGGATCCACGGTACGTGTGGGCCGCCATCTTGCCGGCATTCCGCAAAACAAACCAGGGATCATGGCGAAAAACCGCAGGCATGTGGCGGATCTTCATGCCGCGCTCGGCCTTCCAGCGCAGGTACTCAATCTCATCCCCGGAGAGGTACTGATTGCGCACGACCGCAGTCGTGCCGTCGTACTCTTCCAGCCGCTCATTTTCGATGAGACCCTGGCGGCGAAAATCTTCGGTCATCGGGGTTCGCGGATACGGAGTTGGATGCTGGATATAAGGCCAATCCACGTATTTGCGGGCAAAGGACAGGTTGGTCTCAATCGACTCCGCCGTGTCGTTCGGACTGCCGACGATCAGGCCTCCTACGACAAACATGTTGTTCCGATGGATATAGTCGATGGCCTGCAGTGTCGCATTGCCAAGATTCTTCCCGTCGGCGCGTGCCGTGTTCTTCGCAGATGCCTGAAGGAGTTCGAGGTCGCTCTCCAGTATGTTTTCTATTCCTAGAAAAACATAACGAAAACCTGCGCGGCGCATGAGCGGTGCAAGAGTTTCTCCGTGATTCGCTATCGCCGACGTCATACCTTGAACGAAGTAGTCCAGGTTGTCGAGCCCTGCCTCGATGATGGCGCTGCAGAACGCTTGAAATCGGCGAACGTTCAACGTGATGTTGTCGTCTACCAAAAAGATTGTTTTGGCGCCGTGCTTCTGCGCATCGCGGATATCTGCGAGCACTCGTGCAAAGGAATACGTGTGGAAATTGCGGCCGCGCATTTCAATGATCGAGCAGAAGCTGCAGTCATAGGTGCAGCCCCTAGAAGTTTCGATGACGTCTACCTGGCGGCCGAGGAGTGTGTAGCCCTTCAGCACCCGGGCGCCCCGGTCTGGCAGACGTATCTCGTCATCCTCCAATCGGTGAGGCGCGCGTTGCGGGTTGTGAATCCACTTGTCACCGCAGCGGTGCGTGAGTCCGGAGATGAAGTGCATATCGCCGCCGACATCGAGCGCCCGGGCCAGTTCCCGGAAGGTAATTTCACCCTCGCCGCGGACAATGAAGTCCACGGGCATGGATAGATACGCGTCAGAAGCAAGGCTGGGATCATAACCTCCTACGACGATCTTCACGCCGGGTTTTAGACTGCGGATCAACTCGATGATACGCATCGCGGTAGGGCGTTGGAATGTCATCACTGATAGCCCGACCAGCTCCGGATCAACCTCGTGGACAAGCCGCGTGACAGTCTCCGGCACGGCGCGCTGGCACAAGACAAGATCGGCGACGGCTACTCTGTGATTGCGGTCCACATTGCCAGCCAGTGAAGTCAGAGCTCCATTTGGCATACGGACCGCGACGGTGGGCATGTGCTCGAACGAATCCGGCATGGAGAGCAAAAGGATGTTCATCGAAGCCTCATCACTTCCTTCGACAGGCCTATCAGCTCTGGTTCATTTTCACTTAGCAAGGTACCGTAGCCAACGCCATCTGTGAATATGAGAGCTATTTCTAACGTCAAACAATAGCAGTTTCCTCTTTGTTCTGATGATCCCGGTTGCCGACCAGCCAGAATACGATTCCCAGAGCCAGGGCCGCCCCGGCCAATGCGGCTATGAGACCAGGTGTTGTTTGATAGAGATCGAGAATGATGAATCTGCGAACCAGAGTCAGCAGCGCGATCAACACGACAGACCGTACCTGGATGATGTCACGCCTGTGATGCCGAACGATCAACAATGAGTGCTTAAACTCGAGGGCAATCAGTACCGTAAGCACCATTCCAAAGACGGCCTGGAAGATCTGGGGATCGATAGGACTGCCCAGGCGACTTCCGCTGGTTACGAGTCTGAGCGTCTGTAAGACCAGGTGCCATGTAGCGATCGAAATTATCGCAGCAATCACCAACGTGAGTACGGAAATAACCATCTGCTCAAACTTTTCATAGATCGACAAGGTCCGCCATTTTGACCGCAGCTCTACAATCTCAGTCGCGAGAGTAAATATTTTCTCAGCCACTAGTCCTCCTTCGAGCCTTACAGCGTTCCATCGAACGATCGATGCGAATGCAGCTCCTGGGATCTCCCAGCGAACACTCTCTATCGCCGTGCCCGTTATGAGTGTTCGTCATTAGGTCGTGAGTTGTCAGCTTACAGCCATTGAAGAATCAGCACCGGACGGGCAAATGCCTCGCGCTGGCTGTCTAGTTCAACGTTCTCACGCCGACTTCATCAAGGTGAGCGAGCAGGTCCGCAGGATCGGCATGGCGATATCGAGCGAAAGCTAATTCGTGTTTTTTCTGGAGTTTCTCCGCCTCTTTCGGAGTCACGTGATGTCCGATTTCTCGTCCCAGAGCCTTCACCAACAGCCCACCGCTCATTCCAATGCGACGATGAATCCGCCACACCGATAAAGAAAGGCCGACTGACAGGTACCCCTCCCCCTATACAGCAAAACGGCCTCCATATTTGAAAACAAAGGACTTGCAAGAGCCATATTTGATTCGAAAGGACTTAACTGAAAAGGCCCGGCGAGTCGCCGGGCCTTCGTCTGAATTCAGTGTATCGGCGGTGTCAAGGATTTCGCTGTGGGAAAGCGCCTCATCGCCTTTGTTTACAGGCATAGGCTGACTTGCGGAGTCAGCGCCTGGACGTCGTG
>Ga0210406_10005512_pt1 | contig 13240 bp, 12 predicted proteins | sample IncBWC30MmetaG_FD_155454 | JGI IMG/M metagenome (GOLD analysis project Ga0210406, IMG submission 155454) | Forest soil microbial communities from Barre Woods Harvard Forest LTER site, Petersham, Massachusetts, United States - Inc-BW-C-30-M | ecosystem: Environmental > Terrestrial > Soil >... | reverse complement strand
ATCGACGCCTATACCCGCGTCAACCGGCAACCGCCCGCCGAACGCGACATTCAACGCTATTTCGGCCTCACACCGCCGACCGTGCACCAGATGATCCTCACGCTCGAGCGGGCACGCCTGATCCGTAAAACGCCAGGCGCTCCGCGCAGCATCGAGGTCCTCGTTCCACCCGAACAGCTTCCTGTCTTGCTGGAGCCAGATCAACCCGTCAAAATCTCTGTGCCAAGGTACTAGGCCACCGGGGTACGGGTCATCCGCAACAGCTTGGCAGTATCCTTGAACGAGTTGAAATTCCGCAGACGATCCGCCTCGGACACGCGGCATTCCTTCAGCGTGATCAGCCCATTCTGCACGACGCGGAGCGCTATCTTGGCCTTGATCTTCTCGACCGAGAAACCCGGTTGTCTCTTCCCACGACAAATCCCTTGACCTGGTTCGAGCCCTCCTCGCGCGCCCAGATCACGGCAATGTCGGCGAAGGTGGCGGTGCCGATGCATTTCCTTTGACCGTCGAGGACCAAGACGTCATCCTCGCGGCCGGCGGCAGGTCGAGAGCATTCCGCCACACGTGGCGGAGCCGACCAGGGTTCGGTCAGGCCGAACGAGCCGATCTTCTCGAAATGCATCAGGCGGGCAGCCAGCGCTGCTTCTGCGCCTCGTCGCCGCCGAAATAGATCGAGCCGGCTGACAGCCTGCTATGCACGCCCCAGAACGTCGCGACCGATCCATCGACCCGCGCTAGTTCCATGGCAACGAAGCCGTTCAACAGCCAGCCGCCGCACGCCGCGCCATAGCTCTGTAGCCGACGTCGCCGATGTCGATTTCGGCCATGCAAGACAGCCTAGCTTGCGATGTGGCACCTTGATAGTCCGCCGAAAGCCGCCGTGCGCGCGCAATCCATCGACTAGAAATGTCCCCAAGCAGGTTCTAATCCAGGATACGCGCACCCGACCTTTGCAAAACAGCGCCCAAGAGGCGAAGGGCGACCCTTTCGGATCGCCCACGACTGAAGATCCTAGGCGGCTCGCTATTGTTGTGAAGGTCAGCAGGCCAGGTCCCCTAGCCTGCTGCCGTCAAACACGGACTACTTCGCGATGCAGGTGTTGACGTTCTTGGATGTGCAAACGTCGAGGCCGGTATAGGTCGGATCCTTAGGCGGAGCCTTGCCTTCCTTGACGTCCTTCAGCGCGAACATGGTCTTGTAGCCCATCTCGAACGGACGCTGTCCGACCTGGCCGAGCGACAGCCCTTCCTTCATCTGGTCGATCTGAACGGGCAGGGTGTCGGCCACCACCAATGCGAGGTCCTTCTTGGCGATCTTGTCCTTGAAGGGCGCTACGGCAGCGCGGTTGGCGTCCGGCACGAATTGCGGGAAGCCGCCCGTCGGGGTGAACGCATCCAGGTTCGGATTCTTCGCCATGATGTCCTGGAATTGCTGCACCGACACAGGGAAGTCGTCGTTGGTGTAGAGCGGGCAGCCGTCGATCTCCTTCCAGCCATTCTGTCCCGTCAGCCGATCCCCGGGCGATTGGGCAGACTCTTTCCCGGCCAGCGTGTCACGGATCCCCTTCATGCGCTCGTTGTGGTTCGCCGCGGCCGCGCCGCCGGACTGGATACAGATCGTGCCGCCTTTCGGCTTGATGGTCTGCACGATCTTGGCGATGTTGACGCCGATCTCGTAGTTGTGAGTGCCAATATAGGCAAGACGCAGATCCTTGTTCTCGGGCAGCAGATCCGAGTCCCAAGTCAGCACGGGAATGCCAGCACTCTTGGCGGCCTGTAGCGCAACCGCCATCGCAGCCGCATTCGACGGTGATACGGCGATGCCGTCCACCTTCTTGGCCACAAGGTCCTGCACGATCTGCACCTGCTCCTCACCGCCGCCATGCTCTCCGGGGCCGATGTACATGCATTGGAAGGCGCCTTTGGACTCCGCTTCCGCCCTCTTGCAACCGTCCCGCGCCTGGTCGAAGAACGGATTGTTCATATTTTTGGGAACGAGAGCAAAGGTGAACTTCTGTTGCGCCAAGGCCGGCTCTCCCATCAGCGCTGAGAGCGTCATGGCGGCCATCAATAGATGTTTACGCACGTGTCTCCTCCATTTTTGTTAAACCCCAAGTCTCCGACCTAATGCCATCGGATTCCCTAAGTACGCTTCCAAACGCCCCACTCGCGGATCGTAGCAAGAAGGGACGTTCCGCTGGTCTGCATGCCGAGCAGCACCGCAATGACGATGAACATGCCAACGAACGCGCCCTGCCAATTCGAATCGATGCCGGCCATCAGAAGCGCGTTGCGGATCACCTCGAGGAAAGCCGACCCGATCACGGCACCGAAGGCGGTTCCATAGCCGCCCATCAGGTTGGCACCGCCGATGACGGTGCCGGCGATCACGCGGAGCTCGTAGCCCGTCCCCATCGCGTTGATCGCTGAACCGCTGTAGCCGAGGAGCAGCAGCGAAGCGATCGACGCCGTGAACGACGAAAGCACGTAGGCTTGAAATTTAATCCAGTCGACCGACACACCGGTCAGGCGCGCAGCGCTTTCGTTGGAGCCGATCGCATAGAGGTGGCGCGCCCATGCGCTAAAGATGAAGATGGCGCCGAGCATGAGAGCAAGGATCACCATCACCCAAAAATGGGAGGAGAATTCTGGCATCCAGTGCGGCGCCCAGCCGGCTGGCGCGTGTAAAGGCCATTTCGCCTGGCCGATCGCCCTGACGATGGGCGCGTCCGGACCAAACTGGTACAGCATCTGGTTGCCGGAAATCACGACGGCCAGCGAGCGCGCGATCGACAACATACCGAGCGTCACGACGAAGGACGGCATGCCAATGTAAGCAACGAAGAAGCCGTTGAAAGCTCCGCACGCCAGTCCCGCCAGGAGCCCGGCTGCGAAGGCGACGTACCAGGAATGATGCCAGGTCAGCAGCAAGCCTGTGACGATGGCAACGAGCCCCATAACCGAACCAACGGACAGATCGATGCCCCCCGTGATGATGACCACGGTCATTCCAAGGGCCATGATCGCAAGCGGCGCGAAGTTGCGAGTGATATTCGTCACGTTATCGGCTGTGCCGAAGGTCGGCTCCGACCAGGTCATGAAAATCACCAGCGCCAGGAGTGCGACTGCGACCCAAAATGCCTGATTGCTCACCAGGCGCTGCAAGGTACTCTGCTCTCGAATGCTGACGACGTCGCTGATTGCGGCGTGCGTTTCTTCGATCGCCTTGGCGGAACTAGGCTTCACGGATCGCCCCCGTAATCAGGCCGGTGATCTGCTCCGGCGAGGTCGTCGCGGTTTCCCTGTCGGCCACTTTTGAGCCACGCCGGAGCACAATGATACGATCGCAGACGGTAAACACGTCAGGCATGCGGTGGCTGATCAGCATTACCGATACTCCGCGAGACTTCAGTCGGCGGATGAGCTCGAGCACCTCGGCCACCTGTCGCACGGAGATGGCCGCGGTTGGCTCGTCCATCAGGACGAGCTTGGCATTAGACAGCCTGGCCCGGGCGATCGCAACAGCCTGGCGCTGCCCCCCCGACATCTTCTTCACGAGGTCCCGGGGACGCGTTTCCGATTTGAGCTCGGCGAAGAGATCGCCGGCGCGCCCGATCATCGCCTGCTTGTCGAGGATGCGGAACGGCCAGAAACCCTTCTTGATCTCGCGTCCGAGGAAGACATTCTCCGCGGCGGTGAGATTGTCCGCCAGCGCGAGTTCCTGGTAGACAACTTCGATGCCCTCGGCCCGGGCCTCGATCGGCCTGTGGAAATGGCATGCCTTGCCATCGACGACGATGGCACCCTCGGTTGCTGGGAAGTTTCCGGCAATCAGCTTCACCATGGTCGACTTGCCGGCGCCGTTGTCGCCCATCAGCCCAACCACTTCCCCGGCATCGATCGAAAAACTGACGTCGGTCAGTGCCCGAATGGCACCAAAGCTCTTCGAGATGCTTCGCACGTCAAGCAAAGCCACGCGTTCCCTCCGTCGTGCGGGTGGCGGCTCTATTTGGCCGCTTTCACATCGCCCCCATTCTGCAATTGATATTGCACACACCACAACCCTGCAACACCTATTTCACATTCTGGTCGGTGGCCCCGCAGAGACGTTCATTTCAATCCTTTCGTTGAAGAAAACCGAATGGGCCGCATCGTGCAAGGCAGCTTGCAAAAGCGCCGATGCAAAGAACCGCACTCCGCGTTAGAGGTCTTGCGCACGTCTGCTTGTCACGAAGAAACAGGCTTTGGCCTCGGATCGTCTCAGAGCGCCGTTTCCGGTTGCGGTGGCGCATCGTAGGCGCCCCAGGTACTTTGATCGAAATTGATCGTGGCTCCCGTCATCATTCCAGACTCATCGCACGACAGGAACGCAACGGCGCGCGCGACCTCGATGGGATCGAGCAATCGGCCGAAAGGCTGCCGCGCGGCGGCTTGCTCGAGCCAGCTCGCAGACCGGCCATGCCACACCTCCTGCGTGTTGAGCTCGCCTTCCGAGGCCATCCAGCCAATATTGAGACCGTTCACACGGATGCGGTTGCGCAGCAGCGCATGGGCGGCATTTCGCGTCAACGTGTCGAGCGCACCTTTCGATGCGCAATAGGCAGCAATGAAGGATTGGCCGCCCATCGCCGACATTGAAGAGATGTTGACGATTGTGCCCTGCACTTTGTCGCGGCGCATGAGCCTGATCGTGTCCTGCATCAGAAGAAAGGGGGCACGCGTGTTGACGGCGAATATCTTGTCGAACAATTCGGGGCTCGTGTCGATGATCGTGCCACGACTCGTGTCACCCGCAGCGTTCACCAGGGCGTCGACGCGCCCGAAGGCGTTGTCCGCCTCAGCCACGACCTTGGCGCAATCCTCGACCCTTGTGAGGTCAGCGCGCACAAATACTACTGCTGCGCCTGTGGCTCTGGCGATCTCGTCGGCCTTTGCACGACCCTTCGTCTGGTCACGACCGCACGTTACGATGCCCTTCGCCCCCCGCTCGGCGAAGAGTTTGGCGATGGCGGCACCGAGACCCTGCGTACCGCCGGTGACAATCGCGATCTTTCCATGCATCGAAGTCATACAAGTTCTCCAACGATCAGTACACGCGCTGTCAGTCCCTATCTGAGACTTTGTATCGCTTGACCCGCTGCTACTCGGCGTCCGCAGGCACGTCCCGTTCAACGTCACGCGTTATTGCGGACCTCGACCTTCTTGCCGGTCCTGGCAGACTCGACGGCTGCCTCCGCGAGCACGAGCGCGCGGTAGCCGTCGTCGAACGTGGCTTGGGTCGGCCGGCCGTCGCGAGGCAGCAATAAACGCCGCGACCTCAGCCTTGTATGCCTCTGCATAGCGCTCGATAAAGAAGTTGAGGTAGGGCTCTGCCGATTCAGTCGTGGTCGAGCCGTAAAACTTCAGCTCGTGAGCCTTTCGGTTGTCGGAGATGACCATCCCCTCGCTGCCAAACAGCTCAATCCGCTGGTCGTAGCCAAAGGCAGCTCGTCGAGAGTTGTTGATATGGCACAGTTTCCCGTCAGCAGTGCGCATGATCACCATGATGGAGTCGAAGTCGCCAAAATCCGATCCAATGGTGGGATCAATAAGTGCACTGCCGGTCGCGAAGACCTCGGTCGGCTCGTCGTTCAACATGAAACGCGCCACGTCAAAATCGTGGATCGTCATGTCACGGAAGATGCCTCCCGAGACCGCAGTGTAGCCTCGCGGTGGCATCCCTGGATCGCGCGACGTGATAACGACCTGCTCGAGCTTTCCGATCTTGCCGGCGGCGCAGGCGTCGCGCGCCGCCCGGTGCCCGGGGTCGAGGCGGCGATTGAAGCCAATCTGTATTGGTACGTTGCAGCCCTCGATCGCCTTGCGACATGCTCGCACCCGATCGAGATCAAGGTCGATCGGTTTCTCGCACAGGATCGCCTTGCCGGCCTTTGCCGCGAGCTCGATCAGATCGGCATGGGTGGCAGTCGACGTCGCAATCAGAACCGCCTCGGCCTCACCGATCGCATCTTCCACGCTCGTGGATACCTTGCAGCCGTGCGCCTTGGCGACCGCTTCGGCGGCCATTGTATTCGGATCGAATACCGTCTCCAGGCGCGCCCCGTCCGCCTTCGCAAGATTGCGGGCGTGCAGGACGCCAATGCGGCCACACCCGAGCAATGCGAATTTGATCGCCACCACGTCCTCCCATCCACACGAACGTTCAATTTATTTGCAAGACTTATTGCCAACATCCAAAATGTCAATAATTGTTCTCTTGCGCAATCTATGCGTCCCGCTCCGCCGCCGAGGTGGCGAGGCGGGATGGGCCTTCTTAGGTCTCTGACCCGGTCGGTCGACGGCGAGGCCTTGATACTTGATCCGCAGAGATGCCTTCGTGCCGCTAGTTGACTTCAGGGAGGTAGCTTCCCGAATCAGTGCGAAATTTCCGGCATCCGCAAGCCATGAAACGAGAATGGTGAGAGCACGTAGATGCAGGACGTGAAGACACCGCAAGACTATGAGGAATTGATCCGTGTCATCCACGATCGCTACGATGACATGAGCAAGTCCTATCAAAAGATAGCCGTTTATCTGACCCAGAACCCGAATGATGTCGCGGTCCTATCGGTCAACGCCATCGCCGATCGCTGCGGCATCCATGCTTCAAGCTTCGTGCGCTTCGCGCAGTCGCTTGGCTACGAAGGCTTCAAGGAACTCCAGTTATTGTTTCAAAAGCGCTTGTCGACCGCCGCTCCTGGTTTCGAGGCGCGCATCAAGGCCCTGGAGCTGGAGTTGGGCGCCCGTGCGGATCGTAGCGAAGTTGGTTTCCTGCGCGACCTGGTGGTCCGTGACATTGCCTCTCTTCAGGACATGCTCACGGACATTTCGCCGAAAAATCTCTCGGACGCGGTGAGCTTCCTCGAAAGAGCCGACTCGGTTTTTCTGATCGGGCAATTGCGTTCGGCGCCCGTCGTTGAGTTCCTTCGCTACATATTGACCATGCTAGGCAAACGCTGCGTGCTGCTCGACGCAGGCGGCGGACTTGCTACGCATATCGCACGTACGGTCCGCAAGAAGGACGTGCTCGTGGCGGTGTCGTTCCGTTTCTACGCAAACGAGGTCGTCAACGTTGTGGAGGAAGCCGGACGCAACGGCATTCCCATCATTGCGATATCGGATAGCACGCTGTCTCCGCTCGCCAAGAGCGCCCGCGTTCTGTTCGCGGTTCCAGAGCATGAATACACGTTTTCGCGTTCGCTCGCCGCCCCTATGTGCCTTGCGCAGGCCTTGACGGTGGCGCTGGCAGCGAGACTACAGAAGAACGACGTCGATCCACGGATTCCAACGGTCACCAGTCAATAAAGCAATTCCACCTTCGTCATCCGGTGATGCGGGCCTCCTCAGAGGACCAGTCGTCGATCGGTTAGAGGGATGAATCGCACCATGTCTGGTGTTGGATGGCGGGCACGTGGGCGGGACGTGATGGACTGCGGTTGTCCGGTCAGGGCGGCTTTCTCAATTGCGACCAATACGCGCAAGTCCGCCAACCCCTCCTCGCCATCAGCCTCGGGCGGCGTTCCAGCTTTGATGCAATCTGAAAAGTATTCCACCTGCGCGCCAAAATGGTCGATTTGCGGAAACTGGGTTTCGCTGACCTCACCGTCACGGCGCAGGCGTAGTTTTGTGGCGGTCTCGAACATGAGGCCCGGGTCGAGCTCGATATCGCCCAACGTTCCGACAACCCGATAATTGTCGACGGCAGCGGCCCCGAAGCTGGCGACGAATTGCGCCAGACCGCCCGAAGGAAACCGCAGCAGAGCTGAGACGGACGCGTCCACCTCGCGAAAACGCGCATCATCGTTCGGTCGGTGCACCATTGCCATGGCCTCAATCGGCTCTTCTGCAAAGATGTGACGAGCCGCATCGACGCAATAGACCCCGACGTCCTGGAGTGGTCCGCCCCAACTCGTAGCTTTCAGTCTGTGGTTCCCTAGCGCTGCTTGGAAACTGAAAGCCGATTGGAAGAAAAGCGGTCGGCCAATCGCGTTGTTGCGGATATGTTCGAGGACCGCGACGGTTCCCGGTTCGTGGTGGAGCCTGTACGCGGTCATCACAAACACGCCGGCTTCGCGCGCCGAGGCGATCATGGCGAGTGCATCTTGTTCGTTGGCGGCCAGTGGCTTCTCGACCAGGACGTGCTTGCCGGCCCGAGCCGCCCGAACAGCGAAGTCCGCATGCAAATTGTTGGGCAGAGCAATGTATACCGCGTCGACTTCAGCGCTTCTCAAAAGGGCATCGTATCCGTCGTACCCGACGATCCGATCAACGCCATAGAAATCCGCCAACCGCGGCCTTCTCCGGATCACCGGTCACGATCGCGGTAACCTTTGAGTTTGCGGACTGTCCGACCCCTGGCAAGAAGGCTTGTTGCGAAATCCAGCCTGCGCCGACAACTGCATAGTTGATCATCATTTCCTCTCCGAGGATTCGCGTCGGATCGCATGAGAGGCTGGTCGAATTCCCACCAGCCTCGTTGCTATCGGTTAGTCATACAGCGGGGGACGTGGTCCGTATTTCAGGGTTGTCACACCATTTCCTGCAAGAGCCTCGGCGACTTGCTCCGCGACGGCTGAGGCGACATAGCCGTCCCATGCGCTCGCTCCGACCGAAGCTCCGTCTTTCACGGCGCTGACCCAATCAGCCATCTGCCTGCGGTACGCCTCTTCGAACCTCGGCACCCAATTGTCCGGATACGAATGACCACCAGCTCTGTCTCTATTCAACAGCGTCAGCGATGCCGGAAGGAGCGATATTGTGCCTTGCCGACCGACCAGTTCAACGTGGACGTGATAGCCATAACTGGCGTTCACGAAAACCTCAGTCGAAACAATCTCGTCTTTGTCGGTTTTCATCGTGATCATGAGAGGCTCGCCGCCGGGACCCGTCTCGACGCGCGCAAAAACCATCTCCGATCCCAGAAGCCAACGGCTAATGTCGATCTCGTGGACGAACGAGTTCGTGACAGCCATCGGACCGGTGAACCACTCCGGCGCGCGGGCGTTTCGGTGCACGTTGTGCAGCAACACGGCTCCGCCCAAGCCGCCGGCGTCCTTGACGCGCTTGATCTCACGATAGCCGGGGTCAAACCGGCGCATGTATCCGACCTGGATGAACCTGCGACCCAAGGCGACTTCCGCCTGCACGACGTTTAGGGCATCCGCTGCTGAAGATGCCAAGGGCTTTTCGCAGAGAACCGGTTTCCCCGCCGCGATGCAGGCGAGTGTTAGCGGAGCATGTGTGGCATCGGGAGACGCGATCACTATCGCGTCGATCTGATCCGACGCGATTAACGAATGAGGATCCGAAAAGACGGCTGCTCCAGAGGCAACTGCCTGCGCCCGAGCGGCGTCGGCATCAAAAATCCCCGCGAGATGAGCACCGGGAGTCTCGTGTCGGAGTATCCGAGCATGCTCGGCGCCCATTACACCTGTCCCGATGACTCCTATCCCGATGCTCATTTCACCTCCACTCCCAACCTCGCGCCAAAGTGACCCGCCAAGCCAGTGCGAGCCCTGAATCCTTCTTCGAGTACGGCGACATCCGAGCCGTGCGGTTCATTGCACGACTTCGTATCCGGCCGACGCCATCAAACGCATCAGTTCCGCGTGTCCCCTCTTGGCCATTTCCAACGGCGGACTGATTTTCGGATCCTGCTCCGCTTCGACGACGAACCACCCTTCGTAACCGTAGGACGCGAGGCGGGCGATGATCGCGGCGAAGTCGAGCGAGCCGTCGCCCGGCACGGTGAACACCCCCTTCACCACCGCGTCGAGGAAGCTCTCCCGTTCCCGGTCGAGCTTGTCGATGACGCTGCTGCGAACGTCTTTGGTGTGCACGTGACTGATGCGGGAATGATGCTTGTCGATGACATACAACACGTTCCCGCCGGCAAAAGCCATGTGGCCAGCATCGAACAAAAGCGGTAACGCCTCACCCGAATTCGCCAGGAGCAGGTCGAGTTCAGCTTCGGTCTCGATCGCCGCAGCCATGTGGTGATGGTAGGTGATCGGCATTCCCTGCCCGGCACACCATTCCGCGAAAACCGTCATCTTACGCCCATAGGCCTTGATCTCCTCCTCCGAAAGCTTGGGTTTGGTATCGAGCGGCGCGGAGCGAATACCCTGGATCGAGCGCGCAGTTTCGCCGTAGACGATGCAGGGCGCCTTGGCCGCAATGAAGAAGTCCATCTGGGCGCGAATGCGGTCCTTTTCCCGTTCGATATCACCGTCGAGCAGAAGGCCGGAGAACCAGCCGCCGCAGACGGAAATGCCAAATCCGGCGAGTATCGGCCCGAGCTCCTCCATGTTCATGGGGAAGCGCCGTCCGGTCTCCATTCCCGTAAAACCAGCGACGCTCGCTTGGCGTAAGCACTCCTCCAGACTCACGTCATCAGACAGTTCGGCAAGATCGTCGTTCCACCAGGCAATGGGGGCAATTCCAAGCTTCGCTTTCATGGCTCATCACACTCCGATGCGCTGCTTCGCGCGGATCTCGTCCTGCTGCTTGCGCGCGCTCCGAACCGAGTCGCGCGAAGATACTTGGGGTACGCCTACGTCCCAGTCGGCGTCGCCAGGAACCCACGAATACGCGTCCGAGACGATCGAAAGCACAGTGGTGCGGTCGTTGCCTTTGGCCCATTCAAGCGCGGCAACAAGGTCGGCAAGGCTCTCGCAATGCCGTGCAGCCGCCCCCATGGACTCGGCGTGCTTGGCAAAGTCGACGCGAAGAGGATTGTCGCGATTCTGAACGCGACAATCGCTCAACAAATTGTTGAAACCCGGTACGCCCTTGGCTTGCTGCAACCGGTTGATCACCGCGAACCCGCCATTGTCACAGACCACAACGATCATCTTGTGACCGCTCAGAACTGTCGAGTAGATGTCCGAGTTCATCATCAAATAGGTGCCGTCGCCGACCATGACGATCGGCGTGCCGCCGAGCCCGCCGGGCCCGGAATTGGCCATCGCGTGGCCCCAACCGGCCGCGACCTCGTAGCCCATGCAAGAGAAGCCGAACTCGAGGTCAAAGGTGTTCGGCGCCTTGACGCGCCATCCTTTTGCCACTTCGCCAGGCAGCCCGCCGGCGGCTGAAATCAGGGTGTCTCTCTCGCCCGCAGACGCGTTCACAGCTTGGACTACCTGCGCGTAGGTCGGCACCGGAGCGTTGCTGGGGGCCTGCAACGACTCGAGCAGCGCGTCCCATTCCCTAAAGAGCATCCGAGCACGGGTCATGTGGGCGGGGTCGATGCGCCACGCGCCGAGCTCCGCATCGAGTTCTTCAATCGTCTCCCGCGCGTCGCCCACTACCGCCAGCGCACGATGCTTTGCCGCATCGAACCTGGCCGCGTTGATCGAGATGAAGCGCGCGTCTGGGCTGAAGGCGGTCCATGATCCTGTCGTGAAATCCTGAAGGCGCGTGCCCACCGCAAGGATGACATCGGCTTCGGCTGCGAGCGCGTTCGCTGAGGTTGAGCCGATAATTCCGATCGGTCCTGCATGGGCCGGGTGATAGTGGGTCACGGCGCCCTTGCCGGCGACCGTCTCCACAATAGGAATTCCATGCTTGACCGCAAAATCCGCGACGACATTTCCCGCCAGCGAGTAGCGCGCGCCGCCGCCGGATATGAGGATCGGCTTCTTCGCGGTCTTAAGCAGCGCGGCTGCTTCAGCGAGTTTCCGACGGTCGGGACGCGGGCGCGGGACGGTCCAGGTTCGAGACTCGAAGAGGATCTCGGGGTAGTCGAAGGCTATCTCCTGGGTGTCCTGTGGCAGCGCGAGAAAGGCCGGGCCGCAGTCGGCCGGATCGAGCATGGCTGCCACCGCCTGCTGGAGCGAAGAAATGATCTGCGCCGGATGGGTGATCCGGTCCCAGTATCGTGTGACCGCCTTGAAAGCGTCGTTCACAGTGACGGTCGGATCGCCAAAATGCTCGACCTGCTGGAGAACCGGATCCGGCAGCCGGTTGGTGAAGGTATCGCCAGCGATGAGAAGAACCGGCAAGCGGTTTGCATGAGCCGTTCCCGCCGCCGTCACCATGTTCAGGGCTCCGGGGCCGATGGACGACGTCGCTATCATGATTTGCCGCCGGAGCTTGGCCTTGGCGAAACCAATAGCCGCCAACGCCATCGACTGCTCGTTCTGTCCGCGCCAGGTGGGTAGACGATCCTGCACCGTCTCCAGGGCCTCGGACACGCAGGTCACGTTCCCATGGCCAAAAATGCCAAAGACGCCGGCGAACAGGGGCACGCGAACACCGTCGATTTCGGTGAATTGTTTAGTAAGCCATCGCACCAGGGCCTGGGCCATGGTGAGTCGGATTGTGGCGCCGGTCATGTGATCTCCTCCCTCGACGGTTTGCGAGCAAACGTAACCTCTTGCATTAAATATTGACAATATGATCTTTCCGCAACAATAATTGCTAACCACGACAGCGTCAGCCCCATCCATAGAGTCCGTCAAGACTGGTGTTGCGGCCGTCGACGACAATCTCTTCCATTCTGAACGTGCTCGATTTCTCCGCGAGTCACCTCAACTGCGACCTCATCGTGAATAAGGATTCTGACATGACTAAACCGAAGCTTCGCATCGGCCTCATCGGGCTTCATGGGGAAGGCTCACGCTTTCGGTTACTCCATCGCGGCGCGTGTCTTTGACCTTCCCTTCGAGTTGGAACTGCATACGATCGCGGAAATTAGCGACGATACGGCCGCCAAAGCCGCCTCGTCCCTAGGCTTCGCGCGCGCGACCTCGGACTGGCGCTCGCTCGTGGCGGACCCCAGCATCGACGTGGTAAACATCACCACGCCCAACGCGCTCCACAAGGAAATGGCCTTGGCCGCCATTGCCAGGGGTAAACATGTCTATTGCGAAAAGCCGCTGGCGCCGCTTGCGATAGACTCCCGCGAAATGGCGGAGGCTGCTGAAGCGGCAGGAGTAAAGACGCAGGTCGGTTTCAACTACCTCTGCAACCCCATGCTGGGCTTCGCGCGCCAGATGATCGCGGCCGGAGAACTTGGCGAGATACGCGGCTACCGCGGTGTCCACGCCGAAGACTACATGGCAGACAGTGCTGGGCCGTTCACCTTTTGGCATGACCCGGCGGCCGGCGGCGCACTAAAGCGGATTCCTGTCATTTTGAAGCATAGCCTGCGTGAGCGAAATAGTTGGCGCATTCGCTTGGGCTTAGTTGTGGGATGA
>Ga0210406_10005511_pt1 | contig 13242 bp, 5 predicted proteins | sample IncBWC30MmetaG_FD_155454 | JGI IMG/M metagenome (GOLD analysis project Ga0210406, IMG submission 155454) | Forest soil microbial communities from Barre Woods Harvard Forest LTER site, Petersham, Massachusetts, United States - Inc-BW-C-30-M | ecosystem: Environmental > Terrestrial > Soil >... | reverse complement strand
CCCTCCATCCCGGTGCGGCACGCGGGACGCAAAAGCCGCGCTCCGCGGCCGGCGCGCCAGACTGCGGCGCGGAAGAAATTGCCGGCCGCTCCGGTCGGGATGACAAGCAAAGAGCAAAGCAAGAGTGGCCGCCGCAGACGGCGGGCCCTACAAGAACAGTAAAATTGTGGCACCCCCTGATTGGTAAATAGCTGAAAACAAGTAGGTTGGTAGTACGTCGCGCAAGTGGCGGAAATGCGGGGTTTATAGGTTGTTTGCTGTGAGAGAGATTCACTCGGAACTGTAAGTCCGGGATTTAAAGAGGTTTTTGGGCCGCTTTTGCAAGTGTGGAATCTAACGGGGTTAGAAGGGCAATGGGCGGTGGAGGCTGCCGGGAATTCACTGGAATGGGATTGGGCGTATCTTAACCCGTCGGTAATTACATAAATTGGTAAAATGTTGTCAAGAGAAAAATGAATGGGCGGCTTTAGGGAAGGCTGATTCGGGCCTCACGGAATTCTTATGAGGTGGGCGCTATCGTGGGTTCGCAACGAAAACGTCATCCTCTGACATTCGACGGCACTGGGTAGGTGCCGTTCCAGGACCAAATTCGTTGCCCAAAATCGGGTAGGAGAGAAGCCATGCGCAAGTGGGTGAATCGTGTGTTGGCGGTTGGATTGAGTATGCTGGTAAGTTTGAGCGTTTGCGATATGGGGCGCGCAGACGATACCAAAGCGGGAACTGATTCGAAACCGTCGGCGCCAACAGCGGCGACGGGGAACAAGCCGGAAGGCGGGTTAACGGATCGGGAGCGGTGGCTGCTGGAGCGCGTGGAGCAGTTAGAGAAGCGGGTTGCGGACTTGGAGTCGAAGGATGGGAAGCCGGCTCCCGAGACGGCAGTGGCGCGGGACAAGGGGGCGGAGCCGGGGCCGAGTATTTACGGTGGAATGGCGCCGGCAACGAAGGCAACGGCAAGCGCGCCGTCGGCAATGCTGACGAGTGCGCCAGCGGGAGCGGTGCCGAGCTCGATGTCGAAGAGCATTGCGGCCGCCATTGGGGTGAATAAGGAGTCGAGCACGTCAGCGGGCCCAACCCAAGTCCCAGAGAAGAAAAAGATCGAGCCGTTTTCAGATGCTGACTGGACGTGGCTGAACGGAAATCCACGGACGAAAGAGATTTATTGGGACACGAAGTTCTTCACGCCGGAGATTCGGGCGGACATAAATTACGTCTCGGACTTTAACCATCCGACGGATCATTCGATCGGTGGATCGAGCGAGCTGTTTCGGTCGTCGGAAGTACAGTTGGAGCAGTTTGGCGTCGGCGGAGACTTTCACTACGAGAACGTGCGCGGGAGGTTCATGACGCAGTTTGGGATGTATTCGGCGACAACGCCGCGGAATGATCCGAGCCCAGGGCACGGGCAATGGGACCTGGTGAGTGCGTACCGCTATTTGTCGGAGGCGTACGGCGGGTATCACTTTAATGTCCTGCATGGCGTGAATGTGGATGCTGGAATTTTCCTTTCTTATATCGGGTTGTTCAGTTACTACAACTTCGACAACTGGGCGTACCAGCCATCGTATGTATCGTCGAATACGCCGTGGTTCTTCGAGGGCGTACGCGTGCAGATTTTCCCAACGGCACATTTGAAGATTGAACCGTGGTTCATCAATGGCTGGCAGTCCTATGCTTCGGCGAATCACAGGCCGGGACTCGGAGGACAAATCAAATGGACTCCCAAGCCGTGGCTGAACATCATTTCGAACAATTACGGGCTTGGCGAGGATGACCTGTTCATCCACGGCCGCTCGCGCATCCACACGGACAACAGCATCGAGGTCAAATACTACGACAAACCGGAAAAAACGCTGGACAAGATGGCGTTTTCACTCACGGGCGACCTGGGTTGCGAATACGGCAGCGGAGTGAGCTGCTATGGGAATCACAAGGGCGGGCCGAAGCAGAGCTTTGTCGGGTACATGATTTACAACCGGTTCTGGTTCCACCGGGATTTGTTTGGACTGACAATTGGCGGCGGGCAGATCAACAATCCGGGGCGGTACCTTGTGTTGGTTCCGCCAATCAATGGAGCGACGGCGATCACAGCGGCGACGAATGCGCCATACTTCACCGGGAATCCGGGAGACCCGTTCAAGGCGTGGGATTCATCGATCACGTTTGACTATATGCCGAAGCAATACATTACGTTCCGGGCGGAGTATGACTACCGTCATGCGAACGTGCCGTACTGGACGGGGCAAGGCGGGATCACACCACCCGGCGGGAATACCGGCTCGCCGCAATTTTTTGTTTGCAGCAACGGGACGTCTTCGGGGCAGACGAGTCTTGGTGCGGCGGAGACGGCATGCGGCGGCGGATTGGGCAGCGTGTGGTTTCCGGATTTGAGGAAGAATGAGTCGTTTATTGATTTGTCGATTATGGTGAAGTTTTAGGGGAGTGTCGTGCTCGTGTTGAAGTTGAGGTCCTTCGCGCATCTCCGGTGAATACCACCGGAGTCCCAACACCGGACCTTGTCGGATGCGCTGAGGATGACAACGCCTTTTAGTTGAGTAGGAGAGAGATAAGGGCGCCTCGAAGATTCGGGGCGCCCTTTTTTTGCGACGAGGTCGCGCGGATTAGCCGGTGACCATTTCGGCGTAGATCCTGGAGATGGCGCCGGCGATGCAGAAGCCCCAGGCGAAGACGGGGTAGGTTTTGAATTTCTCGGGGATGACGTACTGGTCGGTGGCGTCGGAGAGGGGAACGCCGGCCTGGTGCATTTTTTCGGCTTGCATGTAGAGGTCGTCGAAGACATCGCGGAGGTCTCGGATGCCTTCCTGGCCGCAGACGGGGCCGTGTCCGGGGACGAAGAGAGTGTCTTTGTCCCATGAGGCAAAGGTCTGGAGGGTTTTGCGCCAGCCGGACATGGTGCACTTTTCGTCGAAGCAGGCGGGATAGGCGTGGCTGAAAACCAGGTCGCCGGCGTAGACAACTTTCTGATCGGGGACACGGACAATGAGGTCGGTGCCGGAATGGCCGGCGTAGTGTTCGATGACGATGGGGAAGTGGCCGAGATCGAGATTCATCGGGAGTTTCGCGGGATCGAGAGGGCGATTGGGAAAGGCGAGCGGTGTCTTGTTAGCCATGTCGAAAACGTTGCTGAGGGCGCCGAGATCGCCCTGGGCGTGCTGCCTAGCGACGTCGTTTTTGGCGTCCTTGATGCGTTTTTCGGTGGGAGCGAGAAACGCGGCGCGATCGGCGCCTTGCATGGCGACGTAGGATTCCATGATGCGTTTTGGAACGGCGGCGTGTCCCCAGAGCTGAATTCCGTTGGCGCCGTAGAAGGAGCTACCCATCGAGTGATCGAAGTGATAGTGGGTGAGGAGCGCGCTGGAGGCAGGGACCTTGGTGACTTTGCGATAGGTGTCCATCTGGAAAGCCGCACCGGGGGCCGAGCCGTAAGCTTCGAGGAGGAGGCTGGAGTCTTTGCCGACGAGGAAGCCGCCATTGCAGATGGTGGTGAAGCCTTTGGAAGTGTCGGAGATGGTGGCGTAGAGGCCATCGCCAATTTTGCGGACGGAGGCGAAGCCGGCGTCGGCGATAGGCGTTTGAGAGACGCGGGGGTCGTCAACAAGCGAAGGGGCGATGGAAGAGGCGAGAGCGGGAAAGGGAATCGCTCCGGCCAACGCGTAGAGTGCGCCGAATTGAGATGCGTTGCAGAGAAATTGCCTGCGGGTGAAGGGAGCGAACGAGTTCATTGAGAAATCTCCAGAAGCGAAAGTTGAGCGCGGAACGAGGATAAGTCTAGCAGAGGAGTGGGGAAGAGGAGAATGCTGGGAATGGGAGAGAACAGATTCCAATTTGGAACAGGGGACCAGGGGCAGATTGGATTGTGAGGAGATTCTTGGAGCAAATTTCCGCTGATGGAGAGGGAATTGCACGAGTTTTATTGCGGGCTCCGCGAGCGTAAAGCGGGGTGTGTCCTTTGCCGATAGAGCAGGGGAGTGCCATCTTCGTGGAGCGTCCGAAGCGTGTGCGATCCCGGTTGGGGGCAATTACCTGAGTGTGCCAGCCTCGGGAGCAGAAGATAAAGCGTGCACAGATGAGCGTGAACCTCAAGAAGACCAACGATACCGAGACGGATCATTGTCCTCCACATAGTTCGATTCAACGGTTGGGAGCAATAGGACCTGAACCAGAGAACGATTGGGAGGGTGAAAGTGCCCGTGAACCGAAGCCCAATGATCGAATACCCCTCCTCAAACAAATATTGCTGTCTGGGATTTTTGTAGCGGCATTCCTGTTTACCGACGGATCGGCAACCGCGTCGCAGGGGTGGGAGGGCTCGCCGCCTTGCTACCTGCCGGTGGGGTTATCGCTGGCCCTAATGTTGTGGGGAGGGAAGCGATACTACCCGGTCGTATTTGTCGCGAGCCTGACGGCGGCGATCGTGAACTATCACCGGCCGATCCTGTCGTGGTGCGGATTGCCGGGAGCAATCCTTTTGTACGTCGCCTACATGGGTGGGGCGAGCCTGCTGCGGGGGCGATGGCGAATCGATCCGCAACTTGGGTCACTGCGTGACGCTGGTCGATTCGTGGCCGTGTTCCTGACGGCAGCGATTTTCAGCGCGATCATCGGAACGCTGACGTTTTTGGGAGACGGCCTGGCCACGAGTTCGGAGGCATTGGGGACTGTGGTTAACTGGTGGACGAGCGACACGAATGCGATTATCACCTTCACTCCCTTTCTGCTTTTGCATGTGACGCCGCGACTGAAAGCCTGGATGAATCCCGGGACAGAAGTTCAGGGGCGGCCGAAGAACCGGGGTCCGGTCACGACGCGGACATTCCTGGAGCTGGGCGCGCAGATTGCGTCGGTGGTCGTGGCGATCTGGCTGCTTTTCGGATTTGCACCGGCGATTCCGTACCAGCCGCTGTACCTGCTGTTTATTCCAGTGATATGGACGGCGGTGCGTTACGGCTTGCCGGGAGCGGCGCTGACAACCTTTGGCATAAATCTGGGCATGATGTTCGCGGCGTGGGCAACGAAAGCACACCCGGGAGCCATGCCACGGTTGCAACTGGCGATGCTGGCGTTGGGGCTGACGGGATTGTGCCTGGGAGCGGTGGTGAGCGAATGGCGGCGCGCCGACCGCGAATTGGCGAGGCGCGCGCTGCTGGAAGCATTCGCCGGGGAGATTGGCGCAGCGTTGACGGGGGGACTCAGCTTGCGGGAAGGACTAAATTTGAGTGTGGCGAGTTTCGAACGGTATCTCAAGGTGTCCTTTGCGGGCGTGTGGTGCCTGAATGAGCGGAGCAGAACGATGGAACTGCAGGCGAGCGCAGGAAATTGCGACGTGAGGGAATTGCGAGAGGCGGGAACAGCGGCCATTGGGAGAATTGCGGCGCAGGGGAGAGCGTACAGCGTGAGCTACACTTCGGAGCTGGCCAACGGCAGCGCGTTTCCGCGGGCACTTTCAAGACAAGCGGCGGCGTTCGTAGGCCGGCCGCTGCTGATGGACGGCGAGGTGGTGGGAGTGGTGGGGACGGTTGCGGCCGAGCCGTTGGGAGAGGACGCACTGAAATCCGTGGCGACGGTGGCGGTGAGTATCGGGCAGTTCGTGGGGCGGATCAGAGCGGAGGAGGAGTTGCGGAGAGCCAAAGAGGCGGCGGAAGCCGCGAACAGCGCCAAGAGCGAATTTCTGGCAAACATGAGCCACGAGATACGTACTCCGTTGAATGGAGTGATCGGGATGACGGAACTGGCTCTGGACACGGAGCTGAATGCGGAGCAGCGCGAATATCTGCAGACGGTGAAGATGTCGTCGGATGCTTTGCTTTCGGTGATCAACGACATTCTGGATTTTTCAAAGATCGAGGCGGGCAAGATTGATCTGGAGGCGGTTAATTTTGATTTATGCGATTGCGTCGAGGCAACGCTTAAAACTTTTGCGTTGCGCAGCGAAGAGAAAGGGCTGGAACTGCTTTGTGACATTGCGGAGGGGGTGCCAGAGATTGTGGAAGGGGATGTGGGCCGGCTGCGACAGATATTGACGAACCTGGTGGGGAACGCGATCAAATTCACCGAGCAGGGCGAAGTGGCAGTGATGGTGCGCCCGGAAAGCGAAGGGAGCGGTGATGGCCTGTTGCATTTTACAGTGACGGACACGGGAGTGGGAATCCCGGAAGAGAAATTGAAACTGATATTTGATCCGTTCACGCAGGCGGATACATCGACGACGCGAAAATATGGCGGAACGGGGCTTGGGTTGACTATATCGTCGCGGCTGGCCGGGATGATGGGAGGAAAGATCTGGGCGGAAAGCGAGGTCGGGCGCGGAACGAAGTTTCATTTTACGGCGCGGCTCAAGAGCTCAGCCGTGGTGTTGACGGCAGGAACTCGTTTGGGGGCGGAGATTCCGCGAGGCGCAAGAGTTTTGATTGTGGACGACAACGAAACGAGCCGGCGAATCCTGGAGGGGATGCTGCGGGGGTGGGAGTTGAGCGTGAAGAGTGTGGAGGGAGGAGAGCCGGAGCTGGCGGAGTTGTGCGGCGAGCGAGACGCCGGGGCGGAGTACGCGCTGGTGGTGACGGACAGGAATATGCCGGGGATGGACGGGTTTGCGCTGATTTCGCGAATCAGAGCGACGCCGATGTTGGCGGCGACAAAAATACTGTTGCTGAGTTCGGCGGGGCAGAGGCGGGATGGAGAGAGATGCAGGGAATTGGGAGTGGCGGGGGCCCTGGTGAAACCGATCCGGCGAATGGAACTGCGCGAAGCGGTGGCCGAGATCCTGGGCGCACCGGCGGAAAGCAAGGTGATTGCCGCAAGCGAGCGCGACCCGAGGGGGGAGAGTCATGCCTCGAAGAAGGTATTGCGGATCCTGGTCGCAGAGGACAACCTGGTGAACCAGCGACTGGCGATGAGGCTTTTGGAGAAGAGAGGACATCTGGTGGAAGCTGCGGCAAACGGGCGCGAGGCTCTGGCCGCGTTGGAAAAGGAAAGCTACGATCTGGTGCTGATGGATGTGCAGATGCCGGAGATGGACGGCATAGAAACCACAGCGCGTATTCGAAAGAAGGAGAAGCTGAGCGGAGGGCACCAACGGATAGTTGCGTTGACGGCGCATGCGATGAAGGGGGATGAGGAGAGATACCTGGCGGCGGGGATGGACGGATATCTGACGAAACCGATCCGGCCGGAGGAGTTGGACGGGTTGCTGGAGAGGTGCATGGGAAGCGTGTTGGCGACGAGCGATGTTTCGGCAAGTGTCGATACGAAATGAGAACGTTGCTTGCGCGGCGAGTGGTGGCGTGAGAAAATTTGAAGCTGTGGCGAACGCAGCGAAAATGGCTGCGAACGGCAATGGCGATATCGTCTAGGGGTCCAGGACGCCGCCCTCTCACGGCGGAAACCCGGGTTCGAATCCCGGTATCGCTACCAAGAAGCCGACAGCTATTAGCCAACAGCCGTTAGCTTCGGAAAAACAAAAACAAGAAGTGTAGATTTGAATTGTAACGAGGCGCCTTTCGGGCGCCTTTTTTGTTTTTTGAGGGCGATCGGGGGCGGTTGAGTGAGGGAATATGGTGGAGACAGGAAAGATCTTCGGGATGTGAGAAGGTTGGGGTTTTATTACGCAAGAGAGTTTGGGTTACGTTTTGGAAAGGCTCACCCCTGAAGGGGTGAGCTACAGAGATTGGCCCGCAAGAATTCCAACTAAAAATTGGAGAGGAGTTTTTGGATGCCTTCGCGGAAGTCGGGTGCGGGTGTGATGAGGCTTAGGACGAGGTGATTGTTGGAGGGGAAGTCGTAGAAGTGGCCGGGATGGAGAAGGACGTGGTGTGTGCGGAGGAGATGGATGGCGAGGTCTTCGTCGGAGGCGCGAGTGGAGGAGTTTGCGGAGTAGCGGAGGATAGCGTACCAGCCGGCGTCGGCGTGGAGGAGTTCGCAGGAAGGATACGTGCGGAGTTGGGATTGGAGGTGGGCACGATTTTCGCTGATGCGGGCGAGGAGTTGCGGACGGAGAGAGTGGCGCTCGGCTATGAGCGCGGGGAGAGCGGCTTGGGTGGGGGCGCTGAGGGAGAGATAGGTGTCGGCAATGATTTCCAAGCGGTCGAGGGCCGGGCGGACTTGGGAATCGGGGCCAGTGACGGCTAGCCAGGCTACTTTCATTTGGGGGAGCGCGGAAATTTTGGAAAGGCCGCTGAGCGTGAAGGTTAGGACTTCCGTGTTGGCGGCGAAAGAATTGCGAGGCGGAAAGTCGAACGGGAAATCGAGGAAGACTTCGTCGACGATGAGAGCGAGATTGCGATCGCGGCAGAGAGTGTTGAGGCGGGCGAGTTCTTCGAGGTGGACGTAGGAGCCGGTGGGGTTGTTGGGATGGACAAGGAGGATGGCGCGGGTGCGCGGGGTGATGGCGCATTCTAGGGATTGGAAATCGATGAACCAGCCGTGGGCGTAGGCGAGGGAGTAGGGAACGAGGCGGACGTCTTGCAGGCCGGCTAGAAACTCGAAGAGAGGGTAGCTGGGCTTGGGGAGAAGGAGTTCGTTGCCGGGATTGCAGAGTAGGCGGAAAACGTAGGAGTAGGCTTCGCTAGTGCTGGTGGTGAGGAAAAGGGATTCGGGATCGACGGTGGTTTGGTGGTCGTCGAGATAGTAGCGGGCGACTTCGCGGCGGGCGGCGAGAGTGCCTTTGGGTTGCGGGTCGTAGGTGAGATCTGCGGGGTTTTGGAAGGCGGAGAGGATGGCACTGGAATCGTAGAGGAAGCCGCATTGGGTGGGGTTGGAGGCTGTGAGATCGAGGAGCGAGATGCCGGCGGCGCGGAGTTCGTCGAGGGCGATGGTGAAGCGATTGCGAGCGAGCGGCCAGTTGGTGCGGTCGGAGAACATGGAGAGGCAGTGGTTGGTTTTTAATTTCAGTTTTTAGTCAAAAGCTGACAGCCAACAGCTTACAGCGAAGGAGCCGGAACAAAAAACTACAAAGAAGAATAAATGGATTTATCGCGCAAAGAGCGCGCGATGGCGAAGAGTTCCATACCCCGTTCAAAAGGCGAACAGGGTTCGGAATGACAATTCTGGAGGTTTTTCCGTACACTGTAGGCTCACACCATGACAGAAACTGTGCGTACTAGTGTCAGTCGAAAGGTGATCGATGTCGCCGGGATTGTGCAGGGGGTGGGATTTCGTCCGTTCGTTTACCGGCTGGCGAATGAGTGTGGGTTGACGGGGTTGATTGCCAATTCGCCGGCGGGCGTGAGCATTGAAGTGCAGGGCGAGACGGAGGCCGTGGAAAAATTTCTGGAGCGGCTGCCGAAGGAGATTCCGCCGCGATCGAAGATTACCGTGCTCGCGCTAAGGGAGGCCGAATTACAGCCGGAGACGGAATTTCGGATTGCGGCGAGCCGGACGGATGCCTCGGCGCGGGCGCTGATTTCGCCGGACGTAAGCGTTTGCGAGGATTGCTTGCGGGAGTTGATGAACCCGCGCGACCGGAGATTCCGGTATCCCTTCATCAACTGCACGAATTGCGGGCCGCGATTCACGATCATTCATGGCATTCCGTATGATCGGGCGCGCACGTCGATGGCGAAGTTCAAGATGTGCGCGGCTTGCCAGGCGGAGTACGAAAATCCGGCCAGCCGACGATTCCATGCGCAGCCGAATGCATGCTGGGATTGCGGGCCGCAGGTCGCGCTGGTGGGGGCGGATGGGGCGCGGATGGATATTGCGGAGCCGATTCGCGAGGCTGCGCGGCTGCTGCAGAAGGGTTCGGTGGTGGCGATCAAAGGGCTGGGCGGATTTCACCTGGCGTGCGACGCGCAGAATGAAGCGGCGGTGGGGAAATTGCGTGAGCGGAAGCGGCGGGTGGGGAAGCCGTTCGCCATTATGGTGCGGCGGGTGGAGGATGCGGAGCGGCTCTGCGTGACGGATGGGATTTCGAAGAAGTTGATGAACTCGTTTGAGCGGCCGATTGTTTTGCTTCCGCGACGGGCGGAAGTTGCGTTTGTGCCGGGAGTGGCGCCGGGGAACCGAGATTTGGGAGTGTTTTTGCCCTACACGCCACTGCATCATCTTTTATTTCAGAGCGGGAAATTCGAGGCGCTGGTGATGACCAGCGGAAACCTGAGCGAAGAGCCGATTGCCATTGACAACGAAGAAGCGATTCGAAGATTGAACGGGATTGCGGATGCGTTTTTGGCGCACGACCGGGAGATTGTGCGGCGGTGCGACGATTCGGTGGTGCGCGTGGCGGCGGGGCAGCCGCAGAAGTTGCGGAGATCGCGGGGATTTGTGCCGATGCCGGTACAACTGGAGAAAGAGATTCAGCCCGTGCTCGCGGTGGGCGGAGAACTGAAGAATACGGTGTGCGTAGTGCGGGGGAGCGAGGCGTTTTCGAGCCAGCACGTTGGGGATCTGGAGAATCTGGAGAGCTACCGTTTTTTTGAGGAGGCGGTGCAGCACCTGCAGCGGATTCTGGAAACCGAACCGAAGGTGATCGCGCACGATCTGCATCCGGATTATTTTTCGACGAAATGGGCGCAGGAGCGGACGGGCGTGGAACTGGTGGGCGTACAGCACCATCACGCGCACATTGCGGCTTGCATGGCCGAAAACCATCTGGACGGGAAAGTGATCGGGATTGCGCTGGACGGGACGGGCTACGGCACGGATGGAGCGATCTGGGGCGGAGAGGTGCTGGTGGCGGATTACGAGGGTTTCGAGCGAGCGGGGCATTTGGAATATGTGCCATTGCCGGGCGGAGCGGCAGCAATTCACGAGCCGTGGCGGATGGCGGTGAGTTACCTGGCGAAACATTACGGGAAGGAAGTGAAGAAGCTGGGATTGCCGTTTCTGGAGGAGATCGATGCGCGGAAATTGAGCGTGGTTTTGCAGATGATGGAGCGGGAGATCAATTCGCCGCGGACGTCGAGTTGCGGGCGGCTGTTTGATGCAGTGGCGGCGCTGGTGGGTTTGCGCGGTACGGTGAATTTTGAGGCGCAGGCGGCGATTGAATTGGAGATGGCGGCGCGGGATTCGGGGAGCGAGGCGGCTTATCCGCTGGATTTGAATTTGCACGGAACGACTTGGCAGATTGGGACGAAACCTCTGTTCGACTGGTTGCTGAAGGATATTCGACAGCAGACCAGCGTTGCGGACATTAGCCGGAAGTTTCACAACGGACTGGCATTGGTTTTTGTGGACGCGGCGGAGAGGATTCGCGACCGGACGGGCCTGAACCGGGTTTGCCTGAGTGGAGGATGTTTTTTGAATACGTTGCTGCTGGAGACGACGATTGCGGAGATGAAGGAGCGGGCGTTTCAGGTATTTTTTCATACGGAAGTGCCGGCGGGGGATGGGGGGATCAGTTTGGGGCAGGCGGTGATTGCGGGGAGGACGGTGGGGGGGTGAACACGGGAAAGAGAAGAGTCAACGCAGAGGGCGCAGAGATGCTGAGGGCGCTGAGAAGAGGGGATTGGGGAGGGGAGTTGCACACGATTTGGTTTGGGCGCTGGTGCAGAAATTGAGGTTCTTCGCCTATCCTTGTCGGATAGGCTCAGAATGACAACGTTCTCTCGCCCGAAATTCTACATCGGCCGTACAGGTACGCGGCGACCTGAAGGTCGCCGCTACAGAGGCTTGGAGAATTTGCGGGAGGCGGTTTGGCCTTGGGATTCGGTGATGGTGATGGTTTGGCCCGCGGGGATGTTGGAGAGTTTGTCGATTTGGCCGCTGGGCCAGCGGATTTCGAGGGAGTCGACCTGGGTGTTTTGGGCGAGGCCGAAGGTTAGGATGAGTTCGCTGGCGGAGAGGTAGCTGGAGCCGCTGCGGAGCATTTGGGTTTGCGTTTCGCCGCCGGCGGAGATTTTTACGATGGCGCCGATGCCGTCGCGATTGGATTTTGTGCCTACCAGTTTTATGCGCAGGCTTTTGTTGGTTGCCGCCGGGCCTGCGGCTTCATTCAGAAAAAGATAAGCAGGGCCGCCATTGGTGGAGAGAAGCAGGTCGAGGCGGCCGTCGTTGTTGATGTCGGCGTAGGCGGCGCCGCGGCCGACGCGCGGCGTGTTGAAAGACTTGCCCAGCGACTTGGCTACTTCCTGAAAATTTCCTTTGCCGAGATTGCGGAATACGTGTGGTGGCATGGCGTATTTGACGTTGGGCTGCACGCGCTCGATGTCGCTGTCGATGTGGCCGTTGGCGATGAAAATGTCGGGCCAGCCGTCGAGATCGTAATCGAAGAAAAAGCAGCCGAAACCGAGGGTGAGCAGAGAAGCGCGGCCAACGTCGGAGCGCGGGGCTTCGTCAACGAAGAGGCCTTTGCCTTCGTTGTGGTAGAGCGAAACCATCTGATTGGAAAAATTGGTGATGAGGATGCTTGGCGCGCCGGAGTGGTCGTAATCGGTGGCGTCCACGCCCATGCCGGCGCGGGCGACGCCGTCCTCGCTGAAGGCGACGCCGGCGACGACTGCTTTTTCGGTGAAGGTGCCGTTGCCATTGTTGCGGTAAAGCTTGTTGGGTTGCGTGTCGTTGGAGAGGAGAAGATCGGGCCAGCCGTCGTTGTCATAATCGATAATGGCGATGCCGAGGGTTTTGGAGGTGGGATCGCCGAGGCCGGCTTTTTTGGTGACGTCTTCGAAAGTGCCGTCGCCGCGATTGTGCCACAGGCGGACGGAGGTGCCTTTGTAGGATTCGGGCGTGCAGTAGGATTTGCTTTTGCCGTCGAGCGTGCAGTAGAGGTCGTTTTCAATGGACCACTGAACGTAATTGGCGACGACGAGATCGAGCTTGCCATCTTTGTCATAGTCCACCCAGGCGGCGCTGGTGCTGAATTCTTTGGGGCCTGCGAGGCCGGCTTTTTGCGTGACGTCGGTGAAGGTGCCATTGCCGTTGTTGTGGAAGAGATGGCTTTGGCCGAGGGCGGTGACGAAGAGATCGTCGAAGCCGTCGTTATCGTAATCGCCGACGGCTACGCCCATGCCGAAGAATTCGATGTCGAGGCCCGCTTTGTGGGTGACGTCGGTGAAGCTACCGTCGTGATTGTTGTGGTAGAGCTTGGGGGTGGAATGTTTGGAGGGTTGGCCGGGCCAGTTCGTGCCATTGACAAGGAAGATGTCGGGCCAGCCGTCGTTGTCATAGTCAATGAAGGCGACGCCGGGGCCCATGGTTTCGGGAAGATATTTTTTGCCGAAGGCGGCGTTGTTGTGGAGGAGATGGATGCCGGATTGTTGGGTGATGTCGCGGAAGGTGACGGCGGGTTGG
>Ga0210406_10005510_pt1 | contig 13242 bp, 11 predicted proteins | sample IncBWC30MmetaG_FD_155454 | JGI IMG/M metagenome (GOLD analysis project Ga0210406, IMG submission 155454) | Forest soil microbial communities from Barre Woods Harvard Forest LTER site, Petersham, Massachusetts, United States - Inc-BW-C-30-M | ecosystem: Environmental > Terrestrial > Soil >... | reverse complement strand
GGATTCTTCGGCGGCTTCTACCCGTACGACGACTATGCGTACGACGATTCCTACTACGACAACGGCAATTGCTATGTGGTGCAGCGGCGCGTGCACACCACCCATGGCTGGCGCCTGGAGCCCGTTCAGGTGTGCGGTTGATGGACTGTCGTAGATCGAGATCGATCGCGACCTGGAACGGCCGGCCGGCAGATTAAGTGCCGGCGAACATCAGATGGCCTCAGCGCGCTTCCCTCACGCGCTGAGGTCAATTCTCTTGAATTAAGGATATTGTCAGGTTTAGCGATAATGGCCTTGCGCCATGGTTCTGCCGTTAGAGACTAGCCTCTGAACGCCGAGAAACGTGGTATTCTTGGGACGGGTTTCCTCTTGTTCCCAGTCTTAAACTTGGCAGCAGCAATGTCCTCAAGCGACGGTGTCAGCGAAACCAGAGACCAGTCCCGCCAGCGCCGGAAAAGCCGGAACTCTTCGCTGCTGGTGCTGGCCGCGGGATTCCTGCTTTTTTGCACGGCCGCCGGCACGCTGTATTATGTGTTGCGGCCGGTAACCCTTCGGGTCGCCGTCGGCCCACCCGGCAGCGATGATCAGAAGTTGATCCAGGCACTGGCACAGGGTTTCGACCTCGACCGCAGTCGTGTCCGACTGTCTCCGATAACGACCGACGGAGCGGCGGAAAGCCTTGCCCTTCTCGGCGCGGGCAAAGCCGATCTGGCGGTCGCTCGCGGCGATTTGAACATGCCGGGCGAGGCGCAAATCGTCGCCGTCGTCCGCCAGAACTTCGTCGTGCTGTGGTCGCCTTCCGGGCTTTCGGGCAAGGGCTCGAAGCGACAACCGGCGGGAAAAATCAAGACCATCGACGATCTCGCTGGACATCGGATCGGCGTGATCGGCAAGACGCCGGCCAATGTCGCATTGCTGCGCGTTATACTCACCGAATCCGGCGTCGATCCCGACAAGGTCGCGGTCACGCAGTTTGCCACCAACCAGATCGAAGAGCTGGCGCGCGATGCGAATCTCGATGCGTACCTGGCCGTGGGCCCGCTGGACAGCAAGATCACGGCCGAAGCTCTCGCGGCGACCGCGCGCACCAGAGGCGAGCCAAAATTTCTGCCGATCGATGTATCGGACGCGATCGCCCAAAAGCATCCGCTTTATGAATCCGAGGAAATTCCCGGCAGCATTTTCAATCCGAAGCCGGCCTGGCCGGACGACAAGGTCGATACGATCAGCGTCAACCATGTGATCGTCGCGCGAAAGGCGTTGTCTGAAACGACGGTCGCGGCTTTCGCGCGGCAACTATTTGCCATTCGTCAGGCGCTGGCCAATCAGGTGCCCGGTGCGGTGCACATCAAAAAGCCGGACACCGATAAAGACGCCGAGCTGCCCGTCCATCGCGGAGCGGCAGCTTATATCGACGGCACCGAACGCTCGTTCCTCGACAGATACGGCGATTATTTCTGGTTCGTCCTTCTCTTTCTCTCGGCGCTTGGTTCGGCTGGCGCGTGGTTGCGTCACTTCATGAAGCGAGACGAAAAGGAGGAAACCACGATCGATCGCGGCAAGATGATGGCCATGATCTCGAAGGTGCGCACCGCCCAATCGGCCGAGGAATTGCTGGCCATGCAGCGCGAGGTCGATGCCATCATCCGCGAAACGCTCGCCTGCTACGATGACGACGCCATCGAAGAGGAAGACTTGGCCGCCTTTGAACTCGTGCTCGCACTGTTTAATCATGCCGTCACCGAACGGCGCGCGGAGATGGACGGCGGCACGCTCGAGCTGGCCCGCTTGCGAGCGCGATAGGCGGCTTTACGTTCAGGGATGGCGCGCAATACTGACCTCATCCTGAGGAGCTTGCGAAGCAAGCGTCTCGAAGGATGAACGCGACGCACGGTTTCGCGGCCATCCTTCGAGACGCGCGCAAGAGCGCGCTCCTCAGGATGAGGTCGGAGATATATTCGCCGACGCTCACGTCTCGACGATGACGTAGGAGTCCTCGATATGCACCGGAAAGGTCTCGGCCACGTAGGGCCCCTTTGTCATTCCCTTGGCGAGCGTCTCGCCCGTCTCGACCGCGACCGGATACGACCTGACCTTGAAGCGCTCTGGGTCAAACCAGGATTGGCCGGTGCGCATGTCGAACTCCCAGCCGTGCCAGGCGCAGCGCAAAAGTTCGCCGACCCGCGAACGCTGGTAGACCCCGGGCTCCGGCGAGGTCAGCCGCGCCACGCACGCCGCCTTGTCGAGCGGCGCGCCTTCATGCGGACAGCGATTGAGCAGCGCAAAGAATTCGCCGTTGACATGGAACACGACGATGTCGCGGCCGTCGACGTCGACCACCTTGTTGCCGCCGGGCGGGATATCCGAGGTGCGGGCGACGATGTGACGGGTCATTTGCCTTAAGCTTGCGATCAAAGCTTGTAGAGCGCGCGGGCGTTGCCGTTGAAGATTTTTGCCCGTTCGCTTTCCGAAAGCGGCGTCTTGAACGCAAAGCGCGGATCGTCAAAGTCCCAATGCGGATAATCCGACGAGAACAATAGCCGGTCCGCGCCGACCCATTCGATCAGCGAGCGCAGATGCCTGGCTTCGTCGGGCTCGTCGATCGGCTGCGTCGTGAACCAGAAATGCTCGCGGACATATTCCGACGGACGGCGCTTGAGATGCGGGACTTCGCTGCGAAAACGTTCGAAATGCTGGTCCATCCGCCACATCGTCGAGGCGATCCAGCCGAAGCCGCCCTCGATGAACACGATCTTGAGTTTTGGAAAACGCTCCGGCACGCCCTCGATCACCAGACTGGTCAGCGTGGCCGCCATCGAATGCGCATTCGACTGGTGCTCTTCGCAATAGTAGGACGGCCAGCCGCCGCCGGTCGGCGCGTGGCCGCCATAGCCGCCGACATGGATGCCGAGCGGCAGGCCGAGCGCTTGCGCGCGCTCGTAGATCGGCCAGTAGCGGCGGCGGCCGAGCGGCTCGTTGGCGCGCGGCGAGACATTGATCTGCAGATATTGGCCGATTTTGGCGCAGCGCTCGATCTCGGCGACCGCGGCCTCGGTGTCGTCCTGACCGACCAGGATCGAGGCTTTCAACCGCGGCTCGCGGCTACACCAATGCGCGAGCTGCCACTCATTGATCGCGCGCTGGATCGCCGCGCCGAATTCGAGATTCTGCTGCGAGAAGATGAAGAGGTCGAGCACCTGCAATATGCCGAACTCGACGTCGAGCGGATCGAGATGCTGCTTGCGCATGAAGGCGAGATCGGAACCGGGCGGGCCGCCGGTCGGCGGCCAGGCATCGCGGCGCGCGATCAAGGGCGAGGAACGCGGATAGGGCGTGGTGCCGATATAGGGCGTGCGCAAATGATCGCCGTAGGTCTTCAAATGCTCCTGCCAGCGTTTTGCAAGGAAAGGATTGAGATCGGCCCGCGAATGCAGGCTCGGATGAATATCGCAGTCGATGATGCGCAAGCGGCTCTTGGCCGAGGCCTCCGGTTCGGCTAACGGGCGGTCGATGACATCACTCATGCGATCCTCCTTGGAAGTTTCTCTAAGCGGCGAGTTTTAGCCGCGGAAAGGTTTCAAGCGGATTCTCGGCACACATGCGCGATACGACGCTGTCGGGCAGATGCGGCGGTATCGCGTCGTCGCCGTCGAATTGCCAATGCGGATAATCGGATGCAAACAGGAACATCTTGTCGCAGCCGATCTGGTCGATCAGCTCAGTGACCCCGGTCGCGTCCGGCGGACTGTCGAACGGCTGCATGGTGACGCGGACATGGTCGCGGATGATCGCGGCCGGCTCGCGCTCGACCCAGGGCACCTCGACGCGCACGCCGCGCCAGGTCTTGTTGGCGCGCCACATGAAGGCCGGCAACCAGCTCACGCCCGATTCCATCAGCACGACCTTGAGGCCGGGGAATTTGCCGAATACGCCTTCATAGATCAGGGAGAGGATCTGCGCCTGAAACGCCTGCGCCTCGGCCAGATAATATTCGTAGCGATACGACGGCCAGCCGACCGAGCTCGGCGCGCCCCGATACTGGCTGCCGGCGTGGATCGCGATCGGAAGCTTGTGTTTCTCGGCGGCCCGATAGACCGGCCAGTAATGTCGGCGGCCGAGCAGGCTCTCGCCTTGCGCCAAGACCAGAATGGAGACGAAGCGGGTGTCGCCGGCTCTGCGCTCGATCTCTTCGATCGCCAGATCAGGCGCCTGCATCGGCACCACGATCGAGGCGCGCAAACGGGGATCGCGCGACAGCCATTCGGCCGCGATCCAGTCGTTGATCGCCTTGCAGAAGGCGGACGCCATATAGGGATCGTACACGGCCTGCGCGCCGTAGAGCACGTTGCAGATCGCGCAGCTCGCGCCGAGCTGATCGAAGGTACCATGCCGCAACATTTCGAAATCGCTGCCGGGCTTGCCGTTGGCCGGCCGCCAGTCGGCGCGGCCTGACAGCGGCATGTTCGGCGGATAGCTTGTGAGGTCGAGGCCGTCGATGGCGCGGCTCACCACCTGTTCTTTCCAGTGGTCGTCGAGATAGGGCAGCAGCGTGGTGCGCGTCCCGCCCACCGCGGGATGGATATCGCAGTCGATCCGCGTCGCCGCCATGCGCATTCCCTGAAATATTCTCTTGAATAGAATCTTGGCGGCGGTTTCGCGCCGCGCCGCAAGAGTGCCCCCGCAGGCCGTCAAGCGCAAGGGCCTAGGCTTGCATGGCGGCTCTCCGCCCGATCGATGTCGGACCCCAGGCTTTCACCAATATCAAAGCTCGCGCATCTCGCCCTTTGACCATTGCTCGCGCAATTTGAATTTCTGGATCTTGCCGGATCCGGTCAGCGGCATGGCATCGACCACGAACCAGTGGCGCGGGGTCTTGTGCGGGGCGAGATGCTCGCGCAGATAGTTATGCAGCTCTTCTTTCTCGATCTTCGCGCCCGGTGCCGGGCGGATGAACGCTGCGACCACTTCGCCCCATTTCGGGTCGGGCAGGCCGACGACGGCGACGTCGCCGACGCTCGGATGGCGGAACAACAACTCCTCAAGCTCGCGCGGGTAGATGTTCTCGCCGCCGCGGATGATCATGTCCTTCAATCGGCCCTCGATCGTGCAGTAGCCGCGGCCGTCCATGGCGCCGAGGTCGCCGGTGTGCAGCCAGCCCTCGGAATCGATGGCGGCTGCGGTCGCTGCTTCGTTCTCGAAGTAACCGTGCATGACGTGGTAGCCGCGCGTGCAGATCTCGCCGATCTCGCCGACTGGCGTGGTTTGGCCGCTGTCCGGGTTGACGATCTTGACTTCGACATTCGGCATCGGCGTGCCGATGCTGTTGGCCTTGTCGGCGATGGTATCGGTGGTCCAGGTCATCGTCGCGACCGGCGAGCATTCGGTCTGGCCGAACACGATCGTGAACGGTGCGCCGAGCTTCTGTTCGAGCGCGGTGACGATCGCCGCCGGCACCGTCGAGCCGCCGGAATAGATCGCTTCCAGCGAGGAAAGATCGGCCGCGGCGAAACTCACATGCTCCATCATCGCCACCAGCATGGTCGGCACCCCGAGCATCGCATTGGCGCGATAGGTGGCGATCAGCTCTATCACGAGCCCGGGGTCGAAGGCCTCGACCAGTATCTGGGTGGCGCGCTTCGACACCGCACCGAGCACGCAGCAGACGCAACCGCCGGTATGGAACAGCGGCATGGTGGTGATCTGGATGGCGCCGTCGGCGATGCCGGCGCGGTCGGCGGTATGCGCGCCGTTGTTGCCGAGCCCGCGATGGTGCAACAGCGCGCCTTTGGGGAATCCCGTGGTGCCGGAGGTGTACTGGATCATCACCGGGTCGGTCGATCGCACGGCTGGCAGCTTGGGGTTTGCGATGTCGCCCGACGCCAGAAATTCGTCCCATTGATCGAAAGAGATGATCTCGCGCAGCTCCGGACAGCGGGGCTTAAGCGCTTTCGCCGTCGCCAACATCGGATTGCCGCGGAATTCGCGCACCACCAGAACGCCGGCGGCGCGCGACTGCTTCAGGATATATTCGACCTCGCCCGACCTTAGGCCCGGATTGACGGTCACCAGGATGACGCCGGCGATGGCGGCGCCAAACTCCATCATGATCCATTCGGGAATGTTGTGCGCCCAGATCGCCACCCGCTCGCCCGGCTCGAAACGCCCCCGCAGCGCCCGCGCGGTGCGCAGCGACTGGCCGTACAACTCCGCATAGGTCCATTGCCGTCGATTTTCGGAAGCGGGGACGCCCGCGATCAGCGCAATCCGCTCCGGCGTGGTTTCCGCCGCCCATTGCAGGAGTTCGCCGAGCGTAATGTCGCGAACCACAGGCTGCTTCGGCCCGGCAGCGTAGGACACGGTCAACATCATCGCCTCCTCAGGAATAGGTATCCCGGCCGCCGTTCGAGTGACTTTCCTAGAGCGGGATGACTTTTCTTCGAATCGTCATCCCGCTCCATCCTTTTGTTTGAGCATGATCTCCGCGCAAACGCGTTCCGCGTTTGTCGCGAGGGAAAACCGGTGTCCACTTTTCCGGATCATGCTCTAGACTGCCTGCGCCACACGCTCTCGCGCGGGCAGCATCTCGCGCGCGAACAGGCCGGCCGAGTGCAGCACTTCGTCGTGGGCGAGATCGCCGAAGGAAAACTGGCTGATGAAATAATTGGCGCCGGCAGACTCAATCAAGCGCTGCACCCGGTCGCGGATCGTGCCCGGCGAGCCTGCGATCGCGCCGCCGTTCTCTACGACGGTGTCGAAATCTTCGGGGATTTTTGCGTAGCGCGGCTGGGTGCCGTGTTTCTTCCAGAGCTTCATGAAGCTTGCATAAAATCTGGGCCAGGCGCGGCGGCCGAGCGCCGTCGCCTCACGATCGGTATCGGCCGCGACCACGAAGCGATTGATGCCGAGCAAGGGCAACGCGTCCGGCGGATTGCCCGCCGCCGCCCATTCGGCGCGATAGCGGTCGGTGATCTCGCGTACGCGCGCGAGCGGCCCGCCGCACACCACATTGATCTTGTGTTGCGCCGGCCATGCCGCGCCTTCGGGCACCGGCACCGCGTACCATAATGGCGGATGCGGAAGCTGCGCCGGCTTGATGTCGATCGGCACGTTCTTGAAACAAAAATACTTGCCGGCAAAATTCACCTCGGCCTTCGTCAACGCCTGCATGATGACCGTATAGGCTTCGACGTAAATCGCCTGCGCGGCATCGGGATCGACACCGAAATAGTCGAGCTCATGCGGCGAGGCGCCGCGGCCGATGCCGATTTCGATCCGGCCCCGGCTCAAATGATCGAGCATGCAGATTTCTTCCGCGAGCCGCAGCGGGTGATGGGCCGGCAGCACATAGACCAGCGCGCCGAGACGCAGCCGCGTGGTGCGCTGCGCCGCCGCGCCAAGAAAGACGCTCGGCGACGGCGTCAAATTGAGCGGCGTCGAATGGTGCTCGCTCATGTGATAGGTGCGAAACCCGGCGCGGTCGTAGAATTCGATCAGTTGCAGGCGGTTTTCGTATTGCTCGGTGAGCGGATAAGGCCCGTGATCGTTTTGATCGAAGATACCGAACTGCATCGCCTCACCCGTCGATATTGCTGGGTCAACCGGGATCGCGCGTCCGCGGCCGCCATGGTGTTTCCTCGGAAATTAGCGTTGGCGGCCGCCTGATGCCGCGTTTCAAGAGTGCCCCTGCCCCGTTCCCGGCGCAAGGGTAGTTGCGCCACGACGCCGGCAAGGGCGGCGGCCGCGCTGCAAACGGCTTCAAGCCATCCCGTTCAACGGAAGTTTGATTTGCCTTTACCGTCCCTCCTGCATAAGTGGGACGGCATTCTCTCCGTCAGCATCCATCATCATTGTCAGGAGTAAGCGATGTCAAAGGTTGCACTGTACGTTCCGCTCGAGGCCAAGCCGGGTAAAGAAAAGGAAGTTGCGGACTTCCTCAAGTCGGCGCTGCCGCTGGTCAACGCCGAACCCGGCACCGTCACCTGGTTTGCAATCCAGGAAGGTCCGTCATCGTTTGCGATCTTCGACACGTTCGACAACGAGGCCGGGCGCGAGGCGCATCTCAATGGAAAAGTCGCCGCCGCGCTGATGGCGAAGGCGGGCGAATTGCTTGCCAAGCCGCCGACGATCCACAAGATCGATATCCTGGCCGACAAGCTGCCAAAATAGGGCGCGCGAAAGAGAACTTGCCCGTCGTCATCTAAACTGCGGCATGACGTTCAGGCACAGCAGTTTCAACGTCTTCATCACCCGTTCGTGCGAGAAACCGCCGCCGCAGTTCAATTGTGCGAGAATACCGTCGAGGCCGAGCTCTTCCCGCAGCGCTCTCGACCGATCGATTGTCGCCTCCGCGCTGCCGACGATGGCATGCTCGCGGAGCACGTCATCGTAGCTCTTGCCGCGATCGCCGGCGCGCCCTGACAATTGCCCGGAAGCCTTCGCTAGATCGCGCCGGCCTTGCCCGTTGCCTTGTCGGTCAGCGCGACCGTCTCAAAATACTGGATCTTCGGGTCGTTGCCGTAGCGCGCGCGAATGCCGTCGCGCCACAGGCCGGAGTAGAAGGCCTCGGCATCGGCCTGACTTTCCCACATGTAGACGCCGCCGGCGACGCCGCCTTCCCTGCGGCAGATGAACTGCTTGCGGAGAAAGCCTTTGGCTTTGAGGAAATCGGGCGCGATCTTGCTGAAATGCTCGCGGCACTCCTCAAGACCAATCGACGGCGGCAGGTCGTAGAGAACAATGGCGGTAATCATCGGCGCTCCTTTCCTGTTCCACTTATATCAGGCGGCCGTGACGCCGCGATAGGCTTCGCCACACTCCAGTTTTGCAATGAGATCAGGACAATCGCCGCGCGGCTGTTTGCGTCGCACCGCGCGCGCCTTTTGACTTCACGGGCTTCGATCGTCTCGCCGCTTTGCCCGTCGGCCACGCCCGCATGGCCAGACGGCCTATTTCCGTCAGTTTCTCGCGCGATCCGCCGTCGCGCGCCTGCCCCGCAAGTCCGCGCGCCACCGCGCTGAAGTAGGCAGCGAGCATGTCGACATCGGTGTCTCCAGGCACGTCGCCGTCGGCGATGCCCTTTCGAATGCGCTCGGCCATCGCGCCTTCCGAAAAGGCGCGAAGCTCAACCATCATTTCACGAATGCTCTTTAGCGCCGGGGGCGTGTGCGTACACGCCAGTGAAATCATGCAGCCCGCCGGATGGTCGCCGCGCGTGGACTCCTCTGCGGTCGCGGCAAACAGACGCGAAAACGCCGTCCGCGTGTCGGTGGATTCGTCATTGAGGATGCCGAAGAACCAGCGACCGGAAGAATCGAGGTAAGATTGCGTTGCCTCGCAGTAGAGTTCCTCCTTGCTGCCGAACGAATTGTAAAAGCTCGACGCGCTGATCCCCATGGCATGGATCAGATCGTCGAACGAGGTGCCCTGATAGCCGCGCTCCCAGAACAGCTTCATCGCCTTCTCGAGTGCGGCGTCACGATCGAACACCGACGGCCTTCCGCGGCCGCGCCTGGTGCTTTCGACTATTTTTGGTACCATCGCTCCAATAATCCCTTGACCAACGTCTCCCCGCGTTTATATGCGGCTCATATTGGAGTAAGGCCTCCAGATATCAACCCTCCTTTCGGCGGAGCTCTACAAATGCATCGCGTGACCATTCCAGACCTCGCCGGCCCGGTGGCGATCAAATCGCTGCATATTACAATTGTAATGCAAAGGTTCATTTCGGAAATAAGCTCGTAACATGATGATCGTCATATTGCGGCTAGGGTTAGAACGATAGTTTTTGGACCGCGTGTGGCCGAAAACTTCAAGACGAGGCACACCGATCACTGAATTTTCAACGGCATGGCAGTACTCATGGACGGACTCATGGATCAAATCAGCAATCACTCCAGCCTTGAAAGAGAAGCGGTTGGTTCACCTGACCCTCGGCCAACCCGGCGGGTGTGGAGAGTGACCGCAGGCGTAGCTTTGGCGGCTGTTGCCGCATTCACGTATCTCGGCTTTTTCCATCACCGAGAGGCTCGAGCGGTCGCGCCGCCAGCGGCACTTCCACTCGTAACGGTAAGCAAGCCCTTGCAGCGTCCGGTCGACACGCGGCTTGGATTTCTCGGTCAATTTTCCGCGGTCGACAGGATAGAGCTGCGAGCGCAGGTTGGAGGAACTCTGACGGAAATCCACTTCACGGATGGCCAAATCGTCCACAAGGGCGATCTGCTTTTCGTCATCGACCCGCGCCCATACGAAATCAAGCTTGCGCAGGCAAACGCCCAACTGCAGACGGCGAAGGCACGTGTTGCGTTCGCGAACAACCAGCTCTCGCGCGCACAATCGCTTCGGCGCAACGAGTTCGCGACCCAGGAGACGGTCGATCAGCGTACCTCCGACCAGGACGCCTCGGAGGCCGCGGTCGAGGACGCCAAGGCGCGCATACGAGATGCCCAGCTTGACCTTGAATACTGCCGCGTCACCGCTCCCTTTACGGGACGTATCGGCGCCCGCCAGGTCTCGATCGGAAGCCTGGTCGCGGGCAGCCGCGCGGCCGTCAGCCCGACGACGTTGCTGGCGACGCTGGTTTCGCTCGATCCCCTCTATCTCGACTTCGACATGAGCGAATCCGACTATCTTACGTTCGCGCGCGAACGCGCGCGCCTCGCTGGTCCGCTCGCCGACAGGGTTTTGATCGGCTTAAGCGATGAGAATAGCCTCAAGCGGGAAGGAACACTGGATTTCGTCGACAATTCCCTCGATCGTTCGAGCGGGACGATCCACGCGCGCGCCACGGTGCCCAATCACGATCTCTTCCTCGCGCCGGGGCAATTTGCGCGGCTTAGCGTGACCGTCGCGCCACCCGCGCAGGCCGCCCTGTTACCCGATTCTGCGGTGCTGCTCGATCAATCGCAGCATCTGGTCATGACGGTTGCTGCGGATGGAACCGTTGCGCCCAAGATCGTGCAAATCGGCGAGCTTCGCGGCGGACTGCGCGTCATCAAGTCCGGCCTGGAGCCGAGCGACCGCATCGTCGTCGACGGTCTGGTACGGGCCATTCCGGGCACAAAGGTCGCGCCCAAAGACGGCGCGATCCGCTACGACGCGGCCGCCGACGGCCGAGGTTAGGCAAGCCTAAACAGCCCACAACAGGAGCCCGCCGTGCGCCTCTCACACAGCTTTATCGACCGGCCGATTTTTGCCACCGTCCTGAGCGTCTTCGTGACGCTGATCGGACTTGGCGCGCTTGCCGTCCTGCCGGTTGCGCAATATCCGGAGATCGTGCCCCCCACGGTCCAGATCACGACGACCTACCCGGGCGCGTCCGCGGAGACCGTTTCGAGGACCGTCGCAACGCCGCTCGAGCAGGAAATCAACGGCGTTGAAAACATGCTGTACATGACCAGCCAGTCAACGGGGGATGGCAAGCTCACGGTCACCGTGACGTTCCGGATTGGGACCGACCTCAACGTCGCGCAGATGCTGACGCAGAACCGCGTGCAGGATGCGCTGCCCCGACTGCCCGAGGACGTGCAGCGCCTCGGCGTGCAGGTGAGGAAGTCAACGCCCAACATCCTGCTGGCAGTTCACCTTTATTCGCCCGATAGCACTCGCGACACGCTGTATATTTCGAACTATGCGACGCTGCACGTCAAGGACGTGCTGGCGCGTCTGCCGGGCGTCGGCGACGTGACGATCATTGGCGGCCGCGAATATGCGATGCGGATCTGGCTCGATCCGGATAAGGTCGCGGCCCATAATCTGAGCGCCGGTGAAGTCCTGAACGCTCTGCGGGCACAGAATATTCAAGTCTCGGCAGGTGTCCTCAATCAGCCACCGGTCGCCTCACGGGAGGCCTACCAAATCAACGTCCAAACGCTTGGCCGGCTGGCCACGCCAGAACAATTCGCGGCAATCGTCCTGAAATCGGACGCTCTGGGGCGGGTCACGCGCCTGCGTGATGTCGGACGCGTCGAGATTGGCGCATCGGATTATGGGTCGACCGCTTTCACGGATCGCGGACCGGGGATGCCCTTGCTGATCTTCGCCCAGCCGGGGGCGAATTCGCTGGCCGTGGAGCACGAGGTTTTGTCGACCATGGAAACGCTCGTAAAAGAGTTTCCGCCCGGCCTCAGCTACAAGATCATCTACGATCCCACGATATTTGTCGGCAAGTCGGTCAACGAAGTGATCAAGACGATCTTCGTCGCCATTTTGCTGGTCGTCGGCGTCGTGTTCCTGTTCTTGCAGAGCTGGCGCGCCGCAATCATTCCGGTGATCGCGATACCGGTCTCGCTGGTCGGCACCTTCTCGGTGCTCTACGGCCTCGGAATTTCGCTGAACAACCTGTCGCTGTTCGGCCTTGTGCTCGCGGTCGGCATCGTCGTCGACGACGCGATCGTGGTCGTCGAAAATGTCGAGCGCAACCTCGAGCGCGGGATGACGCCTGCCAAGGCCGCGCATGTCACGATGGACGAGGTCGGCGGTGCGCTGATCTCGATCGCACTGACGCTTTGCGCGGTGTTCGTGCCGTCGGCGTTCCTGTCCGGGATTTCCGGCCAGTTCTTTCGCCAGTTCGCGGTCACGATTTCCGCGTCGACATTGATCTCCTGCTTCGTCTCGCTCACCTTGAGTCCCGCGCTCTGCGCGGTGCTGTTCAAGGCCCACGATCCCAACCATAAAGTCCGGCCTTCGGCGATGGTTCGTCTTTTAAAGGCAGGGTTTGATCGGTTCAATTTCGGTTTCCAATGGCTGTCGACCGGCTATGGGCGACTGACGCGCCGGCTTGCGCAGGTCACGGGCGTGGTGCTTCTGGCGTATGCTTTATTGATCGGGCTTGCAGGCTTTCAATTTGCCCGGGCGCCTACCGGCTTCATTCCCGAACAGGACCAGGGCTATCTCATCACGGTCGTCCAATTACCGCCCGGCGCATCGCTCGATCGGACGGAAGCGGTTGTCAAGAAGGCGATCGAAATCATCCTGACGACGCCGGGGATCGAGCACGTCGCGCCGTTCGCAGGGCTGGACGCGACCACCTTTACGATCGCATCGAACGCCGGAACCATATTTTCCGGGTTGCCGTCTCTCTACAATCACCAGATCAAAGGCTTGACGGCGGCCACCGTTCTCGCCGACTTGCGCAAGCGCCTGTCGGTGATTCAGGAAGCCCATGTGCTGACCATCCCACCGCCGCCAGTGCAGGGCATCGGCAACACCGGCGGCTTCAAGATGATGGTTCAGGATCGCGCCGGC
>Ga0210406_10005509_pt1 | contig 13243 bp, 11 predicted proteins | sample IncBWC30MmetaG_FD_155454 | JGI IMG/M metagenome (GOLD analysis project Ga0210406, IMG submission 155454) | Forest soil microbial communities from Barre Woods Harvard Forest LTER site, Petersham, Massachusetts, United States - Inc-BW-C-30-M | ecosystem: Environmental > Terrestrial > Soil >... | reverse complement strand
GCCACAAAAATGGTCGAAGCCCACAACATGACCCGCCCCATGGCCTTTGCCCTCGAATCCACCAAGATCAAGCTCGCCGCCGATCGCGCCGACACGCAATCCAAAATCGTCGCTATCTATGCCCCGCAACTCAGCGACAAACCGCTAAAAGATCTGGTCGCCGAAAAACAAGCCCGCGAAGATAACGAACGCCGCGCCATCTACAGAATAAACCGCCAGAATGACTGGGACGTCGCGCTTTCCGTAGGCGCCCACCAGCAGATCAATCCGCTGATCGGCAGTCCCGGGGCCTACGGAGAGGTCACCGTCAGCTACAACCTAGCCAGCCACGCCATCAACAAACACCTCGACCAAGCCGCCGCTTCCTACGAAGATTGGAAGAAGGTCCAGGAAGGCGATGTGTCGCGCAACGCCGGCGTCCTCAAAGAGCAACTCGTAAACAGCATCTCCGTTCAGGACAACAGGCTCAAAGCCTTCCAGGAGGAGCAAAAACAGATCGAAACCAATCTTCAGCTCCTGGGCCGAGCGGAAACCAGCGCCGCGCTAGACTTCGGCAACCAGTTAAGCACTGCGAAACTCCTTCTTCAGATCGAAATTGGCGACGCCGCCTTTCGCCTCGAGCTGCTAAAGGAATTCCTCAGCAGGAATTTCTAGGCATCTCGGAGTCCCACGGCCAGCCGTCGTCAGTTGACTCGACCACGCCGGGCAGGCAGCTAACTCTTCCTGCTCTCCGGCCTGGCACACTTCATTTCCGCCAAGTGATGCCCTGACGCAGGCCTCTGCAACATCCTGTACAGGCCACAAAATCTCCGCTCGTTTGCTATTTTATGTCATATACAATGCTTCATTGGGAGACGGGCCAATGAGGGATGAGACCACCAAGCAGGCAGCGCAGGAGTTTCTCGCGGCGAGACTCGCCGAAGAAGGGCAGAAACACGAGGACAAGCTCAATAGGGAAACAGCCGTATCCCGCTCTCGCCACGTCTGGAAGAATTTCAGAGATGCTGTTTTCGCGCAGTGCAGCGAGTGGAATACTGTGACTCAAGAACAGACTCTTACGTGCACGGAAACTCCCATTGGAGATCTTAGAGTGTGGTGCTCCGCCACTGCGAAGCGGATGACCGTCTATTACGATTCCAAAAAGCTCTTGATCACGGTCAGAAACGGAGCGCGGCTCGAAGTGGAAAAAGACGCGATACTTCAAATCGAAGGATACTCCACCGGCTCCGGTCGCGACGCTCACTTGACGCGAAACAATGAGACCGTAAACATCGATTCCTTAATCCTGGGCGAACTTCGTCTTCTGGCCGGAATAGGCCGCCAAAGGGTTTCTTAAAGTATCGCCGGATTAATCTTCCGCTCCGCGATCCTGCGCCTCGGTGCCGGCTTCTGCTCTCTCGGAACCTGGGGCCCTCCGCCCGCTCGGGGTTGTCCCTGGTTTCGGCCTCCTGTTTTTCCTTATCGCGCTGCTTCGTCGGCTGGCCGTCACCACATCGGAGCCCGGCAATGCACGCTCCTTGCTTGCCATCCTGTTACTATAGTGGAACAATACCGTCATGATAATTGGTGATCGACTTCGGACACTCCGTGGGCAAAAGAAGTTGTCCCAGGGTGACATCGAGAAACGCTCGGGCCTCCTCCGCGCCTATCTCTCTCGCGTGGAAAATGGCTACACCATCCCGACCATCGAAACCCTGGAAAAATGGGCCAAGGCTCTCGACGTGCCCATGTACCAATTGTTCTACCAAGGCGACCAGGACCCTGAACCTTCGACCCTTCGGGTTTGGGAGCCCGCGGACGAAACCGCGTGGGGCCACTCCGGCGATGACGCAATTCTCCTAAAGAAACTCTGCCGCCTGCTGCCTAGGATCGACGAACCAACCCGGAGGATTATTTACCAGATGGCCGGTAAAATGGCTCGCCGCAAGTAAAACCCCGCCGTTGAATGCCGGCCTCCGTGCTGGTCTCCCTACTTGCCCCCTCGCAGCAAAAGAATCACATCCAGAAGCACCAGCACGGCCACCACGACTTCCAGTGCAAACATGCGTCGTTCGTTGAACTGCGCCACCATGAACTCGTAAAGTTCGCCTGCCGTTTTCAGTTTTTCGGCCACCAGCGTCTTGTAGTCGTTCACCCCGATTTTTCCCGAACTGAGCCGGTAAACCCGCGCGTAATACGTATCGCTAATGAATTTCACGGCATATTCCGTTCTCTCCGCCAGATCCATGATGTCCAATCGAAGCCGGTTCAAACGGCCCGCCCTCCGTGGCAGCCGCCAGCGCGATAAAAAGCTCTCCTCCCCTTCGAGCGAGCCGTAAACGTTCGATAGCAGAGTCGTCAGCACCTCGTCGTAGTAACGAAACTCCAGTAATTGCGTGTTTGCGTATTCCAATAGGTCGATCACTGCAGAAGTGGCTTCGGGCCGGTCGTAAACCAATGCCGCCGCCCAGCCTACGACCACCAGATCATTGGGATAATACGAAAGCGCCGCCCGCAGCACCTCTTGGCGTTCCGCCCTCGACAGCGCGACAACCTCGCCTCGCACCAGTTGCGCGATTTCGTCTCCATAGGCCTCGAGCATTTCCTCCGCAGTCACGGAGCGCCCGTCCGCGTGCTCCGCCGACTGAATGTCAATCACCAAATAGTCTTCGTCGAGCCATTTCGCCGCCGGTTTGCTCAGCGCTGGACGAAACTGTCCGGTGCGGCTTTTCAGCAATTCCTCGGCGGCAGTCTCGACCTCCGTTGCGTTCATCCACCGGTAGGATTGCGGGCAGAACGACTCAAAATCACACGCATATTTTGTACTGAGCTCCACGCTGGCCACGCCGAACCAGTAATACTTGATTGCCGCTTCTAGCTTTTCTCCGCTTGCAAGCGTGATCGAACCCACCGCCTCTCGAATCGGAACGTTCTGCGCCTGCGCATACTCCGGTGTCTGGTGTACGAAACCCGGCGCGTGCCGAGCCGCTCCTGGACCCAGAAGAGCCGGCAACCGCTCCATTTCAATCGCTTCTCCTATATCAAAAAAGCTGATAATCCGGAAATAGCCCTGAACTTTCATCTGCCGAGCGATGATCCTCTCAAGAGATCCGCCTTGAACTTCGAAAAGCCATCCTACACTACTGGCCAATCCTCCATGGCGATGCCTGGCAGGCGAGCCTCAAGGCTGCCCTGGCACGACGTCTTCTGGGCCAGGGCTGCCGGCCGCCAGCGTCTTTCTTTCTCCCGCTCGGCTTATCACCCACCACCGCATGGCCGTGCATTGCGCGAGCGGTATCCTCTCCAGGCGCAGCGCCTTCTGTTGAACGGCTGCTGCTTTGAACGTCCGTCAAACGCAGTACAGGTGATCGCGACCTCTCTAGTGTGAAACTAAACGCCGAAAGTGTCCGGAACGGGACATTCCCCGGTCTTCTTTGCGGCTAATGTGGTGTCTGCGCAGCGTCTCCCGCACACGGACAGGCATCGGCGCACCGCGGAACGATGAGCTCCGAGGTGTTCTCGCCCTCAGCCGCAAGTCGAATTTCGGCGCAGGAGTCGGCTAGATGAAGCCAGGCATTGAGAATGAAATCGCAGGCAAGGTTCACGAAGTAAAGGGCAAGATCAGGGAAAAAGCGGGCCAAATGACCAACGATCCCGGCCTAGAAGCCAAAGGTATCGCCGAAACGTTAGCCGGGAAGCTTGAGAATAAAGTCGGCCATGCGGAGAAAGCGCTCGGCAAGTAGATTCTTTTCTACCCAGCGGATCGTTGGCAGTTTGGTTGTTGTGAGCCCGGTCGAACCAGCATCTAAAGACTCATTTAAGTATCGGCAGTTAAAACACTTGATTCAGAGGACGGAAAGCCATGAGCCACAATAAATGGTCCAACAAATACACTACATTTGCCGTGGGGATAGGAGTGGGCGCGGTTCTTGCCCTGCTCTTTGCGCCATCCTCAGGAGAGGAAGCGCGCGACTATATCTCCAGCTCTGTGAAAAAAGGTGTTGATGATATTACATCAACAGGAAAGCGTTGGACTCGCCGCGCTCAAGAGACCGTGTCCGACGTAAAAGCCAGCGTCGTTGGCGCCGTCGAAGCCGGTCAAGAAGCCTACCGCACAGTCAGAGACGCCTGAGTCTGCTTCACGTCCTAGGCGCGCCATCGGCATCGATTATCTCGATTCCCACGGAAGGACTCATGGAAGCCTTGCCGCTTACATTTTCGCTGGCGCGGCGGCAGGCATCTTGTTGCTTTGCGGGACGGGTAGTCTGCCGTCGGCAGCGCCCGTCAGCGCGATGAATTGCGGGTCTTCACGCAGAGAAACGAATACGGCGTCAACGCGCGCTTCCATCATTTCCTTCGAACGCACCGCTCCGTAGCGTTCGTACTGAAAGAAATGCCGCTTGAGCAGGTCGAGCGCTTTTTGTTTTTGTCCCAGCTGCGCGTAAATCGCGGCAAGGTTGTAGGAAGCAGGCAGCATCGCTTCGTTCTCCTGCGCGATTTTCAGCGCTTCGTCGCCATGACCGTTGCCGGCAAGGAAGGCCGCCGCGAAAACGATATTGTAAGGATCGGTCGGATCGAGCTTCGTCGCTTCGCGCGTGTAGTAGTCGGTCTTGGCGGCGTCGCCTTCCGAATTCCAATACACAGCGAGGTTGCGGTACGCCAGCGCCAGCGGGTATTCGCGCACGGAATCTTCCATGAGGTGCAAGCCCTTAAGGAAATCGCCTTCGTGAATTGTCATTTTGCCAATTCCGTGGAGCGCCACAGCACGCGATAGCGGATCGGCCGGCATATCGAGAATGGCTTGAAACGTCTGGCGCGCCTTATCCCAATCGCCGAGGTGATGCCGATAAAGTTCCCCGAGATACCGCAGCGGAGCGGGATCTGCGGGGTCCGTGCGCCGCGCTTCGCTATAGCGCCGCTCGGCCTCCTCGTATTTCTCGCTCATCTCCGCCGCAAGCCCGCGCTTCATGACTGCTTCAATTTTGGCGCTTTTGCCGGCATCCATAACCGGTGCGTCAAACAGTTTCACAGCGGCATCCACGCCGAGCTTTTTCAATTCTTTCGCGGCGTCTTTCGCTTTGCCAGGAAAGAGGCACTTTTCATCGAGCACAGACCGGTACAGCGGAATGGCCCCTTCCTTGTCACCCGACTTGGCCTTTTCCTTAGCCGCCTTAAACTCATTTTTAACGGCCTCTTCGCGCTGCTTCATCTCGGATTCGACCAGCTTTTCCACTTGTTCGACTTTCAGGAATCCGTTGTTGTTCTGCAGCTTGTTGATGACCGTCCCGTCCGCCTTGGCGAGCACCACCACCGGCAGCTTGTCGCCACTCAGAAACTTCTGCCCAAGAGTCGTGCCAGCGTCCGCGACGCCCATGGTGACGCACTGCGAGGCATAAAGTGATAGCGAACGCGAATTGCGCAGGCTGGATTTCTGAAACTCTAGCACCGAAGACGGAAACCAGTACACCACCAGTCCCCCCGGCGCAGCCGCCTCTTCCGGTTTCATCAGTTTCCACGGCACTTGGTAGACCTGCTCGTTCCCCGCGCCGCCCACGCCGCTGCTACTTGGCCCGCCACTTCTCATTCCTCCCATTCCGCCGCCACCGCCACCGCCGCAGGTGGCCCAATCTGGAGCGGGCAACAACAGCAAAACCATGAAGAGTGCAGCCACACGGGAGATCCGTTCTCTCATTACGCTCACCTCAATTTCGATACAAAGTTGGCACAACCACACGCAAAGCTCCTTCACAGAGCTGCCGTCTTCGCTTGTGTTCGATGCGCGTTTGGGGTGAAACGCCGTATGTTGCCAGCATTATACGACAGGTCGCGCGTAGACGCAGTACCGATTGTTTGTCGCCAAGCTCTTCCTCGGCTGAACCGCACCTCTGCGCTCGCGAACTAGAGGAGCAGCGCGGCGCGACTGTATTCGGCAGATCGGGCATCTTTAAGCCACTAGAGACTCGCTCTCGGATCCTTATGCGTCTCGGCCCTTGCTGACCCGAAATACGTGCCCGTCCGGATGCCTCACGTGCATCTCGCGGACGTGCCACGGCATATCGTCCGGCGGGAAGGTAACGTCTAGCCCGGCGGCCACGCACTGTCTGTGGACCTCGTCAACGTCCTCCACCCACACGGACATCCACACGCCCTTGTCGGCCGTTTCGTCTCCGTCGGGTCCAAATGTGGAGTTGTTCGCTCCCTTGCCCCGACTGCCTTGGCCTCCCTGGCAAAGAAAGATTTCGCATTCGCCCGACCCGACCGCCCCGAAAGTCGGAGGCGTTCCCCAGTTCCAGCACTTCTTCCAGCCCCACTTCTCAAACCATGCGAAGCTCGCGGGGAGGTCGGATACGTTTAGGATTGGCGTAATGTGTTTCGCTTCCATGGCGCGGAAGCATACCACGCCGTCCGCTTTACTCTTCCGCGATTCCACGGCAAAACCTCACCACTCACCGCTCCTCACTCGCCATTTGTCATGAGCCACCTCCCAAGGATGGTCATCCCGAGCGCCGCGAGGGACCTGCTTTTCACTTTCCCTTGACTGGTGCGGGTGACCCAGGGCCGTTTTCCCTGCTTCCCTGCTGCGCCGGGCAAAGCACCCAGGGCCCCGTGTTATACTCCCGCCCGTTTGCGCGAAAGAAATCTCCCGGCTCTCCCCACGCACCCGCAGGAGGTGACCAATCTCTTGATCACGTTGCCGGAAACGTTCAATGTCGCCACACACTTCGTGGATCGCAACGTCCAGGAAGGCCGCGGGCCGAAAGTCGCCATCGAGTGCGGCGACGAGCGCGTCAGTTATCAACAACTGCTAGAAAGAACCAACCGCGTCGGCAATGCCCTGCTGGCCCTCGGCGTTCGTCTCGAAGAGCGCGTTCTGCTGTTGCTCCTGGATACGCCGGAGTTCCTCTATTCCTTCTTCGGTGCGATCAAAATCGGGGCCGTCGCCGTTCCCGTCAACACCCAAGCGAAACCGCAGGACTACGAATACATCCTCAACGACTGCCGCGCGCGCGTCGCCCTGGTCAGCGAACCGCTGCTGCCGCATTTGCAATCAATCCCGAAAGAAAGACTCCGCTATCTGCAAGAGATCGTGGTAAGCGAGGTAAAGCAGGATCTTCCATCGCAAGGTCAGCGTTCTGAAATTCATCACTCTCTACAGAACCTGGTCGCTTCCGCCTCTCCAAAACTAGAAGCCGCGCTCACCAGCAAGGACGAGCCCGCTTTCTGGCTCTACTCCTCCGGAAGCACCGGCGCTTCCAAAGGCTGCGTCCATCTTCATCACGACATGGTCGTGTGCACCGAGTTGTACGCCAAGGGCATTTTGCAAATGAAAGAAACCGACCGCTGCTTCAGCGTCGCGCGTTTGTTCTTCGCCTACGGCCTGGGAAACGCCGGCTATTTCCCTCTCGGCTGCGGCGCCACAACGATTCTCTCCCCCGTGCGCCCCGTTCCCGCCACGATCTACTCCGACATCGAGCGCTACCGCCCCACGCTTTTTTTTTCCGTGCCCACAAACTTTGCAGCCATGCTGGCGCATTACCGCGAAAACGGACCGGATTTCGATCTCGCAAGCGTCCGCCACGCGATCTCCGCCGGCGAATCTCTTCCCGCACCGCTGTTTCACCGCTTCAAAGAGCGGTTTGGCGTCGAAATTCTGGACTCCCTGGGCTCCACGGAAACTTTGCAGATGGTTATCGCCAACCGCCCCGGTGAAGCCAAGCCCGGCTCCAGCGGAAAAATCATTCCGGGGTACGAGGCGAGAATCGTCAACGAAGCTGGAAACACCGTAGCTCTCAACGAGATTGGCGATCTCCTCATCAAAGGCGACTCCACCTGCTCCGGCTACTGGAACAAACACGAAAAAACCAAGGATACTTTTGTGGGCCACTGGTTCCGCACCGGCGACAAATACTACCAGGACGAAGAGGGCTATTTCTGGTACGCCGGCCGCTCCAACGATGTCTTCAAAGTCCACGGCCTGTGGCTAAGTCCCGCGGAAGTTGAGAGTGTTTTAATCCTGCATCCAGCGGTGCGAGAAGCCGCCGTCGTCGCTCGCGAAGACCGCGACGGCCTCACCAAAGCCGCAGCCTATGTGGTCTTGAACGCGGAGTTCGCACCCAGCGAAGAGCTGTCACACGAATTGCAGGAATTGGTTGGGCAAAAAATCGGCGGCTACAAGCGTCCCCGCTGGATCGAGTTTTTATCCGAGATTCCCAAGACAGCTACGGGAAAACTCCAGCGCTTCAAACTGCGCGAACTGCAGAATCGCCGGGCCGAAGATGCGCCGTAGAGTTCGCCGAATTTCCACAAGAAGATTTTTCTCGCGCGAATATCTTTGTGAGAACAGTTCCTTTGAGAAAGGACTTACGAATAGAAAACGCTCGTATCAGCAGACAGACCGGCGAGATCAATGGTGCAAGCGGTCGGCCCCTGAACAACAAATCGCCGGTGGTAAAGCAGCAATGCGCGCAACCCCGCAAGCTCTTCGCCGCCGCCGGCTCTTCCCGGGCCGCCGTGCAAGCAACTCGGCACAACGTTCCCGTGCCCGGTGTACTGAGCACCGACGCTGGAGTCCACGATCATGATGCGCCCATGTAAATCGCCGATACCAAGCACAACGCTCTGGAGGAAAGCAGGATCGTTCGCAAAAATAGAAGCGACCAGTGAACCAAGGCCGCGTCGCGCAATCGCGATGAGATCGTCGACTCCGTCGTACGCAACCAGCGTCGCGACTGGTCCGAACACTTCGATGTCATGCACAAATCTTGCATCGAGACCTTTCTCACAAGCAAGCAGCGTCGGCTGCACAAAGGCGGATTTTTGCGCGTCGGCGTCAATCGGCTGGAACTTTTCGTCGCCGCCAAACAAAACAGCACACTCTTCTTTCAACTGTCTCAGCCCTTCAAGACACGCGGCCTGCTGCGCCTTATTCACCACCGGCCCCACGCGCACTTCCGCATTTCGCGGATTGCCAACCTTCATGGAGCTCAATCGCACGGCAATCGCATCGCCGAGAGCTTTCTGGTGCTGCCGGGGAACCAGCACGCGGCGAATCGCCGTGCATTTCTGTCCAGCCTTCAGCGTCATCTCGCGCACAACTTCTTTGACCAACAAGTCGAACAAATCCGTTCCCGGTGAGGCGTCCGGGGCAAGAATCGTGGAGTTGATGCTGTCCGCTTCGATATTGACGCGAACGGAGCGCCGCAAAACATTTGTGTTCGAGCGAATGCGCGCAGCGGTGTCCGCCGAACCGGTGAACGAAACAATGTCGCTCTCGCCGGCGTGATCGAGAAGATCTCGCGCGGATCCGCACAGAATCGAAATCGCTCCGGACGGCAAGATACCGGCCTTCACGATGTCTTCGACCATGCGGTGAGCTAGCCAAGCCGTCGGCGAAGCGGGCTTGATCACCACGGGAACGCCCGAAAGCAGCGCTGGCGCAGCTTTTTCGCAGACGCCCCACGCAGGAAAGTTAAAAGCATTGATAAAAACCGCCGCGCCGTTTGTCGGTAAAAGAAAGTGTTGGCCGACAAAAACGCCAGTCTTCGAAAGGGAAACCGGCACGCCTTCCTTGAGCATTTTTCCATCAGCGAGCGCCTGGCCAATTTTCGCGTAATACTTCATGGTGTAAATCGCGCCGTCCACATCGAACGACGCGTCGGCTTGATTGGCACCTAGGTTGAGGAGCGAGATGCGGAAGTATTCGTCGCGATTCGCAGTTAACACTTCCGCAATTTTGCCCAGCAGTTCTGCGCGCCGGCGATAGGTGAGCGCGCGAAGCGCCGGGCCGCCGCGCGAACGGGCGAATTCGAGAGCGGCTTTTCCGTCGAGCCCTTGTGAAGAAATGCGCGCTAGTTCTTCTCCGGTCACGGGATCGACGAGCGGCTCCCCTGGGCCGGTGCCCTCTTTCCATTCACCGGAAACATAGTTCGGCAGCTTCATCTGCGCTCCTCCGCTTGGGTGTGACGGCGATAGGAATCTTTGCACAGTTCAGGGCCAGGGTCGAACGAAGGGGTCATTCGGAAGCGGAAACGCAACAGAATGTCACGGCGATGGCACAATACTGCATATTCTTCAGCCCCCCATCCCGTGGCCGGAAACCAGCATTTTGTCGTAGAGATGAAATCGTAAGTACATGAAAACGGAAGTCTTATCTGAACAACCCTGGAACTCTCCGATAGCTCAACCAGGCAAGTTTGCTGTCGGTTTCTCTCGCTTGACGCGAGAGCACCCACATGCGATATACTGCACATGCGACCGGAACCATCCTGATAGACCGTCAGATGCAGACTAGTGCTCACTCTAGAGATGCCGCCTCCCGGGTTGCGCCCGTGTCGAATGATGGTTTTCTTGTGTTTCTTGGGAAGCGCGTGCGGGAATTGCGGAACCGGCGCGGGTTGACGCGCAAAATGATGGCGCGCGAGGCAGAGGTGTCGGAACGGCATCTTGCACAGCTCGAAGCTGGCGAAGGAAACATTTCGATCGTGCTTTTGCGAAGGATTGCGGCCGCGCTCCACGTGTCGCTTGCGGAATTATTTGCGGCGGAACCGGAGACGCGGCATGAAAAAGTTTTGATCCAGCGCTTTTTGGAGCGGCTTCCGGCTCATCGCATTGAAGATGCCATGAGCCGTTTACTGCGGGAATTTGGCGACGAAGAGGTGGCACGGCGGAAGCGCGTGGCCCTTATCGGGTTGCGCGGCGCCGGCAAGTCGACGTTGGGAATGCGGCTGGGGCATCGGATGAATATCCCTTTCATCGAACTGGATCGCGAGATTGAAAAAGACACGGGCATGCCGCTTGGGGAAATTTTCTCGCTCTACGGGCAAACGGGTTATCGCGCGATCGAACGACGCTCGCTGGAGCGCGTGCTGGGCGAACGGGAGCGTGCCGTTCTTTCCGTGGGCGGTGGGGTTGTCTCCGAAAAGGACACGTACGACTATCTGCTTTCGAATTGCTACACGGTGTGGATCAAGGCGCGGCCGGAGGAGCACATGGCGCGGGTGATCGCGCAAGGAGATTTGCGCGCCATTGCCGGCGGCCATCAAGCGATGGACGATTTGCGACGAATTCTTGAAGCGCGCGAACCGCTCTACCGGAAAGCTGACATGTACCTCGACACTTCGGGCCATTCCGTGGAAGAAAGTTTCGCCAAATTGCAGGCCGCATTCGAGACCAAAGAGGAGTAGGAGGCACTCGTGGACGCTGCCGCTACGGAACAGCTCTCATCAAAAATGGAACCGCCCGATTACCGGACAGATCCGGGCCACTACAAGCACTGGCGGCTCGCTTTCGACGGCCCCGTGGCTACCCTGACGATGGACGTCGCCGAAGACGGCGGTATTCGGCCGGGCTACAAGCTGAAATTGAATTCTTACGATCTCGGCGTGGATATCGAACTGCATGATGCTTTGCAGCGGATCCGGTTTGAACATCCGGAGATCCGTTCAGTGGTTATCACCAGCGCGAAGAACCGGATTTTTTGTTCCGGCGCGAACATATATATGCTGGGGCTTTCTTCGCATGCGTGGAAAGTGAACTTCTGCAAGTTCACAAATGAGACGAGAAACGGGATGGAGGACTCGAGCGCGCACTCCGGATTGAAATTCATTGCCGCCTGTAATGGCACGACGGCGGGCGGCGGCTACGAACTGGCGCTGGCGTGCGACGAAATCATTCTGGTGGATGATCGCTCGTCGGCAGTGAGTTTGCCGGAGCTGCCACTGCTCGGCGTTCTGCCCGGCACCGGTGGCCTGACGCGCGTCACGGACAAGCGAAGAGTTCGGCGGGATTATGCGGATATGTTCTGCACAAATCCGGACGGCGTGCGCGGACAAAGAGCAAAAGACTGGCGGCTGGTGGACGAAGTGGTCAAGCCGCAGCAGTTCGCCGAGCACGTGAAACGGCGCGCCTTGAAGCTTGCGGAGTTGAGCGATCGTCCAACGAGCGCGAAGGGCGTGGTGCTGACGCCGCTCGAGCGAACGCTGGATGAACTTGGCTTGCACTATGAATTTGTCGACGCGCAATTCCATCGCGAGGCGCGAACGGTCACCTTGGTGGTTCGCGCTCCGGAGGACGTGCCTGCCTACACGATTGAGAGTGCACTTGCGGCGGGCCCCAGTTGGTGGCCGCTGCAGATGGCCCGGGAGCTCGATGACGCTATCCTGACGCTGCGCACGGCGGAACTTGATTTGGGCTTGTGGATCCTTAGGACCGCGGGAAATCCACAGGCAGTTCTGGCAGCCGACGAATTTCTGCTGACTCATCAGGAAAACTGGTTTGTGCGCGAAGTTTTGGGAATGATGCGGCGGACGTTTGCGCGAATTGATGTTTCCTCGCGCTCGCTATACGCCATCGTCGAACCAGCTTCGTGCTTTGCGGGCACGCTATTCGAACTGGCGCTGGCCGCAGACAGAATTTACATGCGCGATTCGCAAGACGGCGAGAAGGTGTCCACGGTCGTTCTATCGAGGATGAATTTCGGGGCGTTGCCGATGGTCAACGGGCTTTCCCGAATGGCGGCGCGCTTCTATCAAGATTCCGCACAAGTCGATACGCTGCGGAATTTGACTGGAAAAACGCTTACCGTTCAAGAGGCCATGGGTGCGGGCCTGGTTACGGCCGCGCCTGACGATCTCGATTGGGAAGACGAAATTCGGCAGGCGCTGGAGTCGCGTGCGGCCCTTTCGCCCGATGCCTTGACGGGACTCGAGGCAAATTTGCGTTTTGGGATCAGCGAGACGCTGGAAACGCGTGTTTTTGGGCGATTGTCGGCGTGGCAGAACTGGATTTTTATCCGGCCGAATGCCGTGGGAACAAACGGAGCGCTGAAAGTTTACGGAACCGGTGCGCCAGTGAAATTTAATTGGGATAGAGTTTAGAGACGGTAACGCGCGCCGGTCCGACATATCCGACTTTACTGAGGAGCAGGCCATGATTGATTACACGGAGAAAATTCCGAATAACGTGGATTTGGGACGCGACCGGGGTTTGCAGCGAGCGCTCGAACATTGGCAGCCGGCGTACATGGGCTGGTGGTACGACATGGGACCGAACGAGAGCCATAACTATGAGGTCTACCTGCGCACGGCGATCAGCGTGGAACCGGACGGATGGGCGCAATTCGATTACGTGAAGATGCCGGAGTACCGCTGGGGAATTTTTCTGCAGCCGCGCGATGAGAAGCGCGAAGTGAATTTTGGCATGCACAAAGGTCAGCCGGCGTGGCAAGAGGTACCGGGGGAATACCGGTCGACGTTGCGGCGCGTCA
>Ga0210406_10005508_pt1 | contig 13243 bp, 11 predicted proteins | sample IncBWC30MmetaG_FD_155454 | JGI IMG/M metagenome (GOLD analysis project Ga0210406, IMG submission 155454) | Forest soil microbial communities from Barre Woods Harvard Forest LTER site, Petersham, Massachusetts, United States - Inc-BW-C-30-M | ecosystem: Environmental > Terrestrial > Soil >... | reverse complement strand
TCCCAGGGGATCGACAGGCAGGTCGAGAACGCTCCAGTAATTATAACGAAAGAAAAGCCTCTGCTTATTCGTGAGGTTGTGATCGATTCGCGCTACGACCTGATTGTGGTCTCCTCCTGTGGCTGCGGCGGTGGTGAAATTGTTGGCCGTGGCAAGCGGATTGTTGGGGCTGGGCCACAGATCCAGCAGCTTTGCGGAAGTTCCGTTGATTCGGTTCGGCGGAATGATATTGTTTGCAAACGGTGTAGGAGTAGAACTGCTGCCGGGGCATGTGCCCTGCGAATTTACCCTTCCCCCGCAAGGATCGTAAATCTGATCAATCACCACCGGCTTACCATTGGCGTCCACGCCTCTGTCGTTGCAGACGCCGGCAGTGAAACCCGATTTGCAGATTTCCGAAAAATTGCCGGCCCTCTCTTGCACGTCGGGGACGGTTGCAGTGAATGGTTCTCGAGTACGCAACCGGAAGCCTTCTCCGCTTAAGAACCAAAACGTTTTGTTGCGTCGACCCAGTCTCGAAACTTGCAAGGGCCCACCGGCGTTCGCACCGAATTGGTTTTGTACCCATGGAGGTCTCGCCCTGCCATCCGAATTGAGAAAGAAATCATTCGCGTTGAAGATTTTGTTGCGGAGATATTCGTACGCTTCCCCGTGGAGCGAACCTGTGCCTGCCTTTGTGCTTAGATTGGTGACGCCGCCGGAAAACTTGCCCCATTCAGGCCCAAGGTTGCTGGTTTGCACTTTGAATTCCTGGATGGAGTCTTGTGTTGGAATCAAAATTGGCAAATTGATATAGCCGATATTCAGCGGTTGGCCGTCGAGATACTCCGCGCTCTCGTTGCCGAATGAGCCATTTACTTGGTAATTGCCCCAACCAAATGGATTCACACCGACGGGCGTTCCCGTAGAACTACCTTGTGGAACAACAGATGCGGCAAGTTCAATCAAGTTAAAGACATTGCGACCATTGAGAGGCAGTTCATTGACCTTCCGTTGTTCAACCACGGTGCCGATCGCAGACGATTCGGTATCGAGCAACGGAGCGCCGCCGCGCACGGTGACGCTTTCTGAAGTCGAACCCAGCACCATTTCGAAATTGACTTCCACGGAGTCCTGCACATGCAGAATTAGATCCGCTTTGATCACAACTTTAAATCCGAGCTTCTCCACCTCGATGCGATAGGTTCCAGGAGGTAGATTCGTCACGTAGTAACTGCCAGTTTGATTGGTGATGGTTTCGTAGCGGATGCGCGTGCCGGTATTGATTACAATCACTTTTGCGTCCGGAACGACGGCTTTACTCGAGTCGGTAATGCGGCCTGTCAGCGACGCGTTCGTCGACTGCGCGCGAAGCGGCGTGACAGAGGACGAAAGGATGCCAACGATGACAACAACGGCCCGCAAAGCCACCGGCCAAGACCATCTCGCGATGCTCAAAAGGAAAACGAAGTTTAAGATAATCGTATCCTTCCCGGCTCGCCTCGATCGAGTCCATACCTACCCCGCTGTAATACGTATATCAGGGCTGTCAAGGAGACAGCAAAAATCAACGAATCCGCAATAACGTCTATGTCAAAAACTTTGCGAGTTTGTAGTGTTGACCACTACCCTCGATTCGTCTGTGAGCTGACAGTCCGATATCGGGCGAAGGTTATCCAACTGACAAAAGGAAACAGGCCCTGCGTTATGGCAAGGCCTGTTCTCGGAGGACGTCTGTTAATTTGCAAGTGCCGCTCGATTTTATTGACGACCCGAACGTAATCAGCCAGGGTGGCTCATCTGGTATTGGTGGATGTCGTGTTCCTCTTCCACGGCCGGGCGCCTGATAAGGTACAAGCCGTCGGTTGCGAGCAGGAACGTTGTGCCGGTCTCGTCATTCGTGATCTTTTCAAAAACGTGCTTCACGTCGACAACGGAAATGGGGCGGAGGGGCTTCGACAGATCCACAACTTGATAGTTGGGGTCGTTTGCGTCAGATTGCCCGCTTGGCCGGTCAGCGATTAGTAATCCGTCCTCACCCAGACGCTCCGTCGAACCCTCAGAGTCGAGCCCTTGAATGGCGGTAAGAGTCGGAGCCTTTATGTTGCGCAGGTTTAATACTGCCTCTCCCTTGCCGTGCCGGAACCGAACGAGTTCTCGGTTGTCTCCAAAGGAGGAGACAAAGTCGAACGAACCGGGAGCATCGACCTGCGCCGAGCCCTCTGGTTTGACATGAGCTGGATCGGTCACATCAAAGATGGCCAGCCGAGTGCCGTGGTTCTGTTCGATATAGAGAAGGGTTCTGCCGTCACCTGTTGCGTGGAGCGCCATCGCTTGGCCGGGTACTTGCGCAAGTTCGGGAAGCTCGGCCGGGCGCACGACGACAACTCTGCCCGCTCGGCTCCTCGCGTCTGCTTGGCCTGTCAATGTGAAGGCCGCCACAACGCCAAGCGTTAATTGAGTGATTCGGAGGACCTGGTTTCTGTTCATGATCGTTTTCCTTTCCATCCATTTCTTGTTTTTGCTCGGGTTATTTTTCCCTGCAACCCGACTATTGCGCATGGAAGAATGTCGGTCCAATCACTAATCTCTATGGGGTATAAGTTGACGAAGGCGCGCGCGGGCCGTCGTCGAAGCGGTGTTCCTGGCGAAGCATGAAATATTTGGGCGCTTCAATCGAAGCGCGGAAAGCTGACCAACGCCACCAGACGAGAACCAGCGCGAACATAACCGTGGAAATTGCGATCACAATCAGATTGATCATCGGCTTGCGTTCTCCTGCGGCGTGCCATAAAGAGATCGAACGAATTCAACCAACGCTTGCCGCTGATCTGCACTGAGCTGGCTCTTCCACGGCGGCATTGCCGTTCCAGGCACGCCATTTTCGAGGACTTCCCGGGCTCTTGCCTCTGTGGGTCTTTTGAGTTGAAAATTTGTTGGTGATGGAGCTAGGGCACCTGCGGCTGGTCCGTCGCCCGTTCCCCTGTCGCCGTGACAACTGGCGCAGTTGCCTGTAAACAAGGATTTGCCCTGGTTCAGATGGGTAGCTTCTTGCGCGGTGGGCGCAGCAGTTGGGACCTGCAAGCTATCAATGTAGGCAACAAGAGCGCGCAAATCTTCGGTGGGGAGCTGGCGCCAGGGCGGCATGGAAGATCCGGCTACTCCGTTCCACAGCACGCTGCTTAGTCGCTGGTCGGAGAAGCGGGCGGCAGTCAGATTGGCCGGTGGTGGCAATAGACTCACCGAAGCCCTGCCATCGCCCCTGCCGGACACCCCATGACACGAAGCACAATTTGCGGCGAACACGGTTGCGCCGCGGCTTACTTCTTCTTCTAAGTCGTTGGAATCTGACGCAGGGTGAAAAACGGGCGCGCTGTCATTGTATCCTCCGGTCATGGCAATCGGAACGATGGGAGGAGTGGCCCTGGCTGAGGGTTCGCTGGCCATTGCCATGTCCGCTGTCGCAGAGTCGAACGCCGACGCCGGCGTCTGTTGGTCAAAACCGGACAATTGTCGAGCACGTCCCAGAAATTGGAGATACGCAAGCAGATCCAGCCCTTCCTGTGTGGGCTGATTAGCGCTGCCGCTGAAAAGCCAGGGATACGGAGGCATGATCGAATCGCGCACCACCAGCCGGGGACTGTAGAGATGGGTGAGTTGCCAGTCATGGGGATGAACGTTGAACTCGCGCGACAAATCCGGCCCGATGCGGCGCGTTCCCCAAAGTTGCGGGTAATCATATTTGGTTTCCCATGCCTCGGTGGGCGCGCCGAAGCGGCGCACATCCGCCGCGAGAGAGCGGATCTGTTGGGTGTGACAATAGGCGCAACCTTCGCGTCCGTAGATCACTCTGCCTCTTTGTTCGGAAGCGGTGAGCGCCGGCATGGTGACGGGAGCCGCCTGCTTGATTTCATTGGCCAGTTCTTTTCCAGGAAGGATCGCGAGAACAAGAAAGGAAAGGGCGAAGAAACCTACCCCCGCGCCAAAGATGAGGGCATGCACATAGCTAAATCGGGCAAAGGAATGACCGCTCGCAATCGACGTGTCAACGTCGAGTTCGGGGACATTTTCTGAGGCGCCGCGGCTCAACACGGATGTTGACTTGCCCGAGACTGTTGCCCCTGTTATCAAAGAAATCCAGAAAAGAACAAAACCTGCGAGAATTGGCAGCCCTGAAAATGTGCGCACCAACCAGTAACTCCTAACGGCACGGACGGAATCGATCCAAGGCGCGCTCGACTGCCAAACCTGGGCCTCTACCAGGCCCGCGATCGTGAGGTCGGCAATCATCAGCGTCAGGCCAGATGCAAGAAGCCAGAACGACCAATTCATTGCGCGCTCGTTGTAGCGTGTTCGAGGGATGCGTTGCCAGAGATGAGCGATACCGCCTAAAGCCACGAAACTTGCAAAACCAATCATCGCAAAGTGCGAATGTCCGATGACCCAGTCTGTAAAATGGATAAAGCGATTGACGGGCATCAATGCCTGCACGGAACCCTGCAAGCTCACCAGAAGATAGGAAACAACACCAAACCATACGAAACGCAGGGGCACATCCTTGGCAACAGTTGCACTGCTCCCGCGCAGCGAGAGCAGCAGGTTGGTAACGACCAAAATCACGTCCATTCCCAAATAGGCCGAAGCGACTATGGCGCCTTTCTGCGCAGCCATCGGGATTGCTGAATACACGTAATGGTGCGTCCCATTTAGCGGATAAATGAAGAAAAGTAGCCAGAATCCGACCATCGACAAGAAATGACTGAAGATCGCACGGCGCGTGGTGGCGGGAATGACGTAGTAAGCGATAGCCAGAGCAAAAGGCGTCACGAACAGACCCACGGCGTCGTGAATCCACAGGCCGCTGAACGCCGCGCCCCGCGCGCCGGGAACGAGTTCGGGTACAAAATTCCCGACCGGGTAGGCGAGCATTGTGAAGACAATGCCACCGATGATGTACCAGGCACTGACATAGAGGTCGGAAAGCCGAGCCTTTAGAAAAGGCAGGACAAACTCGAAGACCATCAGAATGAAGGCCAGTACCACGAAAGCGTCTACCAGCAGTGGAAACTCGGCCCATTCAAGTGGCTGGCTGAAGCCGGCGGCGACAAGCACCCAGCCGGGAAGCACGACCGCAAAATTCCAGATGCAGAAAAGAAACCACCCCAATTTACGGTTTAACACCGGCCGATTTGCAAGCCGTGGCACCGCGTAATAAGAGAAGGCCAGGAATGCGTTACCTAGCCATCCAAAAAATATGCCTTGCGTATGGTTGTAGCGAAGCCTGCCCCAGGTCAGCCATCCATGATCACCGAGAAATTCAGGAAACGTAAATTTTGTGGCCACCAGGATTCCGAATAGAACCGACAACACTAAGGTGACGAGTGACGCCAAGACATGGGCGCGGATGAGACCATATTCAACGGATGGAAGCTGGCCCGCGGATGGCAGGCTCTGCTGCCCTGCAGGGTGGACCGATTGCTCAAATAGAGTTGTCACTTTCCTGCACCTTTCGCTAAATTTTTCTCTCGGCCGAAGCTGCTCCAAAGCCAACACGCGACGGCGACGCGATCGTCAGGAGAGAGATCCAATTGCGCCGGCCCAGGCGCAAAGTTGCCCCATCCCGGCTGGGGATGAGCTGCCGCTGAGGATAATCGCGTGAGCAGATCCAATTTTTCGTCGCGGCCCGCTGGCTGATAGAGATAAAACGTCACAATTTCCTTATAGCTCGGCCCCGTGGATCGTGTAGACATTTCATGGCAACCAGCGCATCGCCGCTGATCGATTTGATATCCTCTGGCCACTATCGCGCTGTCGATTTCTACGTTTGCGGGAGCGGACCGAGGAGCTGCAGCGGCCGCTTTGCGCGGCAATTCTCCAAACAAACGGCGACGGTCGCGTGTTCCCCACCACGCGAGTAACGTGCCGAGGAGCAGTACGGACGCGATCAGGCGCGTCGGCGGCGACTGGTGCTCGCTGCGGACGCTATTCGCCATATGTGCCTTTAGGAGCTTGACCGGTATCAAGCTGTCCGTTGATAGAAACGAGATAGTCCGTAATTTTTTGTACCTGCTCTTCAGAAACATGTGCGCCGTAGACATTTTTCATTTTGTTGACTTCGCCGAGCCACGTAGCGCGGGAAAATCGCGGCTGCATGGTGACGTAGCGGGGTGAATGGCAAACTACGCACTCGGTCACAAATTCTTGACGGCCAGGACCGGGAGGAAACATGGGCTCGTCATGCGGCATCATGATGGCGTGAACCGGATTGTCTGGCTTTGAGTCAGGCATGGCTTCCGTTCTTGCGTTCGTGATGTCGTGGTCCGGCTCCTTCGCCACATTCGACAGACGTCCACAGCCGGCGATCAAAGCCGCAAGCCCCAGCGCGAGAATCGGACTCTTGTTTTTTGCGCCCATGCCTTTTTATTCCACGCTCACGTCAGTTTCCTGGATTACATTCCACATAAAACCACTACGGTTCCACTGTTGCTTGCTCTGCGTCTCTCCTATCGCATTTGTCGCGCGCGCCATGAGCCGATATTGGCCGCGGCTGCTCGGTGTCCAGGACGCGCGCCAGCGCCGCCACGAATACTTCCCAATTTCCGCGTCCAGCCGAGCATCCGCCCAGGTGGCTCCCCCGTCCGTCGACACCTCCACGCGTCTGATCCCGTGACCGGAGTCGAAGGCAACGCCCTCGATTTCGTTCGCTATTCCGGAATGTACGGTTTCATCAGGGCCGGGACGAACGAATATGGAACGCACATTGAATCGATTGATAGGCACAGTGTCCTTGGCCAGATCTTTTGGAGATTCGGTGCCATTTGCAGCTTTCGGAATGCGGTACGCTTTGTCCGTCCAGAAGTTGCTGAAGGCTCGAGGCAGGACGGTGATGTCGCTAAGAGCTTTCACCCAATAGGTTCCATACCAACCGGGCACGACGAGGCGCAGGGGAAAGCCGTTCACCATGGGCAATGCCTGGTCGTTCATGGCGTAGGCGATCATCACCTCTCCGTCCCGCGCGTGGTCGATCGAAAGGGCCTTCACGAAGTCAGCCACAGATGACAGTGGCGGCGCGTCCAATCCATTGAATGCGACATCCACCGCCCCTGACTTCACTTGGGCGCGGTCCAAAATCGACTTTACGGAAACGCCGGTCCACTTGGCGTTGCCAACTGCGCCATGTTTCCATTGGCCGCCCGGAACGCGAGGTTCGAAGAAGCTCCGAGAATTGCCGGAGCATTGATTGACGGCGACGATAGAATTCGGCTCGAACTGCGATCGAAGTTCATCCACACTTAGCTGCAAAGGCTGCCGGACATGGCCGCTGACATTGAGCCGAAACGTTCGAAGATCCACGGAAGTCGGGATTCCTTCAAGATGCCACCGCACGAAGAAAGCTTCGTTCGGTGTGAGATCCTGTCGAAAATAGTGGAGCGGAGTTTCCAGCTGCGGAGGCCGGTCGGTGAGCAAGATCATCTCCGTTTTTTCCGGGAACCGAACCAGCCTAGCCGGACCTGGTGAAGTCCCCGCCACAGAATTGATTCGATTGCAGGAGGCCGTCAGTGCTGCGGCAGCGGTAGCACTAATGAGCTGCAAAAATCCCCGCCGGTTCATTTAATTACCTTCCGTCCCCGCGCTATTCCTAGGTTCGAATCATGGTGGACTTCGTTGCTCGGGTCAGCACAGGCATGTTCCGCAAAAGATTGCCGCCGGACGATGAGTGTCTGCACTCCCGTTGCCAGATCGAGTGTGTTCAGATGCCGGATGAAACACCTGAATGCCTACAGCTTTCAGATGCGATCGATCGTGTCGCTCACCGGCTGAAGAGCGTGCAAGAGTCCAATTTTGCGGACGCGGCGTCCATGCGGCCGACACTTCAACTGAATTCGTAGCTGGAGTGAACTGCGATTTTCGGTCGCATCGAAAACAACCGCTGCGCTTCGGGTGTCCGCCGAAGCCTATGCGGACAATCAATATTTCTCTGACAGCGACCTAACTTTCTCGGCGAAAAGAGCATCGGAGGCTTCAAGAGATCCTAAATCGAGGATTTCATTGAAAAGAGGTATCTACAATGAAGCGAAGTATCAGCAAGATACTGATTGCAGCGACTTTCATGACATTCGGAGTCGCTGTTAACGTTCAATCCGAGGTGCGTTCCAAAGCGATTGTGGTGGAATCCCCTTCGGATCTCCCTGAACTGGCACAAGGTCGATGTGATGCCATGTATCTGCATCGCACGGCGTCTGCACAAGCGATCCTCTATCTCCAACGGGATCGAGGGCGGAGGCTAGCGATCCTCGACGTCACCGACCCTGCCAAAATTCGCGCCGTCGGCGAGGTTTCGATAGACGCCCCATCCGCGTATGACTTTGTCCAGGACTTGTCAAATTCGGGAGTGTTGATTCACTACCGCAATCACTCCGGATTTGCGGTTATTAGCTTCGAGAACTACAAACAACCGATGCTAAAAAGCGAACCAGAGTACCTGCACCCCGCCAGCGTGGAGACAGACGGCTCGAGCGCCCTACTGTTGGTCTCCGCAAGCGGCACGAGCGCGCCCGCCCGGGATCCTGAATATGAGGTGCTCGGCATTTCGAATCCGTCCAGCCCCACACCGCTTGCCACAATTCCTGGTGTCATCCAGCGCCTGGATAGGCCATCTACCGGTACGGTTTTTCTTCTGAACGAGCAAGGTCTTACGGTGGTACGACGCCTCGCTGCTGAGCGGCAACACGAGATTGAGAATTACCAGAAGGAGCACCCTGGATAGACCACAAACAGGCTCGACTCAGCGCGAGGAACGAATCGCTTCCGGGTCTTCCTGGTCTTACGTTCGCTTCAGGACCAAAGATGACGAACGTCGTAGCGAATCCAAATAGCAATACTTCCCACGACTGCCGGGCAATCCACCACCTCGACGCTCGCTGACATTGCGCAGCAGGGGACGCCGGCGATCGTGACAATGGAGCACGGAAAGTGATTGCTGAGGAAGAAAACTTCGAATGCACCTTTTCGCTGATCTTGTTGACAAGAGAGACCGATGGAGAACTTCCGGCTCAAAGTCTTTCGTGCGGTTGCCACTCACCTGAACTTTAGTCGTGCTGCGCAAGAACTGCTGCTGACGCAACCAGCGGTGACGCAGCAAATCAAAGCCCTTGAGGATGAATTTGCTGTGGCGTTGTTCGATCGCGTTGCCGGGCGAATCGCTCTGACCCCAGCCGGACATGCGCTCTTGCCTTACGCTGAAAAATTAAAGGCGCTTTCCGATGAAGCGCAGTCTGTAGTAGCCAATGTGTCGGGAATACCTGGAGGCCAGCTTGCGCTCGGCGCTTCGCAAACTATCAGCCAGTATCTTTTGCCGAATCTGGTTGCTGGATTCCTTCGCCAAAATCCGCGCATAGCGATCACCGTGACCAGCGGAAACACCGATGCCGTCTTGGATGCACTCGCGCAGCACAAAACGCAACTCGCATTGATTGAAGGGCCGGCGCTCCGCAAGGACATCCGGGTCGAGCCGTTCATGGAAGACCACCTGGTACTTGTTGTTCCAGCGGAACATGAATGGGCCAACAAGGAACTCCTGCCCGAAACGCTGACCGCGGCTCCGCTGCTGATGCGCGAGTTTGGTTCTGGCTCGCGCAGAGTGGTGGAAAACGCCTTGCTCCAGGCTGGCTTGAAAAGGAAGGATTTGAAGACCGGGATGGAGATCGATTCAACTGAAGGCTTATTGAGTGCCGTTGAAGCTGGCTTGGGCGCTGCTTTTGTTTCGCGCTGGGCTGTGCGAAACCAACTCACATTGGGCACACTCAAACTTGCGCGCGTGCGTGGAGTGACGCTGTCTCGGATGTTCTCTCTGGCCTATCCTGCGGGCCCTGAGCCCATCGGCAACACTGCTGCATTTCGATCCTTTCTCCTTAATCATTCTCTTGACCTTGCTCCCAGAGTTGCAGGTAGGGCCAGGAAGAATTCCACGCAGCCCGACGACTCCCGCACTCCGTCCACGATGTTGACATTGGTGTCAGACGCGCGGCCTCGGCATGCGGCCAAAAAGGGCATGCCGCGTTGATTCAGAGCGCGTTACAAGGGCCAGAAATGGCCAGGGAATTGCCCTCCAGCATTCCTGTTCTGTCACACGATTTGATTAGCGTTCGGCGGGACGACGCCGCACCAAAGGAGAGACGTGAATGACTGAAGCAAAGAACGGGACAGAAAATCCGAGTAGACAGCAACAGAACCAAACAAGCACGGACGGACTGTCCAGACGTACTTTTTTGGAGGTAGGGTCAGCGGGGCTAGCTGGTGCGGCACTGGCTTCTCTGGCCGTCAACGCCCAGGAGAGAGCAGACACTGAAAGAGCGGATCAAGATCATTCTGCCAGTAATCCGGGCCCGGAAAACAAGCCGCTCTTGGATGAAAATCCGAATTCAAATCTTCCCCCGCCGACCGACCACGGACATATTGAGCCGATCTGGTACTCCTTCGATCTAACTACCAAACGGGTCGAGGAAGGAGGATGGACAAACCAAGTCACAGAAAGAGTGCTGCCACCTTCAAAGGACCTGGCGGGCGTGAGGATGCGGCTGACCGCCGGCAGCTTTCGGGAACTGCATTGGCACACAGCGGACGAGTGGGCGATCATGCTCTACGGAAATGCTCGCGTGACCTGCCTTAACCCTGACGGCACTGTGTTCATCGGCGATGTCGGAAAAGGTGACCTCTGGTACTTTCCGGCAGGATTTCCTCACTCGATCCAGGGATTACAACCGGATGGTTGTGAATTCATTTTGATTTTCGATCAAGGTTCATTCTCTGAAGACAATACTTTCCTTCTTTCGGACTGGGTGAGGCGCACGCCGCCATCAGTTCTGTCTAAGAATTTTGGGCTGCCAACGAGTGCTCTCAAGAAATTGCCCGATAAAAGCTTATACATATTTGCTGCGGACTTGCCTGCGTCTCTGGCACAAGACAAAGCCGCGGTCGGCGGTCGTCGCGTCGAATCCGCTTACGAATACACGTTCAAGATGTCGACTATGGCTCCCACGCAGCGAACCAAGAGCGGAGAAGTTCGAATCGTTGACTCGCGCAACTTCCAGGCTTCGAAAAACATCGCGGCGGCCTTGGTCATGGTTAAGCCAGGTGGCATGCGCGAACTGCATTGGCATCCCAACGCTTCTGAATGGCAGTACTACCTCGCTGGTAAAGGTCGCATGACAGTGTTTACCAGCGAAGGAGCACGCACTATGGACTTCAACGCCAATGACGTGGGTTATGTGCCGGCTGTCGCGGGCCACTACATCGAGAACACCGGCAATACGGACCTGGTGTTTCTGGAAACGTTTAAGGCCAGCGAGTATATGAATTTTTCGCTGAACAACTGGCTAAGGCGCCTGCCTCCGGAGGCGGTCGCGTCGCATTTGAATCTGGATGCAGACACCATCAGTAAGATTCCGTCAGAAGCCCTCGACGTTGTCCCCGGGTAGCGTTTTATCCACCTGCACTACACCGCGCCCGGTGACACGAAAAAAAACCTGAATGGCTTAATTGTGATGATTTCGATAAGAACCCGTAGGTCGTTGCTACTCATTCTCTTTCTTGGCACGGACATGTTTTCAGGCCGGGCGCACGCTCAGTCAAATGCCGCACCCGGCGCGCCTGCAGCCGACTCAGATACACCGTCTTGGCTGTTCCCTGTCGAGAAACTCGACGAAGTTTTGCCTCGCTGGCTTCACATTGGCGGTGAATATCGTGCTCGCCTGGAGGGTCCGACAGGTACGGGCTTCGCGAACACAAGCGATTTCTACTTGCTGAACCGCTTGCGCGTGAGCATAGGAATTCAGCCCAAGGACTGGCTCAAGTTTTACGGGGAAGTACAGGACTCTCGCATCTTTTTCAATCATCACATTCCCAACGCCAATCCCTTCGAGGACAGCTGGACCCTTTGGCAAGGCTACGTTCAGGTCGGTAGTTCCACATCCGGTTGGGCCGATGCGGTTGCGGGACGCCAAGTACTTCTTTTCGGCGACGAGCGCGTGATCGGTCCATCGAACTGGCTTAATGTCGGCCGCACTTTTGATGTTGCACGCGTCGACCTTCATCACCCCGGATACGAAATAGCAATCTTCGGCTCGTCGGTTGTACCCGGAAGCAATACCTTCTTGCACCGCGCGTTTCCGGGAAACAACTTCTACGGAGTCTACGGAAGCTTCAACAACATCGTTCCGCGCGCCACCTTCGAGCCGTATGTTCTCTGGCGTCTTGCGCCAGGGAACTTTGGTCTTCCGGAGACGCTTGGCCGCGGCCATCTCAACGAAGTCACCATCGGCCTACACATGAAGGGTACTCTGCCCGCGAATTTCGACTACGACACGGAGTTTGATGGACAGACCGGCTCTCTAGGCGCATCTTCCATCGCTGCGTGGGCGGGCTATGCCGGCGCGGGCAAGACACTTACCCATGTCGCGGCAGCGCCGCGGGTCTTTATCGAGGGCAACTACGCCTCGGGAACGAAAAATCCGGCGGGCCGAAACTGGAATACCTTTGACCAGCTCTATCCTTCTAATCACGACAAGTTCGGCTTCACGGATCAGGTGGGTCGCAGAAATCTTGTGCAGTTTCGGGTCGGCGTAGAGGAAAACGTCGGTAAGAAATGGAAATTCAAACAAGCCTTTGAGGGCTACTGGCTGGCCACCTCAAATGACAATTTCTATGCCAGCAGCGGAGCGATTTCAGTTCCCGCACACCCGGGTGCCAGCCGCCACATCGGAAACGAACTGGATCTGGTTGCCGAATACCAGATGAATAAAGGGCTCAACTTTGGTTTTGGCTACGCCCGACTCTTCGCCGGACAATTTCTAAAGACCACTACGTCAGGGCACGATTACAGTTACCCATACGCTTACGTTGAATATAATTTCTCCAGATCCGGCTTTCATTTTCCCGTCACTCCAAACAAGCCGAACTAGTTGCGTCCCTCAAATACTCTGCAAACGAGATCTTTTGTTTCTTTGGCCAACGCGCTGACTCCACTGTCGATTCGGCGGACGGTCTTTCTTTCCGCCGCGTTACTTTGTTCCCTCTCCTGGCGCTTTGTTGCCAAGTGGGGCCGGAGGCCACACTGGACACGCCGACAAGAGCCCGAACGATTGGTTCCCGCAATTTGTGGTGGCCTAGCCTGGATTATTCACGATTTTGCTAGCAAAAAAAGAAAAGGTGCTCTAAAAGATTGATGAACACTGGGTTTTAGCGAACCCAGCATTCTCTTTCGGAG
>Ga0210406_10005506_pt1 | contig 13244 bp, 9 predicted proteins | sample IncBWC30MmetaG_FD_155454 | JGI IMG/M metagenome (GOLD analysis project Ga0210406, IMG submission 155454) | Forest soil microbial communities from Barre Woods Harvard Forest LTER site, Petersham, Massachusetts, United States - Inc-BW-C-30-M | ecosystem: Environmental > Terrestrial > Soil >... | reverse complement strand
TGCAGCACCGCCGCGATTAGAAACGTTACAGCCCACAAGCCCGCGCCAGGCAGTCCTGCTACAAGAAAACCAAGGCCCGCAAGAACCGATTGGATCAGCGCCACGCCAAGAATCCCGCTGGTGACGCTGCGGATCGTTGCCCCAATGAGTTGCTGGAACTCGGGCCCCTTGTCCCCGAAAATACGACTGCACAAAGAGCACGTCACTTCATATGCGGCCTGAGCGTTTGCCAGAAGGACTCCAGCCACGACAATGGAAAGAGCGAATTGCAGCACGGTGAGGCCGAGGCCGGCAGAGACAGAGAGCAGCCCGGGGACTGCAGCTTTGATCTGGGGAGCAAAACTTCTGACGGCCTCGCTTAGGTCCCCGGATGCCCGGGTCCACAAACTGTTCAATGGAGCCCCGATGATCGGCCAGCTTTCGACGCTCGCAGGAGGAGGCGGGATAATTAAGGTTCCTTCCCTGATATGGGCTGCCAGGGTCTGGACACCTTCGACTAGCGTTTCCGCGAGCAAGACCACTGGAATAGTCAGGAAAGCCAGAACCAGAACCGTGAAGAGGATTGAGGTCAGTACTCCTCGCCCGCCTAGCGCAAGCTGCAGCTTTTGAAAGCCCGGGTAAGCGGCGACCGTAATGACAATGCCCCAAGTGAGCAGGGGAATGAAAGGGCGCAGGATCAGGAGACACGCGGCGGATAGCAGAATCGCCAGGCCGATGTGGATGGATACCTCGAGTGCGAGGTTTAGTTGGGTCTTATCGTAGGCGGTTTTGCGAAATGTCACGGTGGAGTCCTCCTAGTTCCCGCCTCTTCTACGAGACAGGACCACGCGCACTGTCCTTGCCGTCGTTCGCCAATTGAGCGGATCAGCTTGTAGCTCTCGCCGCGAGCTTCGCTTCGATGGCGTGACGGATCAAACGCTTCGTCCTTTCGACGACGGCCTAATGGTCGGCGAGGCAGCATCTCGAGCAGCACACCGACGCGATGTTGGCCGGAAGATCGGCGGCCGCGACCAGCGTGACCTATTCCTCTCTGCGTATGTGGCTCAAGTTTTGGCCTTTGCCAGTACGAAGGTCCGCCTCGCCTCCAGGGACTGGATCTCGGCAAGCTCCTTGCAACAATCCTCGACAAACGTATCGTGCAGCAGCAACCGGAGTTCGGACGGACGGTTAGAATGTCACGTCCGATTCGGAAATTTATAGCTCGTCTCCGCTGCTACTAGGGATTCCCCCAGTTGATCACAGGAACTTTTCGGGGAAAATCACGAAGCAGTCCGCAGTGCGACTTGCGGATCAACACAATCACGAGATCAGCATCGTTGAGGTTAGCGGTACGCAGAAATCAGCCCAAGTCGAGTTGCCCGCGAAAGCTGGAGCATACTTTGGATGCCACTACAGAAATCGCTAAATCGCCGGCAATTTTTATAACACGCAAAACGCGATCTATTTCCCGAATAAGCCCGCCCGCGGCAATTCACCAGGCTTGGCGGGACGCTACCTGTCACACAGCCCGGTCTTCCAGTTCCTGTATGACCCCGGGTGCAAGTTTTGGACCGCCAGGTGTTACCAACATCGAGTCGAATGCACCCGCCCTGGGATTATGGTCGTATCAGGATCTGTTTGCCCCCAGCAATTTCCGCGGGAATTTGGTCACGCTCTCAATTGGCTTCGCGTTTTAGCAAATCGATCTAAAAACACATCTGGGAATCCGGGCTGAAATCGCTTGCGTCGGTAAAAGAAGAGCAGATGAACAGCCAAATCGGGGAGCGCATACACCTCAGTCGTGTCCGTTTATCCACTGGTGGTTTGCAGCTGGCTTGAACTGCACGCTTGGTGCCATTCGTAGGCCTGTGCTTGCTCAGTGCGTTCTCTTGAATTACGCCAATGTATGCACTCAAATGATCTTCACGCCGTGCTGCTTCCTTCGGACCGGGCGGTGCGTAGCGAATCTTCAGTGACTCAGGCCCTAGCTTTCGCTGTCGATTGACCGAAAGATTTCACGGCCGCAGCCTCGTCATTCATGATATCGAAGACTTTATACAGTTTTGTAATTTGCATTACGCCGGCGAACTTCTCTGGGAGGTTGAGAAGTTTTAGGTCTCCACCCTGTTTCCGCACAGTCGTGAAGGCACCCACCAGAGAACCCAAGCCAGTGGTGTCGATGTAAGCGACATCGCCAAGATTGAACAAGATCTGCTTATGTCCGTTCTTCAACAGGTCACGAATCACGTCGCGCAGCGATGTGCTCTCTTCGCCAAGTACAATTCGTCCGCCAATGTCCAAAATCGTGATGCCACCGACTTGTCGAGTGCTTATCGTCATTTTCATTGGCGACCTCCTTAGACAATCCAGAGCCCGAAAAGTTCACCGCTGCAGCCCCGCGCATAATCCCCGCACCTCCGCCGCTGTGACATTAGGACTCGGGGAGGCATTGGGGGCAATGGAGGCTCCCCGAGTCCTGCTGTCCGTTCGAGGTCAGCGGCTTTGCACCGACTGCCCCCGTGTGACCAATGCCTAATTTCTAGACGTAGGCACGTGCCTGAACAACTGGGGAAATCCCTAGCGAAGCGGCTAGGGATCTGCGGTTGCCACCCGCCGGGTTAACGCACGCGCAGTGTTATAAAGTCGGGCTGCGCGTATGAGGGCGAATGAACTCTGCGTGGGAAAGCAGCTTTTATCTCCGTCTTTAACGATCTCGCAGAACATGCCGCCTACGCCCTGACCGCGCCTTGGCAGGCTTCGAAGCGCTATGTCCAATAGTGCGTCTATATGGCAAGCGACCGTTAAGTCGCAATCAAGTCCGCTTACCGATAGTGGCGCACCGCGACCGACTGTACCGGTAAAACACGCTGACCGGAAACTTGGAACCGGGAGCCACCTGCCACGCTAGGGAAATCCCTAGTTTCTCCTGGGGGGTTGTACGAAGTAGGCTTTCGGTGTCGGTCCGCCCAAAGCAAGAAAATACACAGGAACAATGTTGATGCGATGCGCCTTTAGGAGGAACCTTCCAATGAGATTGAAGATGATCGCCTGCGTGCTCGCGGTGGCTTTACTGTCTGCAATCGGATCCAGCGCTACGGATGACAACGAGGAAAAAAAGGAAAAATCCCGCAAGATGGCAGCACAGACTCTGCAGGATTTGTACAAGCTCGACGCCCCGGCTCAGGCAGCTATCCAGAAGTCTGCCGGATACGCAGTTTTTAGTAACACGGGGGTCAATCTGTTGCTCAGCACGGCCCGTGGCTCAGGTATTGCCCTAAACTCCAAATCCAAACAGGGAACCTTCATGAAGATGGTTTCAGCCGGGGCCGGTCTGGGCGTCGGCGTGAAGGACTATCGCGTGGTCTTCGTGTTCGACAATGATAAGGCTTTCACACAATTTCTCGATTCCGGTTGGTCCGGTTCGGCGCAAACGGACGCTGCCGCAAAGGCTGGAGAGAAGGGCGGAGCCTTCTCGGGAGCGGTTGAGGTTGCCCCGGGTGTTTGGGTCTATCAGATCACCAAGAATGGCCTCGCCCTCCAATTGACCTTGCAGGGCACGAAATACTACAAGGACGACGACCTTAATAAGTAGCTGTGTATCAAGATGCGAGACCTAGCCCCACAACCCCAGTCCGTTAACTCTGCGGACCCAAATCAAGGAATGTACGAGGTGGCTGTGATGCAGGATGAGGCCGGAGTCGATCTGCAGGCTTCAGACGCTGAGTTGATCGCGTTAGTGCGGAGAGCGCAGGAAGAGCTGGAGGCGCACGGCGAATTGAATCAAGTAAGTCTCCTCTTGCGTGACTTTGCGAGGGGACTTCTGAAACAGCGGTTGCTACTGAGAGTGGAGTTCGTGCGAATGATCGAATTGAGTCGGCGGGAGTAGAACGCACCCACTATAGTAAAGGCGGGGCGGATTTGCAAAGTGACTCTCATGTTGGCGCTCGGCATATCGGTGCGTTGATTGCAACAGGCTGCGCTACGGCTTCTCTGTTTTTATTGCGGGGCTCTCATGTCATTTGGCCAAGGTTCAAGTGGATCGTCGTAACAAAAAGCTGGGCGGAAACTTTTCTGCAAGGTGTGGTCCGACTACTCCTTGATTCGGTTTCTACCGACTCGGTCAAATTGCGCCCAGCAGGCAATCAGTGGGAAATTTTTAGTCGAATTCAGCAAAGGAGAATAGAACATGAAGTCAAGCAACAGTTGGATGCGAAGCGGCCTCGTGCTCGCTTTAGGGACAGTTTGTATTGCCTTCGCTCGTAACGCCGGAGCACAAGTACAGACGACAACGACAACGACGGCGGGCCAGAGCAGCCAGGTAGTCAAAGTCGATCGCGGCGAGGTTCTGGCGGTGGAAGGCAACGATTTGATCGTGAGAATGGCAGATGGCTCGATCCGACATTTTGAGAACATCCCCGAGAGCGCCAAGGCTACAGTTGGCGGAAAACAGCTGGGAATTCACGCCTTGAAACCAGGCATGAAGCTCGAGCGCACCATCACCACAACAACCACTCCTCAGATCGTCACCACCGTCGAGACGGTGACGGGAAAGGTGTGGCACGTCACTCCGCCACTCTCCGTCATCCTGAGCCTGGAAAACGGAACGAATCAGTCGTTCAAGATTCCGAAGGATCAGAAATTCAACGTGAATGGAGAAATGGTTGACGCGTTTGGCCTGAGGAAAGGGATGGTGGTCACAGCGACAAAAATTACAGAAGTTCCAGCGTCGGTCACATCCCAGCAGACGAGTGTGACCGGCACAATGCCGACACCCCCTCCAGCTCCGCCAGCCGATGTTGCTTTGCTGATTGTCGAGGCCGAGCCCACGGCTGCTCCAGCGGCTACGGAAGCCCCTGCTGCCCCTGCGAGTACGGGAGCACCCGCTGCCCCTGTGGAAGCGAATCCGCCGACGGGGAGCTACCTCCCGGTCATCGGTCTGGGAGTACTGCTGCTGGTTATTGTTTTGGTCCTAGCACGATTCGCGCGCAGGAAGTCCCGAACTTAGGATGGTTCGAGCAGGGAGGAGCCCAGTCAATGAGAGGCTCCTCCCGTTTCGCTCTGCTTTGAAGTAGTCGTTTACGGAACCTCCACCGCCCACGCAGCGACTTTCCATCCTGCTTTCTCTTTCGCCCACAATACGAGCAGCGCCGGTGATTCTTCTTCGCCGAAGTTTAGCCGGCTCGCGGACAGATAGTACGTCCCGTATTTCGCATCCACCGGCTTCAACTCAGGTGTTTTTTCCGGCAGCTGCCGGTTCTGGCACTTAAAGCTATCGGCCATCTGGTCCGGTACCGCCATGATCGCGAATGCTTTTGAATTTTCCTGCTCGACCGGCCGCAGCAGGTCGTTCACTGGTTGCACGCTCGACATCATGGCCGATAAATTCGTCTCTTGGGGTACCCTTTCGAGCGCCAGCTCCAGTCCTGACCGTATCCGGGCTGAGGGCGTCAGACTCTTCTCTGCTGCCGAAGGTGCGCGTAGACACGCGTAGGACTGCTGCGACGCAAACTTGGAAGCTTGCGCGCTGTCCCGCTTCCCAACCCACGTCTGATAGAACTGCGTGATGTCTTTCACTGCTCCGGGATCGCCGGCAATAGACTTCGGCTCTTCTTCTGCGGGTGCGGTGACGGTAGCATTCTTTGGGATAATCCCGGCATCGCTGCTGTCTTCGATGCGGATAGCTATAATCTTCCAATAGCCCCCTTCTTGAGCCCACAACAGCGAGACCATCTTGTTCCCGTTGTTGTCCTGCTTTTCCTTAAACGCCGTCCCATAGTACTTCTCTTGCGGACGTTTTCCTGATTCATCATCCGGCTCCGGCACGCACTCCTCGTCCGCTCCTATGTCCGATGGTACACTTACCAACCGGAATTCCGACGGATATGCGTTCTTCGCCTCTTTCAATTCTTTCAGCCATTGATCGCCAGGCTCGAACACGTCGCCTACAGAATTCACCGCAGCCGTAGTCGTATTGAATTTGTTCATTGCCATTACTACGCGCAGCCTCACCATGCCCGGCGCCACCGGCTTCCGGTTCTTTTGCGCCATCGCCTCCAAACACGGGTAGCTGCGTCGCGAAAAATACGCAACAGAGAGATTAGGCTGCTTGTCCACCACCCAAGCCTTCAGAAAATCGTGGGCGCTCGCATCGATGCCCTTATCGGCTTTCACTTCGGGATTCAACGGGATGTGGCCCAGGCTTTCAGTTGCCTTGTCTTTTGGTGGCTTTCCTCCGCTTCCCAAAAGTCCGAATACTTCCCGCCACCAACCGTTTAACCCGGTCCACCGTTCGTCGTGTTTATCCAGATTGTTCCCCGCGCGTACGTCCGAGTTCGAAGCCGTCAAGTGCCCGTTGACGAGGCCCTTCGGAAATCCTGAGGAGCGGTAATCCACGTCTACGTCCGCCATTTTGTTGTCGCGCGAGATCGAAAACTGAATCGACGGTGGGCCATTCTTCAGGCGATAGGAGATTGGAAAACCTTTGTGATAGACGGTGTTGTCGTGATCGCGAACGAACTCCTGGGTCTTGACGAGGGTGTCAACCGCGTTAGGCTTAAGGTAAACATAGACGCGAAATTGACGGTCCCCACCTACACCGGATCCCTCCCCCATCACTTCGTCAACGGAGTCCACCAGATCAATGGCCCGACCAAGGCTCTTCCCTTGAGCATCGGTCAGCTTCGTTTTTGAGAGTGCGTGAGTCACCGCGTCAAACGTCGTTCGGACAGACATCCGAGCGTTATCGTACGCCTCTTGCGGTACAACCTTGCTTCCGGTGGTCTGGTTGTAATGGCTAACGTAGTCGTCGACCAAGCGCTTCTGCTCAGGCTGCAGTTTCGAGTAGGATTTCCCGATCTCTTGATCGCTGCTAACTTGTTTCGGCGGGTTAGTTGCCTTTTTATTTGGGTTTGGTTGCGTTTGACCTATCGCCCAATTCCCCGCCACGAATATCGTGAGAACGATTATGAATGCTCGAATGCCTAATCTCATCGTGAGCCTCCTTCGAGGAAACCTTATCCGGCCTCGGAGGTCAGTCTCGACCACCGACGCGCGTAACTTATTCGGAAACGTACGCTCGCCCTTCTTCGCGAAGTGTCCCCGTGGAGCATGTGCGCTTATCGGTGACGCCTTGCTGCGAGGGGCTGAACACGTTGCAGGCTCTCTCACTAAGATGGGTTGGACGACTTTCACACCTCTTACTGACCTTGGCTCTGCACCAGTGGAAGCAGCGATGCCACTTGTACATCCATCAAAAGTTCGATTCGGCGTTCCAGTTGGAAAAATGTTGCCGTTTTCTTGCCCGATAATACTCCGTTTACGAGCGGTACGTATTTCTTCCACAGCTGGATAACGGATTCGCTAATTTCCTCGGACCGCTTGAGATAATCCAGCGCCTGGGCGTCCGTGATCGTACCCCAGTTGTCCGCGTATTCCTTGATTAGCGCCAACTTTGCATCACCGATCTTCGTGTACTCACCCTGGTATTGATCATAAACCGGCCAAAACTTTGTTGCTTCCGAGTCAGTCAAACTTAAATTCGCAGCGATGATCTGCTTTTTCTGCGACCGGAGATCTTTCCGCAATAGTTCAATATCCTGATCGCTCGCCACCTGCCCGCTCTTGCTTGACGCCGCCGGTTCCTGCCCACTCGCCGTTTGCGCAGTGACGTGTGGTCCAGCCAGAGAACAAACTGCCGCCAACATCAACACCATTGCTGTTTTATTGTTCACAATCATTCTCCTTAATAATCTGCAGTGTTCTGATACCGTGGGCGTAAGGGTTCACTCCAATTCTGACCCCAGCCGCTTCGATAAATCTGGTCTATTGCATGTCACCCTTGTCGTAGAGGATGCAAAAGCAACCTTAGGTTCAATTCGACCTTTGAACAACTGGGGAAATCCCTAGCTGGTGGTGGAGTATCAGAGTGCTTGCTAATTTGGGTCAACTCGGGACTTAGACCGCCGCTCCGGACTGCTAGGGATTCCCCTAGTTGTCGTTCCCGGGGGAATCAGCCTACATGTGAAGGCGGCGACTCAAGCGATTCGTGAGCGGACGCCCGATGCGAGCTCTCTTCACGAGCGCAGTCGTCTGGTCAGCAATGGTGTGGTACGCAATGTTAGAGCTGCATATCGGAAAGGTGCGAATGAAAAACCGACTGGCTTCATCAACACGACGCTCGCGGGAGGTATCGTCTTCCTCATTCCTGCTGTTCGTGAAGCGGCTCCCGACATCGCTCTAGGACAAAAAGTCGGAACTGCACAAGGCGTCTGAAAAGTGAGGCTGACAGAGTGATACGGTGTGCGGAAAAGAGGAGCAAGATTATGCCATTCAATCAACGTACAGTGAAGATCATCGGAATTGCAGTTGCAGCCGTTGTGATTATCCTCTTAATGCTTCCCCTGCTCATTAACGTCAACAGCTTCCGCCCCAAGATCGAGTCGGAATTGGCGAATGCCATGGGAAGGCAAGTGACTCTGGGAGATTTGAGCTTGTCTCTCCTAACGGGCACGGTCGGCGTGGATAACGTAAGCATTGCCGACGATCCAGCATTCAGCAAATTACCGTTCATTACGGCGAAATCGTTGAAGGTCGGTGTTGAGTTGATGCCGCTCATCTTCTCCAAGGAATTGAACGTGACCGGAATTGTCCTGGATGGGCCACAAATTATGTTGCTCAAATCGACCAATGGCAGCTGGAATTTCTCCAGCCTCGGTGGGTCGAGCGCGAAACAGTCCTCGGAACCTGCCAAGCCCGGAGCGCCCCCTGCGCTATCTGTGGCCAAATTGGAGATTAAGGATGGAAAACTGACGGTCGGCAAAGCGAACTCCACCGCCAAGCCACAGGTATACGACAAGCTGAATATTGAGTTGACGGACTTTTCTGCCACGTCGCAGTTTCCATTTGAATTGTCCATCAGTCTGCCGGGCGGCGGCAGCGCCAACGTATCGGGTAAGGCGGGACCCATAAATCCGAAGGACGCGGCCAAAACTCCTTTGGACGTGGCCTTGAAGGTGAAAGACATGGACATCGCAGCGTCGGGTTTTGTCGATCCGGCCACTGGTATTGGTGGTTCGGCGAGTTTTGATGGCTCGTTAACCTCAAATGGAAGCCAGGCAAAGCAAGCTGGCGTCATGTCCTGCGAAAAGTTAAAACTTTCGCCGAAAGGTTCTCCCGCTCCTAAAGTTGTCACCATCAAATATACGATGGACGCAGACCTCGACCGAGAGACGGGAACCATCGCTCAAGGCGATATCGCCCTCGGTAAGGCTGTTGCCCGACTCACAGGTGGATTTCAGTCCCAGGGTGAAACACAGGTAGTGAACTTGAAGCTGAGCGCACCAGACATGTCGGTCGATGAACTGGAAGCGATGCTCCCGGCGTTTGGCATTGTGCTTCCCTCCGGATCCAGTTTGAAAGGAGGGACGCTTTCCACCGACTTGGCCATCACCGGCCCTCTCGACAAACTGGTGATCGCCGGCCCCGTTCGGATGTCGAACACGAGGCTGGTAGGTTTCGATATGGGCTCGAAACTAGGAGCTTTATCAGCCTTTAGTGGAAAGGCTCCCTCGAGTCCCGACACAACGATTCAGAATGCCAGCTTGAATGCGCGCATCGCGCCCGAAATAACAAGGGCCGACGCCATTAATGTGACGATACCCTCCCTCGGCGTGGTGACTGGAGCCGGCACGATCAGCCCCGCGGGGGCGCTCGATTTCAGCATGACTGCCGACTTGCAGACCGAGAGGTCTGAGGCACGGGTGGAGAAAGTTGGCCGTGGGGGCGACAGAGGAGGCGTGTCCTTCAAGATTCAAGGGACTACCGCAAACCCAACCTTTGTTCCGGATGTCGGGAGCGTGGCCGGTAACGTGGCAAAGGGGGCAGTGCAGAAGTCTGTCTCTGGAAAGACCGGAGGCATCCTCGGAAAGAAGAAGCCTAAGTAGCGCTGCACATTGGCGTGATACACGCACTGTGCACATTTTTGCTAGCCGCGCGATTTGTCCTTCTGTGACTTAAGTTAGGATGCTTCCAAAGTGATTTCAGCATGACAAACCGCGATGCCGCCGCGTCCATCGCTGACGTGGCCCGTCACAACGTAGTGCGACGGAGCAACGTGGGTGGTGTCGAGGTCGACTTCCGAACCGGAGCCGACGATTTGCCCGCCGGTCGATTCCCAGCTAAATATTAGAGGATCGTTGTCGGGGTCACTCGCCACCGCAGTGATGTGCACGCGACTGCCCGGTTGTACCGAGCTTGGATTCGCGGAGCAACTGATCGTTGGCGGCCGGTTGGGTCGCGGGTCCACTCGGACCTCCGCCACGCAACTCACATTTCCGCCGCGACCATCATCCACTTGCGCTGTGACAGAATGGGTGCCCGGTGCCACACCTGCGGGGTTCCACCGTACTTGCGAACCTGTACCTTCAATGGCTCCGCTCGTTGTCGTCCATGTATAGGTAAGCGGATCATTGTCCGGACCGCTAGCATCGGCTCGGACCAAAACGGTCTCGCCACTTCCAGCGATGACATGGGTCGGATTAGCTGAACAGGACGCCACCGGCGGACGATTGGGAGGAGGCGGAGGTGGGGCACCGCCCGCTGACCTGTTGGTGGGTGACTTGCTGTTCAGTACCGATAGCAGTTCCAGCGCAGACAATGGCGGCGAAACCGCACCCTGGAGCACAATTGCTTTCGCACTCACATCTCTGCCATAAAGCTTTCGGTTCGCCGTATTGTCAGGCCGTAACGTGGAACCTTCAAGCGACACCCCAGCAAAGAGTCCCCGGGCGCGTGAGTAGGAAAGTATCTCCGCACGTAGGAGTATATCCGTGGCGGCAGTGGCTTCACGTCCAATGGGGCCGCCGGCAGCCGACGCATCAGCACCGATCTTCACTTTGCTTGTCAATATGCTGCTGGCCGCACGGTCATTCATCAGGAGAAGAACAAAGTCCGTGGCCTGCCCGCCGACCTGCAGGCCAAAGCTGCCTCCGCCGAGCGCGATCATGGACGGAGCGCTCCACGGCCCTTGAAAGTTGGGCCCACTTCGGCAAGTCATTACGCCACGCCCGTAGCTGCCACCAACGCTAGCAGCGAACTTGAGGGTTGAAGGCAGAACGATGACGCATTCTGCCTTCTGTAGCACCGCCGCGGGTATGCCACTGCGCAGTTGCAGGATTTCCCTCATCACTATGCCAGAATTTGCGACTCGGTCGTTCTCTTTGGTGTGGGTCTGAATGGTGGCCACTGTAACCGCGACTCCCGTCCCGCCATTATTCGTAACTCCGGAGAGTGTTGCCGTCACATGGTAGGTGCCGACGGAATTTCCAGCCGTATAAAGGCCAGTTGCCGATACCGAACCGCACTGCGGACTCGGAGAGCAGGCCCAGGTCGCCATAGAAGTTACATCAAGTGTGCTGCCATCGCTCCAATAGGTTGTGGCCGCCAGCTGGACCGTAGCTAACGTTGTAATGGTGTAACCTTCCGCCGTTTTGATGGCGTAAGCGGCTCCCGTGACGCAGATGGAGCTGCCGCATGGGCCTGAGCCAGTTAAACCTGCCGGCGTGATCGTGAAGGAAGTTGCCGCGGTCCCGCCTCTGGCATCGGTTACGGTCACGGTGGCCTGCTCGCCACTGATCCCAGTGGGGGTGCCATTGATCAAGCCACCGCCTAGATCAGTGGACATCGATATGCCAGTTGGGAAGGCCCCAGTGAACGCATAGCTGTATGGTTGCGTACCCCCTGTCGGCGTGATTTGGCAATTCACGGCGACGTACTGCTTAACCTGGGAAATGCAAGGCGGGGCGTACACGTTGAGAGGATTTGTTGGCGGCGTACTTGAACCGCCACCAGCGGTCTGTCCAAAGCAAGCCGCAGGAAGCCAAAGAAGCCAAATTACCTTCAGCCTGCGAGATTGAAGCCACATCATGGTTGCACCTCCAGCCCTCCTAGGGCAGTTCCAATACTTCGACCTGGGAAAGCGCTCGCCCACGATTAGGGCGCAAAGTTTACCTTCATACCCTCAGGAGGATAACAGCAATCTCAACTCCTGACAGTGTTGCGGACCCCGACCTGGCGTTGCGGCCATCGGACACATTGCTGCTGGAGTCGAGACCACCTTTCCCAAAAACGATGTTAGGTTCCACTCGATCACCTCACAACTGGGAAAACCCCTAAGGAGGCTGGAGCCGGGGCTTGTCCGCAAACCGTATCGCGTTTATCAGGCGGCAGCTCGTCTTCTGGGGGCGCATTCGCGAACGTTACGGAATCTGAATAAATGCCGAAAAGGGACAAAATTGGCGACAAAAATAAATTCCGTGAGTCGCAGGCTTCCATCCAAACGCCTAATTTGGCATTCACCTTGCTTCTCCTCTCGACTTATGAAAGGCAAGCCATTTCCGTCAAAGTATCGAATCTGACCTAAAAGAAAGGCGTCAATGGTGAACTGCCTGATGTTTGCCTCTGAGACTCCGAACAAATGCAGGGCTTTCGGATTTGCGGCAACAAATCGACGGTCAACGTTCGTCACAACAATTGCATCGAGGGAGGTTGCCAGTAACTCTCGCAAATCATTCTCCCTCGCACGACGTGTTTCCTGGAGTCTCCGGGTCTTCTCGACGGCATTCTTCCCGGGTCCGGTGAGGCTGCTCAGTGCCCGCCGAAGATGTACCCTCACTTGTTCCAAAGCGGCAAAAAGTCGCGAACTGAATTTGGTGATTTTGCCACTCGTCACAACGATTGCATCGAGGGAGCTTGCTAGTACCTTGCGCAAGTCAGTTGCGCGACGTGTTTCCTGTAGTCTTCGAGTTTTCTCGAGGGCACCGCTTCCCAGGTTCGTGAGGTTGTTCAGTGCCTGCCGAAGATATACCGTCACTTGTTCCAAAGTGGCAAAAAGTCGCGAACTGAATTTGGTGATTTTGCCACTCGTCACAACAATCGCATCGAGGGAGCTTGCTAGTATCTTGCGCAAGTCAATTGCGCGACGTGTTTCCTGTAGTCTTCGGGTTTTCTCGAGGGCACCCCTTCCCAGATTCGTGAGGGTGTTCAGTGCCTGCCGAAGATGTACCGACACTTGTTCCAAAGCGGCAAAAAGTTGCGAACTGAATTTGGTGATTTTGCCACTCGTCACAACAATCGCATCGGGGGAGCTTGCTAGGACCTTGCGCAAGTCAATTGCGCGACGTGTTTCCTGTAGTCTTCGGGTTTTCTCGAGGGCACCCCTTCCCAGATTCGTGAGGGTGTTCAGTGCCTGCCGATGATATACCGTCACT
>Ga0210406_10005505_pt1 | contig 13245 bp, 10 predicted proteins | sample IncBWC30MmetaG_FD_155454 | JGI IMG/M metagenome (GOLD analysis project Ga0210406, IMG submission 155454) | Forest soil microbial communities from Barre Woods Harvard Forest LTER site, Petersham, Massachusetts, United States - Inc-BW-C-30-M | ecosystem: Environmental > Terrestrial > Soil >... | reverse complement strand
CGCGACAGCCCCGAGCGGGTGTAGCGGATAAGCGTCGACCATCATGATGGTTTCCGTCCCCGCGAGAAGCCAGTTAGACGCCTGGTTGAGGCTCGGACTCGCCGGTAGCAAGCGGTAGCTAGGGCTTGCGCACGCCTTCTAGTTGAGATTGAGTACCGATGCGTCGGAGGAAGGGATTGATGATCGCCTCACGAACGGCTGTCGTGTGCTTCACTATTGCGCTTTTTCAAACGGACATCGCGTCAGCAGAATGCGGCGATCGTGGCGGCCCGGGATATCGTGGTCCGTCGGGACGCTGCGTTGGTTGGGCCGATATTGGGAGAACTTGCGGCAGCCCACCCACAACGAGGTGCACGGCTGAGAGGGTGTCAACAGGGTCAGAAGTCGCGGCAGAACACGGCCAAAAGGCCTGGGACGCAGGTAAGGACGCGAGAAAGCAAGGCGGGTCGGAACGATTAACCGATTTCCCAGTCCTCACAGCAATGCTCGGTTTGCAGCGGAATGCCAGTCCATTCTGAGCAAGATGATTGCTGTTTTGCATGCCTAGCATAGGGAAGCGGCGAACCGTTCAGGGCAAATCTAGGTAGATCGCCACGAGGATTTCCAGCCGTCGCCATTAATCCTTCACTATCAACGCGTTAAGCGCGCTACACATCCGGCGATCACGGCCACTTCCGCTTTGCAGAGGATATGCATCAAACTTGCAATGATGTCTGTATGCAATCTTGGGATTAGCCTCGTGGCTAGGAAAAGGCTATCTACGCCCGTCCTTTCACTTCCAACCTTGGTCTCTACTAATGACGAAATGGCTCGAAAGGCGTAGCGGTTGGTCACAACATCCCGAAGATGCCCGCGGCCCCTTTGATGTCGATTACGCACGTATAGTGCACTCGGGATCATTTCGTCGCCTTCAGGGGAAGACCCAAATCCTAAATTTGGGTGACAGCGACTTTTATCGAACGCGTCTCACGCATTCACTGGAGGTGGCGCAGATCGCCGGGAGCGTAATGCGTCAACTCAAGCAGGAATATAGCAACCATCCTGCGTGCGCTTTTCTCCCACCGTTGAGCCTCATTCAGACAGCAGGCTTCTCCCACGACCTTGGACACCCTCCATTCGGTCATGGGGGCGAGGTTGCCCTCAATTATTGCATGCGAATGCAGAATGGCTTTGAGGGCAACGGTCAGACATTGCGAATACTTGCCCGGCTCGAAAATTTCTCAAAGGAACATGGAGCTGACCTCACGCGCCGCGTCCTTCTCGCAGTGCTGAAATATCCAATTCCGTACACGCGTGCGGTAAACCCAACCCTCAAACCTGGCCTCTATCAAGCGACAACCTCCATTCGGACACTCGACCGCAAGAGCTGCAAGCCACCTAAGTGTTACTTTGATGCAGAAGCGGACGTTGTCGCTTGGATTTTGGAGCCCCTATCTACAGCCGACCGAGATGAGTTCCAAGCCTCCGATCCTAAGACTGGTAAGCACAACAGCCCGCGGCATAAATCATTCGATTGCAGCATCATGGACTTGTCCGATGACATTGCGTACGGGGTACACGATCTCGAAGATGCGATCGCACTCAAACTGGTCGATGAAAAGGATTTTCGGGCGCTCGTGAGTGAAGCGGCTTGTGCGCCCTTCCTCGACGCCCTGAAGAAGAAATACCCCAGCGAATGTGGAAACGATGTTTATGGCCATTTCGTCAGCAAACTATTTTCTGACAGTAGGGAACGTAAGCACTTCATCAGTCGGTTGGTGCACCACTTCGTAACGAACATTGAGCTTCTCACGCTAGATCAGTTTTCCGAGCCGCTGATCAAGTATCGAGCGAGCATCAAGCAACCCCAGCGTCAATTTCTTGATGTGCTTCAAACGCTCGTTGAGCAGAAGGTGATCTTCAGTGCCAACGTCCAGCACCTGGAGTTTAAGGGACAAAAACTCGTCGTGTCGGTCTTTGAAGCCATGCAATCCGACCCGAAATCCCTGCTCCCAGCAGATGCTTACAGTCGGTTTGCGGAATCCCAGGACGTGCGCACCATCTGCGACTACGTCGCTGGGATGACCGACGACTTCTTATTGAAGACCTACGACAGGCTGTTTAGCCCCCGCATGGGATCGGTTTTCGATAAGCTGTAACCTGGTAGCCGAAAAAATCAGAGGCACGCGAAAGCGAGTTATGGGGCGAATGGGAGAGCGCGGTGCGTCATCGCTGCGCCCTCCCGCTCCGGACGCGCAGCAACTCGCCGACCCGATGCGTGCAACATATTGCGGCGGACTCGGTTGACGTCGTCGAGCGGGGACACGACATGTCCTGTACCCTCGATCCAGCTCACTGCTCAGGAGCAAGATATGAACGCGCCGCCAAAAATCGATACCGCGTATTCTGACAGCGACGTTGTGCACTGGCTGACAAACGACACGCGCGACGAGCGCTTCATTGACAATATTTTCGCTGAGCTCTGTGTCCGGCTCCAGCGGGCGGGCATTCCCGTCAAGCGGGCGTCGCTCCATCTCCTGATTTACCATCCCCAATGGCTCGGCGCTCGGATTATGTGGGCCGACGGCATGCACGAGGCCGAGCTCGCGAGAGTTGACTACGATGTCAGGGAACGATCCGAATACATCAATAGTCCCGCCAACGAAATCCATAGCGGTGCCGCTGAGGTACGAGAAAATCTCGAACGCGATCCCTCGCTGGGCCGCAAGCACGCCGTCTATGACGAGATGCGGTCGAAAGGCCTGACCGACTATGTGGCATGGCCGCTGTACCATACGCTCGGCAAGCGGCATATGGTGACCTTTGCAACCGACCGGCCCGGTGGGTTCGACGACGCGCATATCGCTGCCCTATTGAAACTGCTGCCGATCCTGGCACTTGTCAGCGAAATCCGCATGAAAAATCGGCTGGCGCGAACGCTGCTCGAAACCTATGTCGGTTCGCATGCCGGCGAACTCATTCTGGCTGGCGCCACCAGGCGCGGAAGCGGAACGACAGTAAGTGCCGCTACTATGATCTGCGATCTGCGTGATTTTACCAGAATCTCCGACAACTGGCCGCGCGATGACGTCATCGATCTTCTGAACGACTATTTCGATGCGATGTCGGAGCCGATTGCACGACATGGCGGGGAAATATTGAAATTTATCGGCGACGGTCTGCTCGCAATTTTTCCGCTCAACCAGCCATCGGCCTGCGCAGATCTGCTGCGCGCGGTGGCCGAAGCCCGTCAGGCGATGGTTGCCCTGAACAAAAAGAACAGCGAAACCGGTCGTGCGCCGTTGAATTATGGCATCGGCGTCCACGTCGGAGACGTCATGTATGGCAATATCGGGTCGCGCACCCGGCTCGACTTCACCGTCATCGGTCCTGCGGTCAACATGGCTTCGCGTCTCGAAACCTTAACCAAACAATTGGGGAGAACAGTACTGCTGTCCCGCGCGTTCGCCGACTTCGTCGAAAGCGATTTCGATCTCGAACGCGTCGGCGAATATCCGGTGCGCGGCTTCAGCGACCCGATCGAGCTGTTTGCGTACCATGGCTGAATGCCGGGGCGTGCTGTTCGGCCTTTGGCGCGGCGACCGTGCAGACCGATCCACCCATTCTCCGTCGGGCATGCCGATCACAGCCGCCTCCTATTGGAACCGTGCCGGTTGGCGTTGGCGCGGGCCAAGCGACCTAGCCGATGACTGTTGCCCAACACTTGCCCAACATGGCGCAAAGTGGAATCATAGCTGAGACAGCGCCGGATCGAACGGTCAACAGCGAGCTGAAGGCGCAACAAGTATTTTGCCGCTGCGCCAAGAGCTGATGGCGAGGCGCGTAGAACGGCACACACACAGACCGGGGAGGAGAAGATGGCGAACGCTTCGGAGCGGCAGTCGGTGGTTCGCGCAGCATGCCCACACGATTGCCCGGACACCTGCGCGATGCTGGTGACGGTGGAAGATGGACGCGCGGTCGCGGTACGGGGCGACCCCGACCACCCTTTCACGCGCGGAGGGTTGTGCGTAAAGGTCAACAACTACGAACAGCGGGTTTACAGCCCGGATAGAGTGCTTTACCCGCTCAAGCGCTCCGGATCGAAAGGGAGCGGACAGTTCGAGCGCATCAGTTGGGACGAAGCCGTCAGAACTATCCGCGATCGCTGGACCGGAATCATCGGCAAGTATGGACCAACCGCGATTCTGCCGTATAGCTATTTAGGTACCGAGGGCATCCTTAACGGGTTGAATGTGGGCGACGCCTTCTTTAACAGGCTTGGCGCCACCATTAGCGAGCGGACCTTCTGTGATTCGGGCTCCTGCACGGCCTATTTCATGACAATAGGTCCGTCTCCCGGCATGGACCCAGAAAGCTTCAAGCATTCGAAATACATCATTCTTTGGGCATGCAATACGATCAGCACCAATTTGCACCACTGGCCGTTTATCGCAGAGGCGAAGAGGAACGGCGCAAAGCTGGTAGTGATCGATCCGGTCAAGACGCGGACAGCCCGCGAAGCCGATTGGCATATTCCTATTCGTCCCGGGACCGACGCGGCTTTGGCACTCGGCTTGATGAACGTCCTTATCGCCGAGGACCTGGTCGACCACGATTACGTCCAGAACTACACGACCGGCTTTGACGAGCTCAAGGAGCGCGCCAGTGCCTACCCGCCGGAGATGGTTGCGAAGATCACCGGGATTCCGGTGCAAGACATCAGGACGCTCGCGCGCGAATACGCGACCACTCAACCTAGCGTGATTCGTATCGGCGTCGCGATCGAACGCCACGCAGGCGGGGGCCAGACGGTGCGCGCTACAGCATGTCTTCCGGCCCTCGTCGGTGCGTGGCGCCGGGTTGGTGGCGGCATCTTGCAGCTGCCAATTTGGGCCTTCCCAGTAAAATGGGAAAACCTGATGCGGCCGGATTGGATCAAGCCCGGAACGCGCGTGCTGAATCAGTGGCGCCTCGGTCCGGCGCTCCTGGACGAAGACAAGCTCGATCCGCCCATTAAATCCCTGTTCGTCTACAACTCCAATCCCGCGATCGTTGTCCCGGAACAGGACAAGATTATCCGGGGCTTGGAGCGCGAAGATCTCTTCACAGTGGTAAGCGAACAGTTTCTCACTGACACGGCAAGGTACGCGGACATCGTACTCCCTGCTACCACGCAGCTGGAGCAGTTCGACATCATGTTCTCCTGGGGGCATCTGTATCTGTCGCTGAATCAAAAGGCGATCGAGCCACTCGGCGAGGCGGTCCCCAACACGGAGCTATTCCGGCGACTTGCCCGCAGCATGGGCTTCGATGACCGGCAATGGCAACGCAGCGACGAAGAAATGGCGTTGGACGCTCTGGATTGGGAGAGTCCGGCTCTTCAGGGGATAACAATGGATCTTCTGAAGGAAAAAGGATGGGCCCGTCTTAACGTTGGAACACCCGACACGTACGCGCCGCATGCCGCGGGTAACTTCCTCACTCCATCGGGTAAATGCGAGTTCAAGGCGTCGATGGCCGCGGGCGGTAACTTTGTCCTACCGTTGTTCCGCCAGGGCTCGAACGAGTTTCAGGCGGGCGAGCCTGTAGACGCATTACCAACCTATATTCCACCACGAGAGTCGCCGGCGACCAACGCGCGATTGGCGGCGAAATACCCCCTCAACGTCATCTCGCCGAAGAGTCACGCATTCCTCAATTCCTGCTATGGCAATCTGCCGGCTCAACTGCATCACGCGGGCGAACAGGTCGTGCTTGTCAATCCAAGAGATGCAATCGCACGGAACATCGGCGAGGGAAGCGCTATACGGATCTTTAACGATCGCGGCAGCTTCGAAGCGATTGCGAAGGTGAGCGCTGAGGTCATGCAAGGGGTTGTTGTCGCACCCATGGGATATTGGCGCGACCTGAGCCGAGCGAAAGCTACGGTGAACGCTCTCAATCCCAGCGCCTATGCGGATCTCGGAAGGGCGCCGACATTCTCGGACACGCTGGTCGAAATAACGATCGCCCAGCCTGCAGTTGCGGCCGAGTAACGCTTGGAGCGCTGCCACTTCGCTGTCTGTCGCACATGGATTCGAGCCTCAAGACGCTGACGAGCGGCGTCATCGCCGGGTTACCCGTGTTCATCACGAACCCGTCAAAATCCGGTCGCGCCGGAGCCCGAGCGCGCGAAAGCTGGACATTGGTCCCCGCATGCGGGGATGTGACGATAGAACATACCCAGCCTGAAACCGATGCACCGCGCTGAGCAGGCATTAAAACTGCTTGTCAAGCCATCGAAATAACGCAGAGCCGGAATAAATAGTGACGGCGTCCGGCGGCACATCGCACGTCCTCACCCTTCTCCCTTCCGAATCAATGTCATGACCGAACAAACCGTGACGGAGCCGATCCATGAGCGGCAAGAACTATCCCGTGGCTTTTCGCGCTACCAGTCGATCCTCGTTGCGCTGCTGGCGCTGGTCCAGTTTACGATCATCATCGATTTTATGATCATGTCGCCGCTCGGCGCCATCATCATGCCGGCGCTCAATATTTCGGCCGCGCAGTTCGGTGTGGCGGTCTCGGCCTACGCATTTAGCGCGGGAATTTCCGGCATCCTGGCCGCCGGCTTTGCCGATCGGTTCGATCGCAAGCGGCTGCTTTTGTTTTTTTATGGCGGCTTTACCCTTGGAACCGCGCTCTGCGCCATCGCTCCGAACTATCATGTGCTGCTGTCGGGCCGGGTCGTCACCGGCTTGTTCGGCGGCGTGATCGGCTCCGTCGTGCTGGCCATCGTCACCGATCTGTTTAAACTGCAATTGCGCGGCCGGGTCATGGGCTTCGTGCAAACCGCCTTCGCCGCAAGCCAAGTGCTTGGCATCCCGGCCGGTCTTTTTCTCTCCAACCATTGGAACTGGCACGTCGCGTTCGGCGCGTTGGTCGGCCTGTCGATCGCCGGGATGGCCGCTGTGATGTTTTTGATGAAGCCGGTGAACGGCCATCTCTTGCTAAAGCAGGACAAAAACGCCTTCCGGCATCTGATCGCAACGGTCGGGCAGCCACGCTATTGGCTGGCTTTCGCGGTAACGACGCTGCTGGCGACGGGCGGCTACATGCTGATGCCGTTTGGCAGCGCCTATACCGTGCATAATCTCGGCATCGACATCGTTCATTTGCCGACGATCTATCTCGTCTCCGGCCTGTTCAGCATTTTGATTGGACCGATGGTGGGACGCGCGAGCGATGCGTTCGGCAAATTCCCCACCTTCGCCTTCGGCAGCGCCATGTCGATCGTCATGGTGCTGATCTATACGCATCTCGGTGAGGTCAGCTTGACGGTCGCGATCCTAAGTCAACGTCTTGATGTTCGTCGGCATCTTTCGCGCATGATTCCGTCGCAAGCGCTGATTTCCGCGATTCCCGAGCCCGCACAACGCGGCTCCTTCAGCGCGGTCGGCGCTTCCCTGCAGCAACTCTCCGGCGGGCTCGGCTCCGTACTCGCCGCCGCGCTCATTGCGCAAAATACCGACGGTTCGCTCCGGCATTTCGACCGGCTAGGATTTGTCGTCGTTACAACGGCGGTGATTTCCCTGATTGTGATGTATTTCGTACAGAGGCCGATCGCGGCCCAGGCCGGCAAACGCGTGGTCTAAAGCGGCGGGGACGCCCACATACGATGACTGGCTTCATATGCCGGCTGTTTGGGGGAGAGCGGACATCGGCCGTTCCATAACATCCGATCGGCGAATGACTTCCGCCGCGGCTCGGTCTTGGGCAATACGCAGAGCGGTTTGCCGAGAATGAAATTGATGTTTCTGTCCTGGGCCATCTGACCTGAGGGCGCGCCACTGCACGCCAATCGCACTTCAACTGACCTCGTGGGAGAGGGCGCCCCGCAGCCCTCCCCGCCACTTCGCGGGGGAGGGAGGAATTTGCTGCTCGTCATCGCCAGAGGTGACCGCCCGCAATTCTCAGCGGGGCCGTACCCGCCGATCTGCCGGTCGAGCAGCCGACCGCATTCGAGTTCGTGGTCAACCTGAAGATAGCCAAAGCACTCGGCGTCAGCATTCCGGCCGCGATACTTGCCACTGCGAACAAAGTAATCGAGTGATGCGATCACTTCCGGTGTTGGCACTTCACGTCATTTCGCGGCCGTGCAGCAACTAGGTCGCTTTTGGAGAGAAGCGGACATCAATTGGCAGGCAAAGGCCGAATTCTGAAAGGCGAAAAACCTACCGAGCTACCAGTGGTGCAGCCAACCAGGTTCGAGTTGGTGATCAACCTCAAGACGGCAAAGGCGATAGGTGTCGAAATTCCCCCCTCGTTGCTCGCGCTCGCCGACGAGGTGATCGAATAAGTGTGCTTCCCACTTCCGCTGATGGCACCTTTCAGACATGAGTGGACAAGCTGACAATGTCTGTTCGTGGGGGCAAAGCAGACCTCGCGGTCACGAGCGCCGCTTCCGTCGCCGCTGTTCGCGGCGTTGGCGACATCGTCGTGCGCACCTGGTGCGTGGTCGACGCTGTCGCGGCCACCTCGTGCAGTGCGACGCTCGAGGCCAACGATCTGCGCTCGGCGATGCAGCCGCGCTGGGGGGCGGAACGGTGGCTGCGCTATTTTTTCCTCGGAGGATCGATGGCGGCGCCTCGTATCATCAGTGCGATCTGACGGCCGACATCCTCGACACTCAACCGTCCTCCAGCGTTGAACCAAAAGACTGTCCAGTTCATGGCACCGAGAAGCGACAGTCGGAACGCATGCCGATCACAACCAGCCTTAAGGGGCAGATCGTCGATCAGGCGTGCGAATATTTGCTCGTATTCATCTCTTTGCCGGACGAGCTTTCGAACTCCTCGCAGATTGTAGTAGCGCGGAGGCGTCAAGATCGCGCGGGTAACACTACCGCCAAGCAAGATCCGGCAATGTGCGACAATTGCTTCTTCGAGCCGTTGCCATGGCTCTGTTATCTCGGCGATAGCGACCTCTACCTCGCGACGCATGGCCGTGAGGCTTTCCTGGTGCACCGTGAAAAGCAGGTCTTCCTTCGACGGAAAGTGGTAGTACAGCGAGCCGGACAGAACGCCCGACGCGGCACCAATTTCCCGAATGGATGTCCCTTCAAATCCGTTCCGGGCAAATAGCTCCGATGCCGCAGCAATGATTTGCCGGCGACGGTCGGGTCCTTTTCGCAGCGATTTCGGATTTTTTTCGCGAACCTTCGTACGCTCTGACGGCTTCGTCATTCTCTTGTCAACCATCAACGATGAGGAAATCCAGCCTGAAAGAAGGCCTCCCTATTGAGCCCGGGTTCATCAGGTTCAAGTGAGGCCACGTGGGCGAAGGCCGGGCCGGGCAATTCCAGAACCCCGAAATGCAACCTTCGCAAGATTTGGCGCTCAGTCGTCACTGAAATGGCAATCCCTTAATTCCCTGCCAAACGGTGGATACCGATCGCCTTCGCAAGATCAGCAGCAACCGCGTCGGAAAGCAGAGTCGCCTGCGTTCCCTTGCCGCCCCGGGAGGACCGAGCATTACGATTCTCATGTGGTCTCCTCCCTTATTTTAGATGGTGTCTCCAACGCCATTGACTGAACGATCAGCCGCTTTGCTTCGTCCGCATCGCCCGCAAGAACGATCGTGCCTCCGTGTCAGGCTGGTCCGATCTCAGCAGATTGGGCGTGCCGAGAGATCCGGTCCCCTGAGCGGAAGTCATGAGTGTGTCTGCCTATTCGACCGTCCAGGGCAGGGCTTCATTTCGGCTTGCTATTCAATCAAGCGAACGATAGATTAAGAAGACGGCTTTGCCTAGCTGCATCTAGCGCTGTTTCGGGGGGCAAACCGACAAGAAATCGGCCGAAGGCAAATTCGCCGAAACAGGAGGAACGCTGTGAGCGATCCAGCTTTTCCAGATTTCGGAAACCTGTGGCGTGACTTGCTGCGCCAATGGGAAGACGCCGGCAATTCGTTGGGCACCGACGCCATGAAGAGCCCCGAATTCAGTAAGTTCATGAATCAGGCGACCAGTTCGTCCGCCGCGCTGCAACGCGTTTTCGCTGACTTAAGCGCCAAATATCTGGCTGCGTTGAATCTACCGACAAAATCCGACATCAGCGCGATTATCGAGCGACTTCATGCGATCGAAAAGCGGATTGAAGAGATGCAGCTGGCGATGGCCGAGGGCCAATCGCAGGGGCCGGCCGGCCGGGGCTTCGTCAAGCCGACCAGAAACCGACAGCCGCCCGCTGGTGATCGGATCGCTGCCGCCGATCGGGCCGCTTCGGTCGGCGGACTGATATGAGGGGGCGTCCATGGCGGTAGCACAGGCTGCGGAGCAGGGCGTCGCGCAACGGATACAGGGCGAAGTCGAGAGAGCTATCCAGCGCAGCATCAAGGGCTTGGAGTATCTGGCATCGCCAGCGCCAGCGGTCGGGCTGACGCCGAAGGACATCATCTATCGCCGTGGAACGCTGAACCTTTATCACTATCGGCCGCTGTGCGACGACGTGTATCGCATGCCGTTGCTGCTGGTGATGGCGACGACGAACAAGGCTTACGTCTTCGATCTGGCACCGGGTCAAAGCCTCATCGAATTCCTGCTGCGCCAGGGATATGACGTGTTCGTCATCGATTGGGATCCGCCGCGCCCGGACGAAAAGGGATTGGGTTTCGAAGACTACGTTCTGGATTTCATTCCGTCCTGCATTCAACGCGTTCAGGAGCGCTCCGAAACCGACGACGTCACGCTCATCGGGTACTGCATGGGCGGCGTGCTGTCGGCGATGTATGCCGCCTTGCATGCCGATGGGCCGGTCAAGAATCTGGGGTTCTTCACAACGCCGACCGACTGGTCGCAAATGAAGTTGATGACCAACTGGACCGATCGCCGCTATTTCGATGTCGACCGGTTGGTCGATTCGCTTGGTATCATTCCGTCGGACGTCGTGGCGGCCGGGTTCGACATGCAGCGTCCGACGCAGCGTGTCGTGGGCAACATCCGCCTCTGGGACAATATGTGGAACGACGAGTTCGTCAAGTCGTACCGCATGTTCGAACGCTGGGGGAACGACACCCTGCCGCTGGCGGGCGAATATTTCCGCCAGATCGTCAAGGAACTGCTCTGGGACAACAAGCTGGTGAACGGTGGGTTGAAACTCGGCGGCCAAGTTGTCGATCTGCGTAACATCAAGGTGCCGGTGCTGCACATCACCGCCGAGCATGACCACCTCGTTCCCCAGGACTGCGCCAAGGCGCTAATCGCGAACGTCGGCTCCGACGACAAGGAAGAGGTCATGCTTAAGGGTGGCCACGTCAGTCTCGTCGCGGGACCGAACGCGATCAAGCGGATGTGGCCTAAACTCGATCAATGGCTGGGAGCACGCTGCACATGACCGAAGGACGCCTGTCGTACCCACGCACGCTCGATTGCGGCGGCACCGAGATCAAGCTAGCGCTGATGGCGCCGCAGGACGATGCCAAGGTAATCGCATTCGCGAATACCCTTCCTGAAGACGATCTTCTTTTCATGCGCCGCGACATCCGGCAGCCCAAGGTCGTTGCCGCATGGACCGACCTGATAGCTCAGGGGAGGCTGGCGAGCCTGCTCGCATGGAGCGGGGGAGAGGTGGTCGGCTGCGCAGCACTCGTCATCGATCCGTTGTCGTGGTCACCCCATGTCGGTGAATTGCGCGTTGTCGTCAGCCGCAAGGTGCGCGGGATCGGGCTTGGACGCGTGCTGATTCAGGAAGCGTTTCTGATCGCACTCTCCAAAGGCCTCGAGAAACTGGTGGCGCAGATGACCGTCGATCAGCAGGGGGCTATCGCGGTGTTCGAAAGCATCGGTTTCCGCGGCGAAGCGCTGATGCGCAACCACGTCAAGGGCGCCGACGGGCGCAAGCACGACATCGTGCTTTTGAGCCACGATGTCGTGCTGTCCCAGGCGCAAATGGAAATGTACGGGGTCGCCGACGTCTTCTAGACCCCAGGGAGAAATCAATGTCTGATTTCCTGATCGAGCATACGCCGTCGGCCTACAAATACCCGCTGCTGATCAAGCACCTTCTTCACGCGCCGATGACACAGTCGGCCGATCAGGAGATCGTCTACCGCGATCTCAGCCGCTGCACCTATCGCGATCTGCGCGAACGAATCGGGCGTCTTGCGAGTGGTCTCACTTCGAAGGGCGTCCGTCGCGGCGATGTCGTGGGCGTGCTGGATTGGGATAGCCACCGCTACCTGGAATCCTATTTTGCAATCCCGATGCTCGGCGCCACGCTTCAAACCGTCAATATCCGCCTGTCGCCCGAGCAGATTCTGTTCACGCTCAATCACGCGCGTCCCAAGCTGCTGCTGGTGAACGTAGAGTTTCTTCCATTGATCGATCAGTTGCAGGGGCAGCTTGAATCCGTCGAAGGCATCATCCTGATGTCGGATGACAGCGTGTATCCGAGCAGCCCAATCAGGACCGTCGGTCATTATGAGGAGATGCTGGCAACGAGTTCACCCGATTTCACATTCGAGGATTTCGACGAGAACACCCGCGCGACGATGTTTTACACTACGGGAACCACCGGTGCGCCCAAGGGTGTCTACTTCAGCCATCGCCAGCTTGTACTTCACACGCTGATCGATCTGGTCGGGTTCGGCTCGCCGGGTCGGCAAGGGCGGTTTCACCGCGAAGATGTGTACATGCCGATCACGCCGATGTTTCACGTCCACGGCTGGGGATTGCCCTATGCCGCGACCGCAGCGGGCGTAAAACAGGTCTATCCCGGCCGATATCAACCCGAACTTCTCTTGAAGCTAATCAAGACCGAGGGCGTGACATTTAGCCATTGCGTTCCGACGATCCTGCAAATGCTGCTGTCAGCGCCCAACAGCAAGGACGTCGATCTTTCCAAACTGAAAATGGTGATCGGCGGCGCTGCGCTGACCAAAGCGCTGGCCAAGGCGGCTATGCAGCGCGGCATCGACATTTTCGCGGGCTATGGCATGTCGGAGTCCGGTCCCATCCTGACGATCGCTCAGCTCAGGGAGCGTGAGCTGACCGGAAACCTCGATGAGGAGGTCGAACTTCGCACCAAGACCGGAACGCCGGTGCCGCTGGTCGACTTCCGCATCGTCGATGCCGAGATGAAGGACGTCGCTCACGACGGCCGCACCGCTGGAGAAATCGTCGTCCGCGCGCCGTGGCTGACAATGGGATACCTCAACAATCCGGCGTCTTCGGAAAAGCTCTGGGAGGGCGGCTACCTTCACACTGGCGACATCGGCACCATGACC
>Ga0210406_10005503_pt1 | contig 13249 bp, 15 predicted proteins | sample IncBWC30MmetaG_FD_155454 | JGI IMG/M metagenome (GOLD analysis project Ga0210406, IMG submission 155454) | Forest soil microbial communities from Barre Woods Harvard Forest LTER site, Petersham, Massachusetts, United States - Inc-BW-C-30-M | ecosystem: Environmental > Terrestrial > Soil >... | reverse complement strand
GAGTCCGTGTCGTTCGCTCCGCTGCCCAGATCTAGGTAATGAATCAGTAGGGCGAACGACACTCCCACTGACCTAGAAACCGCGCTCCGACGAGGATGCACGAAGATGTGGAGAGCCCAGGGCACCGTGCTCTTTCGGCGCGGAGACGAAATGGAACGACCTTGACGATATCTCGACAGATGCTGTCCAGGGACGGACACTACTCGGCTCTCCAATCCCAACAGAGATAGGGGCCTCCTTCGTACACCCCAGAACTCGGGGTGTTGCGTTCAATTGACTCCACTTGGCTCCGTGTGCGACTGGAATCGAACTTGCACTGCTGTGAGAGAACATTCTGATCACTTGAGTGTTGACGGACTGGCGTAGATTTTTGCAGATCGTTTGGAAAGCACAAGGTTGTTAATGAAGAAACCGGCACTACCTATCTGCTGGCAGCGACGGCCTCACCGTACCGTAGACCGCGCGTTGAACTAGATTACAAGATCGAGCAGATTCACGAGGAATGGAACTGAATGCCGGCAACGGTGGACGCGACTCGCCAACGTTCATCGTCTATGGCGGTACGCGACTGACTTACGAAGATGTTCTGGGGTCGGCCTTCGATGGCCGGACTAGCGAAAATCCCTCAGAGTCGAATACCGGAGATATCGCGAGGATGGGAAGTAGTTCATGAACCGGCGCGGATTTTTGCAATTCATGGGCGCTACCAGTGTTGTGGCATTGACTGCTTCCTGCAATCGAAGCAGTTTCGTCATGGGGACTCTACCGGGTCCGACTGACTTCGCCCGATTCCCGGAAAAAACGGAGATGATCCTGCTCACCGACCGGCCGCCACAGCTGGAAACTCCCATCCACTATTTTCGCCAGGACCTCACGCCCAACGAAGCTTTCTTCGTGCGGTGGCATCTCGAAGGCATCCCGACTTCCGTTGATCTTCGAACCTTTCGGCTCAACGTCAGCGGCCACGTCCGACAGCCATTGCAGCTCAGTGTGGACGAACTTCGATCGAAGTTCGATCCAATCTCGATCATCGCGGTCAATCAATGCTCCGGAAATTCTCGCAGTTTTTTCGAGCCTCGCGTTCCAGGCGGTCAGTGGAAACATGGCGCAGTCGGCAACGCAAGGTGGACCGGCGTTTCCCTGAAATCGATTCTAGACCGCGCCCAAGTGAAGGCAGGCGCCGTGGACGTTTCATTCAATGGGCTTGACGCGCCGCCACTGCCTTCCATGGCTGACTTCGTGAAGGCCCTTTCCATCGACCACGCACGGGATGGCGACGTGATGATTGCCTACGCCATGAATGACCAGCCATTGCCCATGGTCAACGGGTTCCCCCTGCGCCTGGTCGTCCCCGGATGGTATGGAACTTATTGGGTAAAAGCACTCAGCGACATCACTGTACTGCCTCAAGTTTTCAGCAACTTCTGGACCGACAAAGCGTACCGCATTCCCACCGCTCCCAATGGCACCGAATCTCCAAAGGAGTTGGCCAAAGACACGATTCCTATTAATCGATTCAACGTGCGCTCCATCTTCGTTCGTCCCGACACCGACAAAATGTTGCATTCGGGAGCACCGATTGAGGTTGAGGGCGTCGCGTTCGACTCAGGGTATGGGATTCGACGAGTGGAAGTCTCGACGGACGGAGGAGCCGCCTGGGTAGATGCCCGACTGGATCCGGAAATCGGAAAGTATTCGTGGCGGCGCTGGCGCCTGTTGTGGACACCGAGAAGGCGGGGGCAGTACCGATTAATGGCTCGCGCAACAAATGCGGTGGGAGATACACAGAGCAAAGAACAGTGGAACCGCAGTGGCTTCATGTGGAATGTAATCCAGCAAGTTGACGTCAAGGTGGGATAACAACGCATGATCCCAAAGACAAAAAGCTTGGTTCTCTCGCTAGGGCTTGCGGCAGTGCTCGCCAGCTGTGGATATCCATCGAGTTCGAAGGAGCAGGATCATGGCATCGCGAACGGAAAAATGGAATCGATGCTTCATCCCAGGTCAGACAGCCCGGTTCATACGATCGTGATGCCGCACGATGAGCCGCTTTTTCCGCCCGGTCCCGGCCGTGATGAATTCGTGACCGCGTGCGTGGTCTGCCATTCGCCGCGATACATCACGATGCAGCCGCGATTCTCCCGGGCTACGTGGCTGAGTGAAGTCGAGAAAATGAAAGACGTTTACGGCGCACATATCTCTGATGAGCAGGCGCAGAGAATTACAGACTACCTGGTCTCCATCAACGGAAAGGCCAGTACTGGACAAGCTCCGAAAGGCACGTATGGCGAATAACGTCGGAAGAGAGCATCAGTCGGCGTCGCGGCCGCCGATACACCTGCTGGGTTCCGTACTGTTATTGGGCACGCTGCTTGCTTGGTGGGGAACACGCGACCATCGCCGGCTGTTTGGGGAATCTCCGCGCGGACCGTTTGCGGCAGCTGCAAATGTGCTTCTTCCGCAAGTCACGCCAGAAGACAGAGCACTGTTGGATCGTGGTTTCCAAATTTCAGAGCGGCAATGCGCGGGTTGCCACGAAATGACCACACGTTCCAGTGGCCCCAGTTATCAGGAAATTGTGACCTTCTATCGGCGCAACTTTTCCACCTCGGCCGGCAATCCGGATTTGCGCTCTCGACTAGCCTCGGCCGTGACGCATCCGCAGCCAGGATGGGGCAACTTTGCACCGGGACCTGCGGAGCCCGGGTTGTCGCCTGAGGACCGGACGGCTGCTGCAAGTTGGATATTGAACAGTTTCGATCGAGAGAAGAATGCGTACAAGGGTTCGGGGCAATGACAACGTTCGCACAACATGTAATGGGTCAAGATGAGGGGCCAAACGCCCGGAGTTCAGGTGCGCTTCCGTCGATTGAATACGATCTGATCCGTGCCCACATCCTCGCGTCACTGGTCACCTTAGTGATCTCGGTCCTATTTGGCATCACGGTGGCCACAAAGTTCACATTTCCAGAATTTCTGGGAGGCCACGCATGGCTTACCTGGGGCAGGCTTCGCTATAACCACACGGAAGGCATATTCTTCGGATGGCTGGGCAATGCGTTCCTGGCGTTCTTTTATTACGTTGTGCCACGCTTGGCGGATCGGCCAGTGTTAAGCCGTAAACTTGGGTGGTTTCTTTTCTGGATCTGGAATTTTGCAGTAGTCCTACCGGGATGGGTGCTGGTTGCTGCCGGCTTCAGCCAGCCTCTGGAGTGGGCAGAGTTTCCGCTCGTGGTAGCCGCTTTCGTCGTCCTCGCCTTCATTCTGATGGTCTTCGAGTTTGTCGTGCCATTTCTCAGAGCCCGGCTCCCAGACCTGTATGTCAGCGCTTGGTACATCATCGGTGGCATTATCTTTACGATGCTGGCCTACCCGGTCGGAAATCTTGTACCCGAACTCGTTCCCGGAGCGCGGGGCGCAGCCTTCAGCGGACTCTGGATTCACGATGCCGTTGGTCTCTATGTAACGCCTTTTGCCCTTGCCATCGCCTACTACGTCATCCCCGCTACCACTCGCCGCGCGATCTTCAGTCATTTCTTGTCGATGGTGGGCTTCTGGCTGCTCTTCTTTGTTTACCCATTAAACGGCACCCACCACTACGTGTATTCAGCGATCCCAATGGCCGCCCAGAAAGGCGCCATCGTCGCTTCGGCCTATCTCGGAATGGACGTGATTTTAGTCGTCACCAACCTACTGCTTTCTCTGCGGGGAAGTAGTGGGACTGCTTCGAAGGACATACCGCTGCGTTTCGTTTGGTTTGGTGTCGTCGCCTATCTTCTGGTGAGTTTGCAGGGCTCGGTACAAGCATTGATGCCCGTCAATCGCTTCATTCATTTTACGGACTGGGTCATCGGTCACTCACACTTGGCAATGATCGGTTTTGCCAGTTTCATCGCGCTCGGCGGCATCGCCCATTTGTGGCAACGCATCCCTGGAACACGCTATAACGAGCGCATGATGAATTGGTCGTTCTGGTTTCTAGCCGTGGGCTTGACACTGATGGTCGCCGATCTCACGATTGCGGGCCTGGTCGAGGCGCAGCTTTGGCAGTCGAGCGCACCCTGGATCGATTCGGTCCGTGCAGTCGGAAGTTACTGGCTGGTGCGCACACTCTCGGGGGTCCCGATTCTCGCGGGCTTTGTACTTTTCTGGACATCTCTGATTACTGGACCAGGGTTTTCAGAGGCCAGCACGTCTGCGACCAGCCGTGTGACTTCAGAAAACGTCGTTGCATTCGAGAGTGTCTCGCCGGCTTCAGACGAACTCAGCTCGGCCGGTTGGCTCAGCCACGCACATGTTATCGCCTTCGGTGCCGGCGTAGGCTTCTTCGCGCTCTCATTTCTTGTTCTTGCGATTGTTCCTGGAAAAGAACTGGAAGATGAAATCAAACAGGTGGCCCCAGTCACCATGCCAACGCTCACCGCCTCGGAACAAAGGGGCAGAGTTATCTATGGACGGGAAGGATGCGCCTACTGTCATACGCAGCAAATCCGGTCTCTTGCGGCGGATGTGCGCCGCTTCGGCACGCCGATCGAACCGTGGGAGACCAAGTATGATTACCCGCAGCTCTGGGGTACTCGCCGCATCGGGCCCGATTTGTCACGTGAATTCAACCTTCGTCCCCACGACTGGCAACTCACTCATCTTTATGATCCGCGGCTGGTCGTGCGCGACTCGGTTATGCCTCCATATCCGTGGCTATTTGATGTCGGTCCCGGTCAGCCCACACAGGAAGGCTTGGACGTACTGGCCTATATCCAATCTCTGGGACGCGCTCGACAGCTTTCCGGTTTTGATCGACAGACGTTAGCGTCAAGCGTCCTGCCCGAGACACCAGAAATGGCGATGACGAGCGAGCCTTCAGCCCGAGCCACTCCTCCTGGCGTTCCGATCGCCATTATGGGAGGATATAGCCGCAGCGCACCCGTTATGCATCCTGCGTCCGATCCGGACGACTTGCAGGGAGAAGTGAGCCGTGGCGCAAAACTTTTCGCTGCGAATTGTGCTTCATGTCATGGGTCCGCCGGAAGGGGCGATGGCAAAGCGTCCGCCAGCCTATTGCCCAAACCGGCAAACCTGACAGCTGCGCTCTTCTCCGATGAACGATTGAGCAGTGTTCTGTGGAATGGAGTTGCAGGATCCTCTATGCCGCCTTGGCGGCAACTTGCCGCCGAAGATCTGCGCGCTCTTGTTGCCTACGTGCATAGCTTGCACGCTCCAACTGCTGCTCCGTCAACGCCAGATGCCAAGACTCTAAACGACGGTCAATCCCTATTTGTAGCCAACTGCGCCAGTTGTCACGGCGGAGGAGGGGCGGGCAACGGACCGGCGGCAGGTGCCCTCGCTCCACCACCGACAAATTTCACACTTAAGAAGCCAACGCAAGAACGGGCGCGGGATGTTTTAGAAAATGGCGTGCCAGGAACCGCGATGCCGCCGTGGCGCAACCAGCTCAGCGCAGACCAGCGGCGCACCCTGGTCGAATTCGTGCGCTCTCTCTATGTTCCACCGCAGGAGAACTCAGGACAGTGATCAATCTAATTGTGATCGCAATTTCAGCCGTTATGTTCGCTCTGCCTCTGGTGCGGTGGCGATGGCCGGCCTTCCGCGTTTGGATGGAGGCCCCGAAATACACCATGCTCCGCCAGGAACGCCGCTTCGACGAACAAGTGGCGGAAAGGAGAGTCAGCAGCAACCTCTTGGTCGAGGGCGGGCACGCATAGGCCTAAACAAGTCGGAACGGAGTTATGCTCGCTCGTGACCCTCCGCCAGCTTCTCAAAGGTAACTCCGCTTTCCGAGACCGTCACGCAACCTTGGATTGGGTCCCCGATTTCTCCAGATGACCACCAAATTGATATCGCATCGCCGATAAGACCTTGTTGGCGAAGTCAGCCTCGCCCCGAGAACTGAAGCGCTCGTAAAGCGCGGTGGTGAGAACTGAAGCTGGTACCGCTTCGTCGATGGCGGCTTTGATCGTCCAGCGTCCTTCGCCTGAGTCGGAGACATGGCCGGCAAACTTCGATAGATTCGGGTCCTGCAGCAGGGCTGCAGCTGTCAGATCCAGCAGCCAAGAGGCGATCACACTTCCCCGACGCCAAACCTCCACGATGTCTCGCAGATTCATGTCGTATTGATAGTGCTCGGGAACGCGCAACGGCGTAGTTTCCGCATCGGCTGTACGGTTTGCTTGTTTGCCGACATTGGCGCTGCGCAGAATAGAAAGCCCCTCCGCATAGGCCGCCATGATGCCGTACTCGATTCCGTTGTGGACCATCTTTACGAAATGACCGGCGCCATTTGGGCCGCAGTGCAGGTAACCTTGTTCGGCTGTACCGTCGATTTTGTCCCTGCCTGGGGTGCGGGGTATATCGCCGGTCCCCGGAGCGAGCGCAGCGAAAATTGAATCGAGCCGCTGGATGGCCTCGGTCTCGCCCCCAATCATCATGCAGTAACCCCGCTCCAGCCCCCATACACCTCCGCTGGTTCCCACATCGACGTAGTGGATCTTTTGCAGGGCAAGTTGCTTTGCACGCCGAAGATCATCGACATAATATGAGTTGCCCCCATCAATAAGGATGTCCCCCGCCTCGAGATGAGGTAAAAGATCGGCGATCGTGTCATCAACGGCCGCCGCCGGGACCATCAACCAGATTGCTCGTGGTCTCTCAAGTTTCTTCACGAGGTCTGCGAGCGACGTGGCGCCGATCGCCTGTTCCTTAACGAGCTCGTTCACCGCTTGTGGTGATCTGTTGAACACCACGCAGCTGTGACTCTTGCGAATGAGTCGCCGCACCATGTTGGCTCCCATCCTTCCAAGACCGATCATGCCTATTTGCATAGTTATCTCCTTGACCTGTGGTTTGGGCTTTGAACCTACGGCGTGGCTGCTCTTCCCTACCTGAATGCGCCATATGTCTTAGCTCCTTCGATTTGTTTAGTCCGGTCGTCGACACTCTATGGCTTCTCGCTGACAGCGGACATAGCCAGCTCCCAGCCAACGAGCACGTCGTCTTCCACTTGAGTGCTCCCCAAATTCCTTATGCCCAGAATCCATTCGCGAGAGCGTAGGGTATCCCTCGACGTAGCTTATGTCCGAGGATTGATAGGGCGACCCATTCAGACAGCCCTCGCTCGCATACCGGAGGTCAGCCCACATGGTTTGTGTGTTAGCCCATGGATTTGGTATGCGGTTTGCGTCTCACGCTCTGGTGAGGCGCGGTGGGACACCCCCGCGAAGACGGCTCCCTCCCCTTCGGGAATCTGGATACGTTGTCCTCGGGCGGACACCAAACGCTTTCGCGCGCACCCACTTGCAGGCGAAAAGAATGGGAAGCAGTAGGCGTATTGTCTGGGATCGATCACGAAGATTTGGTGACAAGGTTGCTATTACTCACACTTGAAGGGACGGGGATGGACAGGATCCCAATGTAGTCAATTTTAGATCTGCACACTCCAGAACCCGCGAGTCCTGGGGATGACTGCATGCCGTTTCACCCTGATCGCTGAATGTTCGTCGGCTACGAAAACGGCGCTGATGGATGAGCGGACGTGTCTGGGATGGTGTTGTCGTGCTGTCCGGTCAACGTGATTGAGGAGACCAGTTCCCTTCCCTGCACGGTGTGCCTTTTCCCAACGGACGAACAAGAACATCGAGGGGATCCCAATACTACGCCGCCGATGGGGAAGACGCCGCCACATCGCTGGGCAGCGTGAACTGAAATGTCGCGCCGCGTTCCCTATTGGCACAAGCCCACAAAAGACCTCCGTGAGACTCGATAATCCTCCGACTGATGGACAGTCCCATGCCGGTACCCTGCGCTTTGGTGCTGAAGAAGGCATCGAATATGCGATCGACTTCTCCCTCAGGGAGGCCGATGCCTGAATCACTCACAGTAACAAGCAGTTGAGCATCCGCGGTCCTCTTCGACGTGATAGTCAGTTCACCCTTCGCATCTTTCATCGCTTCGATCCCGTTGAGGATCAGGTTCATTAGGACCTGCTGCAGTTGCACGCGATCCGCGGTGATCAGCGGAAGCCCTGAGTCGAGCTCGGTGCAGATTGAAATGGAATTCCGATCTGCCTTGTCGTGCAGCAAAACAATCATCTCTCGAATGACTTCGTTCAGATTAAGCCGCTCCCGGTCTACTGTATCTCGCCTATAAAGCGAGCGAACCCGGTCAATAACCTCGGAGGCGCGAGTTGCATCATTGATCATTCTTAATGCCGCTTCGCAACCCTCAGCGACATCAGGCGTATCGCGCCGTAGCCACCGCACGCAGGTTTTGGCGTTCGTCAGGGCGGCGGAGATCGGTTGCTTGAGCTCATGAGCCAGTGAAGCGGCCAATTCTCCCATCATGCTCACGCGGTTGATGTGAGCGAGATCTGCTTCTAGCTGGTGCAATCTTTGCCGCTCTACCGCTGCGCGCTTAAGTTCAGTAATGTCAATGTTTGAACCGATGTAGCCAGTGAATTCTCCCGCTCCCGTGTATCGTGGAATACCACTTTCAATCACCCAACGGTACTCGCCATCCGCTCGCCTGAGGCGGTATTCCATTCTGAAAGGCTTGCGGGCATGGAAGGCAGGCAGGAAACAATCGAAGCAGCCTTGCACATCGTCAGGATGAACGCCCTCGGTCCATCCTATGCCTACTTCCTGCTCCATGGTTCGGCCGGTGAAGTCGAGCCATGGCTTGTTGAAATAGTTGCAAAGGCTATCGGTTCCGGTCATCCAGATCAACACGGGCGCCGTATCGGCCATTGCCTGGAACCGAGCCTCGCTCTCCCGCAGCCGTTCTTCAGCACGCTTCCGTTCAGTGATATCGCGGTATATCGCGTAATTGAGGACGTGCTCGCCGGAAGTCTTTCTAACCGAAATTGCGAGAAGAGACACGTCAATCTCAGTCCCATCCTTGCGTTTTCGAACGGTCTCGACCTCTACTCGGCCACCCTGCTTCAGCAGGCGCGTGTATGCTCGGGAGCCCCCCATCTGAGCCTCAGGAACGATCAGATCATTGATAGGGCGTTGCAAAACTTCATCAGGTTCATAACCGAACATGCGCGTGAATTCCTTGTTGATGCGAACGACGCGGTCATCGGCACTTAGGACAGCAACCGCTTCCGGAGCCTGCTCAAACAGTTCGTTCCCTATTTCTGGATTCCCCGGTATCTGAGCGGACAATGGCCGTGCCTCGACGGGCTCGTCAGGCCGGGCGGGAGTCTCAGGGACATCAGATCGTGAAGATCTCATTGGTTGTCCTCCCATCGTGAGCAGCTGTTAAGCTCGAGGTAGCACCGAGGACACGATGTGTTTCAATCGTAGCCCCTGAATTGACGTGATTGTCGCGACAAGCGTATGCTACCGCAATCTCGATGCGTTTCCAATCGCAAGGGCAAGCCACTGCAAGAACCGTCCGGCGGCCGACCTCGCAGTCGTGAGGAAGGAGACCACATGCTTAGCAGAGAGGAATGGTTGCCTCTCGCCCATAAGCTGGATTGGGACTACTCCTATGTGCGAGAAGACGAAATCTTCCCCGAAGTGATCAGCGGGTGTCCTTGGTTACCTCATTCAGAGTGGAAGGACTGGGAAGAATCCTTCAAGACTTCCTATCGAGAATACGTCGACAACCAATACGAAAAAGATATGGCCGTGCAGGCTGTGCACGATGCTGTAGGGCGTATAGAAAATGTTCAGAAGTTGGCTCTGCCCTGGTTGAACAGTCTGAAGGTACACGCAGCGGCATTGCCACTTGCGGAGTTCACGGGCGTCATAGGCAATCTGCGGGGTGCGAGGTTTGGCCGCGACAGCGCCTGGCGAACCATGGCGACTTTTGGAGCCCTCGATGAATATCGCCATACTCAAATTCCACTGCTCCTCTTTCATCCACTACTGCGCTTGGACGCTCAGTTCGATTGGGCACACAAGTTCTACCACACCAACAATTGGTTCGCAGTTGCCGCACGACATTTCTTCGATGAGCTAACCGTCGGACAAAACGCGATTGAATTCCATATCGCCACAAATGTCGTGCTCGAAACTGGTTTCACGAACTTGCAATTCGTCGGACTGGCATCGCTCGCTCGCGAATCGAGTGACCACATGTTCGAGAGGATGGTCACCAGCATTCAGACGGACGAGGCCCGGCATGCCCAGATTGGGCACCCCGTTCTAGCTACCGTCATGAAACACGACCCCAAGTACGCGCAGTACCTGGTCGACAAATGGTTCTGGCGAAACTGGCGACTCTTCTCGATTTTGACGGGACTCTCGATCGATTATTTGACCGGATTGGATCAACGCCCTTATTCATTCAAAGAGTTCATGGAGGAGTGGATCATCGATCAGTTTCTGCGCACCTTGGACGAGTTCGGCCTCGAGAAGCCATGGTACTGGGGCCTTCTTATGGACGAACTTGATATCTATCATCACATGATTTACGCAAGTGCCTACAGTTACCGTGCGACCTTATGGTTCAATTTCGTAATACCGGGTCCGACAGAGAGGAAATGGCTGCGCCAGAAATATCCTAAATATTGGGATGAAATGGATGCCGTGTGGGAACAAATCAGCGAACGTTGGAGAACCGTGGGGCCCGGACCGGAAAACGAATTGGCTGTGCACGGAACTGCCATGCCGACTTTTTGCGATTTGTGTCAGTTGCCACTGAGCGCGGGTACGCCACGCAAGAATACTGCGAGGATCCTCGTCCACGACGGGCGCAAGTACATTTTCTGCTCGGAGCCGTGCCAGTGGATTTTTTTACATGAGCCCGAAAGATATGCCAGCCACAGGGACATCGTGAAGCGTGTCCTGTCGGGAGAAGCACCCGCTCAGCTGCCCAATTTGCTGACGGATTATTTCAATCTCACTCCTGATACGTGGGGCAAAGACGTTCATCATGGTGATTACGAGTGGCTCGGTCCTCGAAAAGACTCCGCCGCTTAGCTTGCGGGACTGACGTTTATGCCCGTTCCTCTTTATGGTTTCCTGCAAGGTGACACCATCGGTCTTCTGATTCTGGCTGATGAGGGGGACACCCTCGAAGCCCTAGCACAAAAACTGCAGGCTGCCGCCAGTCTTCGGGTCGCAGCCAGAGACCCGGTTCGGGTGGTTTACAAAGACCAAACCATGGACCCGACAATGACCGTCGCGCAGGCTGGGTTCGAGGCATTGGATCGGTTTGACGTGCTTTCAGGATAGAAGTGATGGGGTTTCAAAGGGTCGCCAAAATAGAAGACCTCTGGAGCGGTGAAATGATGGGCCTAGAGGTGAATGGTGAGAGCGTTTTGCTGGTTAACGTTGATAACCACATTTACGCCTATGCCGATATCTGCCCTCATCAAAAGAGTCGTCTAAGTGAAGGCACCCTGACGGACAAGACTCTCCGTTGTGGGAGACATCACTGGGAATTCGATGTTTGCAGCGGATCCGGCATGAACCCAAAGAGTGCCTGTCTGAGGATGTTTCCGATCAGGATCAATGGAGAGGACATCTTTGTCGACGTAAACGGGGTTAGGACCGAAGGAGAAAAGGAACGATGACCGAAGAGGTATCGGGAGTCTATGACCGAGTCGGTCCTGTTCTCCAAGCGGGAACCGTTGCCAATGCCATTATTGCAGCGATCAAGGATCTGAACTTGGACGTTATGCTCGTGGACCGGGGTGCGTATGTAAGAGTGCTGGTTCCGCAATGCTGTGTCGTGACCCGGTCGGCAATCGAAAAGCACCTGGGACGCCCGTTTCGTTTCCCAGGCGAGTTGGAGACTGTGATGGCGTCCTTCAAAGGCTCACTTCAGCTGAACCAGGACGATGCGGCTTGGCGACTTGGTTCGCGGACCCGAAATTCCGGTTGAACGAATCACGCACCTTGTTGTCCTTGAGGAGCGCATATGCCTCAGCAGAAAACGTATTGGCATCTTTTGCAACAAAGGCGGATGCCAACTGAATACGAAATCGTGACTTCAAAACTCCTCTGCTACACAGGCGAGGGCTTCACAGGAAAGCGGTTCGAGCTCGATGTTCCCTTGAAAGACTGGTACCGCCGATATCAGGAAGGGTCTCCACTAGTGTGCAGTTCATGGGAAAAGTTTCGGGATCCACGAGAAACAACCTATACGAAATACACGGATTTGCAGAGAGGGAAAGAGATCTTCGTGGACGGGATCCTGGATGAAATCGAACTTACCGGATACGATGCCCACCTTCGCCCTGCATGGCTGCACATTTTCCATAAATTGGTTGCTCCGTTCCGGTACCCGGGACATGGTTTTCAAATGATCGCCTCATACATCGGCCAAATGGCGCCTAGCGGGCGCATTACGATTGCAGCGACGCTCCAGTCCGCCGACGAGATGCGTCGCATTCAGCGGATCGCTTATCGCACCCGGCAACTTCAGCAAATCTACCCTGGGTTTGGGGCCGACAGCAGAACTTTGTGGGAGACGGACCCACTATGGCAGCCCTTCCGGGAAGTCGTCGAGAAATTGCTGGTCGCATACGATTGGGCGGAATCATTTGTCGGACTGAACCTGGTGCTCAAGCCCCTGGTGGACGAATTGTTCATGAAGCACTTGAGCGATGTAGCTCTTCGTGAGGACGACTACCTGCTCGGGCAGATATTTTATTCGTTGAATGAGGATTGCCAGTGGCACCGGCAGTGGAGCGAGTCCTTAATTAGAATGGCGATCGAAGATAATGTCCGCAACAGGGACACGATTCAGGGGTGGATTAAACAATGGTATCCGCTTGCGGCTCGTGCGGTGCACACATTTGGGTCCCTTCTTGAAGACACCTTGGAACAGATGAAGACACCACCGCTCGATCGCACGGAACGGGCTATCGATCGCTACTATCGGGACTACCTTAGGTCAATGAACCTAGAAGTTGGGTCATGAATTTCTGAAGGCCCTCCTGCATCTATTTAAAGATGATATCGGCGTCGATCTAAAATATTACCGTTTGGATTGTCGGCTGCAGATGGCTGCTGAGATGCTTTTATCCACTTACAAGCTTGTTAAGGAAATCGCATACTCGGCGGGCTACCGTCACTGCTCCAGCTTCGTACGTGTGTTTAAGACTCACTTCGGATTATCACCCGCCTGTTACCGCAAGAACCGACTCCAGCGAGTGGCGTAGCAGCATCTGCTAACAGATAGCAGGAGATGCTAACGCGAGCCGATTGACAATCCCACACCGGCACAACATTCTTAGGCCAGCAATAGCCGCTGCGTCTGAACTCTCGACTTTTTCAGG
>Ga0210406_10005502_pt1 | contig 13249 bp, 11 predicted proteins | sample IncBWC30MmetaG_FD_155454 | JGI IMG/M metagenome (GOLD analysis project Ga0210406, IMG submission 155454) | Forest soil microbial communities from Barre Woods Harvard Forest LTER site, Petersham, Massachusetts, United States - Inc-BW-C-30-M | ecosystem: Environmental > Terrestrial > Soil >... | reverse complement strand
CCGCAATTGCCGGATCGGCAGTCGCCAGCGGCTGCACGGCGCTCAGTCTTTCGGCGAACACGCCGGGTCCATGAAACAGTTGTTGATAGAACGAGCGTATCGTGACGAGGCGTTCGCGGGTGAATTTGCGCCGTCTCATGCCGACGATATTGAGTCCCTCGAGACGAGCGTACTGGCCATTGACGAGACCGAACGGAATGACGTCGTTGCGAACACCACAAACGCCGCCAACCATGACCTGCGAGCCGATCCGCGTGAACTGGTGAACCGCGGACAAGCCCCCGATGAAGACAAAATCACCGATCTCGCAATGTCCGCCAAGCGTGGCTGAGGTGGCAAAGATTGCGTCGTTGCCGACCTGGCAGTCGTGACCGACGTGACTGCAATTCATGAAATAACCGCGATCGCCGACGCGCGTTATGCCGCCACCAGCCATCGTCCCCGCATTCATCGTGACCGATTCCCTGATCGTACAGTCCTCTCCGATCTGAAGCCTGGTGAGCTCGCCGCGGTAACTCAGCGATTGCGGCGGGGTACCCAGGGAGGCGAACGGATAGATCGTGCAGCCGGCACCGATGCTGGTCTCTGCCGTAACGTGAACATGGGCAACCAGCCGGCAGTTTGCCCCAATCACGACATGTCGGCCGATGGTGCAATAGGGGCCAATTGATGTGCCCTCACCTATCACGGCGCCATCCTCAACTCGCGCGGTGGGGTCGATTGTGGTCATCCGATCGTCTCGTATCGATGGCGGGGTCGGCTTAAATTGTATGATTTTTCAGTGGTTAGCGCGGGCCGCCAGCACTGTCCAGTGAGCTAGGGCGCTTCCCGGAGCGGGTTTTTCGCGCGCCGGATCGCGAGGCGCAAAGGACCGGCCGCTGGCTGCCGATGGCACCCGTTTGCGAACTCCGGAATCAGGACACCTCGAGCCTCGGTTCTGATTGAATCAGAACCGAGGCTCGAATGCTTTATTTTGACGCGTTTTCTTTACGCGAACCGCCGCACACTTCGCTCGAAAACGCTATGGCTAGTTCATCGTGCGTTGTACGAAAGCCGACCCTTGCGTGATCACACACATATACGAATACGTCAGTGCCTCGCCCGCGGCCTCGAAATCCACGTCAACGATGACAGGGCGGGTCTGCCCCTTCCATGTGGACAGAATTTCCGCTGACACCGGACGGGTGCGCGATTTCTTGACCACCAGGCCTTGAATGCGTGGCAACGATTCGGTGGCTTTGGCTATGCACGTTTGAGCCGCTTCGAGCCGGCCATTCTGCAAAAACAATAATGCCGCCCAAATGGCGACGGTCATCGCGCGACGCATCTCGTTGTTCCCGCCTGTTGAAGGAACTAGAACACAGAATTTCCGCCGTGTCGAACGGAGCAAGTAGAATCGACGCGGCTATGGTGTTTCCGGGTGAAGTGTATAACGGTCGCGTGAAGAAAACGCGTCAGACACACAAGATTAGAGCCTCTCGCTGACATCTCAATCCGTCAGCATCGCGCCGACATCAGCTTCGGCGACGATCGCCCCGTCGACCCTGGCCTCGCCGTGAAACCACCACATCGCTTTACGCCTGCTGATACGGTGCATGTGATATTCGACGGTGTCGCCCGGCAACACGGGCTTGCGGAATTTGCACTTGTCGATGGTCAGAAAATAAACCGCCCGCGGCTTCTCGGTGCCCTCTACGGACTTGATCCCAATGACGCCCGCGGTCTGGGCCATCGCCTCGATCATCATGACGCCGGGATATACCGGACGCTCCGGAAAATGACCAGCAAATGCCGGTTCGTTGAAGGTGACGTTCTTGATGCCGATTCCGCTGTAATCCGTTCGAATATTGATAACCCGATCGATCAGCAGCATTGGATAACGGTGCGGCAGAGTTTTCAGGATATCGTTGATATCCACGAGCTCAAACCTGACCGGAGCCACCTCCATTACTCCCGCTCCTCGCCTTTGGGACCGGCCAAGTTATCGCGTACCGAGCGTTCGACTGCAACAACCTCCCGCAGCCTCGCTGATCCGGCAAACGGTCACCCAGCGGCAAGCCCGCGGGGATGTCAACCTGTCGCATGCATCGCCGCGACCGAGCCTCCGTCTTCGATAAGCTCGCCGCAGGTCGGCCAGCATTCAAACATCAGAACGAGGTCCCGCCACCAAACTTGAATTGCTGGACGACATCGTGGGGACCCTTGGTGATCGGTACCGCATAGTCGAAGCGCAGCGGACCGAACGGCGACGCCCAGATCAAGCCCACGCCGACCGCTGAGCGGACCACGTTCTGGGGATCAAACTGCAACCCCAGGCAGGTTCCGGGTGCCGGCGGCAAGTTCTTGGTGTTGGTCGGAGGGATACAGCCCGGCGTATTGACTTCGCCGGTAAAAGCCCAGTTGGTCGGCCCCTGATAATCACCCAACCAACCCGCATCGGCGTAGACAGCGCCCTTCAAGCCGATTTCCTTTGGCAGGAACCAGAACGGCATTTGCAGTTCCAGCGAGGCGCCCCAGTACTTCGTGCCTCCCAGCGCATCCTGCGTTCCGTAGGGGTTGATGTCACGCGGGCCGATCCCGTTCGGCGCAAAGCCGCGCACCAGGTTCGGTCCCATCTGGAAGTGATCGAGCATCCGGATCTGGTTGTCGCCGACCTGGGTGAGAATGCCGCCCTGCAAGTGAACCAACGCCACGATATCGGCGACCAGCGGCGTATAGAATTTGCCGTCCATCGCGGATTTCAGATAGGTCACGTCGCCGCCAACGCCGGCGAAATCCTGGCGGAAATCGATCAACAGACCATCGGTCGGGTTCTTGTTGTTGTCGAGCGTGTTGTAGTCCAGCGAATAGCCGACCGCGGAAGTCAAGGTAGAACCGTTGGCCAGCTCCTTGCGGACCGGCAGCGACGCTTCGCCATCGCTGTAGCAATAAAGGCCCAGACCCGAAGCATCCACCGCGCCGAGCGCAGTTGCCGCCGCGACTCCATTGGCATTCACCCACGCCGGGGACGGATTAAAAGCCATTCCGTTCGACGGGTTGTTGTTACAATTGTCGAGGTAGAACGGCAGCGTGATTGTCTGGTCATAGATCGAATAGCGAAGCTGCATGGTGAGATCCTCACGCAGCTGAAGTCCGATCCTCGGGCTGAAACCGATCGTCTTGGTGCCGTAGGAAATGAACGTGTTGGGTAACTGCTCGCGATAATAGGCGTCGAGGCCGAGCGCGATGCGGTAATCAAGCAGATAAGGTTCGACAAAGGACAGCGAGACGCCGCGCGCATACTGACCGTAGGTCACCGATGCCTTTGCGTAGAGGCCGCGGCCCAACAGGTTGCGCTCCGAGATGCTGACCTCGGCGAGCGGGCCGTCGGTGGTCGAGTAACCGCCCGACACCGAGAAGTCGCCGGTGGACTTCTCCTCGAGTTCGACGTTGAGGATGACGCGATCGCTCGATGATCCCGGCTCGGTCGTGACCTTCACGCTCTTGAAGAAATCGAGATTCTTCAATCGGCGTTCGGCGCGATCGACCAGAGCACGGTTGTATGCGTCGCCTTCTGAAAGATCGAATTCGCGACGGATCACGTAATCGCGCGTGCGGGTATTGCCGCGCACGTTGATGCGCTCGATGTAGGTCCGCGGTCCCTCGTCGATGGCGAAGATGATGGAAACGGTGTGGGCCTCGAAGTTGCGGTCACCGCGCGGATGCACGACCGCAAACGCAAACCCTCGCCGCGAGGCTTCGATCTGCATTTCCTCGACCGACTTCTCCAGCGCTTCCGCATTGTAGAGCGATCCGACGTTGACGCGGGAGAAGCGGCCGAGCACGTTGCCATCAAGCGAAGCGATGCTGGACTGGTAGGTGACCGAAGCAACCCGATACTGCTGGCCTTCCTCGATCTTGAAGGTCACCAGGAAACCCTTGCGCTGCGGATCGTATTCCGTCAGCGCCGCAACTACCTGCACGTCGGCGAAACCGTGTTTCAAATAATAGCGGCGGATCAGATCGCGATCGGCCTCGATCCGGTCCGGATCGTAGACGTCGCTGCCGCCAAGGAAGCTCAGGAGATTGGATTCGCGGGTCTTGATCACGTCCTTCAGGCGATATGAGGAATAGACCCTGTTGCCGACGAACTCGATCGAATTGATGCCGGTCTTGTTGCCCTCGGTGATCGTAAAGATCAGGTCGACGCGATTGTTCGGCTGCTCGATGATTTCGGGAACGACCGAAACATCATAGCGGCCGGCGTGGCGGTAAATATCGGCGATTCGCTGCGCGTCGGACTGGACTACAGGACGCGACAGGGTTCCGCGCGGCTTGGACTGAACTTCCGATGTGAGCTGCTCGTCTTTGATCTTCTTGTTGCCCTCGAAGACGACACGGCCGATCACGGGGTTTTCGACCACGGTCACGACGATTCGGCCGCCAGCCTGATTGATTCTCACATCCTGGAACAAGCCGGTCTCGATCAGTCCTTTCAGGCCGTCATCGATATGACCCTGATCCAGCCGACCGCCGGGACCCGGCTTGAAATAGGAACGGATGGTCGAGGTCTCGACCCGTCGATTGCCCTCAACCTGGATGGAATCCACGGTTTGCGCCAACGCCGACGAGGACATAAGCCCAAACGCCACGGTCGCCCCAGCCGGCATTGCGAACATGACCAGGGCGGCCAGTAGGCCCCCCCGAACCCGCCTTCCAACATTCATGCGCAATGCGCCCTTGCCATTCAATTGCCGATCCGTACCCCCACGAACCGACAGATTCCCCTTGGTCGACCCGCTTGTAGCCAATTTTGGCAAGCCGGCAAACCATATGTCGCAGCGCATTTTCATTTTCATTCCAAGACGTTGCCTATCGGCCACGTCACAAAAAAGCCGCTTATGATGCGGCCAGGTGCAGAATGTCGTTGTAGGTGGCGAACACCATCAACATCAACACCAACCCCAACCCGATTCTGAACCCCATCTCCTGCGCCCGCGGCGACAGTGGACGCCCCCGTATGGCCTCCACCGCGTAGAACAAAAGATGACCGCCATCCAACAGCGGTACAGGAAAAAGGTTTAACAATCCGATCGATACCGAGAGCGCGGCGCACAACTGAACGACGAACTGGAAACCCAGACTGGCCGCCTGGCCGGACAGCTGAGCAATTCGTAATGGACCGCCGACATCCCCGGCACTACCAACCCCGGCGAACAACGAGCCTACGAACTTGAACGTACTCGTAACAATGAACCAGACTTGCTCAACTCCTATCTTCAGCGACTCAAGGTATCCCACAGGTGTCGTCTTCGGATCTTCAGGCCGGGTATTGTTTTGGATACCGAGCATGCCGACCCGATGGCTGTTTCCAAAGATATCCTTCTCCTCTCTAAGCGTCGGCGTCGCGGTCAGCGTAACCACGTCGCCATCTCTCCTTACGCGGAACACCAGCTCGGAACCCGCATTGGTCGAGACAATCCGCTTCATTTCCGCAAAGCTCTCGATGGCGTGACCATCGATCGAAATGACCACGTCGCCAACCTTGAATCCCGCCATCGCAGCAGCGCTTTCCGACTGAATGGCATCAACACGCGGGACTGAACTCGGCTTGCCGAAGTAAAGCGCCGTCCCGGCGAAGATCAGGATGGCCAGCAGAAAATTTGCAATCGGTCCGGCCGCGACGATTGCGGCGCGCGGGCCAACGCGCTTGTGATGAAAACTGCCGGCGCGCTCTTCCTCGGTCATGCTGTCGAGAATTTCAGAAGACGGCGTCGAAGCTTCGCTGTCATCGCCAAAGAACTTGACGTAGCCGCCAAGCGGAATCGCGGAGATCTTCCATCGCGTGCCGTGCCGGTCGTTGAAACCGGCAAGTTCCGGTCCAAAGCCGAGCGAAAAGGTCAACACCTTGACGCCCGCCCAGCGCGCGATGAGGAAGTGACCGAGTTCGTGGAAGAAAACGACGATGGTCAGTACGAACAGGAAGGGAACGATGTAACCGATCAGGCCGTGGCTTAATAGGTTGAAACTATGTAGAAAAAACTCCGACATCCGATTTCCCTCACCCGAAGCCAAAGGCTTCGCCCCAACGCTCTAAGATGCCTTTAAGGCAATTTGAGGCAATAGGGTGACCGCCTTATTTCGCGCATTATGGTCAACAGCTATGGCGTCATCCGCAGATGTCAAAGTCGCCAGATCGCCGCAGCGAATCCAGGCATCCAGCGTTGCTTCCACGAGCCTTGCGATCGCGCCGAACCTGATCTTGCCCTCGATGAACGCGGCCACGGCGACTTCATTGGCGGCGTTGTACACGGTGGTCGCGCCACGACCTGTTCGCAGCGCATCGTAAGCCAGCCGAAGGCCGGGAAAGCGGGCGAAATCGGGAGCCTCGAAGGTCAGCTGGCCGATCCTGGCAAGATCGAGCTGTGCGGCCGGCCCGACGATTCGATCAGGCCATCCGAGGCAGTGCGCGATCGGCGTTCGCATATCCGGTGTCCCCAGTTGCGCGACCACGGAGCGATCGGAAAACTCCACCATTCCATGGATAATCGACTGCGGATGCACCAGAACGTCGATCTCGTCCGGCGACAGCGCAAACAGGCACGCAGCTTCGATCACCTCCAGGCCCTTGTTCATCATGGAGGCGGAATCGATGGTGATCTTTTGTCCCATATTCCAGTTTGGATGCTTCAACGCCTGCGCCAGCGTTGCCTGCTCGATATCGGCACTGGCCCAGGTCCGGAACGGTCCGCCGGATGCGGTAATGATGACGCGGATCAGTTCCTCCCGATTGCCGGAGCCCAGCGCCTGAAAGAGCGCGTTATGCTCGGAATCCGCTGGCAGGATGCAGGCCCCGGCCTTTGTCGCGCGCTGCATGAAGAAATCACCGGCGCAGACGAGGCATTCCTTGTTGGCGAGCGCCACCGTGGCGCCGCGGTCCACCGCCGCAAGTGCGGGTTTCAAGCCGGCAGCACCGCTCACCGCCGCCATCACCCAATCCGCCGGACGCGCCGCAGCTTCGATCACCGCACTTTCACCCGCACCGCATTCGATGCGTGTACCCCCCAAGGCGTCCTTCAACTCGGTCAGGCGAGTGGGATCGGCGACCGCCGCGTAGCGCGCGCCAAATTCCCGGGCGAGCTTTGCCAGTCCCTGCACGTTGGCATTGGCCGTCAAGGCTTCGACCCGATAACGCTTCCGCGATGCGCGCAGCAAATCCATCGTGCTGTCGCCGATGGAGCCGGTTGCACCCAATACGGTGACGGAGCGGACCGCGGTCGCCGCGGCTTTGTTGTTACGCAAGGGGACTGCGCTCATATCCTCACCAAACCATAATACCGCGCCCGACGCCATCCGCGCCGCCCCGCAAAAATCCCAAAATCGCCGCCAGAGCGATTGCCGCCACGAAACCGTCCAGACGATCCATCAGCCCGCCATGCCCGGGAATGATGTGACTTGAGTCCTTGACGCCGAACCGCCGCTTCACAGCCGATTCGAACAGATCTCCAAGCTGCGAGACAATCGAGAGAATACCGCCGAGCAGCAGGAGCGGGCCGATCTTGCCGAGACTCAAGCCGGCAAACCCTGCGGCTACGGCAAGGCCTGCCATCGACCCGCCGATCGCGCCCGCCCAGGTCTTCTTGGGGCTCACCCGCGGCCAAAGCTTCGGCCCACCGATGCTGCGACCAGCAAAATAGCCGCCGATGTCGGTCACCCATACCACCAGCATGACAAACATCAGTGCGGCATATCCCCAGGCTTGATCGGCCCGCACCGCAAGCGACGCAATCAGCGCCGCAAACGCATAGATCGAACCAAGTGCAGCCCAGCCGCGGCGCTTCGGGGCCAGCAACGCGGCCGCAGCAACGCCGAGCACAACCAGGTCGAAAACGTAAGCCGCTCCGATCCGGGCGACCTCGATCCAGCAGGCGCCGCAGAGCGAGGCGACGCCGGCGGCAACCATGGCAGGCGTGCGGGCGCCCACGACTGTCAGCCATTCGACGTAAAGCCCGACCGCGGCCAGTAGCACCAAAGCGGCCCAAAACCATCCGCCGGCGTAGGCGACCGCGACCGTGAGCGGCGCCAGGATCGCAGCTGCGGCAACGCGCGTTCGGAGATCGCGCGGCCCCTGCTCCGCTTCGGCCGGTCGAACTGCTTCGCCTTCGGTCACGACCCGGTTTTCGCAGCCAGACCGCCAAACCGACGCTCCCGTCGGGCGTATTCCGCGATCGCTCCTTCAAGCGCGGTCTTGTCGAAATCCGGCCAATGAATTGGGACGAATACCAGTTCACTGTAGGCCGCCTGCCACATCAGAAAATTCGACAATCTCTGCTCGCCGCTGGTACGAATGATCAGGTCGGGATCGGGAATATCGGGTGCGTCGAGATATCGACCCAGCGCGTCGGCGTCGATCGACGATGGATCGCGTTGTCCCGCGGCGACTTCCCGGGCGAGCCGCTGCGCAGCCCGCGCGATCTCCTGCCTGGACCCATAGTTAAAGGCGACCACGAGGTGAAGCCGCGTGTTGTCCTGCGTCAGGTCCTCGGCCTCCTTGAGGAGCGCACAGATGTCGGCCTCCAGCCCCTCGCGCTCCCCGATCACGCGGACCCTAACGCCATCGCGATGCAACGTCGCCAGGTCGTTGCGGATAAAACGCCGCAAGAGACCGAAAAGATCGCCGATTTCGGTCGCCGGGCGCGACCAGTTTTCCGAGCTGAAGGAAAAAATCGTCAAGTACAAGATTCCGAGTTCGCTGGCGGCGCGAACCACCCGGCGCAAGGCCTCGACGCCGCGGCGATGGCCTTCCGCCCGCGGCAGGCCGCGAGCCGCCGCCCAGCGCCCGTTCCCGTCCATGATGATTGCCACGTGCAACGGACCATCGGGTCGATCCGGCTGTTCGGTTGCAGGGGCTGCGGCGTTCGACATCGATCGATCCTCTCGAACATCATCCGGAAAGCCGGATCACATTCAACCAACATATAGAGCCTAAACGGTGAGGATTTCCTTTTCCTTGGCCGCCAGCAGTTGATCGATCTCGGAAATGGTTGCGTCGGTTGCCTTCTGGACGTCGTGCGCAAGCCGCTCCTGATCGTCCTCGGAAATCTCGTGATTCTTCTCGAGCTTCTTGATGACGTCGAGACCGTCGCGCCGCACGTGTCTGACCGCGACGCGGGCAGCTTCGGCATATTTGTGCGCGACCTTGACCAGCTCCTTGCGACGCTCTTCGTTGAGCTCGGGAATTCTCAGACGAAGTACCTGGCCTTCCGTCGCCGGGCTCAGGCCGAGATTGGAATCGACGATTGCCTTCTCCACCGCCTTGACCATCGACTTGTCCCATACCTGAACCGAAAGCAGGCGCGGCTCGGGTACGCTGATGGTCGCAAGCTGGTTGAGCGGCATATGCGTGCCGTAGGCATCGACCTGCACCGGCTCCAGCATCGACGCCGCAGCGCGGCCGGTTCGCAGGCCCCCGAGTTCGTGCTTGAGAGATAGCGAGGCGCCCTGCATACGCCGTTTCAATTCGTTGATGTCGAAACTACCCGTAGGCATGACGCTCTCTCCTTCTTAAACTCGTCGGGAACGGCGGCCCTGGGCGCGCGAGGCGCCTGGAGGTCGGCTCAGCCCTCGACGATGGTACCGCGGCCAGCACCGCGCAGAATTGCGCCGATCGAGCCCGGTTCGGCGATCGAAAACACGATGATAGGCAGCGAGGTATCGCGGGCAAGGGCGAATGCGGTGGCGTCCATCACCTTGTAGTTGCCCGCAATGGCCTGCGAATGGCTGAGGCGCTCAAATCGCTTGGCCGAGCGCTCCTTTTTTGGATCGGCGCTGTAGATACCATCGACAGTGGGGGCTTGCAGGACGGCCTGCGCGCCGATTTCGGCGGCCCGCAGCACCGCCGTGGTATCGGTCGTGAAGAACGGATTGCCGGTTCCACCGCCCAGCAAGACAATTTGGCCCTCGGCCAGATACTTGTGCGTCGCACTTCGCGTAAACAGCTCCGAAACCTGCGGCATGACGAAGGCAGAGAGGGTTCGCGCGAGCCCGCCGCGGCGTTCAATGGCAGCTTCGATCGCCAGGCAATTCATCACGGTGGCGAGCATGCCCATGGTATCGCCCGTAGGGCGGGAGACGCCGCGGGTGGATACTTCCACGCCCCGCACCAGGTTGCCGCCACCGACAACCACGGCGATTTCAGAACCCAATTCGCGGGCCGCGATCAGTTCGCCTGCGATGCGGTCGACGACAGCTTGATCAATTCCGGCGGATTCAACGCCTGCGAGATATTCGCCGGAGAGCTTGATCACCACGCGACGATAGACCGGCTCAGCCATTGCAAATCGCTTTCCCTAATCCGCCCGAAACCCGCCAGCGCAATTCGCCGAAAGCTTGCCCGGCGGCTATCTCTGGCCGCTGACCGCCGCGACTTCGGCTGCGAAATCGGTTTCCTGCCGCTCGATTCCCTCGCCCAGAGCATATCGCAAAAATCCGGTCACCTTGATCGGTGCGCCGACCTTACCCTCAGCTTCTTTCAGGGCCTGGGCCACCGATTTCCCGGCGTGTTCGGCATGGATCGAGGCCTGTTCGAGCAGGCAGACTTCCTTGTAGTAAGTCTTCAGCCCCGACTCGACGATCTTTTCGATCACATTCTCGGGCTTGCCCTGTTGACGATATTTGTCGGCGAGCACGTCCTTTTCGCGCTTGACGGCGGCAGGGTCGAGCCCGGCCGGATCCAGCGCCAAGGGATTGGCGGCCGCGACATGCATTGCAAGTTGCTTTCCCAGCACAGCCAGTTGGTCGGTCTTGCCGGTCGATTCAAGCGCCACGATGACGCCCATCTTGCCGGCACCCTCGATCACCGCATTATGCACGTAGCTGGACACTACGCCCTTGCCGACCTGGAGCGAGGCGGCGCGGCGCAACGTCATGTTTTCGCCGATGGTTGCGATCGCGTCGGCAATGGCCGTTTCGACGGTCACATTGCCGACCTTGGCCGCCTTGATCTTTTCCACGTCGGCTCCAACCTCGAGCGCGACCTGCGCGATCATCTTCACCAGACCCTGGAACTGACCGTTGCGCGCAACGAAATCGGTCTCGGAGTTCACCTCCACGACCACGCCCCTGGTTCCCGCCGTCAGTGCCCCGATCAATCCCTCGGCAGCAACCCGGCCAGCCTTCTTGGCTGCCTTCGACAGGCCTTTCTTGCGCAGCCAATCCTGCGCGGTCTGCATGTCGCCGCCACTCTCGGTCAGCGCAGCCTTGCAATCCATCATGCCCGCGCCCGTGGAATCGCGCAGGTCCTTGACCATTGCCGCTGTGATTGTCGCCATTGTCGTACGTCCTCTGCCTGTAAAGGGCGGCAGCAGCATGGCTCCCGCCCGCCGCTATCGGCAATTTCGTCAATTGGATTTGCTGGCCGGGCTGTTCCGGCCAGCAGATAGCTATTCCGCTTCCGCGGTGAGGGCCTTGGCCTGGACCACCCAACGATCCGCCCGGCTCGGGAGGCCGACCTCTTCGCCGATCTGGAGCGCCGTATCGTGATCAAGCTCGGCAAGCTGCCAATAATGGAAAATGCCGAGGTCGTTGAACTTCTTCTCGATCGCGCCGGACACGCCGGTAAGCTTCTTGAGGTCGTCGGGAGCGCCACGCGGCCCGGCAAGTCCCTGGAACCCCGAAGCTTGCGGGGCGGCGGGGACTTCCACGCGCGCTGGCTGCGCGGAGGCGCCAATGTCGATCCCGGCGTCACCCTGCGCACGGGAAATTCCATCAATCGCCGCGCGCGCAACGAGATCGCAATACAGCGAAATGGCGCGCCCGGCGTCGTCGTTGCCGGGCACAACATAGGTGATGCCCTTTGGATCGGAGTTGGTATCCACGATCGCCGCAACGGGGATATTGAGCCGCTGCGCTTCCTGGATGGCGATGTCTTCCTTGTTGGTATCGATGACAAAGATCATGTCGGGCAGGCCGCCCATGTCCTTGATGCCACCAAGCGAGCGATCGAGCTTGTCGCGCTCGCGCTGCAGCGTCAGCCGCTCCTTCTTGGTATAGGCTGTGGCATCGCCGGAGTTGAGCACCTCATCAAGCTGTCGCAGCCGTTTGATCGAGGCGGAAATCGTCTTCCAGTTCGTCAGCGTGCCGCCGAGCCATCGCGAATTGACGAAATACTGCGCCGAGCGTTTGGCGGCCTCGGCCACGCCGTCCTGTGCCTGGCGTTTAGTGCCGACAAACAGGATGCGGCCGCCCTTGGCGACGGTGTCGCTGACCGCCTGGAGTGCACGGTGCAGCATCGGCACGGTCTGGGCGAGATCGATGATGTGGATGTTGTTGCGCGCGCCGAAAATGTAATCCGCCATTTTCGGATTCCAGCGGTGCGATTGGTGACCAAAATGGACGCCAGCCTCGAGCAGCTGACGCATGGAAAAATCGGGTAGTGCCATCGTTTGAGTTCTCCGGTTGGTTCCTGGCGGAAACGTGTGAGCAAACGGGCCTAACGGCCCGGCTGCCACCGGACGGCCTTTTGAGCCATGTTTCCGTGTGAGATGGCGCGGTATATAGCCTGATTTTCGCTGGAAGCAAGGAAATATGGCCGGTTTTGCGGGCTTTCTCGTGCCTCTAATACCACCCGGAGCCGACAATGGATGGTCGGGCGGCCCGGCGGGGGTGTCGGGCGACCCGGTTGTCCCATCGGCCCAAAATCGGCCGTTTGAAGCTCGCCGGGCGTGGCTTGCCACCTGCCGCCCGATGAGGTGCGCCTGACAATCGGGGGTCATTCCACCACATTATTGCCGGTCGCCGATCCATCACCACACAGCTAATCGCGATGTGAGGACGGGCCAATGTTATTCCGGGACTCTTTAGTCAAAGCACCGTCCGGTTGCAACTTGGTCCCACCCACCCCTCCGTCGCGTGAAACCAACCACGCCCGTCACCGGTGGCCTCGGGGCGCATTGCTCTTCGCGAATTGAGCGGATGCGGTAAACGGTTTCTTGCGCCGACGGGTCCGTAACGATGCGGCTCGCCGGCTCCAGACTGTGCAGACCAACTCACATTGTTCGAGAGGCCGTGTCTGTTCGGGCGAAAGTACGCCTGTTCGATCATTCGCAAGCCGGAATCGTTGCGCTTTGACATATGACAGTCGACATACATATCTCCTTAAAGTTGTGCAAGTGACGACATTCTCGGTTTTAGCGATTCAACCTGTAGCAGCGCACCCGGCCGGATAACCGTAAGAATTTATTTCAGAGTTTTGGGGTAGGTCAGTACCTGC
>Ga0210406_10005501_pt1 | contig 13249 bp, 14 predicted proteins | sample IncBWC30MmetaG_FD_155454 | JGI IMG/M metagenome (GOLD analysis project Ga0210406, IMG submission 155454) | Forest soil microbial communities from Barre Woods Harvard Forest LTER site, Petersham, Massachusetts, United States - Inc-BW-C-30-M | ecosystem: Environmental > Terrestrial > Soil >... | reverse complement strand
GTCGAGCGCCACGAAGACACCGACCATGAGCGTCTCCATCACCAGGAAGGTGATCATGTACGCCTTCACGCGGGTCTGGATCGGGGCCCAAGATGCGATGATGCAAATTGGCATGATGAAAGTGGTCAGCAGCACGAACGGCATCGAAATGCCGTCAACGCCAAGTTTGTAGAGGATCGCGTGCGAGAACCAGTCGCGTTCCTCGACAAGCTGAAAGCCGGGCTGCGCCGGGTCGAAGCGGCCCCAGGCGACGAGGCTCAGCACGAAGGTGATCAAGGTCGCGAACAGCGCGATCCAGCGCGCGTTTCGCTTCGTCGCCTCGCTATCCCCCGGAAGCAATAGAATGAACAGCGCACCGATCAGCGGCAATGCTAGAATGCCGGAGAGGATCCAAGAGCCGTTCATCGCGTGACCCCCCCGAACAGATACCAGGTCGTCAGCGCGGCGGCGCCAAGCAGCATCGCGAAGGCGTAATGGTAGACGTAGCCGGTTTGCAAGCGCACCGAGTTCCGGGCGACATCAAGAACGCGCGCCGAGACGCCGTCCGGCCCGAAACCGTCGATGATCACGCCGTCGCCGCCCTTCCAGAACAAGCGGCCGATAGCGAAGGCCGGACGGACGAACAGGAAGTCGTAGAGTTCGTCGAAGTACCACTTGTTGAGTAGGAAGCGATAGAGCGCGGGGAACGCGTCGGCGAGCCGCTGCGGCGCCGCGCGATCGACCAGGTACATGTAATAGGCGACCGCAAACCCGGCCAGCATCATCAGGGTCGGCGAGAGCGAGACGAGCGCCGGAACATGCTCCATCTCCTCGAGAAGGTGGTTCTCCTGGCCGAGGAATAGAGACTGCCGCCAGAACGTCTCGTGGCCGCCGCCGATGAAGAACCAGCGGAAGGCCATGCCGGCGAATGCCGCGCCGAGCGCTAGCCCAGCCAAAGGAACCAGCATCACCGGCGGCGATTCATGCACGGCATGTTCGTCATGGCCGTGCTCGTCGTGACCATGATCGTCCGCCTTAGCCGGCAGGCTCGCCGCCCAATCGCCGCGCTGGCCGAAGAAGGTCATGAACATGAGGCGCCAAGTATAGAACGCGGTGAGTGCCGCCGCGAGATCGACGCACCAGAACGCGTAAGTCGCGCCAAATTGATGCGAGGCGAAGGCAGCCTCGATGATCGGGTCCTTCGACACAAAGCCGGCAAAGCCGATCGAGGTGAACGGAATGCCGACCCCGGTTAGGGCCAGCGAGCCGATCATCATCATCCAGAACGTGATGGGCATCTCCTTGCGCAGGCCCCCCATCGCGCGCATGTCTTGCTCGTGATGCATCGCGGTGATCACCGAGCCTGCGCATAGGAACAGGAGCGCTTTGAAGAAGGCGTGGGTGAAGAGATGAAAAATGCCGAGACTGTAACCGCCGAGGCCGAGACCGGTAAACATATAGCCCAGCTGCGAACAGGTCGAATAGGCGACGACCCGTTTGATGTCGTTCTGCACCAGGCCCACTGTCGCGGCGAAGAAGGCCGTCGTGCCGCCGACGATGGTGACGACGCTGAGCGCGACCGGCGACATTTCGAATAGCGGTGAAAGTCTGGCTACCATGAACACGCCTGCCGTCACCATGGTCGCCGCATGAATGAGGGCCGAGACCGGAGTCGGGCCCTCCATCGCATCCGGCAGCCAGGTGTGCAGCAGAAACTGCGCCGACTTGCCCATCGCGCCCATGAACAAGAGCAGGCAGGCGAGTGTCACCGCGTCCCAGTTGAAGCCGATAAAATGCACCGTCTTGCCTGCAAGTCCGGGCGCAGCAGCGAACACCTGATCGAAGGCGATCGAACCGGTCAGATAGTAGGTGAGGAAGATGCCGAGCGAAAAGCCGAAGTCGCCGACCCGGTTGACGACGAACGCCTTGATCGCTGCAGCGTTGGGTGCAGGCTTCTCGTACCAGAAGCCGATCAGCAGGTAGGACATCAGGCCGACGCCTTCCCAGCCGAAAAACAACTGCGCGAGGTTGTCCGCCGTCACCAGCATCAGCATGGCGAAGGTGAAGAGCGAGAGGTAAGCGAAGAACCGCGGCCGCGAGGGATCGTCGGCCATGTAGCCGATCGAGTAGACGTGGACGAGAAATGACACCGTCGTCACGACAACGAGCATGACGGCGGTCAACGTGTCGATGCGCAAGGCCCAGGTGGCGACCAGCTTGCCGGAGGTGAACCAATTGCCGATCACGATATGCGCGTCCGCTCCGCCCGCGACCGTGACGAAAGCGATCCAGGAAAGGACGAAGCAAACGCCGAGAAGGCTGCAGGTGACGTATTCGGCGCCGCGCGCGCCGATCCAGGGCCCGAAAATGCCGGCAACCAGAAAACCGAGAAGCGGCAGGAAGACGATCAGTTGGTACACCGGTCTCAGCCCTTCAGCGAATTGATGTCCTCAACCGCGATCGAGCCGCGATTGCGGTAATAGGCGACCAGGATCGCAAGACCGATCGCCGACTCCGCCGCGGCGACCGTGAGGACGAAGAGCGCGAAGGCCTGCCCGGTCAGATCGCCTGAATAGGTCGAGAAGGCGATGAGGTTGATATTGACGGCGAGCAGGATGAGCTCGACCGACATCAAAATGATAATGATGTTCTTATGGTTCAGGATGATGCCGGCGATGCCGATCGTGAACACGATCGCGGCGAGGGTGAGGTAGTTGCCAAGCCCGATTCCCATCCGCGTGATCCTTCAGATGCCGGCGCGCGAGGGAACCTTGCGCACCTCGACCGCCGTTTCCGGGTTACGAGCCACCTGCGCGCCAATGTCCTGACGCTTGACGCCCGGCTTGTGGTGGAGAGTGAGAACGATCGCTCCGATCATGGCGGTGAGCAGAATCATCCCCGCAGCCTGAAAGAAGTAGATATAGCGGGTGTAGAGCACCTCGCCGAGCGCGGCCGAGTTGCTCAGCATGCCCTCCGGCGTCGCCGCGGCGGCAGCCCGTTGTGAGGGGCCGAGACCCGACACGACGTAGATGAGCTCGATCGCTACGACCAACGCAATCAGCAACCCCTGCGGCAGGTATTCGACGAAGCCCTGCCTTAGCCGGGCGAAGTCGACGTCGAGCAGCATGACAACGAAGAGGAACAACACCGCGACCGCGCCGACATAGACGACGACCAGGATCATCGCCAGGAACTCCGCGCCCATCAGCAGGAACAGCCCGGCCGCGCAGACGAAGGAAAGAATGAGGAAGAGGACCGAATGCACCGGATTTTTGGCTACGATGACGGCGAAAGCCGACACAACCAAAAGCGGGGCTAAAATCCAAAAGAAGAAAACATCGGCCTGCATCGTCCGCCTCTTGTCATAGTCCACCTGCCCCGACCGCCCTTTCCCTCACAGGAAAGAGGCAGGGCGGCAGTCGGCGCGGAGCGCCGCGTTCGTTGGGGCCATTGCGGCGTGGCCCTCGTCCGGCCTACCAAAGGGCGCCCGTCGACAAAGTCCGTCTTTTGACGGGCCATGGTCAACCTCCTTCTCGTCTAAGAGAAGGCGTTATCGATACGGCGCGTTCATCGCGATGTTGCGCGCCAACTCCCGCTCCCATCGATCGCCGTTGTCCAGCAATCGTTGCTTGTCGTAATAAAGCTCTTCGCGCGTCTCGGTCGCGAATTCGAAGTTCGGCCCTTCGACGATCGCGTCGACCGGACAGGCCTCCTGGCACATCCCGCAGTAGATGCACTTGACCATGTCGATGTCGTAGCGTGTGGTGCGGCGCGTGCCGTCATTGCGCCGAGGTCCCGCCTCGATCGTAATCGCCTGAGCCGGACAAATCGCCTCGCACAGCTTGCAAGCGATGCATCGCTCCTCGCCATTCGGATAGCGGCGCAGCGCATGCTCTCCACGGAAGCGAGGGCTCAGCGGCGACTTCTCATGCGGATAGTTGAGCGTCGCCCTAGGCTTGAACATATAGCGGATCGACAACCCGAACGCGGCAAGGAACTCTGTCAGGAACAGAGACTTGGCCGAATGGGCGAGCCTGAGAGCCATTGCCTTCCTCTCCTCTCAGTGCAACGGGCCCGAGGGACTCGCCCCAAGACCGGTAAATTCGAGCACTCCGGCCACCACCACGACCATTGCCAGAGAAATCGGCAGGAACACCTTCCAGCCCAAGCGCATCAACTGATCGTAGCGATAGCGCGGGACGAAGGCGGTGACCATCAAGAAGCAGAACACCACCGCCCAGGCCTTGATCAGGAACCAGATCACCCCCGGTATCCATGTGAACGGCGGAAACGGCAGCGGCGACAGCCATCCGCCGAGGAACAGGATTGCAGCCAACGACCCCATGGTGAGCAGCGCGACGAGTTCGGTCAGGAACTGCAGCAGGAACAGCGAGGCTGAATACTCGACCGTGTAGCCGGCGACCAGCTCCGACTCCGCTTCGGTCAAGTCGAAAGGCGGCCGATTCGTCTCGGCAAGCGCCGAAACAAAGAAGATAACGAACATCGGGAAGAGCGGCAGCCAGTACCAACCGAACAAGCCGAACCGCGAGTCCTGGGCGCGGACGATGTCGCTCAGGTTGACCGAGCCTGCGCACAGCACCACCGTCACGATCACGAAGCCGATCGAGACCTCGTAGGACACCATCTGGGCGGCTGCGCGCAGAGCCGAAAGCAGCGCATATTTCGAATTGGACGCCCACCCTGCCATGATGACGCCGTACACGCCAAGCGAGGAAACCGCGAAGAGATAGAGGAGCCCAACGTTGATGTCCGCGACCACCCATCCGTCCGCGACCGGAATGACCGCCCACGCGGCGAAGGCGAGCACCACGGAGACGAGCGGGGCGAGCAGGAACACGCCCTTGTTGGCGCTCGCCGGGATAATCGGCTCCTTGAGTATAAACTTGAAGAAGTCCGCGAACGGCTGAAGGATGCCCCAAGGTCCAACCACGTTGGGGCCGCGTCTCAGCTGCACGGCTCCCCAGATTTTTCGTTGAATGTAGATTAGCGCCGCCGTCGACAGGAGCACACACACGAGCAGCACCAGGCTCTCGAGTAGGTAGCGAACCGCCGTCCCTACGTCGCTTGTGTGCATCCAGTGCCCGAACGCCGAGAAATAGCCGCCGCTGATCAGCCACACCAGAACCGCGACGATGACGACGACGACAATCGCCGCGGCGACGCCGATCACGGCGAGGGAGGGCGAAGACGACGGTCTGCTGGGGGAGGCGGTGCTCATCGCTGCTATTCCGCCGCCTGACGTTGAACGCCTCGCGCGAGAGCCGAACATTCGGCCATGACGCGAGAGGCGCGCGCGATCGGGTTAGTAAGAAAGAAGTCGGAGATAGCAGGGACGAACGGCGCTTTGTCGACAGCGCCGCCGAGCGCGGCGATCGAGTTGAAAACGCTTGCATCCGCCGGCGTGACGACGTCGAAGCGCACCAGGAAGGGGTAGGCCACGGCGAGCGCCGCCCGCAGTTGGGCGAGCGAATCGAAGGGCAGCTTGGCGCCTAGTGGGTCCGACAACGCCCGCAGAATCGACCAATCTTCACGCGCGTCTCCCGGCGGGAACACCGCGCGCTCCGCGAACTGCGGCCTGCCTTCGGTGTTGACGTAGATGCCCGTCTTTTCTGTATAGGCCGCACCCGGCAGAATGACGTCCGCCCGATGGGCCCCGCGGTCGCCATGAGTGCCGACGTAGACCACGAACGCGCCCGGTTCGATGTCAATCTCGTCTGCACCCAGGTTGATGAGCACATCGAGAGCGTTTGCCTTCGTCATGGCCAGCGCATCGAGCCCGTCTTGGCCCGGCACGAGGCCGAGATCCAGCCCGCCGACGCGCGAGGCCGCGGTATGCAACACGTTAAAGCCGTTCCACCCGTCTCTCACAACGCCGGCGGCGAGGGCGGCCTTGGCGAGCCCAGCCAGCAAGGCGACGCCGTCAGGCCGGACGAAGGCGCCGGAACCGACAATCATCATCGGCTTCGCCGCGTCTTTCGGCGGTCTATCCCATGCCTGCGCGAGCGTCTCCGGTCCTCCGCCCAGGTGATTGTATTTGTAACTTAGATCGGCTTTGGGGCCGACGACGCCTATCGGCGCGCCGCCCCTGAGCCAGCGCTTGCGGATGCGCGCGTTGAGGACAGGCGCCTCATAGCGCGGGCTGGAGCCAACGATTAGAATAGCGTCAGCCTGATCGATCCCGGCAATCGTCGAGTTGAAAAGATAAGATGCGCGGCCAAACTTAGGGTGCAGTTTGGAGCCATCCTGGCGGCAGTCGATGTTGGACGAGCCGAGCTTGCCCACCAGCGACTTGAGCGCGAACATTTCTTCGACGGTTGCCAGATCGCCAACGAGTGCCCCAATGCGCGAGGGAGCTGCGGCGGCGACCTTCCGGGCGACGGTCGCGAAAGCCTCCGCCCAGCTCGCGGGCCGGAGCCGACCGTCGACACGGACATACGGACGATCGAGTCGCTGCGTCTTCAAGCCGTCGACAATGTGCCGTGTCTTATCGGAAATCCATTCCTCGTTGATTGCATCATTGACACGAGGCAGGATGCGCACGACTTCGCGGCCGCGCGCATCGATTCGGATTGAGGAGCCAAGCGCGTCCATCACGTCAATCGATTCAGTCTTGGCATACTCCCACGGACGGGCATGGAACGCCGTCGGTTTCGAGGTCAAGGCGCCGACCGGACAGAGGTCGACAACATTTCCCTGCAGCTCCGAGCTCAAGGCTTCTTGAAGATAGGAGGTGATCTCCATGTCCTCGCCGCGGCCGATTGCGCCGAGTTCAGGAACGCCGGCCACTTCTGTTACAAAGCGCACGCACCGCGTGCATTGTATGCATCGGTTCATCGAGGTCTTGACCAGCGCCCCGATGTATTTGTCTTCAACGGCGCGCTTGTTCTCCGCGAAGCGGGAGGAGTCGGCGCCATAGGCCATCGCCTGATCTTGCAGATCGCATTCGCCGCCCTGATCGCAGATCGGGCAGTCGAGTGGATGGTTGATCAGCAGAAATTCCATTGTGCCCTTGCGCGCCTTGCGGGCCATCGGCGAGTTGGTCAGCACGACCGGCGGTTCGCCGTTCGGGCCGGGGCGCAAGTCTTTGACCGCCATGGCGCAGGAGGCCGTCGGCTTGGGCGGTCCGCCTTTCACTTCGACGAGGCACATCCGGCAGTTTCCGGCAATGGACAGTCGCTCGTGGAAGCAGAAACGCGGGATCTCGGCGCCCGCCACCTCGCAAGCCTGAAGAAGGGTGTATTCGGCGGGAACGTCGACTTCATTCCCGTCGATAACGATCTTGCTCATGCGCTCCTCGCCCCATGGCCCGCGCGCCAACACGCGAGGAGATCGGTGACGGAAACGCCTTCTATGGTCGCCCCCTCTAGGCGCGCGTCAACGAACGATGCGCCAGCGAGGTTCGCCTTCTCGACCTGCAGTCCGGACAGATTCGCGTTATGAACGCGCCAGCCGGACATATTGAGGTCGTCGAATGAACAACCTGACAAATTGATGTTGCGAAAGTCCGACCCGGATAGATTGACGTCGTCGAATTTCGACCCCGAAAGGTCGGCCTTGTGAACTTCCATCCGATGGTTTTCGTTCTCGATCTTCATCGTGTCCGGTCCAACCGTTAGCCACATTTCCGGCTCATCCACAGCTTGATATGCGGCAGGTGGCTCCAGCCGAAGGCGAAATCGCTATCGCCCTGCACAGTTAAGCGCGCAAGCCGCCCCGTCGCCTCTTCCAAGTTTGGAATATGCCCGGATGGTATCGGCCACATGACGAAATGCGGCGTCCCAGGCTTTTCGAACCAATCTCCCTTGCGGTTGTAGAACTGCTTGTGGACTGTCGCCCACACAAAGCGCTCAAGCGCTTCCACGCTCTCCCACACCGACAGGTTGACCGCAATGGTCGGGTCGCTCGCAGGACGGATGGCAGTCGCATTGTTGCTGTCGTCCTTGAGCCGCCACACGAACCCCTCGCTGCGCTCGGCGAGAGCGTTGATGCGATCGAGGTTCGTCATGAACGCCGCCATGCGCGGATCATCCGTCGGATAGCGGAACCGGCCGGTGTTGAGCTGGGCGATGTGACGCGTCATGCCCTACTCCGCCGCCGCGAGCACCGGCTCGCTGTGCGGATTGGCGGCATATTGGTCGATGCGCCGCTCGATCTCGGGTCGGAAATGGGCGATGAGGCCCTGAATCGGCCACGCGGCCGCGTCGCCGAGCGCACAAATCGTATGCCCTTCGACCTGCTTGGTGACGTCGAGCAGCATGTCGATCTCGCGTTTTTGCGCGCGACCCTGAACCATACGCTCCATGACGCGCCACATCCATCCGGCGCCTTCGCGGCACGGCGTGCACTGGCCGCAGCTTTCGTGCTTATAAAAATATGATAAACGCGCAATGGCGCGGATAATGTCGGTCGACTTGTCCATCACAATCGCCGCGGCCGTGCCGAGGCCGGACTTGAGCTTGGCGAGCGAGTCGAAGTCCATTGGACAGTCGATGATCTGAGCGGCAGGGACGAGCCGCACCGACGCGCCGCCGGGAATCACCGCAAGCAGATTGTCCCAGCCGCCGCGCACGCCGCCGCAATGCTTTTCAATCAGCTCGCGGAACGGGATCGACATCGCCTCTTCAACGTTGCACGGCTTGTTGACGTGACCTGAGACGCTGAAGACCTTGGTGCCAAAATTGTTGGGGGCACCGAAACTCGTGAACCAGGATGCGCCACGACGCAAAATCGTCGGCGCGACGGCGATCGACTCGACGTTGTTAACGGTAGTGGGGGAACCGTACAGTCCCATACCAGCGGGAAAGGGCGGCTTCATGCGTGGCATGCCCTTTTTACCCTCGAGCGATTCGAGCATCGCCGTTTCTTCGCCGCAAATATAGGCCCCAGCCCCGTGATGGACATAAAGATCGAAAGGCCAGCCGTGAACATTATTCTCGCCGATCAGCCGCGCTTCGTATGCCTCTTTAACCGCCGCCTCGAGATTTTCGCGTTCTTTGATGAATTCGCCGCGCACATAGATATAGGCCGCGTGTGCGCCCATGGCGAATGAGGCGAGCAGCGCGCCCTCGACCAGCGTATGCGGGTCGTTGCGCATGATCTCGCGGTCCTTGCACGTTCCTGGCTCCGATTCGTCGGCGTTGATAACGAGATAGTGCGGGCGCTTGGGATCGATGGTCTTGGGCATGAACGACCATTTGAGGCCGGTGGGGAACCCCGCTCCCCCGCGGCCGCGTAAACCCGAGGCCTTCATTTCGGCGATGATCCAGTCGCGCCCCTTGTCGATGAGCGCCTTGGTCCCATCCCAATTGCCGCGCGCCCGCGCTCCTTTGAGGCCGCGATCGCCAAGTCCATAAAGATTGGTGAAGATGCGATCCTTGTCTTCCAGCATCGCTTAGTTCCCGATCTTTCCGGTCGGCGGTTGATCGTTTGCAGGCGCGGGCGCGCTCAGCCCGCCCCGTCTCTCAGCTCCGTACAACGCCGTCAGAGAAGTTAAACCTCCGACCGGCTCGGACGAGACACGCCCGATCTGCGAGCCCGTCTTGACTGGCCGGCCGATCGCAAGATCGTCAAGCAGGCTCCCGAAGCTTTCCGGCGTCAGATCCTCGTAGTAGTCGTCATTGATCTGGACCATCGGCGCGTTGCAGCAGGCACCAAGGCATTCGACCTCAATCCAGGAAAATGCGCCGTCCGAAGTCACATGGCCCTGTTCGCCGATGCGCTTGCGACATACCGCCTTGATGTCATCAGAACCAGACAACATGCACGGCGTCGTGCCGCAGACCTGCACGTAGTGGCGCCCAACCGGCTCCAGATTGAACATCGTGTAGAAGGTCGCGACCTCAAGCACTCGGATGTTCGGCATATCGAGCATCGCCGCGACTTTTTCGATCGCGACTCGGGGAAGCCAGTATCCATTTTGCTTCTGCGCGCGCCACAACAGCGCTAGTACCGCCGACGCCTGCCGGCCGGGAGGATATTTCGCTATCTCCCGCTCCGCCCAGGCCTTGTTCTCGGGCGTGAACTCGAAGTTTGTCGGTTGCTCGTCAGCAAGGCGGCGAACGGACATCGGTCAAACGTTCCTCGAATGTAGCATCATGCTGAAGCGCTCCCGGCGACCGCAATCACCGATCGACCTCGCCGAACACAATGTCGAGCGAGCCGAGGATCGCGCTGATGTCGGCCAGCATGTGCTTGCGGCACAGAAAATCCATCGCCTGAAGATGCGCGAAGCCGGGCGCGCGAAGTTTGACGCGGTAGGGTTTATTCGAGCCGTCCGACACCAAATAAACGCCGAACTCGCCTTTGGGCGCTTCGACTGCGGCGTAGACCTCACCGGCCGGCACCTTATAGCCCTCGGTGTAGAGCTTGAAATGGTGGATCAGCGCCTCCATCGACCGCTTCATTTCAGCGCGTCGGGGCGGCGCGACTTTGCCGTCGTCCGTCACCACGGGCCCTTCGCCGCCAGGCGAGTTCAGCTTCTGGCAGCACTGTCGCATGATCTTTACCGACTGGCGCATCTCTTCCATGCGGATCACATAGCGATCGTAGCAGTCGCCGTTCTTGCCGACGGGAATATCGAAATCCATTTCCTCGTAGCATTCGTAGGGCTGCGCCTTGCGCAGGTCCCACGGCGCGCCCGAGCCACGCACCATCACGCCAGAGAAGCCCCACGCCCATGCGTCCGCCAGCTTGACCACGCCGATGTCGACATTGCGCTGCTTGAAGATGCGGTTTCCTGTGAGCAGAACCTCCATATCGTCGCAGACCTTGAGGAAGGGATCACAGAAGGCCTCAATGTCGTCGACGAGTTTGCGCGGCAAGTCCTGGTGGACGCCGCCGGGGCGGAAGTAGGCCGCGTGCATGCGCGACCCGCTGGCGCGTTCGTAGAAGACCATCAGCTTCTCGCGCTCCTCGAAACCCCAGAGAATCGGCGTCAGCGCACCGACGTCCATCGCCTGGGTGGTGATCTGCAAGAGATGCGAAAGCAGGCGGCCGATCTCGCAATAAAGGACGCGGATAAGCTGGGCCCGCCGCGGAATCGTGATGCCGAGCAGCCGCTCGACCGCGAGCGCATACGCGTGCTCCTGATTCATCGGCGCGACATAGTCGAGCCGATCGAGATAGGGCACGTTCTGCAGGTAGGTGCGCGCCTCCATGAGCTTTTCAGTGCCGCGATGCAGGAGGCCGATATGCGGGTCGACCCGCTCGACCACCTCGCCGTCGAGCTCGAGCACCAGGCGCAGCACGCCATGCGCAGCCGGATGCTGCGGCCCGAAGTTGATCGAGAAGTTGCGGAGGTTCTGCTCGTTCATGATCCCGACCCGGCTGCCGGCGGCCTACTGCCGACCCTCGTCTTTCGCCTTCTCATCCCCCGGCAGCGGCGGGCCTTCCCAGGGGCTCAGGAAATCGAACTGACGGAATTCCTGATTGAGGCGCACTGGCTCGTAGCGCACGCGCTTCTCCGCATCGTCATAGCGCACCTCAACGAAACCGGTCATCGGGAAGTCCTTGCGCAGCGGATAACCATCAAAGCCGTAGTCGGTGAGGATGCGCCGCAAATCCGGATGACCGTCAAACAGCACGCCAAACAGGTCGTAAACCTCACGCTCGTACCAGTCAGCGCCAGGATAGACGGGAGTCGCGCTCATGATCGGCGTGTCCACGTCGGTCGCGACCTTGACCCGGACCCGACGGTTCAGCTTCGGCGACAGCAGATGATAGACGACGTCGAAGCGCTTCTCGCGCTGCGGATGATCGACCCCCGAGATATCGATGATCGAAACGAATTGAGCGGCGGGATCGTCGCGAAGGAATTGGAGCGTCTCCAATATGCGCGCGGGATCGACAGTAAGCGTCAGCTCTCCAAACGCGAAAACGGACTTCACGACCGCGCCGGGCACGCCGACGGCCAGTTTTGTCGCAATGGTCTGAAGCTCGTCGTCCATTCGCTTAAGTCTCGCCTTTGCTTCGCTCCCGCGTGTCCTCAGCGTTCGATCGTCCCGGTCCGGCGGATTTTCTTTTGCAGCATCAGCACCCCATAGAGGAGCGCCTCGGCGGTCGGCGGGCAGCCGGGCACGTAGATGTCGACCGGCACGATGCGGTCGCAGCCGCGTACAACCGAATAGGAATAGTGATAATAGCCGCCGCCGTTGGCGCAGGAGCCCATCGAGATGACATAGCGCGGCTCCGGCATCTGGTCGTAGACCTTGCGCAGCGCCGGCGCCATCTTGTTGGTCAGTGTCCCCGCAACAATCATGACATCCGACTGGCGAGGGCTTGCGCGCGGGGCGGCGCCGAAGCGCTCGACGTCATAACGCGGCATCGAGACTTGCATCATCTCGACCGCGCAACACGCCAGACCAAAGCTCATCCACATCAGCGAACCGGTGCGCGCCCATTGGATGAGGTCGTCGGTTGTAGTGACGAGAAAACCCTTGTCCGCGAGTTCGTCGCTTATCAAGCCGTAGTACCGATCCTCGGGCCGGAGCGGCGTGTCGGTCAACGGATCACGAAGATCAGTCGCGCCTAGCGCGACCGGGCTGGCGGTCAGTCCCATTCCAGCGCTCCCTTGTTCCACTCGTATATGAACCCGATGGTCAACACCGCAAGGAAGATCATCATCGACCAGAATCCCAACGCGCCAATATCGTGGAAGACAATCGCCCAGGGAAACAGGAACGCGACCTCAAGATCGAAGATAATGAAAAGGAGGGAGACGAGGTAGAAGCGCGCGTCGAAGCGCATGCGAGCATCGTCAAACGGAGGAAAGCCGCACTCGTAGGGCGAAAGCTTCTCGCTATCGGGTGCCCGGTAGGCGACGAGAAAAGGAGCGATCAACAATGCTCCGCTGATGAGCGCGGCGACGATTATGAATACGAGCAGCGGAGTGTAATCGGAAATAAGGCTCGGCATCGCCTCACTCTTCGGATTATCGGTTGTGCGCCAGGCCTCGCGCAGCGGATGTCCCCTTCCTTAACGCGTATCGCAGCGCAGCCTAGCATGCAAGGCGAAAGGCTTCCTTCGCCAGCATGACATCTTCTGGATAGCGCGGCACACATCGCCGTCGGACGGTACCACCGACGTAAGCGATTAGGTCCACGACCTTAGGGCCGACAGGAACCAATTTGAGCCCGCGGAGCCATGAAGCGAGCTAGCGACCGCGGCGAAGGCGCAAACTACGCGATTGGCGGAACAGCGCGATGATGGCGAGAGAGACGGGACTTGAACCCGCGACCTCCGGCGTGACAGG
>Ga0210406_10005499_pt1 | contig 13253 bp, 9 predicted proteins | sample IncBWC30MmetaG_FD_155454 | JGI IMG/M metagenome (GOLD analysis project Ga0210406, IMG submission 155454) | Forest soil microbial communities from Barre Woods Harvard Forest LTER site, Petersham, Massachusetts, United States - Inc-BW-C-30-M | ecosystem: Environmental > Terrestrial > Soil >... | reverse complement strand
GGCTCAAACACAGGATGTGCCACAGAAGGTGGCATGAATTCCTCCGCGGCTGATAACGCGGACTCGAGCTGCCTCGCCGCACGATTCGTGGACGGGCCGCGCCTGTCCGTTCCTCTTGAAGCAGAACAACGGTTTGCCGGCTGGCTGGTCGACCTTGAGCCAACGCTGGCGGCGGCGATTCGCCGATACGCGGCGACGTTTCCCCGCGCGGGCGACATCCTTTTCGGCATCGCGGAGGCCTCGCCCTATCTGTTCGACCTGATCCGCGCCGACGCCGCGCGCCTGATCCGGCTGTTGGACTGCGATCCCGACGCGCATTTGGCCGGACTGATCGACACCACCTGCCGCGACGTATCGGCTTCGGGCAGCGAAGCGGATGCGATGCGATGTCTCCGCCGCATGAAATCGGAAGCAGCACTTCTGATCGCCCTGTGCGACATCGGTGGCGTCTGGCCGGTGACGCAGGTCACGTCGGCGCTGACCGAGCTTGCGGTCCGTTCCGTGCAATCGGCGCTGCGATACCTGCTGCGACAGGAAGCGTCGCGCGGGAGGATATCGCCGCCCAATCTCGACTACCCCGAGGACAACAGCGGCCTGATCGTGCTCGCAATGGGCAAGATGGGCGCCGGCGAGCTGAACTATTCCAGCGACATCGATCTGATCGTATTTTTCGATTCAGCTGCGCCAACGTTGGCACCCGATATCGAGCCGCAGCCGTTTTTCGTGCGGGTCACGCAAGGCCTGTCGCGGCTGCTGCAGCAGCGCAATGGCGACGGCTACGTGTTCCGGGTCGATCTGCGGCTGCGGCCGGATCCCGCTTCAACGCAGGTCGCGATCTCGACCGAGGCGGCGCTGCATTATTACGAGCGGGAGGGGCGGACCTGGGAACGCGCCGCCATGATCAAGGCGCGGCCCTGCGCCGGGGATGCCAAGGCCGGAGAGGCGCTGGTCGCCGATCTCGCGCCGTTCGTCTGGCGCAAGCATCTGGACTTCGCAGCGCTCGCCGACGTGCACGACATGAAGCGCCAGATGCAGACCTATCGTGGCCAAACCGACATCACCGTCGAGGGCCACAACGTCAAGATCGGGCGCGGCGGCATCCGCGAAATCGAGTTTTTCGCGCAAACCCAGCAATTGATCGCGGGCGGGAGGCATCCGGAGTTGCGGGTGCGGCCGACGCTGGAAGCACTGGACGTGCTGGCGTCGAGCAACTGGATCACCTTCGAGGCGCGAGACGAGATGTCGGCAGCCTATCTGTTCTTGCGGCGGGTCGAGCATCGGCTGCAGATGGTCGCCGACGAACAGACCCATACGTTGCCCGCCAGCACGGAAGCGATGGAGCGCTTCGCGCGCTTTTTTGGCTATGATAGCCGTGCCGCCTTCGCCGAAGATCTGCTTGGCCATCTCAATGCCGTGCAGGGGCATTACGGCAAGCTGTTCGAGGGCGATCCAACCGGCACGGCGAAACTGCCGGCGGCCGATTACCGCGCCGGCCCGGACGATCCGCGGCTGCTCGCTTATCTGACAACGCTTGGCTTCAGGAAGCCGATCCAGGTCGCCGAGACCGTGCGCCAATGGATAGTCGGCGACTATCGCGTGTTCCGGACGGAATCGACGCGGAGCGCCTTTATCGAATTCGTTCCGGCGCTGATCGCAGGTTTGGCCGATGCCGAAGAGCCCGACGATGCCGTGACGGCATTCGATCGCTTCCTCGCGGCGCTACAGCGGGGCGGGCGGCTGATTTCCCTGCTCAGCCAGAACCGTGAACTGGTTGCGCTGGTGGCGCTTATTCTGGGCGCGGCGCCGCGCCTCGGCGACATGCTGGCGCGGCAGCCGCAGCTCATGGATGGCTTGATCGATCCCCGCTTCTTCGGAGCCATGCCGGACCAGCGTGAGCTGTCGGCGCGCCTCGCGGCGACCCTGGCGGACGCCCATTCCTATGAGGAATTCCTCGATCGGCTGCGCCTGTTCGGCCAGGAAAGCCTGTTCCTGATCGGCACGCGGATTCTGTCCGGCACCGTATCGGCCTCGCAGGCCGGCGTCGCCTTCGCCGACGTTGCCGAAGGCATCGTCGACACCGTCCATGGGCTGGTGACCGATCTTTTTGCGACCCAGCACGGCCGCATCAAGCGACAGGAAACCGCCATCCTGGCGATGGGCCGGCTCGGCAGCCGGGAGATGACCGCGACGTCCGATCTCGATCTAATCCTGCTGTATGATTTCGATCACGAAGAGCCGGACTCCGACGGCGAACGATCGCTGAGCGGCGCGCATTATTTTGCCCGCTTCACCCAGCGGCTGATCAGTGCGTTCACGACGCGGACGAACTACGGCGTGCTGTATGACGTCGATATGCGGTTGCGTCCGTCCGGCCGGGCAGGACCCGTCGCCTCGCGTCTCGATTCTTTCGCGCAATATCAGGAAAACGAAGCCTGGACCTGGGAGCACATGGCGCTGACCCGGGCCCGCGTGATCTCGTCATCACCGGCATTTCGTCGCGAGATCGAAACGATCATCCGGGAGGTGCTGACCCGGCCGCGCGATGCGGCCACCGTCGCAACCGACGTCGCGGACATGCGTCGCGCCGTCGCACTCGAGAAGGGTGAAAGCGATATCTGGGACCTGAAATATGTTGCGGGCGGACTGGTGGATATCGATTTCATTGCGCAATATCTTCAGCTGGTTCACGCCGCCGGCAAGCCTGATATTCTCGACGTCAATACGTTGCAGGTGCTGGATAACGCAGCGCGGCTCGGCGTATTGCCGCAGGCTTCAGCGGAAATCCTGCGTTCCGCAGCCCGCCTCTATCACGATCTGACGCAAATCCTGCGGCTCTGCGTCACCGGCAAGTTCAAGCCGGACGTTGCGGGTGACGACCTCTTGCGGGTGATGGCGCGCGCCGGTGACGCCCCGGACTTCTCATCGCTCGAGGCGCGAGTGCGCGAGACGCAAGGAGAGGTGAGGCGGGTGTTCGGGGCGTTGGTGAGCGGTTAGGCGATCCGTCAATGATGTCGGCCGACGCTGATGCTCAGCGGACAAGGGCGGACTGATCGACGCGCTTCCGGTTCTTCCTTGCTCCCGGTTTTTGCTGAACGATTTAAATCAGATAATGGCGTCATCGGTGCTGGTTGAGCGGTTGCTCGGGTGCACTTGTCGGCGTGACGCGGTCCGTTTTTGCATAATGCACCTATCCGACGTATAGTATTGGCGCATTCTTGGCTGACCCTGCGGCATGGGGGCGATGCGATGCGATGCGATGCGGCGATCGACCGTCCTGGTACTGCGTTCGACGGCATGCTGCGGATTCCCGCGGGCACCTTCCGCATGGGATCGGACAAGCACTATCCCGAGGAAGCGCCGGTTCATCGCGTTACCGTCGATGAATTCCTGATCGACCGCACGCCGGTAACGAACAGGCAGTTCAAGGAATTCGTAAGAGCAACCGGCCACGTCACCGTCGCCGAGGTTGCGCCAGATCCGAAGGACTATCCCGGAATACTCCCGCACATGGTCTATGCGGGCTCGCTGATGTTCTTGCCACCCAACCATCCGGTCAATCTCCGCGACTTCAGCCAGTGGTGGACGTTCGCCAGGGGCGCGCAATGGCGGCATCCCTACGGACCCGGAAGCAACATCCGTGGGCTGGACGATCATCCAGTCGTGCATGTGGCTTTCAGCGATGCGCTCGCGTACGCGAAATGGGCTGGCAAGGATTTGCCAACCGAAGCGGAATGGGAGTTTGCGGCGCGCGGCGGGCTCGACGGCGCCGAATTTGCGTGGGGCGATGAATTCACGCCGCAAGGGCACCACATGGCCAATACCTGGCAGGGTGAATTTCCCCGCCAGAACACCAGGGACGACGGCTTCGAGCGCACCTCGCCGGTTACCGCATTCTCACCCAACGGGTACGGCCTGTACGACATGATCGGCAACGTGTGGGAGTGGACGGCCGACTGGTACTCGCCGCGGCACGAAGCCGACGCGCCAAAAGCCTGCTGCATCCCCCACAACCCGCGCGGCGGGTGCGAGGATGGTAGCTACGATCCCCGAACGACCAACGTCAAGATTCCACAAAAGGTCATCAAAGGCGGCTCGCATTTGTGCGCGCCGAACTACTGTCGACGCTACCGGCCGGCTGCGCGCCATGCGGAGCCGGTCGATACTTCCACGAGCCATCTTGGCTTTCGGTGCGTCAGGCGAGGAGTCACTGACGCAGCATAATCACTGATGCAGCATAAAAACGGAGAGCGACGCTATGTTGGATTCCACATTCAATGACAAGCCGCCTTCTGCCGCAACGACGCCACGCAAGACACCTGGTCGGCACAAGCGGTCCTGCGCCGCGCTGCTTGGCGCGACGATGTTGATGTCGCTGTCCGGGCCAGCCAGCACGCCGGCAACCGCACAGCAGCCGGCACAGAAACCCAATATCCTCTTCATCATGGGCGACGATATCGGCTGGATGCAGCCGAGCATTTACCATCGCGGCCTGATGGTGGGCGAAACGCCAAACATCGACCGCATCGGGAACGAGGGCGCGATCTTCATGGACTACGTCGCCATGCAGAGTTGCACGTCCGGGCGCAATGCGTTCTTCACTGGCATGTATCCGCTGCGCACTGGCATGATCCCTCCGCAACTTCCGGGCAGCCCGTCCTATCTGAGGCCGGGTACGCCTGCGCTCGCGCAGTTCCTGCTCGATCTCGGCTACAACACCGGCGAGTTCGGCAAGAACCACCTCGGCGACCATACCGCGGCCCTGCCGACGGCGCACGGCTTCCAGGAATACTGGGGCTACCTCTATCACCTCGACGCGATGCAGCAGGTGAGCTTCCCCGACATCAACAAGACCCCGCTCGTGCAGGGTGTCGCTCCGCCGTGCCGCAACACGCCCATCCCGGGTGTCTCCGAAGTTCCCGGCGCAGTGGATCCCAAGACAACGTTATGCCTGACACCTCCGCGTCCGGTGCTCTGGTGCAAGTCCGCCGACGGCACGGAGAAAAACCAGATGTGCAAGGACGAGGGCCCGCTGACGCTGGAGCGGTCGAAGACGGTGGACGAGGAAATCTCGGCCAAGGTCGTCGACTTCATCGACCGCAACGACCCGAAGAAGACCAACAAGCCCTTCTTCGTCTGGTACAATCCGGCGCGCATGCACGTCACGACCGTGTTGTCGCAGAAGTATATGGACATGGTCGGAGAACCTGGTGGCAAGGACTGGGGCGTCAACGAAGCCGGCATGAAGCAGATGGATGACAACATCGGCGTCGTTCTCAAGAAGTTGGAAGAAATCGGCCAGCTTGACAATACCATCGTCGTATTCACCACCGACAATGGTGCCGAGGCGATCACCTTCCCGGACGGCGGCGTGACACCGTTCAAGGGCCAAAAGGGCGAGGCTTGGGAAGGCGGCTACCGCGCACCGTGTGTCGTGCGCTGGCCGGGCCATATCAAGCCGGGAACGGTCAAGAACCAGTTGTTCGCTGCGCTCGACTGGGTACCCACGCTCGTCGATATCGCCGGAGGGCCGAAGGGCGACGGGTTGAAAACGCAAATCGAGGCCGGTTCGTACCCCGGCATCGTTAAGACCACGCTCGACGGCTTCGACCAGCGTGCCTATCTCGAAGGCACGTCGGAAAAGTCAGCGCGTGATTTCTTCTTCTACTTCTCTGGCGCGACGCCCTCCGCGGTGCGCTACAAGAACTGGAAGATGTACTACACGATGTCGCAGCCCGGGCCGGCCGGCTGGATCATGCCGCTTGTTCCGTTCCACTTTACCCTGGTCCAGAACATCAAGCGCGATCCGTTCGAGCAATCGGTCGGCATCGACCAGAAGAGCGCCATGAGCCTCGGTGGTGCGCTCGGCGGTCCGGTGACAGCTTTCCAGTATGACTGGAATATGCTGCCCATCGGTCAGCAGCTGTGGCTGGAACATCTGCTGAGTTACGAAAAATATCCGCCGCTGCAGGCTCCCGAGACCTACAACCTCACTGGGATCCTGGAGCAGGTCAAAAAGGCGAACGCCAGTCACGCGAGCGACTAGCACGCTTTGACGAACCCGATGTCAACAGGCGGGCGCCCTGAAGAGGAAGCCCGTTGATAGCGGCGATAGCATTCTAATCCACGCGCGGCGCTCAGGCGGCGTCCACCGTCGAGCCACTGCCAGCCATTGTCGGGCCGCGCGTCATGCCGAGCCGATCGACGACACCTCAGCAAGCCATGTCGGCTTCAGGTGCATCACACCGGAAAGAGGATCACGGCTATGAGTAACGATAAGATTCCGGAACAGGCTGAGATGAGCGCGGGACCAATGGGCGGAGGATTGAAACGCCGCGATCTCTTGTTGAGCGGCAGTTCTCTCGTCGCGGCTTCAGCATTCTCGGCTGTCGGGCTGACAACCGCGGCACAAGCGCAGCAACCAACACCGTCAGCCGCGCCCGCATCGGCCGGACAACGGCCGAACATCGTCTTTATCATGGGGGACGACATCGGCTGGTTCAACATCGGCGCCTACCACCAGGGCATCATGGCAAGCCGGACACCGAACCTCGACAAGCTCGCCGCGGAAGGCATGCGCTTCACCGACTACTACGCCGAAGCGAGCTGCACGGCGGGCCGCGCCAACTTCATTACCGGAGAACTGCCGATCCGTACCGGGCTTACCACGGTCGGCCAGGCTGGCTCGCCGATCGGCATGCCGGCGCAAGCGCCGACCATTGCGACCGCGCTGAAATCCATGGGGTACACCACAGGGCAGTTCGGCAAGAACCACCTCGGCGACCTCAACGAGTTCCTGCCGACCGTGCACGGCTTCGACGAATTCTACGGTTATCTGTACCATCTCGACGCCATGGAAGACCCGGCGCACCGCAACTATCCGCAAGCGCTGTTGGCCACCGTCGGTCCGCGCAACATGGTTCATTCATGGGCGACCGATCGGGACGACCCGACGGTGCAGCCGCGCTGGGGCAAGATCGGTAAGCAGCGGATCGAGGACGCAGGAACGCTTTATCCAAAGCGGATGGAGACGGTTGACGACGAGATCCTCCAAAACGCCTTCGCCTTCATCGACAAGGCCAAGCGAGACAACAAACCGTTTTTCGTCTGGCTCAACCCGACGCGCATGCACGTCATCACTCACCTCTCGGAGAAATACGAGAACATGCGCAACTCCGACAACGGTTGGTCGGTTTCCGAGGGCGGATTCGCCCAGCTTGACGACATCGTCGGCGCCGTCATGAAGAAGCTCAAGGACGAGGGCTTCGACGACAACACGATCGTCGCGTTCACAACCGACAACGGCGCGGAGAACTTCACGTGGCCGGATGGCGGACAGACGCCATTTGCGGGCGGCAAGGGAACGGCCCTCGAAGGCGGCTTCCGGGTGCCCTGCATGATCCGCTGGCCGGGCAAGGTGCCGGCGGGAAAGGTCGAGAACGGCATTATGTCCGGACTCGACTGGTTCCCGACCTTAGTCGCCGCCGCGGGCAATCCGAATATCGCCGACGAGTTGAGGAAGGGAAAGCAGCTCGGCGAACAGACCTATAAGGTCTACCTCGACGGATACAACCAGACGGACCTGATTACCGGAAAAGGCCCGTCTGCCCGCCACTCGATCTTCTATTTCACTGAGGGCACACTGAGCGCGGTGCGCATCGACGACTTCAAATATCGTTTCACCGATCAGCCGGGCGGCTGGTTGGGCGGAACGGTCAAGGTTGATTGGCCGATCCTCACCAATCTCCGCCTTGATCCCTTCGAACGCACGAACTTGCCCAACGGCGATAAGGGGTCGTTGGCATTCTATAACTGGTTTGCTTTCGAGTTCTGGCGATTCCAGTTCGTGCAGCAGGAGGTGGGCAAGCTCGCCGAGACTGCGATCGAGTTTCCACCGATGCAGAAGGGTGCGAGCTTCAACCTGGAAGCCGTCAAGGAACAGATCGAGAAGGCTATGCAGTCGCACGCTGGCAGGTAAGATATTCTGTGAGCGGGCGCTCCGCATTGGGGTGCCCGTTTTACGGTTTCACAATCCCTGCGTTCGTTGATGAAAGGAACCAACCATGTCAACGCCGCGGGCTTCCTTTGGCGTCGGCCGCCGCATCCTGCTCTCGTCCCTGGCGATGCTTCCGATTCTGTCTGTCGCTCTCCGTTTCACCTCCGCGCATGCACAGGCGCAAGGCGATCCGCTGCCATCCTGGAACGAGGGCGCGACCAAGGCATCGATCCTCGACTTTGTCGCGCGCGTGACAACGCAAGGCGGACCTTACTTCGTGCCGGTCGAGCAGCGCATCGCGACCTTCGACAATGACGGCACGCTATGGGTCGAGCAGCCGATGTATGTGCAGTTGGCCTTCGCGCTTGACCGCGTGAAGGTCCTTGCGCCCATGCATCCGGAATGGAAGACCAAGCAACCATTCGCAGCGGTGCTGGACGACGACCTAAAGGCGGTGGCGACATCCGGCGAAAAGGGATTGGTCGAACTGATCGCGGTGACGCATGCCGGCATGACGACGGCGGAGTTCGAAAAGATCGTCACCAACTGGCTGGCGACGGCGCGTGATCAGCGCTTCAAGCGACCTTATACCGAACTGGTCTACCAGCCGATGCTCGAACTGCTCGCCTATCTTCGGGCCAACGGTTTCAAGACCTTCATCGCGTCGGGCGGCGGCATCGAGTTCATGCGGCCGTGGACCGACCGGATCTACGGAGTGCCGCCGGAGCAGGTCGTCGGATCGTCGATCAAGACTCGATTTGAGATGAAAGACGGTGCGCCAACGCTTTTCCGGCTGCCCGACATCAACTTCATCGACGACAAAACGGGAAAGCCGATCGGCATCAATGAGCATATCGGACGCCGTCCGATCGCCGCTTTCGGCAACTCCGACGGCGATCTCGAAATGCTGCAATGGGCAACGCTCGGCACTGGGCGCGCGCGGTTCGGCCTGATTGTCCACCACACCGATGCGGAACGCGAATATGCCTACGACCGCCAATCGCATTTCGGGAAACTTGATGCGGCGCTGGACGCCGCAGCCGTGAACAAGTGGACTGTGGTCGACATGAAGAAGGACTGGAAGCGTATCTTTGCTTTCGATTGACGTCCGAGTTCGGTCAACGTGATGGCTGATTGACCCGGACTCCACGCATGGGCGCGCTAGAGAGGAGGCACCGTCGGAATATGCTCTCTCACACGGTCAGCTTCCTCCGGGATCACCTCTTCACCATGCCGGTGCTCGCGAAGTTCGCGGTGGGGATGGTGATGCTTGTCATCATCCCTCGGCTTTCCCGCCGATTGCATGTTCCTGTACCTGTAGGTCTGCTGCTTAGCGGCGTTATCGTCGGGCCGTATGTTCTGGACATCTTTGGCACGGTCCGACCGATCGCGGATTTCCTGGCGGAATTGGGCAAGCTGCTGTTGATGTTTTTTGCCGGCCTGGAAATCAATCTTGAACTGTTTCGGCGCGCCCGAAACCGCTCGATTGCCCTGGCCATCGCCACGACCGCATTTCCTCTGGTGCTCGGCACCATTGTTGGGCTCTCATTCGGCTACGCCGCTATTCCGGCGATCGTGATCGGGTCGCTGCTCGCTTCGCATACGCTGCTAGGGCTAAGCATCGTGAGTCGGCTCGGTCTGGCCAGCCTGGAGCCGGTGACGGTAGCGGTTGGTGCCACGGTGATGTCCGACACGCTGTCGCTCGTGGTGTTCGCTATTTGCGTCTCGATTTACACGACCGGATTTTCTCCGTCGGGTCTGGCGCTCCTTCTGGCCGAGATCGCTGGCTATATCGCGCTGGTCCTGTTCGGCCTAAGCCGCCTCGGTGCCTATGTACTCAAGCGGGTCGAGAACGAGGAGGATGCTTACTTTGTGCTGATGCTAAGCATCATGGCAATCGCGGGCGTGCTTGCGGATGCGATCCAGTTGCCGGGCATCGTGGGCGCGTTCCTTGCGGGACTTGCCATCAACGCCTCGGCACAGAACGCGCCGGCTAGTGTCAAGCTTGAGTTTTTGGCTAAATCGCTGTTCATTCCGATCTTCTTTGTCGTTACCGGATTCCTGATTAATCCGATCACCTTTGTTTACGGGATTTTCGACAACTTCCTGCTCGTTGCCAGCATCATCGGTGCCCTGCTCGTCGGCAAGTGGATAGCCGCCTGGGGCGTGGGTCGCGCGTTTGGCTACAACCGAAATGAACAGCTCACGATCTGGTCGCTCACGCTGCCACAAGTTGCCGCCACGCTTGCCGCGACACTGGTCGCGCATGAAACGCTCGGTGCAGCCGGTCAACGGCTGCTCGACGATCGAATGCTCAATGTCGTGCTTGTGCTTGTGTTCGCGACATCAGTCCTTGGTCCGGTGTTGACTGAACGGCTTGCGTCTCGTCTGACAACTGCGTCCCCAGAGGTGCGCCAAGCACGTTCGGAGGGGTGATTCCTGCACCGGCCCCTCGACCAGATCGCTGCATAGGGGGCGCTACCCAATTTCTATTCAACTGCGCTGTGCTCGCCGACGCGGGTGGCGCTCATCACGGGACGCAACCACCATTCGGTGGGTGCTGGTGGGGCCGGCGGTCAGGCGGCCTTCTTCAGCGTCTCCAGGGCGCCGTGAACATTGGGGTCGAGCCCGGCGCCGCCATTGTCCAAATGGGCAAAGATCGCCTTGCGCATCCGCGGGTCCCAGAATTCCTCGATGTGCTCGGCAATCCCCGGCACGGCCTTGTCGTGGCCCTGGCTCTTGAAGAACCGATCTGGTTGGCCATGTAGATCAATCGGTCAGGCGACATCGACTATTCCCCGTGTCGTCATTCCAGGCACGATCCGGCCCGGATGGCTAAAGACTTCAAAGCTGTCGGCGCGCGCGACGGCGGCGAGCGTGATGCCGGCGGCCTCCGCCATGCGGACGGCGAGCGCGGTCGGCGCGGAGACCGCGACCATCAGCGGCGCGCCCATCGCGGCCGTCTTCTGCACCATCTCGACCGAAACACGGCTTGTCAGCAGCACCATGCCTTCGCCGGCCGTCAGCTTCTCGTGCGCCAGCGCGCCAGCGAGCTTGTCCAGTGCGTTGTGACGGCCGACGTCTTCACGCAAGGCGACGATGCCGCGGCCGGGCATCCAGAACGCGGCGGCATGCACCGCGCGGGTCTCGATATTGATCGGTTGCAGCGGCGGGATCGCCTGCATCGCCGCCATGATCTCGCGCGGCGAGAATGATTGGCCCTGCGCGACGATCGCGGCAGGGCGGACCGCTTCCGCGATCGAATCGATGCCGCATAGCCCGCAGCCGGTCGGCCCGGCGATATGGCGCCGCCGCTCACTCAGCCGGTCTGCTTTTGCCTGCGCCAGCCACATCCGCAATTCGACGCCGTCGCCAAGTTCCGCGATATCCAGCGAGTCGATATCGTCAGGTGACTGGATGATGCCTTCGCTGAGGCTGAATCCAATCGCAAAGTCTTCGAGGTCGCGCGGAGTACCCATCATCACGGCGTAGGTGCCGCCGTTGTAGGTCACTGCAAGCGCGGTCTCTTCCGGAATGGTGCGCGTGCCCTCGGCGAGACTGCCCTCGCGCCAGATCTTGCGATCAACTGTGCGGACCGGATCGCGCAACGATTACTCCGCGGCTTCGACGACGGGCGCGATGCGGCGCGAATGGCGGGCCTGCTCGTCATAGGCTTTTTGCCATTCGGATGGACCGTTCGACGGTGATATCTCCACCGCCGTGACCTTATATTCGGGACAAATCCATCGATAGTAAATTCGGATGATGGCCTTCGGCCGCGGCGTTTTGGCGTATGGGTCTGGCGGTGGCCGTGTTATTCGTTGGTGCGGAATATCCTGGGAAGGGCGCTCTTTGATCGACAAGCTTGAACTGCTGCTCGCATTGGCCAAGGAACGCCATTTCGGGCGGGCCGCGGAGGCCTGCGGGGTGACCCAACCGACGATGTCGACGAGCCTCAAACAACTTGAGGAAATCCTCGGCGTCATGCTGGTGCAACGCGGTTCCCGCTTCCAGGGATTCACCCCGGAAGGCGAGCGGGCGCTCGACTGGGCGCGGCGGATCGTCGGCGATGCCCGCGCGATGCGACAGGAAATCAACGCGCTCAAAGAAGGGCTCTCCGGCGAAATCGCCATTGCCGCGATCCCGACCGCGCTCGGCATGGTTGCTTCGCTGACCACGCCCTTCCGCGCCCGTCATCCGGATGTGCGGTTTCGGATTGTGTCGTGCACGTCGATCGCGGTGCTGGGGTTATTGGAAAATCTCGAGGTCGATGCCGGGCTGACCTATCTGGAGAACGAACCGCTCGGCAAGGTGCGTTCGATCCCGCTCTATAACGAAAGCTACCGCCTGCTGACCGCGCCGGACGGCATGTTCGGCGATCGCGACCAGGTGACGTGGAAGGAGGTCGGGCAGGTGCCGCTGTGCCTGCTTACCCCCGACATGCAGAACCGCCGCATCATCGATCGCGCGCTGAAATCCGCCGGCGTCGAGGCGCAGCCGACGCTGACCTCGAATTCAATCATCGTGCTCTACACCCATGTGAAGACCGGGCGCTGGGCGAGCGTAATGCCGGCGCGGCTGGCCCAGACCCTGGGCCTGTCGGATTCGGTGCGGACGATTCCGATCGTCGACCCCGAGGTGACCTACAGCGTCGGTCTCGTCGTCCCGCAGCGCGATCCGCTGACGCCGCTGATTGCGGCCCTGACGCAGGTCGCGCGCGAGGTCGCGCCGACGCTCGAGCCCTAGAATCCTCGAACCCTAGGCCGCTACCGAAATATCCGCCTTCGCTCTCGCCTTGCGCCCATCGCGCGGCAACGACACGCACACCACCGTCCCGGTGCCGAGCCGCGAGCGCAGCCGCATCGACCCGCCATGCAGATTGGTCAGCGACTTGGCGATCGCGAGCCCCAGCCCCGAGCCGTGATAGGTCTTGGTGAGCTGGCTTTCGACCTGCTCGAATGGCCGCCCCAACCGTGTCAGCGAATGCGGCGCGATGCCGATGCCGGTGTCGGCGATCATCAGATGAATCGCATCTTTCCGCATCCGGCTGCGCACCACCACCTTGCCGCCGTCGGGGGTGAATTTGACCGCGTTCGACAGCAGATTGACCATGATCTGCTTGATCGCGCGGCGATCGGCCACCATCAAGCCGGTGCCTTCGATATCGGCGTCGAGCACCAGGTTCTTGTCGTCGGCGCGGCCGGACACCACGCGCATCGACTCTTGCAGCGTCCGCGACAGATCGAGCGGCTCCATATCG
>Ga0210406_10005498_pt1 | contig 13255 bp, 5 predicted proteins | sample IncBWC30MmetaG_FD_155454 | JGI IMG/M metagenome (GOLD analysis project Ga0210406, IMG submission 155454) | Forest soil microbial communities from Barre Woods Harvard Forest LTER site, Petersham, Massachusetts, United States - Inc-BW-C-30-M | ecosystem: Environmental > Terrestrial > Soil >... | reverse complement strand
CGCCCCTAATATCGCGGTTGCAATCTGAACGGCTTGGTAGAGCGGAATGGGGCCCTTCGCCAATCTCTGGTCCAACGACTCGCCTTCCAGTAATTCCATCACTAGGAAGAGCAAGCCTGTCTGTTGGTCCTCGCCGATCTCGTAGAGCTGACAGACCCCAGGATGGCTGATGCGGGCGGCGGAGCGCGCTTCATTCCAAAACAGCTTCCTGGCGGATTCGTCTGCATTCTGAGCGCGTATCGTTTTGAGAGCGACGCGCCGGTCCAGCCGCTCGTCGTGGGCCTCGTAAACGATGCCCATGCCACCTTCGCCGAGCTTGCGGAGAATCTCGTAGTGTCCGATTCGATTCAAGCGGTGACTTCCTGGTAACCGACACCGTTCATTTTGACGACGGCGTGGCAACCGGGCAGCGCGCGAAAGGTACCCCCCCGCGCTGCCCGCTCCGTGCTTCGTGAAGGTAGTATAGCGCCCCTTGAGGGGGTGACAGCCCATGCGCTGCGCTCTTTGGGGTTGACATCTTACCCGAGCGCGCGCATGCTGAGGTTATATGTCTACCCAAGAAGCCAAAGGCCGCCTGGAACTCCTCGAAGGCACCCTGAATCTGCTGATCCTCGGCACACGGACTTTGGATCGCGGCATGGCCGAACTTCGGCAAATAACCGGATGGCGCAGTTCTATTCCGTAAACAACAGGTGAGGGAAACGACAAAGTGGAAGCAGCTGGCGTCAGCCATCGGGCGGATTCCGGGATCCAAAGGGAGCTACGTTCATGTTCCGACGCAAACGCAGGGTGAACGATTTCGGCGTGGAAATTGAAGTGCACATCCAGCTCGAGACGGAACGCTTGCGGGAGCAGGGGCTAAGCGAGAACGAGGCCCGAACCGCCGCGCGGCGGGCATTCGGCAACGTCACGCGGGCGAAGGAGCGATTCTACGAATCCCGCCGCCGTCTTTGGTGGGATCACCTCCAACAAGACATTCGCTTCGGCCTCCGCATGCTGCGTAAATCTCCGGGTTTCAGCGTTGTCGCCATCCTCACGCTGGCCCTGGGCATCGGCGCGAACACCGCGCTCTTTTCCGTTGTGAACGCCGTATTGCTCCGCCCTCTACCCTTTCTGAATTCCTCGCGCCTCGTTTGGTCGTGGGGAGACTGTCCACTCTGTGATCAGGCCGCGGTGGCGCCGGCTGATTTCATCGATTACCGCGCGCAGAGCCACTCCTTCGAATACTACGGCGCGATGGCGGGGGGAGATTCCCTTTTCAATTTGGCAGGCAGTGATCAGACCACGCAGATCAAAGGCTCGATGGTCACGGCCGGCTTCTTTGAGGCCCTTGGCGTGCAACCCCGTTATGGCCGCGTGTTTGAGCCGTCAGACGAAAAGACCACGGATCCACAGGTGGTAATCCTCAGCCATCATTTGTGGCAAGAACGGTTTGGCAGCGATCCAAACGTGATTGGAGAATCTGTTACGCTCGACGACAAGACGCGCACGGTTGTCGGTGTCCTCGCGAAGGACATCTCCCTTCTCTCGCAAGCCGATCTTTGGTTCCCGGCCCCTTTTCAAAATCAGGGAATGCAAAGCCGCCGCTCCCATTTTCTCCGGCCCGTAGGGCTTCTTAGGCGCGGCGTTTCGATCTCTCAGGCGCAAGCTGAACTGAACACCATCGCCGCAGGTCTTGGACGCGAATACCCCGTTACGAATGCCGGGTGGAGCCTGCGCCTTGAGCCGCTTCAGAGTGTTCTGGTCGGAAGTGCCCGGCTTCCCTTATTGGTACTTCTGGCCGCGGTTGGGCTCGTGTTGCTGATGGCGTGCGCGAATGTGGCTAGCCTGCTTCTCTCGCGAAATACCGTACGGCAGCGAGAGATCGTCATTCGGACCGCGATCGGAGCGGGACGATCCCGTCTGGTAAGGCAGTTGTTGACCGAAAGCCTTCTTCTCGCACTCGCCGGAGGTGCAGCCGGGATTCTTCTTGCCAATGCGGGCGTGGAACTTTTGAAGGGGCTCGGACCGCAGAGTCTTCCGCGTCTCGAGGAAGTGAATGTGAGTGGTGGCGTGCTAGCTTTCACGTTCGTAACCGCGATTCTCGCAGGGGTACTGTTTGGCCTTGGGCCGGCGCTGAAAGCAAGTCGCCGGGATATGGCGCAAGGTTTGAGAGAAGGCGGCGCTTCCGGTGATTCGCGTTCGAAGCATCGCGCGCACAATGCCTTGGTCGTCGCCGAGGTAGCGCTTTCGGTGGTGGTGTTGATTGCATCCGGCCTTTTACTCAACAGTTTTTGGCGGCTGATGCGTGTTCAGCTGGGGTTCGATCCCGCCAACGTCCTCACCACCGAAGTGTCGCTCGTCTCACCGAGATACGATGACGCAGGACGGCGGGAATCGTTCTTTCATGATCTTGAGGACCGTATCCAATCCGTATCTGGCGCCGGGAGCGCCGGATTCGTTTCCGAATTGCCCCTAAGCGGCGAGGCGGATGACACATTTTTCACCATTGCCGAGCACCCTCCGGCGAACCCCAACGACAATCAAGACGCGGATGTCCGCGTCATTGACGGCGACTATTTCGGGGCCATGCGAATTCCACTGCTGGCCGGGCGGGCTTTTGAGCGGCTAGATTCATTGGAATCCCGGAAAGTTGTGATCGTGAACGAGCCGTTTGTAAAGAAGTTTTTCCCGAACGAAAACCCAATAGGCAAGCACCTCCGAGTGTTTGAAGGGAAGCCCGAATTCGTGGCGCGCGAGATTGTTGGAATCGTGGGAGGCAACAAGCATTTCGCACTGCAGGAATCTCTTCGTCCCGCAATGTTCACACCGGGATCGTTTATGAAAATGAATGTGGTCGTTCGCAGCGCAGGCGATCCGGCCATGCTCGTGACGGCCGTGCGCCAAGCCATTCGCGCGATCGATCCGGATGAGGCGACCGCCGCGTTCCGCACGATGAGGGATGTCGTATCGAGTTCGGCTGCAGGCGACCGTTTCAACGCGCTCCTGCTCGGGGTTTTCGGCGGCATCGCCCTGCTGCTTACGGCAGCGGGAATTTTTGGCGTTCTGTCTTATCTGGTGACCCAGCGTACTCGTGAAATCGGTTTGCGAATGGCGCTCGGCGCGCAACGGACCGATGTCCTGCGCGTAATTGTAGGGCATGGAGTGCGGCTCGCTCTGCTGGGCCTAGCGATCGGCGTCGTGGCAGCGGCCGTGGTGACGCGCTGGATGGCCAGCGTTTTGTTCGCTGTTAAGCCCACCGATCCGCCGACGTTTGTCGCCGTGGCTGTGGTGCTCGGCACGGTTGCTTTTCTCGCGTCCTATGTTCCGGCACGGCGAGCGATGCGCGTCGATCCCATGGTTGCGCTGAGATACGAATAGGGATTTACGCAAGCAACCGGCAACCTCCCCTCGAACAACCTCGGATCCGTGTAAGGACTTGGCCAAGCGCCACAGAGCCTTTGAGGCCTCATCGTTTCGACCCTAATCTGCGGCTGGTCCAATCGCTAAGGTCACAGGTATCCGCTTCTTCGAGATTAGCAAGGAGTAGGCCAACGGCCATTCAAGCTGGGCAAGCAAAAACCTCCGGACGCGACTGTGGGATTATCAAAGAAGCCGAATTGCACAGTACAGACGCAAACGCATTCTGAAGCTTCGGGGCGCCCTGCAGGCGCTATGAGACCGGCGACCTTTTTCGCGCAATTTACTCAATTTCGGCGGAGCCGCTGTAGGAGCCGGTGTAGTTCCTGCCGCCTTTGCCGCGCCCACCCGGGATCGCAAATTGCTTATAGTTTTCTGGAGTGCCTGCGAGGTCGCGGTTGGTGCCCGGATTGTCGTGATCGCTGTCCATGGACTTGATGCCGAGGGTGTTGTTGTCGCTGCCGAAAGAAGAGTACGCAGCGGCGGCCCAACGCCAGCCAATGTCAATGTTGGCGACGTCGCTCGCGAATGTGCCGCACACCGTGACCGGCTCAACATCGGCGGGAATGCCACCTGCTGGAACGAGCCAGGGTGCGCCCGTGAGAAATGCATTGTCATCGACGTCAAAAGGAATCGTGGTCGTCCACACATTGTTGACCGAGTCGAAAGTAGTCGACGCGGTGGCCACATTCGGATTGATCGTAATGTGCGCGTCCGGGAGCGGCTGATTGACAGTCATAAGATTACCGTTCGCATCCTTATATTGGAACTGCGCGGAGGATTGGAAGAAGGAAATGTGAATCATTTGTTTTGTGGCGTCGCGGACCTTGAAGATGCTATTGAACCAAATCGTATTTCCGCCGCCCACGGCGACGTTGCGAAAGTCGGACGGGATACAAACCCGCTTGCTCAAAAGCGGGGCGGTGACGATCAAATCGGCAGTTCCGCTGCTCGCCATGAGAGCCGCGCTACCGGCAAAACTCACATTGAGCGTGCGGCCGTTGGGCTCCACCGAAGTGATGCTCACCGTGCAGATCGCGACTCCTGGCGCGGTGCTGGGCACAGGAGTACAAACACCGTTGTTGGACAAAATGTCGCTGACTACGGGAGAAGTTACGGTGATTGGCGCGAGGACGCTGGGATCCATTGGGATCACCATGTCCGGACCGGTTAGCGTGATTGTGACGGTCGTGGATTGGCCTATAGCAATGGATGCCGGTGAGAGTGTCAAACTCAGCGATGTTGTTTCCGGGCTGACGGTGAGCATTCCATTGATGAGCGCTGCGGTGTAGTTGCTAAGAACATTCGGCGCGCCGATGACGGTCGGGACGATGGGATATGCGCCGACCGGACTCGCGGGCGTGGCTGCTGTCGCGAAGGTCGCTGTGACGGGGTCAGAATTCAGAAGTCCCGTGAGAGTTCCAGTGAACGCGGGATTGTTTGCGCCATAGGGACGTGTGGCGTTACTTGCTGCAAAGGTGAGCGGAGCTGGAGTGATGGTCAGCGCCCCCGGAAGGAAGGTGATTGCGTAGTTCGGAGAGATCAGACCGGAGCAATTGATGGGATACGGACCGCCGCTCACAGAACTGGCAGGCGTGGCCGTGGTGGTGCAGGCTAGTGAGCCGCTCAACGAAGCGACAGTATCGCCATTCACAAAACCCACGAAGGTGGCCGTGAACATAGGATTGGCCGAGCCGTATTGCCGCGTGGCGCTGTTGGCCGTGACGGTCAGCACATCCGAGGTGATCGTCATCGTGCCCGGCGAATAGGTGATGGAATAGTTTGGCGAGCTCAGGCCAGAGCAAAGAATCGGGTAGCCACCTGCAGGACTGGTTGGCGCTGCTGTTGTAGTGCATACAAGCGTGCCGCTGAGCGAGGCAAGCGTGTCGCCATTCACGAAGCCGCTGGCGGTAACGTTGTTCAACGGAGGATTCGGTACGCCATAGGCGCGCGAAGCATTGTTGGCTGTTATGGTCAGCGGCGCGGGCGAGATCGTGAGTAGTCCTTGGACGAAGCCGATCGAGTAGTTAGTGGAAATGAGCCCAGAGCAAATGATCGGATATGTGTCTACGGGACTGGATGTCGTTGCCGTCGTGGTGCAATTCAACGTTCCGCCAAGCGACGCCGATGTGTCTCCGTTTACAAATCCGGAATACGACGCACCACTCAAAGTAATCGACTGCCCGAATTGAACCGATGAATTATTGGCTGTGACTGTCAAGGGAGCAGGTAGGAGTGCGAGACTTCCGGGAACGTACGTAATTACGTAGTTCGGCGAGCTTAAGCCTGAGCAGGTGATGGGATAATTGCCTACGGGACTGGATTGCGTAGCTGTCGTTGTGCAAACCAAAGTGCCGTTCAAAGATGCCGGAGTATCGCCATTCACAAATCCACTATAGGTGCCATTATTTAAGACTGGAGTTGATTGGCCATATTGCTGGGTTGCGTTTGCAGCGGTGATCGTCAGGGAATTCCCGCCGCCGGTCGAATTCACGGTCACTGTTTGTGTTCCAGAGAAGTTGTACTGTGTCCCAACGGAATCCTGGTTCGTTCCCGATAGGCTGATGGTGAATTGCGTGACACTGGCCGGAACATCCAAATAAATCCTTGCGGTCGTCGAAGCATTGGGCGCTAGGGAATAGGCGCCGAACGGAACTTGGGGCGAGAGAGTAGTGTCGTAGGTGACTTGTCCGGTTCCTAAAACAGTGAGATACGAGAATTGCGTCAGAGTGGTCAGCTCTGCGACGCCGGTACCGTTATTCGTCAACTGGAAATCGAGAAAATAAACTCCGGCAGATTGCAAGCCTTGATCCGCGAGAGCGAATGTAACCTGCGGCGTGCCCACGATGCCTGCTTGACTAATTAGGCTCGCTCGGGCCCCGGCCTGCCGATCAATGAGCCACGTGGGAGGCTCGGTCGGTACGGGATCTGCGGTAAAGAATGCGGAAACCGCTTGATCATAGCGCTGAAGGCCCGCGAGGGGCTGCCCTTGCAGGTTCAGCAAGTCACCCATCGACATCATCCCGACGATGCTGTTCGGCTGGTTTGTCAACAGGGTGTTCAGGTCCGCTGTCGCCTGCGAGCTGTTGCCCTGCAGCAAATCGTAAGCAGCAAGGAGCGTATATTTCTGCTCTTGCTGACTGACAGGCAGAGGTGACGGTTCGCTCTGGATCGTGATCGTGACTGGGTTGCTTGCGATTAGCCCATTGAAGGCCCCCTGTGCAGTTGTGGAAGAGGCGTCCAAAATCGCCACGGCTTCATAGGTCCCCGCAGGGATGCTGGTAGTGCTTGAGGGAGGGACCGACCACGCGAGCCTGCCTTCAAATTGGGCATCCAGAATAATCGAACCTTGGCTTCCCGTTGGACGAAAGGCGAGACTAATGGGCCAAGTCTGGGAGTTCCCGGAGGTATCGCGCACGACAAGGTGAACAGCGTCTGACCAGCTTCCATTCGGCAGGTTCAACGTAATTGGGACCAGATTGCCGTTCCCCTGGCCAACGCTTGGATGATAAACCTCGACTTCGAAGAGCAGCGGCCATCCTTGGGAACTCACCGGTTCGAATTCTTGATTGACGGAGAGAGAAACCTCCGGCGCCGGCGTGGCTGGCAGCGTTTGCGCCCGTGCCGAAACGTTGACGAGGAGCGCGGTAAGAATCAGCAAACCAAGTGCAGATAGCCGCCCGCAAGGTGCAATGGATCTCGCGTTCATTGGTTCCACTCCTCGCTTAATGCTGCCCGCGACACGCAGGCCCGACAGGTTTAGCCGTAGGATTCAGAAAGTCGTTCACACACATCTGCTTTGAACAATCGCCTAAGCTGGCGTCGCCGTATCGTGACTGCGGGATGTGGCTGGGAGAGTTAGTGCCCGTTCCCTGTACAACGTCTGTTAAATAGGAACCGAGGCTCTCCCTCTCCGCTACGTAGTAGCGCACGCTCGGATCGGAGTTGATTTTGTACTGTTGGGCGATGTTGTAGCGCATGAAGCAGAAAACGTCGCCGCTATGCTGGCTCCCTGCCTCACCCCGCCATGTCGTGAGTATCTTTCCGAGCGAGAGGTTGAGGTCGGAAGCCTTCAGTTCCTTGCCGTTCTCTGCGAAAACCCTTACCGGGACTAAGCCGCCTCCTTCGAGGACGGTAGTGCCGTCCAAGGTCGTCCAACCGACCCCGTGCGGGTCGTCGCCTTCCCCATGGTGCGAAATGTCCACCGAATGGCCGATTTCGTGAGCGACGCCATTGGGATAGGTCTGCTTGGCCCACAGAAATCGAGCAACTCCACCCTCTTTCTGTGCCGTCTCCAAGACGTGTGCTAGTGGGGGGATATAGATCTTCGAAATATTCTTGGGTTGAGCAGCCCCTTGCACGCCGGACACTGTTTCCGTGCACGGATTCGCGTCTGGGTTGCCCTTGACAATAATTACCGCGTGCTGATCAGCCTCATGCGGCCCTCTCGCGTGGTTAAAATTAATGATGTGGTCCGTCGTAATTTGGTCAGGTCCCAGAGTGCGGCAGCAGACATTCACGCCGCTACCTGCGGCAAACTGGGTCATTCCCGCCAGGACGTCTGAGCCCATGCGATTAACTATGAACAGGTCCTTTTTCTTCGGGTCGCCTTCTCTGTGCATCAATCCGCCAAGACATCCACTGCCTGGCACCGCGTCGAAGGTGGGGCAATGCACGTAGATTCCTCGGTACTCCTCATAGAGGGTAAGCCCATCGCCAGGGTATGGATTGTTGTCGGGGCTAGTCTCGGAATCGTCACTGTCCGGAGTGCCCAGAGGGACTCCATGGTTCATCTTCCAGCTGTCCGCAATGAATGATCCCGGCTGCCGTTTCGGCAACAAGATATCGGTCACGTTCTGACCGTTGGGAAGTGTTAGGTGTCCTAGAATATCTTGACCAGCTACGGTTGCGGTGACGTTAAGCGTGGCCCACGCACCCCAGTCGTGTGAATCCACGACCATTGCCACGGAAGTTAAACTGCCCACATTCGAGGGATCCAGCGGGATTTGAGCCGTCGTTCCGTTCGGGGAAATGTTAATAGCCGGATAGAGGGCCCGGTTGACGGGGTTGTTGAAATCCAAATCTGGCCGGGGCGGTGTGGCAACCTTGTTTTGCGGGGGCCAGTTCAATGCAACTCCAGGCTCGCTCGAGAAATCCTTGAAAGTAAAGTTCCATTGGTCGGGGTTAATCCCCAACGCCGTTTGGGTCGTACCTTTGTAGACGACGCTGGCCAGAAGGCCCAGAGCATTGCCGATCGCCGTCTCATCGGCTGCACCCATCGGCCTCCAGGTCGCATATTCCGTATCCGGGACTGTCTTAACGATGACATCGTAGGCAAACTCCGGAACAACGTTGCAACTGATCGTCCAAGTCGCGACTCCGGCAAGATAGGATTGCGCCTGGAAGTTGAGCGCCGGGTTACACGTGAGGGCGGAAACAGTGCTCGGTAGAGACTCCGGATTGGGGAAATAGTCTTGAAACGTAGCGGTGGAAACGAGCCCCCAGACTTCACCGTTGGATGTGAACGATGAATTACCACATGTTCCTTGCGAAATGGTCGTAATCGTCATTCCGTCCACGTGTTCATCCCAACTGAGACCGTATCCCCCGCTGCCTGCATTGGGGAATTTCATATCCACAGTGGCACTGCGTATCGTGCTCGTACCGTTGTCTACGTCGTAGGAAGTGGTCTGCGTATAGGGTTTTAGGTCTGTTCCAGTGCAAGCGCGGGTCACCTTGTCATGCACGGTCACGGAATACGTGACTTGGGACGCGTCGGCAATCCAAGGAAAGGTCTCATTGTTGAAGACTTGATTGGATGCGAACGGATCGCAACCGGACGGAGAACGGGTCGTTTTGAAATTGATGGTCGCGCTCTCCGAGACTGTGGAGCTGTTTCCAGCTTGATCCGTAGATTGGCCGGAGCCGGACACGGTAATCGTCCCACTCCAACTCTGAACAGCGGTCCAGTCCGCACAAGTCGCGGGTTGCCGTTGCTGCGCCCGCAAGTGCTGTGGGGTAAACAACAGAACCGAAGTTAGGGTGAGGGCCGCTTTGAGGAGGAACCACCGCGCCGACTGGATGGAGTTCATTTTGCTTCTCCTGGCACATTAAGCGTAAAACGCCAGCAAAGTGGACCACGGAATTGATCACAAAACCGCAGGCTCCTCGAGAGGCCGGTTCCCAGGCAACCCGTTAGGTGAAAATTCTGTTCCGTTTGGACTGATTCGCTACCGGTTTTCGCCTATTGGAATCAGGGTAAAGAGCGTAATGGGACTCATCGCCGGGGTCGCTACCGAAGCAAGCTCGTCTCAGCTGGGCCTCAGTCTGGACTTGGTTGCGCTGGACGACGCTTTCAGCGGGCTTGCTCGTCTCGATGCTCAACAAGCTCGCATCGTCGAATGGAAGTTCTTTGGCGGGCTCTCCATCGAAGATGCTGCGCACCTCATCGGCGTCTCCCGCACCACAATTAAGCCGAACGCCATCCTGGGCCAGGGTCCAATGGAATACAGCCGGAAAAAGCAGTTTTCCCTGGAGGGAAGAGCTGTGGGATCACCGGACTAGATGGTGTTGTATCGACGGCTTGAGCTCGCACGACTTAACAGGCAAGTCAAATCTAACTGAACGTGTGCGGCGCGTCAGGCTATTGCTTTTTCACCTCAAGCGACACGGGGCGCGCCACCGACCGGACGTCTGGATCGTAGTACTCATAGACACGCGATTGGAACGTTCTCGTCCGAATCGGGTACTTCGCGCGCAGCCGGAATTTCAGTTGCACGGTCTCTCCGGCCGCGAAAGCGTTGAAATACAGAATTGCCTGCGTCGCCGTCTGGCTGAATTTTTCCAGCCGGCCGCTTTTCAGCTTGAACGATTTTTCCTGATACTCCTCGAAATCCTCGCTTAGCAAATCGAATCCGGGCGGAATTCCCAAATCCACCATCACCATGTTCGCGGATTTTGGCAGATTGTTTCGCATCGCGGCTGTCGCGGTCACGATGTCATCCTGCACCAGCTTCGTGCGGTCGTAATTCACGGAAATCGAGAACGGCTCCTTCTCGCCTTCCTGGTCCCAGGGAATGAAGTATTGGCCGGCGGTCTGATATCCAAGCGTCCCCTTGCCGTCGTAGCGAATCTCCACGAGATTCGACCCGCTTCTCTCAATCTCCTTGAAAACAAACTGATGCAGCAGGTCGTTATTCTCCGGAGTCAAAACCAGTTTTTCGACAGTCTTTCCGTTGACTGCGATCTCCACCGTTCCGCGCAAATCGGCGGTCCCCTTTTCGCTCGCCAGCAGCAACGCGCGTAGCGCCATGATCGTTGCTTGCGTGCTGCCCCAGGCGCCGGTCGCGTCCTTTTTCGACGCGATATAAGCCAGCGCTTTGCGCGTCGTTCCTGCCCCTCGCCCCCATTTCAGCAGAGCTTGCACGGCCAATCCCGTAGTTTCCACGCTCGCGCTCGTTCCGGTCGAGTAGACGGCCGTTTCTTCCGAGCTCCACCAGGCCTGCTCATCCTTTTCCGTGCGGGCGTCCAGGAGCATCTGCATCGCTTGCCGAGTCAACTCGGGGTCCTTTCCGGAATCCACCGCGAAATTGGCCAGTACCGCCAGCGTGTAGGGATCGGACTTCTCAGAAAGATTCTTCTGAATGTATTCGCTGGATTTTCCAAGCGCAGGTCCTTGGTATCCGGTATTGCCTAGCGACCAGGCAATGTAGGCCGTAATGCGCAGCACATCCTTGTTGTACCGGTTCGTTGCTCCTTCATTGATGAACTGCGTATCCGGTTTCCAACTGCCATCCGCCTGTTGCTGCGATACGAGCCACTGCTGGGTGCGCTGAATCACCCGCAGATCCACGTCATACACCTTGGACATGTCGTAGAACTCCATCAGGCCGTAGGAGGTCAAAATCTTGTTCGCCGGCGTCTGGCCGAACCAGGAAAATCCTCCGCTTCGGACTTCAAACGTCAGCAGCCGTTGATACCCGTTGGCGATGTATCCTTCCGCCCTGGCATGCACCTCGGGCGTCAACTTTTTCGTCCGCTTCATGTAGTCCAGCGCCAGCACGTTCGGATAAGTGCTTGACGAGGTTTGCTCGAAGCATCCGCCCGGCATCTGCAAGATCGAATCCATTCCTTCGATGATCTGGCTCAGCGGCCCCGGGTACAGGCGCACAAAAATCTTGCTTGCGCCGTCAATCGCCGTCGGGGGAAATTCCACGGTGTGACTCGCCTTGGACTCCAGTTGTCCGTTGAATACGATGTCCTGCTCCCGTCCGTTCGGAAGCACTTCGATTTCACGTACCACCACGTCGGCACGCTTCGTGTTTCCTCTCATCTGCGCGGTAAGTGTCAACTTGAACTTCCCGATTCGCTTCGCCTCCAGGGTGAATTGTGATGCGCCGACATGCTGCGAATCCACATCCACGGACTTCTCTCCGGAATCATCCACCAATGCAAACCAATCCTCGTCCTTCAGCTTTAACCGCACCTCGCCTTTCGCATCGGTGTAGTTGTAGATGGCAACCGGCAGCGACACTTGATCTCCATGCGTCAGGACGACCGGCAAGTCCAGATCCACAAAGAAATCCTGAAACACTTTCAGGCTCGAAGTCGCCGTACCCAGCGTTCCGCGTTGCGTCGAAGCAATCATGGACATCCGCCACGTTGTGATGTTGTCGGCCAATGGAACGGAAATCTCCGCCCTTCCATTGCGGTCGGTGATGATCTCCGGATTGATGTACAGCGTCTCTGGAAAATACGATCGCACGTGAACGTTTGCCGTTTCGTTGTCATCGGCACCCATCATGTCCATTTGCAAGGCGTTCTTCCCAGTCTCTTTCACCATCATACGCAACGGTTTTGCCGGTGGCAGAGCCCATGTTTCCTGGGCAATGATTCCACCCATCACACCTCCCACAACACCACCGGGAACTACCCCCGCAAATCCGGCACCAATGCCCCTGCCTTCTCCAAATCCAACTGCGTCCGCGCTGAGGATCACTACGGAACTTGCAGAAACCTCGACCATTTCCGAAGCAGATCCGACTTCCAATCGTGCCGTGATTTCTGCGTGGTCCCGCCGCTCCAGTTGAAACGTGTCCTCCGCTTGCCGAAAGCCTGGACTGCCGACGGTCACTTTGTAAATGCCTGGACGCAGCGCCGATGCGTGAAACTCGCCTGACGCGTTCGTGTGTGCGACCAGCGCGCTGGAAATCGTCATATTGGTGATCGTTATGATTGCATCCGGAATGACCGCGCCGCTCGGATCGATGGCCAAGCCCGAGATTTCCGCGCGATTGTTATTCGGTCCGCGGTCGTGCTCAATCTTCACACTCAGTGTGGTGCCGCCGGCAGCCTCCGTTGTTACGATCGGGCTACGCCGGAAGTAGAGCGTGGCGCGCAAGTCGTCTGCAGTATCGAAACTCTTGTCTGGTCCAGCGCCGTGAAGCGTGAACATCGTTTTAGCTTTATCCCAAGGCATGCGCTCGACTTTCAGTTTCGTTCCCCAGGCATCACGAAAGTCCGGCTTGCCGGAATCCGCCAGCTTCTTGAACGCTTTCTCCAGGTCATTTTCATTTGGATCGCTGGCAATCGCATGCCGTAGCTCTGCGGCGACCTTCTTGGCATCCTCCTGGAACTGTGCCTGGTAGCGGTTCCAGAATTCGTAATATTTCGTCCGGGGAATTTCACCTCCGGCCTGGCCATCGAATCGGTTCTGCCTCACGATTTCCGTAGCCGAAAAGAGCGCACGCGCAGCAACATCGCGCTGCGCCTCTTTATCATCGGAGACCGGCTCGACGATCTCCGGCAGCCCGACGGAGTGAATCTCGTACCGCGGCTTCATCACTTCCTGTTCGAG
>Ga0210406_10005497_pt1 | contig 13256 bp, 10 predicted proteins | sample IncBWC30MmetaG_FD_155454 | JGI IMG/M metagenome (GOLD analysis project Ga0210406, IMG submission 155454) | Forest soil microbial communities from Barre Woods Harvard Forest LTER site, Petersham, Massachusetts, United States - Inc-BW-C-30-M | ecosystem: Environmental > Terrestrial > Soil >... | reverse complement strand
AACGGCTTGCCCTTCTCGATGCCGATCGACTTCAACTGATCGATCATCGCCTTGTCGCGGGTAAGCCATGGCTCCTGTTGCACAAAGCGGTCGAGCGATTGGAAGAATCGCAAGTCATAGGGGATCGTGGAATCGTAGGCGGCGCCGATGGCGTCGATGAACACGGTCTCGAGCGGATTGGCCGCCTGGCTGAGCGGATAAATCTTGATCCGCTTGCCGTAGGCGACAGCGGCCTTGACGTCGGCGTCGCCGCCGCTCTTCAGGACCGAACGGAGCAAGGCATAGCCCTGATAATTGCCGGACGGCAGAACGATAAAGCCATCGGGCGCCGCGCCCTGATGGCCCGGCGGCGTGATCAGATATTTACCGCCTGCACCCTTGTCCGCGCCGGCCGGGCCGACATCCTCCAATGCGGCCTGCCAGGGGTCCATGATGCTACCGTTGATGACGCCATCGCCGGCCGGCGGAATCTCGATCACCACTGGCCCATCCTTCGTGTTGAAGAAGGCCATGAAGTAGATGACATCGGGGTTGGGAGTCAGGGTCTGGTTGCGCCAGTCGAGCAGACCGGACCAGTAAACAATCTGGTTGGGCTTGCCACCGAGCTTAAGCATCTCCTGGTACATGAGGTCGGTATTGACCGCGGGCATCCCCCAGATCACAGCCTCGACGGCCCGGCGCTCGAGGGTACGGCGCGCAAGGTCGTCTGCGGAGAGGTTCTGCCCGTGCGACGACGTTATTGTGCAGATTAGCGCGAGTGCTGAAAGAATTGATCCTTTCATAGCTCAAACTCCGGCTGGCACGCTGTTATTTGAGATTAGCACTACCCTCGCGATTACTCTCGTCGAAAGTCAAAATCGCGGCTCGATATCGCGATGCAACGGCCACTCGCGTGCCGACGATATGCTGGACGATGGGAGGGCTTCGCATGGGATGGCGGATGACCGTTTTGGGTCCCGCGTCACTTTGACCGCGCACCGATCACTTCCGGTCTGCCCCGAATAGCAGACATTTTCTGAGTCCATTGGCATGTCTCAAAGGTGCCAATGGCGGCCCTTGAAGGGCCATCGCCCTGATCGCTCGTCATCGCCTACGCCGGGTCCGGCCGGAGCGCGCGCAGCGCAGCTCCGAGCAGCGCCCAGGTCCCGGCGTTGGCGTCGGGGTCTTCATGGTGACGCCACGTACTCTGGACGGCGGCGACCACCCGCTCAGTTGGATGGACATAGACGTACTGGCCGAAGGAGCCGGCCGCCAGGAAAGCGCCGGCGTGGATGCCGGTCGGCCCGTGCGGCATGGCCCACCAGTGGTAGCCGTATCCCATGGGAGAGCCTGGCGTGAGCCGGCCGAAGCCGGTGGGCGCGCTGTCGGGCTGGCCAATGAGATCGCGCCAGCCTGATGGCAGCACCTGCCGGCCACCGAACGCCGCGCCGTCCTCCAGAGCTAGCAGGCCGAAACGGCCGAGATCGCGCAGGCATGCGCTGACGCCAAATCCGCCCGCCTCCTGACCGCCGTCGGCATCGAGCATCCAGTACGCGTTGGCTTCCATGCCGGCAGGCCCCCAGATCTTCTCGGCGCAGTAGTCGGCCAGCGTCCGCCCCGTGGCGGCCGCAACCACCGCGCCCAACACGCTGCTCTCGACGGTCGAATAGTTGAAGACGGCGCCTTGCGGCTGCGCGCGAGGCAGGCTGCATGCGAGATCGAGTATGCTGCCTGGCTGCCGGCTCGCCCAGGCCAGCTCCAGGCACCCGGTGTCGGCCCGTCCGTCGCCTTCCTCGTCCCAGGCCACGCCCGAGCACATGCGCATGAGATTGCGAACCGTGACGCCCTCATAGGCCGAGCCGCGCAGCCGCGGCACATAGAGGTCGCCGCAATCGTCCAGGCTGCCGATCGCGCCATCGTGGAGCGCGGCGCCGACGAGCGTCGCGACGATCGATTTCGTGGTCGAATAGCCCTCCCGACGCCTGCCCGGACCGCTTTCCATGCCGTAGCGCTCCAGCGCGATCTCGCCGCCCTTCAGGATCAGGACCCCGGCCGTGCGGCACCCGGCCATGCAGTCGCTGACGCTGAGGCTGCGGTCGCCCACCTCAACGGTCAGGTCCGCGAGCGAACAGGCGTGCGGCGGTAGCGGCCGCACCGTGTCGCCGCGCTGGATGACGCGATGCGGCCAGTTGCTGAACGTCGTCGTATCCGTCGTTGTACCCGAGGTCATGGATTGCTCCTCCCGTTGAGACGGCGTCAGATCGCCCGGTTTGGAGGGGCTTGCAATGCAAGTTAAGTTGGTTTGTACTGACCTTGTCGCGCTGGCGCGCTCGCGCCCCGACCGCCATTTCCGGAAATCACACTGTCAGGCGTTGGGGGATGTCCCTTTAATGGGTCGTTTCTGATGGCCGCGATCAGCATCGGCGTTGTCGGAAACAGGTCTGCCCTGTGTTGCTGGACGAAGCGAGCCGCGGGCGCACCATTAGCGACGATCAAATCGGGCGGTCGTTGCGCGTAGAGCGCCCCGAGATATTCGGCAAATTTGGCCTCAGAAGGGTCATCGCCCTCCCGAGCCGTGACGAGGGATTGTTCTTGAATGTCCAGGGGCCAAGGCGACTGTCGGTTCAATTCACGGCCGATCTCCCTGCTCCATGTGGCCCACGGCTGGAATTTCGGGCCAAACGAATGCAGGAACAGGATTTTTTTCGGCTGAGCGGCCGTCTCGCCAGACTTGGCCTGAGCGCCAGCCTCGCCAATTGAGACGACAAGAACGACAGCCGCGGCGACCCACATGTAAACGAGCCGCTTCATCCTCAACGTGCGCGATCTCGGAATGGACTTAAATTCAGCGTGGCACAATCATATCCAACGCTATTACACTTCTTGGCTGTTTAACAGGCGGGTAGCGGCGCAGGTATTAGTGAGACCACCGGCCGTCGCAGCCGCAATGCGCGGCTGATGTCGCATATGGGTCAAAGGACTAAACCGCTCCCCGAGAACGGACGTCTGTATTCCAGGGATGTCCGAAAGGTGCCAATAATCGACACCAAGGCATCATTGACGATCCATGGAGACAATGAATTCAACTGGATCATCGGGTTTCGCGCTGAGTGGGATGACTGCGCCACCGGTCTGCAGGTCACGCCACCTTAGCGGACCGTGGACGCCGTTGAGGACGAGGACTACGCGCTTCTTCGATCTTTCGACCCGCACTTCCATGAAGCTCTGGAAAAAGGGTGCGCGGTTGAAATCGAAGATGCCGGACAAAGCCTCAACACTGAACGGCCAGGCATTGAACCACTTTATCCAATACCAGAACGGCTGTTTCCATGGTGGCATCTCGGCATCCATCTTGGCGCTGAGGTGGTCGGTCCGCGGGTAGAACGCCCAGTCCGCCATTGCAGGCTCTGTTGGAAAGTCGAGGGCCGTACCGATGCTGAGGTAGGCTCCGCCGCCGCCATTGACGAAATGGTGCATCTCCCGCGCCGGGCCGTCGCCAACGATGTTTTCCCGGTAATACTCAAAGTCGTGCGTATCTCCGGCCATGGCGATCTTGACGTTTCGGCTCTCCAGCAGTCGATAGAGCGCAGCGAACTTTTCCGAAGATTCGGAGACATCCCCGCCTTCGGCATTCGTCGGACTGTCGTGGCCGCCTGCGAAACGCGGATGGCCGACGATGGCCATAGTGAATTTGCCGCGACTTCGATCGAGGGCTCGCTCGATCCACGCCAGTTGGCGCTCGTCCACGGTACGCAAGATGCCGGTGTCGATCGCAAGCAACGCGAAATCATCGGTCTGCAGTTCGAAAAAGGCCGCCCGCTGGATCCCGACATTTACGGCGTATAGCTGGCGCAGGCGCGCTGCGTGTGCCAGAAGATTGTCGATGCGGTGCGTGTTCGTGCCGGTCAATCCCAGATCGGCTTCGACCCGGGCTTCGATTGCGCTGCGCGCCGCTCTGGGTTCGAGAAAGTTCGCGTTGAAGCTCTCGAGCGCGTCAAACCAGTCATGATTGCCGGGGATCGCATAAACCGGCTTTGCGAAACCCTGGAGCGGGAGATAGAACTTGGCCTCATAGTCTTCGATGGCTCCGGCCGGATAGATGACGTCCGAAGAGATCACGAGAAACTTTACGTCATCGCTCTGCCCAAGCTGCAAATAGCGCGATGCCAGCGAATACTGGGAAGCGTCGCCTTCGCCGGGATCGCCGATTACGAGGAAGCTGAAGTCGCCATTTCCCGCAGTGCCCTGCGGATCGATCCGAAAGAGCTCATCGCCGCCGCCATAGGCACGCGCCACGGCATCAATCATATTGGCGCGCCACGGATCGACTCGCAGCTCTGTCAGTTTCTGATAGATGCCAGTTGCCCAGCTTTCAGTGTTGAAGTACCAGCTGAAACCCCAGATCGGGTTAAACGCCACGAAGAAAGCGGTCACCGGCAGGCCGAGCCGCAGCAGCAGCATCAGCGCGAACGGGAGGGATAGGCGCGCCTCGCGCAGCCGCAAACTAAAACCAAATCGGGCTTCCAACCATCGACGCATGAGCCGGTCGGCCACCCGATTCATCCGTGCAGCCCCCTCGTCCGCGCCCAGGCGCAGGGACCATGCCAGGCGTTCGATCGGCCTTGTCGCGCGACGCCAGATCAGACGCGCCGGAAGCATGAGCACCACGGCCAACACGAGCGTCATCAAAACGTCTCCGACCGTGGCAACCACGGGGGAAACGCGGCCGAGCATATCATCGGTTTGCGGCATCCGGCCGGCATGGATCGCCAGAAACACGATTCCGAGCGTTGACATCCACAACAGATCGGTGGCGCGCACGAACTGCGACCCACTTTCGGTCTCGGAACGCAAACGGGCAAAACTCTTGTTGCCGGGAATGCCGAGGCCCGGGTCCGGGTGAACGTTCAAGGCTTTGGCGGCCGTTTCGGGCGCGACCGGTTCGACCGGCATCATCAGCAGTCGCCAGCCCGAGGCCACAATATAGATGCCGACGATGATGCCCATGGCCTGAACGAGGCCGATGAAATGACTCAGATACCAAACCAGCGCCGCGCATCCGAGATCGACCAGTCCGTTAAACACCAATGGGAAGCGGTCTCGATGCGGCCGGTGCCATGCGGTAATGATTTTTACAGAGCCATCGACAGTCAGAATTGTAATCAGCAAGATAAGCAATCCGCGCTGGACGAGTGTTGAGCTGAGCAGCAGGACGTTTCCGGCGAGAAAGGCGAGCGCGCCAGGCAGATAAGCACTCGCCTCGTTGCATCGCGGCGACGTGAAAGCGAAATAGGCCTCCGCAATCCCCATCGCGATGAGAGGAAGCCCGAGAATTGCTAGTGACCATCGACCGGCTACAAACGGCGTCGTTAGCGCCAAGACTCCCAGCGCAATCGATAGAGCGCCCGCGATGCGTTTCTTGATTACTCCAGAACTCGACGGCATCGGCATCTATCCGTGTTCAATCAACGCGCGCATTTTGACGAAGCCTTTATTGAAAAGGCCGGCCGGTCAATCGGCTATTTTCCTAGAGCGGCTCGCATAAACAGGTTCGCTTCTACGGGGTACGACGTCCGCTTTGGTCATTTGCATCAATTTCGGCATGTCCGCGGCATGTCCAGTTACAGGATAATCTCGGAATTGCGGCTTGTCCGGTTTGGCCGGTAGCAGCGCCTCGTCTGTGCGTTATGTCGGCTTAAGCTGCTTCAAGGCAACCCCGCCGGGCCCCGCGACGATGGAAGCCGGTGAGGTTGATGCGGACATGATCATGATCGCCGGCGCCGATCTCGCGCTCGATCACGGCCAGCACCCGGCGCGCTGCCGGTGTCAGCACCCGGAAACGGGGCGTCAATTGAACCGCCGCGCAAGCGCCATGTCGATCATCGGCCTGAACCCGGCGAGGAACGCCGTCGCGTCCGCGAAGTCCAGTGTCGGGCCACCACCGACGCACATCAGGTGCATCTCGATCAGGTCCAGAAACCCGCCGCGCATCGCCGTGTTGAGGTTCGCCAGATTGCACATCGTCACGAACGGCACCGCGTCCAGCGTCGCGGCGATCCGTTGAAGTCCGCGACGGTGATATGGATGGTTTCTTAGGTGCGACGCTTGAGCGCATGAATGAGGCAAGGGCAAAAGATCTGCTCAGCTTACGAGAGAGCTTTGACCGCTCGATGGAATTAAATTTTCGCCTATTTGGGCGACATGCTTTTAGGAAATCTCTTGCTTTGGATATACCGCAGATCTGAAGCTGCACTCTGTCGCCACGCAAACTTTCAAGCTTCGCAAGAGCGACCTGCGCCGACGAATTTGCAGTTGGAGAAAAGTTGAAGAAGCGAAAAGGATGAGTTGCCGTTGTTCGCTTAAGTCATTGATTTTATTGGCGCTCCCTAGGGGAATCGAACCCCTGTTTCAGCCTTGAGAGGGCCGCGTCCTAACCGCTAGACGAAGGGAGCGTTGCGCCTCAGGGAATAGCCTCGAAATCGGCTTGCCGCAAGGCGGAACGCTGCTATTCGTCATGCTCGGACTTGTCCCCGGGCATCCACGTCTTAGCCGCAAATGAGGAAGAACGTGGATGGCCGGGACTTCGGCGTTAAAGACGCGCTTCGCGCTTTTGCCCGGCCATGACGGAAATCCTCAGGGCTCGCGCACGAATTTCAGCGTGCCTACAGGTTTCAGCGTATGCGCGTCAAAGGTGCGGATCTCCGTGACGCCGCCGATATCGAGCGTCACCACCAGCCGGTCGCCGGCAATGCCGGTTGCAACAATACGCGCGCCCTTCGGCAAGGTCGCGGTGGTGTCGGTCGCGACAACGCTTCCCTCGACGCGGAAAAAGCGATAGCCGATGGCAACCAGCACGGCCGCGATCGCCAAGGCCGTGGTCAGGCCCGCGATCAGCATCATCCGCCGCACCCGCGCAAACAACGCGGCCTGCTCGGGGGTCGGTTCGGGGATCGCCGTTTCGGTCATGCAAAACTCTTCAGGGATTGGCTCATCTTTGGAACAAGGCTCGTCTTCGAATAGCGCGAGGTTGGAAGTCACCGTCGCCGGCGACGAGGGATCGGTGCGGCTCGACCGCGTGCTTGCAGGCCACGTGCCGAAATTTTCGCGGTCGCGGCTGAAGGCGCTGATTCTCGCGGGCTCCGTCAGCGTCGGAAGTGCCCCCATCCGCGACCCCGCTTATCATGTCGGGCCGGGCGATACGATCATAATCGACGTGCCGGAGGTAGCACCCGCCGAGCCGATCGCTGAGGCGATCGCGCTCGATATCGTCTACGAGGACGACGACATCATCGTCATCGACAAGCCGGCTCACCTCGTGGTGCACCCGGCCGCCGGCCATGAGACCGGCACGCTGGTGAATGCACTGATCGCCCATTGCGGCGCGAGCCTTTCCGGGATCGGCGGCGTCCGCCGGCCCGGCATCGTGCACCGGCTCGATAAGGACACCACCGGGCTGATGGTGGCGGCGAAGAACGACCGCGCGCATGCCTCGCTATCAGCGCAGTTCGCCGACCATGGCCGCACCCTGCCCATGCAACGTGGCTATCTCGCTTTCGTCTGGGGCGTGCCCAATAGACAGCGCGGCACGGTCGATGCGCCGATCGACCGCCATCCGCATGCGCGGGAGAAGATGGCGGTGCGCGAGGGCGGCCGCGAGGCCGTCACCCATTGGGAAATCCGAGAGACGTTCAACGGACGCGACGGCAGGCCGGTTGCTTCCTTGCTGGCCTGCCGGCTCGAGACCGGGCGGACCCATCAAATCCGCGTCCACCTGGCCCATATCGGCCATCCCCTGATGGGGGACGGCGTCTACGGCCCGCACTTCAAGACCAAGGCCAGCCATCTCAGTCCCCGGAGCCAGGCGGCGCTGACAGCCCTCGGGCGTCAAGCGCTACACGCATACCTCCTGGCGCTGGAGCACCCCAAAACCGGGGAATTTTTGCATTGGGAGGCGGCTTTACCGGAGGATTTGCTTCTCCTGCAGGGCGCCTTACAAGCGGCGCTATGACGCAGGCCATTTGGAAAAACTAAGTTATACCAATAGGTTATAGCAGCCACACGGTGACGTGACGTCAGCAATCCTTCCCTATTTCCCCTGATTTGGTGTATATTGCAGCTGCGTTGAATATCCAACGCGGAACATCGCAGAGCGACTGGCTTTAACCCAGCAGCCGCCTGCCTGGCCCGCCGCTATCGGGGGCCTGAACCAAAAGTGGAGGGCGCTCTGATGGCCCGCACAGCTACCTTACCGGTTCTCAATGGAGAATCCGGTCTATCCAGATACCTCGCCGAGATCCGCAAGTTTCCGATGCTGGAACCCCAGCAGGAATACATGCTCGCCAAGCGTTGGCGCGAGCACGACGATCGCGACGCGGCACATCAACTCGTCACCAGCCATCTCCGGCTCGTGGCCAAGATCGCCATGGGCTATCGCGGCTACGGCTTGCCGATCTCCGAGGTCGTCTCGGAAGGCAATGTCGGCCTGATGCAGGCGGTGAAGCGGTTCGAGCCCGAGAAGGGTTTTCGTCTCGCGACCTACGCCATGTGGTGGATCAAGGCGTCAATACAAGAGTACATCCTGCGTTCCTGGTCGCTCGTGAAGATGGGCACCACCGCGAACCAGAAGAAGCTGTTCTTCAACCTGCGCAAGGCGAAGAGCAAGATCTCCGCGCTGGACGAGGGTGATCTTCATCCCGACCAGGTGAAGCTGATTGCCAAGCGCCTCGGCGTGACGGATCAGGACGTGGTCGACATGAACCGCCGCCTCGGCGGCGACGCCTCGCTCAACGCGCCGATCCGCGACGACGGCGAGGCCGGCGAATGGCAGGACTGGCTGGTCGACAATTCGCCCAACCAGGAAGTCATGATGGCCGAGCACGAGGAGTTCGATCACCGCCGCGAGGCGCTGAGCGGCGCCATCGGCGTGCTCAACCCCAGGGAACGCCGCATCTTCGAGGCGCGGCGTTTGGCGGACGAGCCGATGACGCTGGAAGACCTCGCCGCCGAGTTCGGCGTGTCGCGCGAGCGCGTGCGGCAGATCGAGGTCCGCGCCTTCGAGAAGGTGCAGTCGGCGGTAAAGGGCACTATCGCGCGGCAGGAAGCTGCCGCGCTAGAGGCCGCGCATTAATTCTGGCGGATCAACTGATGACGAGAAAAAGCCGGCGGCAACGCCGGCTTTTTTGTTTGGGCGGATTATCGAAGATCGTCATGGCCGGGCTCGTCCCGGCCATCCACGTTCCGTTTCCCGGCGAGCAAGAAAGACGTGGATGCCCGGCACGAGGCCGGGCATGACGAGGGACCTTCCCTACTCCCCCCACTGCCGCGCCATGGTCGCGAGCGCGCAACCTTCGCAATAGCGCGCGTCCTTGAAGTCGATCCAGTTATGCGCATAGACGTGATCGAGCGGGATGCCGTAGCGCGCCCGCAACACCTTGACCAGGATCCGCCACGCCGCAATCTGCGCGTCGGTCGCCCCGCGCGTGACGTCGGGATAGTTGCCGGAGAATTCCACGCCGATCGAGGTGTCCTTGTTCACCTGATGATAGGTCTTGCTGTTGTCGACATATCTGTTGTCGTTGCGATCTGCGCCGTCGGTATGGGTGGGCACGAGATTGTCGGCCACCGCCCAATAGACCGTGCCGTCGGTCTCGACCCAGACCATGACGCCGCGCCGCGTCGGGTTCTTGGACTGCTCGGTGGCCCCGCCGCGCGCGGAGCCCGCCGGCCCCTCGGTCTGGTGCACGATGATGTTCTTCCAGGGATGGGCTCTTGCGACATCGCCCCAGGGCGCGAGCCAGACCATCTTCAGGCCGGGGATATCCGGCGTGCCGGATGATCTTGCGATTGCCGCGATGTCTTGTGTTTGCGCGGACGCTGAAACAGAGAACGCGACGGCACACGCCATCGCCAGCCAGCGGAAATGCATCACTATCGAGGTCCCCATGGACCCCTCACTAGCACAGCTTTTTCAGGAAAACGCGATGTTAGGCGAGCTTGCGCAAGCCGTCGGCCGCGGCCGGCATTTCTTCGGCCTCGGGCACGAGCGGCGCCGCAGGATCGTAAACCGCGTAGCGGTTCTTGCCTTGCTTCTTGGCGGCATAAAGCGCGTGGTCGGCGGCGGCGATCAGCCGGTCGGGGAACGCCCCCGTCTCCCTCGTCCACTGCGCGACGCCGATCGACACCGCGATCGGGATTTCGCTGCCGACGCAGGCCTCCGCGTCGGTGCGGCACACTTCCAGCACCCGGCGCGCGATCATCGCGCCCTCGCGCAGCGTCGAAGACGGCAACACGATGCAGAACTCGTCGCCGCCGGTGCGCGCCAGCATGTCGCCGGCGCGTAGCCGCGTCTGCGCCATCAGGGTGAAATGCTGCAGGCAGGCGTCGCCTGCGGCATGGCCGTGGGTGTCGTTGACGGCCTTGAAGCCGTCCAGATCGATCACCAGGAGCGAGAACGGCTCGCCGCTGCGCGCCGATCGAGCGCATTCCTCAGTCAGCCGCTGCAGCAGTTGGCGGCGGTTGCCGACGCCGGTGAGGTCGTCGAGCAGCGCGAGATCGGCGACCTCGTTGCGCAGCCGGTCCATCGCCATCAGCACGAAGCCGAAATTGAACGCCATCGACAGGAAGATCAGCGCCAGCGTCACCACCGCCTGCGCCACGCTTCCTTGCGTGAAGGAGAAGTCGACGCCGAGGAGATTGCCCCCTGCCCTGACGGTATAGATGGCGATCATCAGCGCGGCGACGATTCCGGCGAGACGCGCCCCGGGATTGACCCGGCCCTGCTGCGGCAACAGCAGCAGCTTTAACACCAGCGCCAGCGGCAGCGACTGGCCTATCGAGAAGACTAGCACCCGCATCGACATGCTGTCATGAAAGGCGATGAAGAAGATGAGGCCGGCGCCGCTCAGTCCCGTGATCAGGGAGGTGGCGCGCCAGGAGACCTGTTGTCCATAGAACCGCTTGACGCCCATGGCGGCAAGGCAGGCGGCGAAAATCATCACGACGCCGCCGGCAAGCAGCGGCAGCAGCGAGCTTGCCGCCACGAGGCGCAGCATCGCCAGCATCGCGCCCGCGGCCACGGTGAAGCACGATGCCGCCCAGAACCGTGCGGCTTCCAGATTGGGATAGCTGCGCATGACATAGGCCCAGATCAGGCCTACCGCGAGAAAATTGATGACGAAGACGGTCCACAGTGTCGGAACGCTCAGCATCGCGCCTGCAGGACACAGGGTGCCCTGCCCCCCTCTGTTGTCGAACAGCCCGGGCTTCCGGACCATTCCCATTTCTTGGGATGTAAGATGCGTCGGCGCCGCTTAACGGACTCTCAAGGCGAGCCGTTCAATCGCGCCGTGGTTTTGAATTGATGAAGATCGCGCTGGCGAGCCGTTAAGCATGATGAGGCCGGCGCCGGCCTTGCGATCGCCGTTTCGCACGCCAAGGTGCTCCGTTTCGCTTCGCGTCGCGGCGATGCGCGTCATTTTCGCGAAAAAACCCGTCAAAACGCATAACAACTGTGGATAACGCAATGACACTGCGGTGACAACGCGAGGCAGCGCGCCGCGAATCTGTTGAGTTTACCCTTGAGGATTTTGCGAGGCTGGCCCTCCGCCGAGCATGCCTCGTAGTCGCGTTCAATCCATTAAACCCTTGAGAGGATACTATGGCTAAGAAAGCGAAGAAGGCCAAGAAGGCGAAGAAATCCAAGGCCAAGAAGAAGAAGTAGTCTTCAGGCCCGGGTGGAGCCTTGCTCCGCCCGGGCACCGGACCGGACGGTTTTTTGCGAAAGCGGCGGGCATCTGGCCCGCCTTTTTGATTTCCGGGGGGTCGACGTGCCCGCCCTACCGTTCCGCGAACGCCAGCTTCGCGCCAAGCACGGCGAATCCGCCGGCGAAGGCGCGGCGCAGCCACCTCATGACCTTCGGCCTCGAAATCACGCGGTCGCGGACAGAAGCCGCGAACAGGCCGTAGAGCACGAAGACGACAAGCGTCATCGCCATGAAGGCGGCGCTTAGTTCCAGCATCCGCGCCAGCGGATGGTTTTCGTCCGCCGAGATGAATTGCGGCAGGAACGCGAGAAAGAAGATCGACAGCTTTGGATTGAGGATGTTGATCAAAAAACCCGTCACGACCAGGCGGGCGTTCGATCGCGCCTCGACTTTTGTGTCGACCGCGAGCGCCCCTTTTTCGCGCAACGTCTGCCACGCCATATAGAGCAGATAGATCACCCCGCACCATTTCAGCGCCGCGAATGCCAGCGCGCTCGCATGCAGCACTGCGGCAAGCCCGAGCATCGCGGCCGCAAGATGCGGCAGGATGCCGAGCGTGCAGCCGAAGGCCGCCGCGATGCTGGCGCGAGATCCCTTGGTCAGCGCCGCCGCCAGCGTATAGAGCACGCCGGTGCCGGGCGAGACGACCACGATCAGCGACGTCAGCAGGAATGCGAGAGACATGGGATGCGCTGATATCACGCCGTCCCGGCCCACGAAAGTGGTGTGGGCTTCCGGAAAGCCGCCTCAGCCCAGCGCTGCGGGCCCGATCGCCTGCGCGATTTCCGCTTCGCGCAGGATGTCGAGCGGCGCCCATGGTTTTGGCCAGAACTTTGCGCCATCGGGGAGCGAGCCCGCCAGCGGCCGGCCCGAGGTGACGACGACATCGAGCTTCGGCTGGCTTTCCTTGGCGATGAAGGCAAGCTCGACGCCGTTCATGGCGCCGGCGAGATTGACGTCTGTGATCAGCAAGCACAGGGCGCCGCCGTATTTCGCCAGCACCAGTTCGGCGGCCTCGGCGCTCTCGCATTGAATGACGTCGTAATGGCTCTCTTCGAGCAACAAGGAAATCATTTCCCGTTGTGAGGGGTCGTCCTCGACGATGAGGGCGATGGCGCGAAACGGCTTTGTTTGGCCCATGGTTCCCTCCCTTGAAATTGGCGTTTCGGTCAAAATGATACATGGGATAAGAACGAGACCGCTGATTGGTTCGGTACCGGACATGAAAGACCTGGGGAATTCGGGATAAAACTCGGGTATCAGCGTTTTCTGCACAATTCTTCACCAGCATGGAGCCGACATGACCGCGATCAAGGGAGCCGCCGCCGCGGTGACGGGAGCCGCCAGTGGCATCGGCCGGGCGCTGGCGCTGGAACTTGCAGCCCGCGGCTGCGACCTCGCGCTGGCCGATCGTGACGAGGCCGGCTTGCAGGTGGTGGCCGCCGAGATCGGCCGCGATAGTAAGCGCAAGGTCACGACGCACCGCGTCGATGTCGGCGAGCCCCGGCAGATCGC